>Ga0302326_10031596_pt1 | contig 10572 bp, 9 predicted proteins | sample Palsa_T0_3_FD_202264 | JGI IMG/M metagenome (GOLD analysis project Ga0302326, IMG submission 202264) | Peat permafrost microbial communities from Stordalen Mire near Abisko, Sweden - Palsa_T0_3 | ecosystem: Environmental > Terrestrial > Soil > Palsa > Peat permafrost | place: Sweden: Abisko...
CGTAACCCAAGCGCTCCGCCCATACGGCCTGATCCCACCACGTTAAGGCCACGCCCGGATTCGCCAGCATGTTTCGCAATCGCCACCCCATCGCCAGCTCCGCGTCCGCCAAGTGCGCTACGATCTCGGCGATTGACCACTTTTCAGGTGCAGGACGCCGGATCAACTCCTCGGGCGCGACATCGCGCAGACGCCGATCGAGTTGCGATGGGGTGGCTTGTTGTACACCGATGGGCTCCTCATCGCCAAGATAGCTTAGGACTCGAGTTCGGTACGCTTCGAACGTCTCTGCCATTGGCCCTCCCGGTAGACTGCGTATGCGGCCGAACATCTCGTGGAGTAGACCGAGCCATCCTGGTTCGCAATCATACGGGTGTGATGACGTAACACAAACACCGCGACCTCACTGCACTCCGCTACAACGCCGAGCTGTTTCAAAATGTTATCGTCCATGAACGACCCGTAGAAAAAGGTCGCCACCCTTCGGTCGCCCATCATGGCTCCTTAGATTTGGTCCAATGCAGTCTAAGTTTTCCCCTGCGGCCGTCGTTCGTCAAACGTTGATTCGTGATTGTTGCGATGAACGGCGCTCATGCTTTCGCTCCGCGCCGTCGCTTTCTGTCGTGGCGGTGACTACTCCCCAGTTTATGCCGGGCATTCTCCGGTGGGGCGAATTTCGCGAGCAATTCAACGAAGGCTTGGACCTAGGGAATTGTGCCGGCTATCCGCAGCAATCTGGATCTCATCACTGCAAGCGGTCACGTGTACCCATTGCCACAAGTTGACGGTTGTTCATCGGTATCCGTTTCCTGATTCGCCTGATTTCGACCCAACCGAAGTCGCGGAAATAAAATGCGCTCATTGCGGGCGAATATTTCGTCTGCTCTCTTCTCTCCTTCGGGTGTATGCAGACTCTCCAGAGTTACACCCTCCAGCAAGCCGATTTTACATTTTTTTCGGCAAAACAAATAGCTCGAAATCCGTAGGCATGTGTAAGCAGAGAAGCCCGAATCGTTGGCATTGGGTATGCGTCCAACTGAACGGTCGCCGCGCGTGTAGATCGGCTCTTCCCGCCAACGCCTAAGAAAATCGCGTTTGACGCAGCGCGCCATCGAAGAACGTTTTCGTGTGCGTAATTTAATTATAGACTGCGCTGCGTTTCGTGGAGGATATGCGCCGATTCTGGCCGAGTCGTAGCTACACGGAAATAATCGTCCTGGGCTTCCTGGATTTCGAAATCAACCCTAACCCGCGGTCCAAAGACAGGCGTCTGGGGACGATGGGAGCTCCTTTTCAACCCACCACAGTGGGGCGGGGCTCTCCCTTCCGCCATCCTTCGAATGACCGACCTTGAGCTCGATCTGTGCTTTACAGCGCGTCTTCTTTCCTTGAACGTCGACGATATACTCCACAGCGAGCAAACCCGGGCAATTCAACGTCCGGCCACCACTCTGTAGCTGGTTAGGTTGAGGTGTACTAGTACTTGCCTTCGGCACCGGGGCGGTTTAGGCTTTTAGGCCCGGTACGCTCGTCGCGTTTATAGAGGCGCCGAGGATCCTATGACACTGCGCGTTGCGATTGTGGGCTGTGGCAAGTCTGCTGAGAATCATGTCTCGGAGATCAGGAAACTACCCTGCGCCCAGCTCGTTGGAGTGTGCGATAGAGAACCGCTCATGGCGGAGCAGTTCTCCATCCGCCATGATATCAGCGTCTGGTATTCGGACCTCGGACGACTATTGCTCGAGCAGCATCCCGATGTCGTCCACATTGCTACTCCGCCTCAGTCCCATCTTGACGTGGCGCTACAAGCCATTGAGGCAGGGTGCCATTTGTTCGTGGAGAAACCTCTCGCCGAAAATGCGCGACAAGCCTCGCGGTTGGTCCGTACCGCTCGGGACAATGGTTGCAAACTCACTATCGGCTGGACCCACTATTTCGATCCTGCCATTCAGTCTGCGCGCAGTCGCATTGCCCAAGGGGTTATTGGAAGTGTTGTCCACCTTGAAGCCTTCACCGCTTATGATCTCGGCAGTGACTTCGGCGCCGCCGTTCTCCAAGACCGGACGCACTGGGTGCATCGTTTACCGGGGAAATTGTTTCAGAACAATCTCGATCACACCCTCGCTGTGCTCGCGGAATACGTCGAGCCAGAGAACTGCGCGCTAGCAGTTCGAGCTTGGCGGGCCACGGATTCCGCGTATCCGGATCTGTCCGATGAGCTTCGCGTCGCGATAACGTGTGCAAACACTTCTGCCTACATCCTCTTTTCCTGCCGCGCAAGGCCAGTGGGCCATTCCTTCAGAATAGTTGGGAGTAAGAGCACACTCAACGTCGATCTGATCAACCAAATCGTCGTTCAAGCTTCCGTGTCAGGCTTACCGGGCCCCCTCGGAAAGTTGGCGTGTGCCGTGAATCAAACTTATCAGCTTGGACGACAAACGCTTGGCAATCTGATGCGTTTTACGCGATCCGAATTCCAGCCCTTGCCCGGCCTCGGCTTTCTGATCTCCGATTTCTACAAGTGCATCGAATCCGGCGGCGATGCTCCGATTTCGGACGTGCATATGCTCCGCGTGTGCGCGATGATGGATCAGGTCGTGCAACAACTTCAGGACACCCCGGTTATGACTCTATGACAGTCTTGGTCACAGGCGCCAGCGGATTCCTCGGCCCCCGCGTTGTCCGGCACCTGTGTATCGCTGGATTGCCGTGCATACGATGTTTCATTCGCCCCAACAGCGACATCTTCGCTCTTGAGCGTTTGCGCGATCAGTACCCCGGGACCCGGATCGAGTATGTGGTTGGCAATTTACTCTGCCTTCAAGATGCGATTCGCGCAACTCGAGGTGTTGAGGCAGTGTGCCACCTCGCCGCGGAAATGCACGGACTGTCTCCCACGGTTTTCGCCAATACAGTTGTCGCGTCCAGAAACTTACTGGACGGCATCGTCCACCACGACGTGCCGAGGGTCGTCCTCGTCGGTTCAGTCACGACATACGGTGTTGCTCATCTGCACCGAACCATTTCCATTACCGAGGAAATCGGGACGGAGGCCGTCCCCGAAAAGCGCGATGTCTACTGCTTTGCCAAGGTTCAGCAAGAATTACTTTTTGAGCGTTATCGCCGCGAGCACGTCTTCGAACTCGTCATCTTGCGCTCGGGCGTCATCTATGGAGAGCGCGGGAATGTTCTCCCTTCGAGAATTGGATTCTATGTTGGCCGTCTCTTCGTGCAGATCGGGGGCCGCAACCGGCTTCCTCTCACCTATGTAGAGAATTGTGCTTCCGCGGTGGTCCATGCCGCCCAAGGCAGTAAAGTTCCGGAAGGCACTTACAATGTGGTCGATGACGATTTACCTACTTCCACCGAATACCTTCGGCAGTATCGCTTTCACGTCGGCAAGATAGCGTTAATCCGCCTGCCGTTGCTATTGGCGGACGGTCTCTCGAGGGGAATCGAGCGCTATCACGCCTATTCGAAGGCCCAAATCCCGCTGGTCTTGACGCCCTATCGTGTGCACTCCGCTTGGAAGGGGCATATGTACTCGAACTCTAAGCTGAAATCTACCGGCTGGCGGCAAGCTGTTCCAACCAAGGAAGCCTTGTCCCGAACATTCGCGTACCTCAATCCGAATTGTTCCACCACCTTCGATAGGTCATCCGTGACCTCGCTCATGGTTGCTCCCGTTGAATAGCGCCACGATCCAACACGAGACCCAAGGTCGCAGTCTTGCTCCGGTCTTTGTCGTAGGCTCTGCCCGGTCCGGAAATACCCTCCTCTATCACACGCTTTTGTCTTCGGGAGTTTTTGCAAATTATCGCGGCGAGCCGGCGGTCTTTGATCTCATCGCTCCAAAGTTTGGCAACCTGGCCTCCCGCCACAACCGCGAACGGATGCTCGCAACTTGGCTGCGAAGCATGATGTATCGCGCTTCAGGCCTGGAAAGAGACTCCATCCGTGAGCGCATCCTCAACCAGTGCCACAGCCGGGGCGATTTCTTGCGAATCCTAATGGGTGAAGTCGCTCGTTCGCAGGGTCTGAACCGATGGGCCGTATGGGGGCCCGATAATCTTCTCTGCATGACATCGATCAAGGCGGAAATACCGGACGCCCTCTTCATCCATGTCATCCGTGACGGTCGCGACGTTGCTCTGTCCATGTTTCGCGAGGGTTGGATTGCACCCTTCCCCTGGGATCGAAAACAAGGCTTGCTCGCGGCGGCGTTGCACTGGAAATGGAAGTTAGAGCATGGGATCCGGAGTGGTCTTCATCTCGGACCGGACTACCTCGAGGTGTACTTCGAAGACTTAGTTGCCAAACCCGAAGAAACCTTGGCTCAGATCAGCGGCTTCATTGCGTATGATCTGGACCTAGGCGAGATTCAGAGGCGCTCCGTAGGCACCCTCGCAACTCCCAACTCAACCTTTCGGGAAGAAATCCAAACCAATAGTTTTCGGCCAGTGGGACGATGGCGACAGCTCTTGTCGGTCGCGGAAGTAAAGACCTTGGAGCGCGGGATCGGTTCGCTCCTGGAGCGTCTCGGTTACGCACTGGCGTGCAATGAGATCACGCAACCCAGTTTTCAACAATGCCTGTCTCAAGTACTGTATCCGCGGTATTTCAGCGCCAAACAATGGCTAAAATTGCATACCCTCTTGGGACGGTTGACCGGCGTGGAGCGGCTCGCGCTGACCCGATAGTCGGAAGGTGACCCTCGATTTCTTCAGTTCGAGATATGTCTCTGACAGTCGCCATCGTCGGTCCGCCACTCGACGTCCTCTTCGGCGGACAAGAAGTACAGGCAAGCTCCTTACTCACCCATTGGCAGGAAGACCCCGAAGTCGCTGCCACTTTCGTCTCGAGCCGCCCACCTTTTCCCAAGCCCCTTGCCGCCCTCACCCGTGTCCCTTATCTTCGGACGCTAGTGCGTCTCCCCTCTTACGTCGTCAACTTATTCCGTGCTCTCGGCAAGGTAGAACTCGTCCATGTCTTTGCTGGGTCGTTCGGCACCTTTCGAATGGCTACCACGCCAGCGTTCGCGGTCGCGCGTCTGCGTGGCCGAAAGGTCCTCATCCACTATCATAGCGGGCGGGGCGACGAACATCTGAGGTCTTCAACCCTCGCCCGGCACCTACTTCACGCCGCTGACGTCGTAGTAGTTCCTTCAGAATACTTAGCTGCTTCTTTTCGCTTGTACGGCCTCTCCCCGGTAGTTGTCGCAAATGTTGTCGATCCCGACAGATACCCCTATCGCCCCCGCAACCCCTTGCAGCCAAGGTTGTTGTGTACTCGCAATCTGGAGGCGCAGTATGGAATCGACATCGTGATCCGCGCCTTTGCGAGAGTACAGCGGGATTTCCCGGAAGCCTCGCTCTGTCTGGTTGGAAGCGGACAACAAGCACCGGAAATCAGGAGACTCGTTGAGAAACTCTCATTGAATCACGTGCAGTTCATGGGTGCCGTTCAACCCGATGAGATGCCCGCAATCTATGATCAATCGGACATTTTCGTGAATGGCTCGTACGTCGATTGTGCGCCAGTTTCACTCTTGGAAGCTTTTTGTTCCGGGCTGCCCGTGGTGACCACTGCAGCAGGCGGCATTCCTTACCTTGTCGAGCACGAACGCACTGGACTTCTCTGTGCCGCCGGAGACTGGGCAGCCCTGGCTGAGAGTGTAGTGCGTCTCATGTGCCATCCGAATTTGGCAAGAATAATGGCGGAAAAGGCACACCAAGACAGTGGTCTTCATTCCTGGCGCCGCTTGCGCGAACTCTGGTTAATGGCGTATCGAGACGCTCTGGAGCGGCCGGGCCACACGCCCTAGCCAGCGGAACAGGTCGTAGTCCAAGGTACAGAGCGCCGGGTCCTGCGAGCGCAACCCAAATATCGGGTCGCAACCTCCGGACTTAAAAACACACGCCTGCTACAAAGCAATTTGTCGGGAGCCTCCGTGGTTCCACAGAGCCTAACTAAGTGATTGGAACTGTAAGAGCTGGCGGAGAGGGAGGGATTCGAACCCCCGATACCCTTTCGGGTATGCCGGTTTTCAAGACCGGAGCCATCAACCACTCGGCCACCTCTCCGTTACCACAGTTTTGCTACAGTCATCGGATCGCGCGCCGTCGCGTACCTCAATCCACTTGAAGTCAATTCCTTGCAAGCGAGCACCCGAACCCTCACCCGGTTTCAGGATCGCCGGTTTCCAACCACTCACACATTCCCGCGGGCGAGTAAGCGGGATACCGGTAATAGTTTACACTCGACCCCGCCAATCGACGCGCAGATCGCACTTTCGGTAGTATTCCCCTCGCGATTTCGTGACACTACGACTCCCTGAGCCGAGACACAGACTTCTTCGAACCAGCGAAACCGATCCGAGAGGCGACAGACCATGCTTATTTCAGATCGAACGCCTGGGAATGAAACTCCATAACCTCGGTGAAGTGAGCCAGGAAGTAGGACAGGCTGTGGTCGCCGGGATAAGGGTGATACTCGTGTTTCACGCCTTCCCTCTGCAGTTGTTCGTGTAGCGCGAACGCCCCTTTTTCAAAACCGTAGTTGTCATCCTTACCGCAGTTGAAATAGATAGCGAGCTTTCGCTCGGCGGCGAGATTTTTCTGCGCCAGAACGAACGGACTGTTCTCTTTCCAGTGTGCCACTTCGATCGGGCTTCCGAAGACTGCAGCCAGCATTTTTCCAAGCGGAGCACCGGAGCGGGTCGCCGTGTCGAGTTCTTGCGGAGATTCGGTGATCAGCGCAGCGCTTTGGGCGCTGACGGCCGAGAACATTTCGGGATGAGAGAAAGCGAAACGCAATGCACCATAGCCGCCCATGGAGATGCCGCTGATCGCTCGATTGTTCCGACCCTTGCCGATGCGATATTTCGTTTCGATGAGGGGGACGAATTCCTGCAGGAAGAAGTCACTATAGCGCACCGAGCCGTCGGCAGAATTGATATAGAAGGTTCGTCCGCCTTCGGGCGCGACGATGAGGAATTCTCCCATCTTGTGCTGCCGGCGAAGATCGTCGAGCAGCGTCCATCCTCCGCTGTTAAAGAGGGTTTGCTCGTTGTCCCCGAGACCGTGGAGGAAATACAGCACGGGATACTTTTGTGCGGGATGCCGGGCTGCGCCGGCGTCGTAGCTGGCGGGAAGGTAGACGCAGTAATGAACCGGGGATTTCAGTATCTTGCTGTTCAGCGCGTCGCAGTCGATGCGGCTTTGAGCGTGAGCCGAAAGCGAAACAGCGAAAGCTGCGAACCGGAGGATGATTCGGAACCGGCGATCCATCGCTTCAGTTTACTCGTAGCGCAGGGCCTGCACGGGATCGAGCCGGGCTGCGCGTCCTGCCGGGTAAAGGCCCGCCGCGAGGCTCACGAGGAAAGAAAACAACAGCGCGAACGCCACCAGCCACCAAGGTACCGACCAGAAATGTTCCGGTGGAAAAGACTGGCGCTTAAGATAAACATTAGTTCCCAGGTTGATGACCTGTCCAATCGCCCAGCCTAGAGCGACTCCGACGATACCACCGAGAATGCCCATGGCGCCGGCTTCCGCAAAGAAGAGTTTCTGTATGTCACCGTCGCTGGCCCCGATGGCTTTCATAATGCCAATTTCGCGGCGGCGCTCGAGGATAGCCATCACCAGCGTATTAACAATCCCGATGAAAGCGACGGCCAGGGCGAGGCTACCGAAAATTCCGAGAAACACGTCCAGCACTTTAAAGAACTGCTGTATGCTGCGGCTGGCATCAAGAATCGAGAAAGTGTTGAAGCCCATCTTCTTGATGGCGTCTTCCACCTTCTGCACTTGGCTCGGGTTTTTCACTCGCACACTCACTGAGGAATACACCGGCTGATCGGTGGCGGCCCGGGAAATCTCCCGCAGGTCGGTGGGCTGCATCACGTGCAGGCTCTCGGCCAGTCGGAGTGGAAGAAAAACTCGTGCGCGGGTTGGCCCGCGCATACTCTCGGGATCAAGATCGGCAACGCCAACAATCTTCAGCTTCTGCTCGCGCGAAACAACAGAATAGGCTGCGTCAGCAAGATTCTGGTTATCGGACCGAGCACTGCTGTCCTTCGCAGGCGTCGAAGGCTTAGTTTGCGGCGCCTCGCGCTGGGCATAGCGCATGATCAATTCCTTGCCCAGAAGCGGAGCCGCCAGTTCGGCTGCTTTGGTTTCGTCAAGACCGGGCTTGGGAGTCCTTCCCAGCAGTTCTTCGGCGAATGCTTTCTGAAGAATCGCTTCGGGAGCCATGTCGGAGGAGAAGAACTGTCCCTGCACTGTTTCAAAGGCGTCGTTCGATTTGGCGGAAGCAGGCAGCGCCGCGATCATCGTCAAATGGGGCTTGTCTTCGTAGCGCAGTTCGGTGATGAGGCGAATGTCAGGATAGGCTTCAAGCACGTTAGGCAGGTGCTCGATGTCCTGCCGCGTGGGTTCGTCAAGGATGCGGCTTTCGCCTGGGGCCGGCCCGTTGCGCTCTTCTTCCCGGCCGAAGTTGCGCAAATCGCGGCGTGAGGTGACCACCACGGTATCGAACAAACCGGACTTCATCAAGCGGCGCGATGCCAGCTGTTGCAGCCCGATTCCCAGAGAAAGCATCGCGACGAGCGAAGCCACGCCCACCGAGATGCCGATCGTAGTCAGGGAATTTCGCAGCACAGATTCGCGCAAATTGCGCAGGGCAAGTTCGGTCAGATCGGGAAGCTTCACAACCGTTCTCCATCCGCTCGGGTAGGAGCGGTTGCGGACCCGGTGGCCACAGGCGAGTTCGATTCATCACCAGCCAGCTTGCCATCCGCCAGGAAGATGAGGCGCTGGGCATAGCGCTCGGCTAACGCGCGCTCGTGCGTCACCATCACGACCGTCATTCCCAATTGCTGGTTAAAGTCGCGGACCAAATTCAGGATCTCGCCTCCAGTGCGGCTGTCGAGATTGCCGGTGGGCTCGTCGGCGAGCAGGAGTTGAGGGCGGTTGATGAGGGCACGAGCCAATGCGGCCCGCTGCTGTTCCCCGCCGGAGAGTTCGCTCGGACGATGGTTGCTGCGCGCCTCGAGCCCAACTCGTGCAAGAGCCTCGCGGGCCAGACGGTCACGTTTCCCGCGATCGACCTCGGCAAAGCGCATGGGTAATTCGACATTTTCCGTGAGGGTCATACTGGCAATCAGATTGAACGACTGGAAAACCATTCCTACGGTATGCAGCCGATATCTGGCGAGTTCCTCGCGTGAGAGTTGCGCGAGATTCCGCTGGTGAACCATCACGCTGCCCGACGTAGGACGGTCCAGACCGGCGATCAGATTCAATACCGAAGACTTTCCGGAGCCCGAACTGCCCAGCAGCGCAACGAATTCGCCAGCGCGCACGTCAAGAGTCACGCCGTCCACGGCTCGGATGAGAGTCTCGCCCATGCGGTAATGACGGCAAAGCTGTTCCGCATGAATCGCTGGAGCGCCGTTGTGCGGGGATCCGTCCGCGCTACCCATGAGCTAACGGACCTCGCCTCTGAGCACACGCAATGCGTCAGCAGTCTTTAAATCGCCACTGCGCCCCTGAGCAGAGTTGCCGTTAAGGTCTCCCTCCAGCGTGTCGCCTTCGCCCGGCGCGAGGAACAGGTTCTCCTCCACGCCATGCTGCCTGGTGTACAGATCGTAGTAGCGGGCTTGCGCGGCATAGAGTTGTTCGTGCGTGCCCCGCTCCACGATTTGTCCCTGCTCCATGACCAGAATCTGGTCGGCGCGGCGGATGGTCGACAACCGGTGCGCGATCACAAACGTGGTGCGGCCCTGCATGAGATAAGAGAGCCCCTGCTGGATCATCTGTTCCGATTCCGAGTCGAGGCTTGAGGTTGCCTCATCGAGAATCAGGATGCGGGGCTCGGCCAAAATAGCGCGGGCAATCGAAATCCGCTGGCGCTGGCCTCCCGAAAGCTTTACGCCGCGCTCTCCGACTACCGTGTCGTACTTGTCGGCGAACGATTCGGCAAACTCATCTACGCGGGCGATCCGGCAGGCCCGCAGGAATTCTTCTTCACTAGCGCCGGGACGAGAAAACACGACGTTGTCGCGAATCGTTCCATCAAATAGAAACGATTCCTGCAACACGACTCCGAGACGCGTGCGGTAGGAATCGAGGCGAACCGTGCTTAGGTCCGTGCCGTCCACCAGGATTCTGCCCTTGGTGGGCACATAAAAGGCGGAGACCAGGCCGATGGTTGTGGATTTTCCCGAGCCGGAGGAGCCAACGAGTGCGGTTACTGCGCCAGGCTCGGCACGGAAGGAAATATCGCGCAGCACTTCGTGAATTCCGTCGTAGCTGAAGCTTACGTCGTCGAACTCGATCCTTCCCACGATGTCACCCAGTGGCACGGAGCGCCTGGGGTCCTGGTCTTCCGGCCGCTCTCGCATAATTTCTTGCGTCCGCTCGAGTCCAGCTAGCGCTTCGGTGAGCTGAGTTCCGATGGAAACGATTTGCATGATGGGCGCAATCAGAAAACCTAACAGTAAGATGTAGGAGACGTAATCGCCGACCGTCATGGACCCGGAAGCAATCTGATGCGCGCCCACATACATGG
>Ga0302326_10031599_pt1 | contig 10572 bp, 9 predicted proteins | sample Palsa_T0_3_FD_202264 | JGI IMG/M metagenome (GOLD analysis project Ga0302326, IMG submission 202264) | Peat permafrost microbial communities from Stordalen Mire near Abisko, Sweden - Palsa_T0_3 | ecosystem: Environmental > Terrestrial > Soil > Palsa > Peat permafrost | place: Sweden: Abisko...
CTTCCGGAGTGCGATTGAATGGCACTCCCATGCGATCGAGCAGATCGATAATCGCCGGGCCGCTTTCACACATGTTCTTGACCGGGGTCTGGTTGGCCAGAAAATCGCCGCCATACACCGTGTCGTCGAAGTGCGCCCAAGTCGAGTCGCCCTCGCCTTTGAGGTTCTTGGCGGCATTGATGCCGCCCTGCGCGCACACCGAGTGCGAACGCTTCACCGGGACGATCGAAAACAGATCGACCTTGCCGCCCGCCTCGGCGATCTTGATGACCGCGGAGAGTCCGGCGAGACCGCCGCCGACCACGATGATTCTTGGGCTTGCTGCCATGCTTGTATAGCCTTTCTATGAACTTCTATCTAAGCCGGTCCAACATCTCGGAATCGAAACATGAGGACCCGGATTGGCTCCGTCGAGGGCCTCATTGCGACGCAGGAGATGGAACGGTTGTCGTGCCCGCCTCGATCTGCGCCGGCGTCAAATCCGCTGGCGCATCTTTATAATTCGGACCGACGAAGGCGTACAGGCTAGACAATCCGACCGCGATGAGAATAATGCCGAGCACCGTGCAGACGTAGCCAAAGTTCCTGCGCGCCCTATCGCCGGGGGTGATGCCCCACTTCGCGGCGAACAGCCAGATGCCATAGGAGAAATGCCAGCAGGTCGCAATCATCGCAATGGCGTAGATGGCGAGCATCCACGGATTCGACAGCTCAATCTGGACTTTATGAAAAGCCGCGCCCGGATGCTCTGGCAGACTCACTCCCGCAAACCGCTGCCGCCACACATGCTGAATGATATAGGCGAAGGCAATCAAGCCAGTTACTCTCTGCGCGAGATACATCCAGTTTCCCGCCCACGGATAGACATTCACATTCTGTCGCCCGCGAAAGGTGATGTAGAGACCGTAAAGTGCGTGGTAGAGGATCGGCAGGAAGATGAAAGCCCATTCCAGAACCCGGACAAACGGTAGTCCGTTCAGGAACTTGACTTGCGCGGCGTATGCTGCCGGCCCTTTCAGCGCCTCAAAGTTCGAGATCAGGTGCTCGATCAAAAATGCGCCGACCGGTACGATGCCGCTGAGCGAATGCAGCTTCCGAAGCAGAAATGAATGTCCCTGACCGGACCGAATCGGCTGGACTCCGCGTAAGGGCGGAACTGCAGGGGGTGCAATGGCTGTTCCCATGTAGGGTGAACTCCTGGCTCTGCTGGTGGTGGCGCTGAAAGAGTCTAAATCAGCTTAGGTCACAACTCTCATTATTCGTGCCGCTCGGAAGCGGAGTCAAGGCGGGGGCGGGTTATCCTAAAGCTCACCGCTGTGAACTGAGAAGGTAGGCCATGCCGCCTAGCCCTGTTATCGACCGGAAGACCTTCGTTCCCGTCCGGGATCCCGAGCTGTCAAGAGGTTCTATACCGAGCATGGATTCACCATCAATTGGGGCAATGACCAGACTGCCGAGCTGCAGATCGGCGAAGGCGTGCTTTACATGAGCGATCCCACCAGCGTTTTATGGCCCATCACCGACAATCGCAAGTAGCCGATTCTTCCGCCGGTTACAGATGAGTCAACTTGGCAGGCTCTTGAGCCCTTCAAAAAGAGCGCGCAACGCCCGTCCGCGATGGCTGAGCGAGTTCTTTGCCCCCAGGTCGATCTCTGCCATTGTCTTGTCGAGCTGGGGCACATAGAAGAGCGGATCGTAGCCAAAGCCGCCCGTACCCCGGGGTTGCTCGGCGATGCGGCCTTCGACCAAACCCACGGCGGTCAGGAGACATTCCCCGTCGCTCGCCAGCGCCAGGACGCACCGGTAGCGAGCGGTCCGCTGCTCGACCGAGATATCGGCGAGTTTTTCCAGCAGCAGGAGGTTGTTGTCCTTATCGGGATCGCCGGTCGCGTTCCATCCGGCATCGGCGGCATAGCGAGCCGAACGCACTCCGGGCTTCCCGTTCAGCGCATCTACCTCCAAACCCGAGTCATCGGCCAGAATGTCGAGTCCTGGCGCAAGCCGGCTGTAATAGATGGCCTTCGCGCGGACATTGTCCTCAAATGTAGCCTCATTTTCAGCAGGCGCCGGAATGCGGTCAAGGCAAGGCATGGGCGCAATAACAAACCCATGCCCCAGCGTCGAATCTGCCTCAGCCGCTGCGGCAAAATCGCGAAGCTTACCCGGATTGCTGGTGGCAATGTAGAGAGTCCTGTAGGACATGGCTTCAGGATAACCCGGTTCGCTACGCCCGGCTTTTCCGCAGGAATCGCTGTTGGAAATCGCTCCCTCCTATTATGGGAGCGCTGCCTCCCATCTCGGGGACTGGAATGCCTTAATCTGGTTTATTCAGCGTGGGTGTTCGCTCAGGCTTCGAGATTGCTGCACGGTCATGAGGCAGAAACCTCGCCAGCGGGCATCCCCCGCACTTCGGCTTGGGCCCGCAATGTTGCTTTCCGACCACCACCATCAGGGCATGGAATTCGTTGTAATGCTGGACCCGGGTCTCCGCCTTCTCGCCACTGAATGACCGGACCGCAAGCGCCTGTATCGCGGAGTAGTTCGCCGTTTCCGGAAGAAGATGGTGACGAGTCACCACGCGGCGAAGATACTCGTCCACGACCATCGCCGGCTGGCCCAGTACGTAAAGAAGGATAGCATCCGCCGTCTCCGGCCCCACTCCCGGCAACGCCACCAGCTTCTTCCGCGTGTCTTCGGTTGATGCCTGCGGTCTAAGCCGGTCAAGCGATCCGTCGCACTCCTTGTCCAGAAAAGCGACGAATGCCTTGATAGACGCCGCCTTGCGAAGCATGTAGCCGGACGGCCGAATCAGCTCGCGCAAGGCCGCTTCTGGAAGTTTGCGAATGCCCTCGACGCTGAGCGAACCATGCGCCTTCAGGGCGAGGATCGACCTTTCGACCGCGCGCCACGAGGTGTTCTGGGTGAGATAGGCTCCTAGGACCACTTCAAATGGCGTCGCTGCGGGCCACCATTGCTGTGGACCATAATTGCTGAGCAGCTGCTCGTAGATCGCCCGCAGCCGGCGAGCCGAACGGACCGAAGGAGGGAACGGTTTGGCTGTCTTCACTCGTTTGACGTTAAGGAACGAGACTCGCGAAGCTCCAGCTTCCAGCCAAGCAGCTTGGCTTGGAGCGCCTCGCCTTCAGCCTCGGTAACCATCCCCTGGTGCTGATAAAGAATCGATAACCTGGTATGGGCAAGAATGTCATCCGGATCCAGCGCAACCAGATCGAGCGCCACCGCTATTGCCTGGTCATAGTCTCCTGATTCCTGCAATGCGCGAATCAGCCCGTGCATCGCGTCGAGGAATGTTGGGTCACAGGCAAGCGCCTCGCGGAATTTCCCAATCGCGGCCGCCTCGCTCCCGCCCGCCATGCAGTCAATGCCTTGATGATAGAGGTCTTCAGCCGCTTGCCGGGCAGGGAATTGAGGCGACATGATCTGCTGCCTCCATTGTATCCATTAGGCCTCAACCGGGGAGTTTCAACCTTGACCGCCGGGCGGGGCCATCAACTCGTCGCCCATCACTACATTCATCAGCACCACCGCGCCTTTCTGACTATGCGCCAGGCAATCGGCCGCATCCGCAATGTTCGCGAAGCCTGGCCGCATGTAGCTCACCCCCCGGCGGCGCAAAAATGATCCCCAGTAGCCTCCACACCCTCGAAGAGAGGATCACGACCTCGGCGCTTCCCGCCATAGGCGCAAAAAACTGCACCACGAGACTGGCGACGGCACCCTTCCCGAATCCTGCCAGTGGATGGCCAGAGACTACGGAAATAGTGAGGTAGAGAGCAGCGAGCTAGGGCAGTAGAGAATAGCGCATGAGGCATAGAGACTCGACATGTAAGAAGGCGACCGGGAAGGGAATTCAAACGACCGATAATTCTCCCTCTTCCCTCCCCCTACTTCTTATTTCCCTGTCTACCCCGCCACCGCCAGTTCCTCTTCCAGCAGTTGCTTCTGGAATAACCCCGCATAGTAGCCATCCCGCGCCAACAACGCCTCGTGCGTTCCATACTCGACGACGCTGCCTTCCTTCAGCACCACGATCCGGTCGGCGTGCCGCACCGTCGAGATGCGATGGGAAATAAAAATCGTAGTCCGTCCCCGCATAATCCGGCGAAGCTCGTTCAGTATCTGTTCCTCGGTATAGGTGTCGACACTCGCCAAAGCGTCATCGAGAATCAGCACTCGAGGGTCGCGCAACACCGCGCGCGCAATCGCCGAGCGCTGCTTCTGCCCACCCGACAGCGTCACCCCGCGTTCCCCTACCATGGTTTGAAAGCCCTTGGGGAACTCGTCGAACTCTTTTCTTATATGGGCCGCCTCCGCCGCCCGGAAGACCCCTTCGTCGCTTGCGCCGGGAACTCCGAACGCAATGTTTTCACGCAGCGTCTCGCTGAACAGAAACGTCTCCTGGGGTACGAAACCAATATTTTCGCGCAGCGTCTGCAAGGGATACTCGTGCAGCGGCCGCCCATCTAAAAGTACGCTACCACCTGGCGCGTCATACAGCCGCGGAATCAGGTTCACCAGCGTCGATTTGCCCGATCCGGTCGGCCCAACAATTGCCAAGCTGCTGCCCGCCGGAATCTTTAGCGAAATCGAGTGCAACACCACTTTCGCTTGGGCAGCGGCCACGTTCTTCGCATCCGTCGGATATGCAAAGGTCAACTCCCGAAACTCAATCTCGCCTCGCACCCGCCAATCTGCCGGCATCCCCGGATCGGCACCACGGTCGTCGATGGTCGGCGCTTCGGTAAGCAATTCGTTGATCCGCGTCACGGAAGCCGTTCCTCGCTGGAAGAGATTCACGACCCAGCCGACCGCAATAATCGGCCAGGTCATCATCATCATGTAGGTGTTGAAGGCGACGAACCCGCCAACCGAGATCCGATGGGTCAACACTTCATGGCCGCCCACCAGCAGAGTAATCGCCAGCGCCAGGCCCAGGACGAACTCCAGCGTGGGCCACAGCATCCCCATCAACTGCACCAGCCGCAGGCCGCGCCGAATGTACTCTCGATTTGCCTTATCGAAGGAGGCGATCTGCGCCTCCTCCTGAGCAAACGCCCGGATTAGCCGCGCACCGGAGAAATTCTCCTGTGCGTGCGCCGAGATGTCGGAAAACATCGCCTGGATGCGTTCGAAGCGGTCGTGAATCCTCTTGCCCAGCCCTTGCACGAGAATGCTCGCCAGCGGCAGCGGTACCAATGCCACCAGGGTCAGGAACGGGCTGATCCGCAGCAGGAAAAACAGCGCCCCAATCGAAAACAACACCGTATTGGCGCTGTACATGATCGCGGGCCCGAGCAGCATCCTGACCGCGTTCAGGTCGTTGGTCATCCGCGCCATGATGTCCCCGGTGCGGTGCTCGTGGTAATACGAGGCTTGCTGCCTTTCGAGCTGGCGGAAGAGGTCGTTGCGCAGATCGAACTCGATGTCGCGCGAGATTCCGATCAAAATCAGCCGAGAGAGAAACAGGAAGATGCCTTTGCCGACCGTCACGCTGAGCAGCATGGCGGAGTAGATGAAAATCTTGCGTCGCGTAACCCCGGTATTTAACCCATCGATAACCATGCCCACCACCAGCGGGAAGAGGATGGCCACCATATTGCTAAGCACGATCGAAACCCCGCCCCAGAAAAAATCCCGCCGGTAGCGGCGCATGTACGGGAAGAGCGGTCGGAGGAGGGCGAGCATCTGGGTTAATTTTACGTCGGAATTATCTCTTCAAGAGGCCGAGCCGTACTAGGCTCTCGGCGGATGCGACGATAGCCTCCTCGTTCGAGCGCGGCGACCAGCCCAGAAGCCGTTTTGCCTTTTCGTGGGTGGCGCGCTTGACGATGCCGAGCTCGGGTAGGATCAGGCCGATGGCCGGATCCCGCGGCGCGGCCAAGCGCACCAGCCAGTTGGGCAGCAGCCGTGTCGGCACCCGTTTGGCCGATTGCCCCAGGCGTGCCTTCAACACCTTCGCGATGTCCAGCATCGACACACTCTCGCCTGCCACGGCGAGGAAGCGTTCGCCTTTGGCGGCCGGATGGGTCATGGCGCGGAGATGCAGGTCGGCGACATCGCGCACATCGACGAGGCCGAAGCTGAGCTGAGGGCAGCCGGGCAGGGCTCCGTCCATCAGGCGCTGCACCAACAGGATGGAAGGTGAGTAATCCGCACCGAGGACCGGGCCCAACACGCCCACCGGGTTGACGACCGAGAGCTCAAGGGCGCCACCCTCTCTCGCTATGAAGTCCCAGGCGGCGCGTTCGGCGAGCGTCTTTGATTTGGGATATGCGGCTACGTCGCGGCCATGGAGATCGGTCCAAGTTTTCTCGTCGAACGGAGCGGTTTGCGGGGGGTGGCCATAGCCGATCGCAGCAAATGAGGAGGTCATCACGACACGCTTGACCTTGGCGTCCCGGGCAGCCCGCAGCACCCGGAGCGCCCCCTCGCGCGCGGGGATGATCAGCTCGTCTTCATGCTTCGGAAGGTTAGGAGGAAGGGGAGAAGCTACATGCAGGACGTAGCCGCATCCGGCCACAGCTTCTGCCCAGCCGGCGTCCTTCTCCAGATCGGCGGCGAAGAAGGTGACGCGGTCATTCGATAGGCTGGCGGCATCCGCTCCACCGACCCCCAGCATCGCGCGCACATCGGCCTCGCGCTTCAGATTCCGTACGGTGGTGCGCACCAGGTGGCCCGCCGCCAGCAGCGGCAGGATGCAATGGCTGCCGATAAAGCCCGATCCGCCAGTGACTAAAACTGTACTCATCGCAACCGCCTCTTCTGTTGCTCACTTCATTCGATGTCTTGGCCGACGCTTTCGGTGCGGATCGGCTCCTGGTTTCGGCATTAGGTGGAGACCGCGTGCCATGCCAGAGTCTGCCCGACAGGGATTTCAATCCAGTGGAGGGTGGACGAGGTGCAAGCACTAATGGCGAGCAGCCTCTCGAGGTTGCCAAGCGCGCCGAATGAGTGACTCAGCGATCTATCGACGATTGACATGAGGGAGCCGCAGGCCGCGGGAGCGAATCAGCGGAACGCGCCGAAGACGCCATCGCCCGGGTGCAGTCTCCTTGACGGAGAAGGAGAGAGCGTATACTCTCCTTTGTCAGATAGGAGAGAGCCTTTTGACGAAACCGGTGGAACTCCCGCAGGGCACACTCGAGATGCTCATCCTCAAGGCGGTCTCGCTCGGTTCGTTGCATGGCTACGGCATCCTACTGCGCATCCAGCAGATCTCCGGCGAGCGCCTCGAAATTCTGCAGGGTTCCTTCTACACCGCCATCTATCGTCTTGAACGCCGTGGCTGGATCAAAGGTGAGTGGGGCGAGTCGGAGAATAATCGCCGCGCCCGCTTTTACTCGCTCACTGCTGCCGGCACACGTCAGCTCAAGGACGAGACCGCCAGATGGATCGACATGGCCGCTGTCGTCGCCGGCATTCTCGACAAGAAGGCGGAGGAGATATGAGTCTCCTCGCCGCAATTCGCAAGCTATGGCACTCCGTCGCGCCGCGCATCAAAAGCGACGTCGAAGAGGAGTTTCGTTCTACCTTGGACGCCTACCAGGAAGATTTAGTCCGCCAGGGCCTGCCCGAAGCAGAAGCCCGCCGCAAAGCCCGCATGGACTTCGGGCAACCTGCCGCCCAGAACGAAACTTACCGCAAAGCCGTAGGCCTCCGGGTCTTCGACGAGTTAGCGGGAGACATTCGTTTTGGCCTCCGCGCCCTGCGCCGCAACCCTGGCTTCGCCGTCGTTGCCGTGCTCTCACTCGCGCTCGGTATCGGCGCCACCACGGCAATGTTCTCGCTGATCTACGCCGTCCTGCTGGACCCGTTTCCCTACGCCGGCGCCGACCGGATCATGAACCCCATCATCATCGACAAGCAACATCCTGATGACTATAGCTGGTTTTCCCTGAGCAAGGCACAGTTAGATGACCTGCGCCTCGCAGCACCGGTTGATTCGACGCTTGGCTTCAACAACACACCCATGGAGATCAGCGGCGGAGCTCTGCCGGAAGGCATCTCCGGCATCTATCTCACAGAGAATGCCGGCACTTTCTTTGGTGTGCGCCCGCTTCTCGGTCGCAACATCGAGCTATCCGATGCAGAGAACGGCGGCCACTCTGTGGTTGTCCTCAATTACCGCTTCTGGCAGCGCCACTTCGCCGGCGATCCCCATGTCATCGGGCAGAGGTTAGAAATCAATCACGCCCCCTACAACATCGTCGGGGTCATGCCGCGCAGCTTTGCATTCAATGACACCACTGGCGTCGGTGATGTCTACCTGCCGGGCAGTCTCATGCGGGGTCTTTCCAACCTTCCCAACGTGGCGTATATACCGTGGATCAAGCTCCGGCCTCACGTCACTCTTGCCGCCGCCAACGCTGCGCTCGAGCCTATTGTGCGCAAGTTTAAGCAACAGCAACCCGATCACTGGTATCTCGCGCTACAGCCCATCATCGTGCCTTACCAGCAGCAAACTGGCCGCACCCTTTCGCTTCTTCTCGCAGGCGTTGTGCTCTTGCTCATCATCGGCTGCGCCAACTGCTCCATCCTTCTGCTGGCTCGCGGCCGCACGCGCCAGCATGAGCTCGCCATCCGCAGCGCGATCGGAGCGAGTCGCTGGCGCATCGTCCGCCAGTTGCTGGTTGAAGCCGTCGTCATCTCCTGCACCGGCGCGGTCCTTGGCGTTGCTGCGTCTTACTGGCTTGCGAAGCTTCCCTTGCTGCTTTCTCCGGATTCCTTTCCGTCCGAGTCCGTCATCCGCATCAACCCTCCCTTCCTCGCGTTCTCGGTCTCGCTCGCGCTGCTCTGTGGTCTTCTCTTCGGTCTTGTGCCTGCATTGCGTCTGTCGCGCCGCGATTCCGCGCGTATGCTCCCGGGCAGGCAGATTGGGGTGGTCACTGCTCGCGCAAAGCATCGCTGGAGCGTTCTCGTCGTCATGCAAGTCGCGCTCACACTTCTTCTCATGGCCACCGCGGGCACCGCCATCCGCAGCTTTCTTCAGCTCATGCAGATGCCGCTTGGCTACGATCCAAAAAAGGTCATCAAGCTCGGCATTATGCTGCATGTCCACGACCCCGGCGAGTGGGGCCGCATTCGGTCGCGCGAAGCGCGCACCGGTTACATCGAGCAGATCCGGGAGAAGATCGCCTCCGTCCCCGGCGTCTCCACGGTCGCTGTCGGTATCGATGCCACGCCCCCTGATATTGGCGATTATATGGGCTCTGACAGCCCCGTCAACATTGATGGAACTCGCGATCGCGAGCAGACGCAGGCCCGTGTAATTCTGGTCGACCAGCAGTATTTCGCTGCACTTCGTATCCCGTTGCTGGAGGGTCGCGTCTGGAATATGGATGAAAACGCCCGCGGAGACTTCGTCGCGGTCGTCAATCGCGCTTTCGCAACCCGCTATCTCTCCCCGTCCAATGCCTTGCGCCGACAGCTCCGCGTTCCCGGTCTGACACCTCGGAATCACTTCGCGGTCGCCTCCCCGCAAAGCACCGCCTGGCGTCAGATCATCGGCATCATAGGCGATGCGCGCAATGACGGCGTCGATAGCCCCGCCGTTCCCGCCATTTACCTTCCTTACACTGCGGTGATGCCGCCTTACGTACAGTTCTTCGTCCGCACCCAGGGCGATCCGCTCACCTACCTGCACTCTTTCCGCGCCGCTGTAGCATCCGTCGCTTCCGACCAGCAGATCTCCACCGGCTCTTTCAACGGCACATTCACCCTCGACGAGGCCATCGAGCGCGACGCACAGTACAGCCGCCAGCGGCTCTTCTCCATATTGTTTGGCGTCTTCTCGGCCATGGCGCTTGCGCTCGCGCTGGTCGGCATCTTTAGCGTCGTCGCTTACAGTGTCGCGCAGCGCACCACGGAGTTCGGTGTCCGCCTGGCGCTCGGCGCGCCGCGAGCGCACGTCCTGTGGGTCGCCGCGCGCATCGCGGTGGTCAGCGTGGCCGCGGGCATTGTCATCGGTCTTGCCTTTGACAGCTTTCTCGGCGCCGTCCTCGCGCACTGGATGCAAAGCGCCTTTGCCGCCGGCAGTCTATTGGCGGCAGCCGCGCTTCTCGCCATCAGCGCGCTGCTCGCCTGCCTGTTGCCCGCTCGCCACGCCATCGCCGTCCCACCATCTGAAGCTCTCCGCTATGAATAAAGCCTGCCCCCATTTGATCTGAGCGTGAGTGGCTTTTGCGGGAGTCACTTCAGGGCGAAAGCACTCAGCGACGTTCGTCTTTGATTTGATCGCAAATTCAAACCGATGCAGATCCATGCCGAAAGCCGCGCTTCTGCAGGAGATACTCGGCATTAGATAACGGTCAATCGAAGGCCGCTTGAGTGGGGAACGACCACCCTGTACTTGCCCCGATCGAGGCGGCTGGAGGTGGTGGACCCGCTGATATGAGCCTCCCGGCTGTCTAAGGCCGGAGCGTGCAGTGTCTCGCTGTTTACCGACCCAGCTGCACCGGCTCCGAAGTCCAGGGTAAAGGCGAGATCTTTTTCCGCATCCTTGTTCAAAAGAATTACGGATGTGTGCCCACTGGCGAGTTTGGCGACATACGC
>Ga0302326_10031601_pt1 | contig 10571 bp, 9 predicted proteins | sample Palsa_T0_3_FD_202264 | JGI IMG/M metagenome (GOLD analysis project Ga0302326, IMG submission 202264) | Peat permafrost microbial communities from Stordalen Mire near Abisko, Sweden - Palsa_T0_3 | ecosystem: Environmental > Terrestrial > Soil > Palsa > Peat permafrost | place: Sweden: Abisko...
GCGGTTGGGTGCGGAATACCGAGGACGGGCACGTGGAAGTGCTGGCCACGGGTGATGCGGAGCTTCTTGCCGATCTGGAGCGTGCGCTGCGCAAAGGATCGCGCGGGAGCCGGGTGGACGCGGTGGTAGAACACGAGCTGGATGCGAAGGAAGGCGAGGGCCTCGGCCCGTTTCAGATAGAAGGAGCCTGGTAGAAAAGTTATGACCCCATGCGCGACCGACTGTGAGCCGCTGAAGGCGCTGATCCGGACGATTCCGGATTTCCCGAAGCCGGGCATTTTGTTTTACGACATCACTACCCTGCTGAAGGACCCGAAGGGGTTTGCCACGCTGATTGATGCGCTGGCCCAGTACTACATGGATAAGGAAATCGATCTGGTGCTGGGGATCGAGGCGCGGGGATTTATTTTTGGTCCGGCGCTGGCGTATCGGCTGAATGCTGGATTTGTGCCGGTGCGGAAGCCGAAGAAGCTGCCCGGGCCGACGGTGCGGGTGACCTACGATCTTGAATACGGATCGGACGTGCTGGAGATTCACGCCGATGCGATCGAGCCGGGGCAGCGGGTGGTGCTGGTCGATGATCTGCTGGCGACAGGCGGCACGATGGAGGCAACGATCAAGCTGGTGCAGCAACTGGGCGGCGAGATTGCCGGGCTGGGATTCGCCATTGAGCTGGATTTTCTGAAGGGGCGGGATCGGTTCAAGGAGTACGACGTTTTTAGTTTGCTGCACTACGACGAGTAGGATTTTGCTCCCTTGGCTTACCTCGGATTAGTCGGGCAGCTTCGGTCAAGAGCGGAACACTGAGGAACTCAAGAGATACGTTGCTTGGCTCGAGGAACTGCATTGGGTGTCTGAGGCCCGGGACCATAGGCACAATGAAGCACAACCAAAGAGGCAGCGAGGCGAAGCGACGTTCAAGGACAGCGATTAGGAATGCTGGGAAAACCAGCAGGCCGCTGCGTACGAAATAAAGGCGGAGATATCTTTCGGTCGAGAATCATAGCCCCACGCGACGGCGCCCATCGCGCTGACAAATGCGGCGCCCAACCCAGCAAAAATGAACGGGGGAACTGAAAAGTCCGCCCGCGTGAACCCAAGGAATCCTGCTTGCCGAGGTGGATGCTCTTTTTCGGCGTCTTTCTCCATTCAGGTCAGGATAAATGACTTCCGCAGCGGACAGCGGGCGCTGCGCTTATACTGCGGATTGCTTTGCGAGGAGGCGATCGATGCGGCGTCGGGAATTCTGCAAGTTGGTGGCGGCTGCGGCTGCGGGGACTGCGGTTTCTGGTTCGGCTGGCGCGGAGACGCTGAAGCCGAACGAGGCCGAGAACTCTGCGATGGCGACGAGTGAGGGTGCTGCATTGAGCCAGGCTTCGGGCGCGGCGGAATCTGCTGCTGGTTTCGGGGCTGTCACGCAGAGCTATGCGCAATTCTGCGAAACTCCGGTGAGTGAGCGCGTTTTTTATGCGCTCGAAGGCGGGAAGGTCATCAGCGAAAAGTTGAATGAGTCGGACTGGAAGCCGACGGGGTGGATTCAGCCGCCGGATTTGCCAATTCCTGGCGGGGCGTGGGATGGGGTGCCGATGAACCCGCCGCTGAAGGAAAACCTGGCGGGCGAGGGTCCATTTAAGCCGACGTGGGATTCATTGCTGGGGTACGAGGCGCCGGAGTGGTATCGCGACGCGAAGTTTGGGATTTGGGCGCACTGGAGTCCGCAATGCGTGCCGGAGGCGAGCGATTGGTATGCGCGCAACATGTACATCGAAGGGGAGCGGCAATACAAATATCAGCTGGAGCACTATGGGCCGCAGTCGCGATTCGGGTTCAAGGACATTTGCCCGCAGTGGACGCTGCTGAACTGGGAGCCGGAGGAGTTGATTGCGCGATACAAGAAGGCCGGGGCGAAGATTTTTGTCACGCTCGCCAACCATCACGACGGGTTGGATTGCTGGAACTCGCGGCATCATCCGTGGAACTCGGTAAATATTGGGCCGCATCGCGATGTGGTGGGAACGTGGGCGAAGGTGGCGCGCGATGCGGGATTGCGGCTGGGCGTAACGGTGCATCAGGCGCGGAACTGGTGGTGGTTTCAGACGGCGCACGGCGCGGACACGAAGGGGCCGCTGGCGGGGGTTCCCTACGACGGCGTTAAGACTCTGGCGGATGGGAAGGGGCAGTGGTGGGAGGGGTACGATCCGCAGCAGGTGTATGCGCCGAAGCATCCTTATGACGCGCTGCCGGATGCGTCGTTCGTGAAGAACTTTTATGACCGGACGAAGGACTTGATCGACCAGCATGATCCTGATTTGTTGTATTTCGATAATCCGCGGCTTCCGCTGGGGTGGGCGGGGATGAACATCGGGGCGTACTACTACAACCGGAGCCAGCGGGCGCACGGCGGCACGGTCCAGGGCGTGATCACGATTAAGGAAGTGCCGGAGCAATGGGTGAAGGCCGCCGTGGTGGATTACGAGCGCGGGTTGACGGATAAGGTGATGCAGTATGCATGGCAGTCGGAGACGTGCATCGGAGACTGGCACTACAATCGCGCGCTGTATGACAAGCCGGGCGAGTACGGCGGATATTTGCCGCCGCGGGATGTGATTCACTGGCTGATCGACACGGTGAGCAAAAACGGCACGTTCATTTTGAATGTCCCGGGGAAGCCGGACGGGACGATCGACGCGAAGGAAATTGCCATCGTGGACCGGATCACGGACTGGATGAGCGTGAATGGCGAAGCGATTTACTCGACACGTCCGTGGAAGGTGTATGGCGAGGGACCCAACGCGATCAAGGCGGGATCGTTCCAGGGAAACAGCGTAAGCCAGCTGGGCGAGAAGGACATCCGGTTCACGCGCAGCAAGGATGAGAGGGTGGTTTACGCGATTGCTCTGGGTTGGCCCGCGGCGGAGTTCGTCGTTGCTTCGCTGGGGACCTCGAGTTCGACGTCGCCGGGGAAGGTGGAGCGGGTGGAGTTGTTGGGGACGGGCGAGAAAGTGCGCTGGCGGCAGGCCGCGGATGGTTTGCGGGTGACTTTGCCGGTGGGGTATAAGCCGGCGGTGGATTTTGCGGCGGCGCTGAAGATCAGCCTTTAGCTTCTAGCTATTAGCTTTTAGCTGGAGTTGCGGTCGGACGAGGTCGCCGGGCGCTTCTCTCCCATGTCTCAGAATCGAGACATGGGGCACCCAGTTCATTGGCTGGTATGAGATGAAGACGGTCGAAGATTCACGGCTGACTCGTGTGGCGGCGATTTGTCTGGCGCTGCCGGAGGCGGTGCGGGCGGACATGGCGTCGCATGCGCAATTCACCGTGCGCAAGAAAGTGTTTGCTTATTTTTTGAATGACCATCATGGGGATGGGATCGTTTCGGTGTGTGCTCGGGCTTTTCCGGGTGAGAACAAGAAGCTGATTGAGGCTCATCCGAAAAAGTTTTATTTGCCGGCTTACATTGGGCCTCGGGGGTGGGTGGGTTTGCGGCTGGATCGGGGCAAGGTGGACTGGGATGAGGTGCGGGATCTGGTGACGGCTAGTTATTTGCAGGTGGCTGCGAAGAAGCTGGCGGCGCTGGTGGTGGCGGGGATCTCGTAAGCACCGGAAATCCCAAGGCTTCTGGGCCACTTCCGATTTCGCTTGACTTTATTGCTGATTGCGATAGATTGATTGCGATCTGCAATAACTGCCATGAAGCTTGGAGAAAAACTGAAGTATCTGCGGGAGACCGAAGGGGAGCTTCGGGGGCTGGGGCGCGCGATTTCGCAGCAGGAGATGGTGCGGTCGCTGAAGGCTGAGACTGGAGCGGCATTGAGCCAGAGCTATCTGTCGCAGATCGAAAGCGGGGCGCGGCCGCACCTGACGAACACGTCGCGGCTGGTGCTGGCGAAGTTTTTCAAGGTGCATCCGGGGTATCTGGTGGATGACCCGGAGGGATACCACGTGGAGTTGCAGAGCGACGCGCGGTCGCTTGAGGACAAGCTGGACCTTTGGCTGGTGAGCGGGGCGGAGCGGTTCCGGCGGGATCCTGAGCTGAAGCAGGCGCTGTTGGCGGTAGCGCGGCACGCGGATTCTCGGCGGTGTTTGTTGCTGTTGAACGCGGTGATTGATACGCCGGTTTTGGTGGATCGGCTGTTCGAGGTGCTGGGTGGGCAAGGACGGGACACATTCCCTCAGGGGCTGAAGCCCCCCATGTCCCAGGGGGATTACGGCACGGCTAAAGCCGTGCCCCTTCAAAGCCGAAACTCGACAACAGTCGCAGATGGTTCAAACCCGCATCTGCCAAAACCGGGCAGATACGGGCCACCCAGTGCACTCGCGGGGGCAGGAAAGAAGGCCAGGCAATGATTACGTTTTATTTGATTTGTTTCACGCTGGGGCTTTCGCTGACGGTTTTGTCGGCTTTGGGTGCATTTACTCATATTCACTTTGGGCATTTGCATTTGCATGCGGGGCACGGTGTTGGGCACGGGCATGTCCATGTGCCAAATGTGCGAGGCGCTGTTACAAAATCGAGCGTTAGCCCCGTGAATGGGTTCACGCTGGCGGCGTTTCTTTGCTGGTTTGGCGGATGTGGGTATCTGCTGGCGCGCAGCGGAGATTTTGGGATGTTTGTGGTGCTGGCGCTGGCTGCGATTACCGGGCTGGCCGGCGGGTCAATTCTTTTTTGGTTTCTCGTGAAGGTGCTGTTGCCGCATGAGCACGAACTTACCGCTGCCGATACGGACATCGTTGGGATTCTTGGAGTCGTGACGGGGACGGTTCGGGAAGACGGTATTGGCGAAATTCAGTTTTCGCAGGGCGGCGTTCGCCGCTTTGCACTCGCGCGCAGTGAAGCAGGCGTAGCGCTTGTGCGCGGAACAGAAGTGGTGGTTATGCGCTATGAACAAGGCATCGCTTATGTGCGCCGCTGGGACGAACTCTCAGGGGAACCGAGTGAGGCCTCCGGCGATGTTTCCGCAATCGCCGCAACCGCAACCCAGAGCAGTAACCGACCCGATGGGAAGGATCGGGCGTTATGACAAGCACAGTTATCGTCATTGTTGGATTGAGCCTGCTGGCGTTCATCATTTTGATGGGCATGCTGGCCAGGATGTTTCGCAAGGCAGGGCCGAACGAGGCGCTGATCGTGTTTGGGTTCCGCGGGCCCCGCGTGATCAAGGGGCACGGAACGATTATTTTTCCGATGGTGGAGAGCTGCCGGGAGCTATCGCTCGAGCTGATGTCGTTCGACGTCGCCCCACAGCAGGATCTCTACACGAAGCAGGGCGTTGCCGTAACGGTCGAAGCGGTGGCGCAGATCAAAGTGCGCAGCGATCAGGAGTCGATCCTGACGGCGGCGGAGCAGTTTTTGACGAAGACGCCGCCGCAACGGGAAGGGCTAATCCGGCTGGTGATGGAAGGCCATCTGCGCGGGATCATCGGGCAGCTCACGGTGGAACAGATCGTGAAGGAACCGGAGATGGTCGCCGATCGGATGCGCGGAACATGCGCCGACGACATGAGCAAGATGGGGCTCGAGGTGGTGTCGTTCACGATTAAGGAGGTGCGCGACAAGAACGACTACATCACGAACATGGGGCGGCCGGACATTGTGCGCATCAAGCGGGATGCGGAGATTGCGACGGCGGAAGCGGAGCGGGACACCGCGATCCGGCGGGCGAATGCTACGCGGGAAGCGGCTGTGGCCAAGGCTGCGGCCGATCAGGAGCGGGTGCTCGCCGAGACGCAATCGCTGGCGAAACAGGCGGAGGCGCAGAGGGATCTCGATATCTCGAAAGCGCAGTACTCGGAGCAGAGCCGGAAACAGCAGGCCTCCGCGGACAAGGCGTACGAACTGCAGACGAACATAACGCAGCAGCAGGTGGTGGCGGAGCAGGTAAAGGTGCAGCAGATTGAGAAAGAGCAGCAGATCAAGGTGCAGGAGGCTGAGATTCTGCGGCACGAGAAGGAGCTGATTGCGACGGTGCTGAAAGAGGCCGAGATCAATCGGCAGCGGATTGAAGTAACGGCTGCTGCGGAGAAGGCACGGCTGACGATGGAGGCCGAGGGACACGCGTCGGCGATCCGGACGCAGGGCGAGGCGGAGGCGGCGATCATCTTCCAGAAAGGCGAGGCCGAAGCGAAAGCGATGAACGTGAAGGCTGCGGCTTACCAGGACTGGAACCAGGCTGCGGTGGTCGATCGGCTGATTTCGAATATGCCGGAGGTGGTACGGGCGATGGCGGAACCGCTGTCGAAGGTGGATCGGATCACGATCGTGTCCACGGGCGGGGATGCAGCGGGCGCGAACAAAATCACCGGGGACATGGCGAAGATGGCGGCGCAGGTGCCGGCACTGTTCGAAGCGCTCTCGGGGATGGATATTCGCGAGCTGATGAAGAACATTTCCGGGATGCGGCAGCGCCCGGACGGGAACGGAAGCACGGCTGCCGGTCCTGTTGTCGATGCCAAGTAATTCCATTGGGCGGGGCGATGGGATCGCTCCGCCCCAAATTTTCTGACGGAGGAAAATGTCATGTCACTCCTTGAACGAGTTAGTACGTTGCTGCGAGCCAATCTGAACGATCTGATTGACAAGGCGGAAGATCCGGAGAAGCTGTTGAAGCAGCTTGTCCTCGATATGGAAAACCAACTGATGCAGGTGAAGACGCAGGTGGCGATCGCGCTTGCGGATGAGCATCTGCTGGAGAAGAAGCGGAAAGAGCATGAGGACGGCGAGGCGGAGTGGAAGCGCAAGGCCGAGCTGGCGGTGCGCAAGGCGGACGACAATCTGGCGCGTGCGGCGCTGGAGCGGTCGCTGAGCGCGAAAGGGATGGCGGCTGGGTTCGCACAGCAGCTTGAAGATCAGAAGAGTGAGGTTGAGACGCTGAAGATGGCTTTGCGCAATCTGCAGCAGAAGTTGGCGGAGACGCGGAGCCGGTGTGAGCTGCTGATCGCGGAGCATCGGCGTGCGCGGGTGGTGGGACGGGCGCAGCAGGCTCGGGAGGTGATCGCGAGGAAGGAAGGTGACGTTAGTATGCGGCGGATGAAGTCGAAGATTGATGGGGCAGAGGCGCGGAATGCGGCTTCGCGGGAGTTGATGGATGGAGATTCTGTCGATGACAAGTTCGCGAAGATGGAGCGGGAGGAGCAGATCGACGCGCTGCTCGCGGGTTTGAAAGAGCAGCATGAAAGACAGGGAACAGGGAACAGGCAATAGGGAACAACGGAGGCGTTCCGCTCACGAAAAGCGCGCCGACAAAGCCCCACATCTGCCCTCACTGGGCGGATGTGGGGCACTTAAAAAAAGCAAACGCGAGGTCGTCTTTTCGCTCAGGTTGACAACTTCATTAAGCGGCGAGGCGGGCTTTTTCCTGCTCCCACATCCAGCGGGCGTAGTCCTCGTTGACGGCGCCGAGTTGATAGAGGCTGTTGTGGGTCTCGACAAGGCGGTTGCCAAGGTCGATCCTGAGGATGGCGGAGGTGTAGATGCTGCCGTTGCGGAGGTTGGTGTGGCCCATGACGTCGCCGGTGAGGCGCTGGCCTGGCTCTAACTTGCGAAATCCGTAGTTGACGACGCTGGCGACAACGGACCAATTCTCGATTTTGACAATCGGTTTCATATTTTTCGTGACCTGACGTTTCCGCCACCGGTCGCGTTCAGCTGTCAAAAGCCCGTGGCTGGCTCTTCCGGTCAAGATACTTGCAATTGTGTTGCCGTTCGTAACTCATGAGTAAATAGTGCAATTCAGAGCAGTTTGGGGGAGTGGCGGGAACTTTTTACAAGAAATGGCGGGTTTTGGCGTTCTTTATTGCACAGTGACTAAGGGCACACGCCCGTCACAAACCGCCTCCGGAGGGCAGGAATCGCCGGTCGCGATTCGTTGTTTTTATATACTTGCGCATGCTTTCATTGCGTGTTCGACTCGCTCTCTCTGCTACTGGTGTGCTTGCTCTGTCGCTGATTTGCTCGAGCGCAACAGCACAGGTTCCCGCTTCTACACCGGCACCGGCTGCTGTTTCTGCTCCGGCTCCAGCGACGCCGCCTAGGCCGCATGCGGTGACCCTCGACGATCTGTTTCGTTTTCATGATGTGGGGGGGCCGGTGATTTCGCCGGACGGACAGTGGGTCGCTTACACGGTCTCGACGACTGAGACCAAGGCGGACAAGCGGATCACCGATCTGTGGATGGTTTCATGGGATGGCAAGGAAGATGTGCGGCTGACGTGGGCTGGCGATGTGGATGAGGACTCCGACGATTTGAGCTCGTCGGGCGCGCCGCGGTGGAGCCCGGATGGAAGGTATCTGTCGTTCACAGCGGGGCGAGTGGGGACGGCGAAGGGGTCTCAGGTTTGGGTGTTGGACCGAAAGGGTGGCGAGGCGCATCAGCTGACGGATGTGAAGGGTCATCTGGGAGCGTACGCGTGGGCACCGGATGCGAAGAAGCTGCTGCTGTCGATTACGCCGGATGATGAGGCGGAGGCGGCCGAGAAGGCGAAGGGCGGGGACAAGGGCAAGGAGACGCCGAAGCCGATCGTGCTGGACCGGTATCACTTTAAGGAAGACGTGGAAGGGTATCTGAAGAGTAACGAACACACACAGCTGTTTCTGTGGGACGTGACGACGCACAAGCTGGAGAAGCTGACGACGGATAAGAATTTCGACGAGAGCAACGCAGTGTGGTCGCCGGACGGCACGCACGTGGCATATGTGAGCAATCACGATCCGGATCCGGACCGGTCGATCAATACGGATGTGTGGGTGGTCGAGGCAAAGGCGAATTCAACGCCGAAACGGCTGACGACTTTCGATGGGCCGGATGGTGGGCGCATCGCGTGGAGTCCGGACAACAAGTGGATCGCGTTTACCGAGGGCGATGGGCTGAAGCTGTGGCAGTACAGCCAGGAGAAGCTGGGAATAGTCGCTGCGGATGGGAGTTCCGCGCCGAAAATTCTGACGGCGGCGCTGGATCGGTCGGTCAGCTCGCCCTTCTTTTCGCCGGACGGGAAGTCAATCGACGTGATCGTGGAGGACGATCGCGATGAGTATCCGGCGAGCGTCGATCTGGCGAGCGGCCAGGTGCATCGGACGTTCACGGATCCGGGCACGACGACGGGAATCAACGAGAACTCCGGACGCACGGCGGTGGTGTGGACGACGAACACCCAGCCTGGAGAGGTGTATGCGCTCGAGAACGGCAGCTTGCGACGGCTGACGCACCACAACGATGACGTGGTGGCAAGCCTGAAGCTGGCGGAGACGCGGGATGTGAAGGCGGTGACGAAGGATGGGACCGAAGTGCACGGGCTGCTGACGTTGCCGTTGGGAACCGCGGCGGGCACAAAGGTTCCGATGTTGCTGTTCATCCATGGCGGGCCGAATGGGCAGGACAATCATGGATTCAATGTGCATCGGCAGCTGTTTGCCGCGCATGGGTATGCCGAGCTGAACGTGAACTATCGCGGCGGGTCAGGCCGGGGAAATGCTTATCAGAAGATCATTGCCGCAGACTGGGGTCATTATGAGGTGCAGGACCTGCTGGCCACGGTGGATGAGGTGGTGAAGGAGGGCCTGGTCGATCCGGACAAGCTGGCGGTTGGAGGGTGGAGCTATGGCGGCATTCTGACGGATTACACCATTGCGAGCACGACGCGGTTCAAAGCGGCGAGCAGCGGCGCGGGGATGGGGAATCCACTGGGGCTGTACGGTATCGACGAATACATCCTGCAATACGATTACGAGCTTGGAGCGCCGTGGAAGAATCCGGAGAAGTACATCCAGATTGGCTATCCGTTCTTCCATGCGGATCGGATTAAAACGCCGACTCTTTTTATGGGCGGCGATAAGGATTTCAACGTGCCGCTGAATGGCGGCGAGCAAATGTATGAGGCGCTGAAGAGCCTGAACGTGCCGGCGGAGCTGATCGTGTACCCGGGGCAGTTCCACGGGTTCACGCTGCCGAGCTTTATCAAGGACCGGTATCAGCGGTGGTTTGACTGGTACGACAAGTGGGTGCTGGGGAAGACGCCGGCTGTGGCTCCGGCGGCTGCACCGGCTACGAAGTAGGGGCCCCAAAACACCGAGAGCCCGCCGCCCCCGATCCCATGTTGATTTTTGGGGAGGGGGAGGGCTGCTCTGTTTTGATTTTGTGCTGCGGACTATACCGTTTTTAGCCTTGCCGGAACGCGGGCATGGCTGCCGGATAAGCGGTGACGGGTTTGCGGGGATCGGGAACGAAGCTGGGCACGCGAGTCGGCTGGGCAGTGCTGCCTTCGTGCTGACCTGACGCCCACTGCTCGTAATACTCGTTCACGTGGCCGAGCTGGTAGACGGTGTTGCCCGCCTCCACCAAACCCTTGTCCTTGTCGACACACTGAATGACGGATGTATAGATGACGCCGTTAGGAAGGTCCGTATGTCCCATGAGGCGGCCGGTCAGACGCTGTCCGGGTTCGAGCTCCCGGAAGCCGTGGAAGATGAGGTTGTCCACAACTGACCAGTTCTCAACTTTTGCCGAAAGTTTCTCCATAACTGGGTGGCCTGATCTTTCCGCCAGCTGGTCGCGGGGGACAAATATTGCGGCCTGCCGACT
>Ga0302326_10031603_pt1 | contig 10571 bp, 8 predicted proteins | sample Palsa_T0_3_FD_202264 | JGI IMG/M metagenome (GOLD analysis project Ga0302326, IMG submission 202264) | Peat permafrost microbial communities from Stordalen Mire near Abisko, Sweden - Palsa_T0_3 | ecosystem: Environmental > Terrestrial > Soil > Palsa > Peat permafrost | place: Sweden: Abisko...
CGGGGACGGCGGTGATGACGCTTGGCCTGTATCTGCTCTCGACGATGGACCCGACGAGCAGCCAGGCGGCGATCTTCGGGTTCATGTTCGTGCTTGGCCTGGGGCTGGGGATGGTGATGCAGGTGCTGGTGCTGGCTGTGCAGAACGCCGTGGACTACTCTGACCTGGGCGTGGCCACGTCGGGCGCGACGTTGTTTCGCTCGATCGGAGGCTCGCTGGGCACGGCGGTGCTCGGCGCGATCTTCTCCAACCGTCTGAGCAGCCAGCTGCAGAGCGTCCTGCCGGCGAGCGGCGCGAGCTCCTCGCATGCTGCGAGCGTGGTGAGCGCGAAGCAGATCGCGAGCCTGCCGCCGGCACTGCGCAGCGGCTACCTGCACGCGTTCACGAGCTCCCTGAGCACGGTGTTCCTGGTGGCCTCGGCGGTGGCGGTGGCGGCATTTGTGTTCTCGTGGTTCATCCGCCAGCTGCCGCTGCGCGACACGGTGGCGACGGGCGACATGGGAGACACGTTTGCGACCCCGCGCGACACGGACTCGCTGGTGGTGATCGTCAACAAGATTGGCCAGCTGGACCGTCGCGAGGGCGCGCGCGAGCTGGTGCGTCGCGTGGCTGCGCGTGCGGGCGTTGATCTCGAACCTGCGGCGTGCTGGCTGCTGGCGAGGTTGAGCAAGGACGGGGCGGCGCGGCTGGAGGATCTGGCGCAGGGCGTGCAAATCCCGCTCGCAACGCTGTGCCACGCCAGGGACGCGCTGCTTCAGCGCGGCTTGGTCGAACCCGGCCACGCTGGTGACGCCTTCGAGCTGACAGCCGACGGCCACACCACGCTGGCGCTCCTGACAGCGACCGGCGAGCAGCGTCTAGCCGATCTGCTCCAGGACTGGCGCCCGGAGGAGCATCCCGACCTGGCCCGCCTGATCGCTGGTCTGGCACGCGAGTTCTTCGTGGACATATCAGCGCTGCGAGGGCCGATCCCCACCCCGGAGGCCGCGGCTGCGCAGTGAGTGCCCCCGGCTGGATTCGAACCAGCGACCCTCGGATTAGAAGTCCGATGCTCTATCCGGCTGAGCTACGGGGGCGGGCGATGTCTGCAACATGGTGCCCTACTTATGCGCGCTTGAACAGAAATCTGTAAAAGTTCCATCCATGAGTCCGGTGGGGAGCGACGAGGAGGACCTGACGCGCAAGCAGCGCCGCGAGCAGGCGCGCGCTGATCGCAAGGCGATGGAGGAAGCCGCAGCGGCTGGCGCAGCGCGCCGGACACGGCTGACGCAACTGGGTCTCGTGGTCGCTGTAGTGGTGGTGGCGGTCGTGGTGATCTTGATCGCGACCGGCGGCGGCAAATCGAAAACTCCGCCCGTCGTCGGTAGCTCCGGAGCAACCTCGACGCAGAAAAAAGTTGCGGCGCTCCTCGGCGGTATCCCCCAGAGCGGGAACACGCTCGGCAGTCCCACAGCGCCCGTGACGCTTCAGTACTTCGGCGACCTGGAGTGCCCGATCTGCCAGAAATTCACGCTAGGCGCCCTGCCAACGGTCATCCAGAAGTGGGTGCGCACGGGCAAGCTGCGGATCGAATACCGCTCGCTGGAGACGGCGACGCGCGAACCGGAAACGTTCAAGCTGCAGCAGGTCGCAGCGTATGCGGCGGGCAAGCAGAACAAGGCTTGGTACTTCATCGAGACCTTCTACCACGAGCAGGGTGAAGAGGACACGGGCTACGTGACCGAAAAATACATCCAGGGCATCGCCAGCCAGGTTCCCGGGCTGGATCTGGCGACGTGGAGCGCCGATCGCGGCGACGCGCAACTGGCGAACCAGATCGTTACGGACGCCCAGGCGGCGAACAACAACGGTTTCACCGGCACGCCGTCCTTCCTGATCGGCCGCAGCGGTGGCGCGATGAGCAAGCTCGAATACACGAACGGACCAGAAGACCCCACGTTCGTCAATGAAGCTGTCGAAAAACTTCTGAAGGCGTAGGCCGGCATGAGCGCGCGGACCTTGAGGATCACCTTGATTGTCCTCGCGGTCATCGGCACTGGCCTGGCCAGCTACCTGACCTACATCCATTACGCCGGGATCGAACCGCTGTGCTCGATCAAGGGCAACCCGTGCAGCCAGGTGCAGAAATCGGTGTACTCCGAACTGGCGGGCGTCCCGGTCGCGCTGATCGGGCTGATCGGCTATGTCGTGATTCTGGGTTCGCTGCTCACCCCGGAAGAAGAGCGGCTGCGGTTCGTGACGGCGGCCTTGACGCTCGGGGGCTTCGGCTTCAGCGCATACCTGACCTACCGTGAGCTCTTCACGCTGCACAAAATCTGCGAGTGGTGCGTATCGAGCGCGGTGATCATGACGATCATGATGTGCCTGTCGATCTGGCGCTACTTGCGGGGCGGGGCTCCCTCCGCGCTTGGCGCAGGCGGCGCTGTGGCCGGCGGGCAGAGCGCCGGAGCTGAGTCGCCGGCTCCGCTCGGCAGCGCCTCCTGACGCTCTGCTTGGTGCCTCGCCGGGTGGCGAGATCAAGCTCCGTGGCGCTCAAATGCGAGTCGCAGGAGACCAACGTTCTGGCATCTGGAATCATTGTCTGCCAATCCGTCCATTGACGCGAGGTCGGCCCGAGCAAGCCAGTCCCACAGCCGAAGTGCTCAGCAAGGATGGAATCCCACGCGACGAGCACGAAGGTCCATGCCAGCATCGAGTCGGCGCTCGATGGCAAGGCGCGCATAGCGCGCCTGTTCGAGATGACCAGCGACCTGCTGGCGACGGTTTCGCTCGACGGTCGCTTCACGCTGCTGAACCCCGCGTGGGAACAGTTGCTGGGCTGGACTCGCGAGGAGCTGCGGGGACAGTCGATCGCCGAGTTCATTCACCCCGACGATGCCGAGCAAACGCTGGGGATGATGACTGGCGAGGACGAGCGGACCCAAGTCGAGGACCTCACCACTCGCTTCCGCCACCGAGACGGCTCATGGCGCTCGCTGCTGTGGAGCGCCCGCCGCGACGGGGACACCTGGTATGCGGCGGCCAAGGACGTAACCGATCGCATCTCGCTGGAGCGCCAAGCGTTGCACGACCCGCTTACGCGCCTGCCCAACCGGCTGCTGCTGATGGACCGCGCGCGCCAGGCACTGGCGCGCCTAAATCGGCATCGCAACCGCGGCGTGGTGGCGATGCTGTTCATCGACCTGGACAAGTTCAAGGCGGTCAACGACAACCTCGGTCACGACGTCGGCGACCGTCTGCTCGTGGGCGTCTCCGAGCGCCTAGCTGAGCTGATGCGCGACAGCGACACGGTGGCGCGCCTGGGAGGCGATGAGTTCGTGATCCTGATCGAGGACATCGAAAGCGACGGCGAAGCGCTCGCGCTAGCCGAGCGCGTGCTCGACGCGCTGGAGAAGCCATTCCCGCTGGGCAGCTCCGATGTGGCGATGCTGGCGAGCGTGGGCGTGTCGGTGTCCCACCATCCGGACACCGACCCGGAGACGATGCTGCGCGAGGCCGACGTGGCGATGTACCGGGCCAAGGGCGCTGGCGGCCGCCGTCTAGAGCTATTCGACGAGCGGCTGCGGCGCGAGATCAGCACGCACGCCGAGATGGAGGGTCGGCTACGTGACGCGCTGCCCCAGCGCGAGCTGGTGCTCGCCTACCAGCCGATCTTGCGACTTGCCGGTGGCCAGGCGATCGGCGCAGAGGCACTCGTGCGTTGGCGTCCCAGGGGCGACGGGCACTCGGCGAGCGCAGAGGTGCTCCCATCGACGTTCCTGCCACCGGCAGAGGAGAGCGAGCTGATCGTGCAGATCGGCAACTGGGTGCTGCACGCGGCCTGTGCGCAGGCTGAGATCTGGCGTCGCAACGGGATCATGATCCCGGTCTCGGTGAACATCTCCGCGCGCGAGCTGACCGAGCTTGATCTCGCGGAGCGGGTGCGCGAGGAGCTCGCCTACTGCCGACTACCCGGGCGCGCGTTGTGCCTGGAGATCAGCGAGGAGGCGGTGCTGCGTGATCCTGAGCGCGCGCGCTCGGCGCTGAAGGACCTCAAGCGCTTGGGTGTGCTGATCGCGCTCGACAAATTCGGCTTCAGCCAGCTGTCGCTGGGGCTGCCGAGCAACCTGCCACTAGACCTGGTCAAGCTGGACCGAGGCCTGACGGAGAACTTCCATCAGGACAAAGACCGCCGCGCGATGTTCGCCGCGACGATCGCGCTCACGAAGGAGGCCGGCCTGACGGCGGTGGCGGTGGGAATCGAGACCAACCGCCAGCTGGCGCTCGCGCGCGAGCTCGACTGCTCTGTGGGCCAAGGCTTTCTGCTGCATGGACCGGCCTCGCCTGAGCGCGTGCGTCTCAGAGGCAGCGCTGGGACGGTAACGTCCGCTCCATGGCGTCCTCTCGTGCGACTGCGCGGCAGCGACGATCGCCCCTGAGCGACGACGCGGCGAGCGCTCGCCAGAAGCGTGCTGCGGCGCAGGCTGCGGCTGAGCTGGTGCAGGACGGAATGCGCGTTGGCTTGGGGACGGGATCGACGGTCGCCTACCTACTGCCCGCGATCGCCGCACGCGAGTACGCGAACCTGCGCTGCGTGGCTACCTCACCGGCAACCGAAGCAGCTGCACGTGCGCTGGGCCTGAAGGTGGAAACACTCGACGAGGTCGGTGAGCTGGATCTGGCGATCGACGGCGCCGATGAGATCGACCCGCGTGGATGGCTGGTGAAGGGCGGCGGAGGAGCGCACACGCGCGAGAAGATCGTGGCGGCGTCTGCCAAGCGTTTCGTGGTGATCGCCTCAGCAGAGAAGGCGGTCACCGATCTGGCGCCGCCAGTGCCGCTCGAGCTGCTCGCGTTCGGCGTGCAGCGCACGCTGCTGGCTCTCGACCCTGCACAGCTGCGCGACGTCGAGCACAGCCCCGATGGTGGCCTGATCGCGGATTACCTCGGCCCGGTGGGCGACCCTGGCGAGCTGGCGGCGAGGCTGAGCGCCACGGCGGGCGTGGTCGAGCATGGGCTGTTCGCGCCGGAGCTGGTGAGCCTGATCCTGATCGCGACGGACAGCGGCATGGAGCGGCGCGCGGGCGCCAAGCCAGAAGACAGCTAGTCGTTGGTCTCGCGCGGGCGCAGCTCGTCGGTGTAGGACATTGGGTGACGCGCCAGCACGCCGTCATCGCCGATCACATATGCGCCCATTCGCAGCAGCGGTGGCGAGTAGACATGCAGGGTGACGGCGGGGTCTGAGCCGGCGTGGCTCACGCGATGTATGTCTGAGGCGCAGAAGTGGAAGCTTCCCCCAGCACGAAAGACACCGTTGCGCGTCGGGCCTGCGATTGCCAGGCGCTCCTCGCGCACGGCCCCGCTGACGACAGCGACTGCCCCAGCGGAGACGTCGTGGTCGTGGAAGCCGGTGTCGTGCTCGTCCATCCAGCAGATCAGCCAGGCGGTCAGGTGCTCGTCGCTGAGCAGCTCCTCGTATACGCGCTGGGTGCGGTCGTGCTTGACGAGGTCGATCCACAGCTCTGGCCGATCGGCGAGCTCGCTAACGAACGCCTCCAGCTCGGGTCCGGACAGGTCGCGCCCGCGCGGGCGGGCGAGAGCAGCGAGCTGACGCGGATCGACGGGAGGCGACGCGACGAAGGGCTGCGTGGCGGCGCTCATCGGGCCACCGCCAACCTGGTGGTGTTGAGCGCGCGACGGGTGCACTGCTCGATCGGCTCCCAGTTGAGCCCCTCGGGCATGCCGAGCTCGCTCGGGTCCACCACCGGTCGATCGGATCCGTAGAGCAGCTGCTCAGGGCCGACCAGCTCCTCGAAGACGCGCACCGTCGCGGGGCCGTAGGAGGAGGTCTCGTAGAAGACGAGCGGGTCGGGGGCAACAGGCCGCGGGCCGCCGCGCGAGCCGAGGCGCTCGGCGTGCAGCGGCGCGAGGCCGGCGAGCATCGAGAAGACCACCCGCAAGCGCGGATGGTCCGGGCGTCCGGCAACCAGGAACGCGAGCCAGGCGGCCTGCATGCAGGCGACATAGCCTGTGAGCGCGGGCCACCACAGGGGCTCGCCGAGCGAAGTCTCCTCGCCGGCGAGGGGTCCGCTGGCACGCTGCGGTGGCCCGGGATGTACCAGCAGCGGCGCGTCACGGGCCTCCAAGCGCGCGAGCACCGCACTGAGACTGGCGATGGCCTCGACGCTTGCGAGCGCTCCAGCGGGTAGCGACAGGCCGACGCATCCGCGTGCGAGCGCGCGATCGACATCGTCGGGGTCGGCGCGGTCCAGCGCGATTGCCCCCCATACGCCAAAGGGCTCACCAAGCGCTAGCGCGCCATCGTGGTAGGCATCGATCAGGGCAAGTGCCTGCGGGCGAGCAAGCCACTCGATTCCCAGCGGACTGGAAAGGCACACAAGCGCCCGGTCGAGCCCGTCGCGCTCCACGAGCGCCGTGCGACGTGCTGGCAGCTCGCTCGTCAGGTCAATCACGTAGGGACGCTCGCCAGCGAGATAAAGAATCGTCAGGCCGCTCTCTTGCCGCACGAAAGGTAGCTCGCTGCGCTCGGCGAGCGCCTGCACAAGCGGCGCGGTCCATAGATGTTGGTGTACGTCGATCTTCATCAGTTTCTCGATCTGCTTTGTGGACATTACCATATCTCTCGACTTCTCCACGGCGCAACTCGAGAGCTGCAGCCGATCCTGCGGGCGACCGCGAGATCGACGCCACCACCCAGCCAGACCGGGCCTAACGGGCAAGATCTGGCCCATTAGAGCCAAGCGGGGGACCCAGGAATCGAACCTGGCGTTGCGGTTTTGGAGACCACCGTGTTACCGATACACCAGTCCCCCGCGGAGCGGGAATTGTAGGCGCTCCGCACGAGCGGACCCCCGCAGGCGGCCATTCCCATGGCGTTGATTCAGGGACCCAGGCGCTAAAGCACGCTCCTGGTGATGCCGAAGAGGAGATAGCCCGACAAGCGCCTGTGACAATGGATACTTTCTTTGCCAGCCTCCGGCCAGGACGCCGATTCTCCGGCGGCCGAGCCGCAGCCGGCCCCGTTGGGCCGTCAGCACGCAAGCACCACCCCACACTGGCGCGCCTGCGATCTCGCGGTATCGGCGAGGACGGCTTCATGCTGCTCGAAGTTGTCATCACCTCGCTGATCGTTGGGCTGATCACGATCGCAACGCTGACCGGATTCAACGCTGTCGACAAGACCACAGCCGCCCAGCGCCAGCACGACGAGGCCTCATTCCTCGCGGCCGAGTCTCAGGAGGCGCTCCGCAGTGATCCAGCTAGCGCGCTCGAGCTTCTCGAAACGACGCCGCACCAGTACACCCAGTCAAGCGGCGGCAACACCTACTCGATCACACAGCAAGCCAAGATACTCGGCGCAGGCGAATCTAGCGCCGCATGCAGCGTCACCAAAAAAAGCCGGCAGAGCGCGAACGCCATCAGGGTGACCTCCACCGTGACCTGGCCAGAGCAACAAAAAGGGCACCGGCCAGGGGTCGTTGAGAGTGGCCTGATCACGCCCCCGACGGGGTCGGGATTCGAGGTCGACGCCGGCAACGCCCCCAACCCAACCGCCGGCGTCAGCAACATCACCGCCCAGGTGCAGTACACCGCCACCAAAGGCGGCGCACCGGCCACGGTCGAACAGACGACTGGAAGCGAAGGCTGCGTGATCTTCACCGGGATCCCGGCGACGTCAGCGCTCGTCTCGATCAAAGAAAGCATCGGCTACGTCACGATCAACGGATCGACCGAATATCCGACGAAGGAAGTGACGCTCGCGCCGAACTACACCACCCATGATCCGGTGGTCTACAACCTCGGCGGCGCGGTCAAGGCGAACTTTGCCTACAACGGCGAATCCAAATATACGCACGCTAACAACGAAGCCAACGGCGAAGTCACGGAAACGGTCACGGGCGACACGTTCGTCGCCTCGAACACCGCCATGAACGCCGAACCGGACTTCGAGCTCGGCAGCACCCGCGCGCGACTCGGGCCGGGGGGAATCTACGAAGCGCTCCCCGGCGAAGAAGGCAAGAACTACGAAGCGACGGCCACTTCGCCAAAAGAAGCCTCCAAATACCCCAACGGCAACCTGTTTCCGTTCCTCGGCAAAACCGAAAAAGAAAAAGGCGAAAACGCGTGGGCGATCTACGCCGGCGACTGCACGGCGAACAATCCCGAAACGGTCACAAACAAAGTGATCACGGTCCCGGAAAACATCAGTGTAAGCCCCGCGCTGACAACGTCAGTCCCCAAGGTCCCGATGAGCTACGTGAGCCTCGGTCTCTACAAGGTGGCCACCAAATCTGAAGTGGAAGCCAAGACGCACGCTTGGGAAGCCCTCGAAACCGGTGCGACGAAATACCCGGTGACGATCACGAACACGAAGTGCGCGGGCATCACGCCAAACAATGAGGCGGAAGTCAATAACGAGCACAAACAGCTGACGACGACGGGGACGACGAACGGCGGCCACCTCGAAGACCCCTTCCAGCCATTCGGCGAATTCACGCTCTGCGTGTACTCGGCGAGCACCAAACGGACGTACACCGTGGGCTACACCAACACGGCAGGCGCGAAAGGCGAACTCCAGGGCGGCACACCCAACATCTACCTCGGCATGGTCTCCAAATCGGAACGGGAAGCCACCAAAAAAGCGGACGAAACGACCGAAAAATCCAACGAAGCCCTGTGGAAATCCGAATACTCGGTCAAACACACAATCACGCTAGAAGCGTATAACGCCAAAGAAGCCGCACGCAAAGCCGCCAAGACAACCCGCGAAAACCAGGAAAAAGCGGAAGAAACGGCAGAAGCTAAAATTACGGTCGAATCTGGGAAGTCACAGTGTCAGTGATCCCCCGCATCGCTTCGCGCCTCGCTCGTCGCGAGCACGGCTTTACGCTGATCGAAGTGCTCGTGGCGACTGCCACCGGGCTGGTGGTCGTGTTCGCGCTGTTCACGGTCCTCGAAATAACGCTGCGCCAGACATCGCGGCTGACCGACACCGTTCAAGCCGACACGCTCGGGCGCGCCACGCTGACCAGGCTCGTTGACGAGCTGCATTCCGCTTGCATAGCGCACGAATTCGTACCCGTACAAGCGGGCAGCACCGGCAGCGAACTTCGGTTCAGAACTGGCTACGGCGAAGGCACCGTCGTCGAAGGCAGCAACGCCTTCGAACACAGGATCGAATGGACGGGCACTGCCATTCCCGTCAAAGGCGGCAAGTTGATCGATAAGAGCTATAAAAGCACGGGCAGCTGGCCCAACCTGACATTCGAAACGACGACGCCGTCAAAAACGGTGACGGTCGGCCAGAACATCTACGCGACGACCGAACCGGGAGGGAAAGAAGAACCGATTCCCGTCTTCCAGTACGAGAAGTACGCGACCAAAGCCAGCGAGAGCGAAACGAGCGCGCTGGGAACCCTGCAGATCATCAAGCCACCCGAAAAAGGCGGCCTGAGCTCCGAAGAAGCAAAAACGGTGGCAGCGGTTCTCGTCACGTTCACCACCGCACCCACCAACAACAAGCTGACGCTCTTCCGGACGGCAGAATTTAGCGATCTCGTGACGTTCGCTTTCGCTGCGCCTGCCTCAGAAGCCACGATCGTGGACGGACCATGTCAATAATCGCTCACACACGCCGGCTAGCCGGGCACTGCCGCAGGGACGACGGCTTTACGCTCATCGTAGCCCTCGGGGTGATGCTCGTCACCAGCCTTTTGCTGGTCGCTGCCTTCACCACGGCGAACGGCAATATCCACCTCTCGCACGACGACCTCACACAGAAGCAGGCCTACTACGCTGCCTTGGCGGGAGTTCAGGAATATGAGTACCAGCTGCAGGCCGATCCCGACTACTGGGAGACCTGCGCCGAACCCAGCGGAACGCTCACAGAAGCCAAGGAGAGCTATCAGATCACACTACTTCCGGCCAGCACCGCACCCGAAAAAACAGCGAAATGCAGTGCCGCGAACCCATTCGCGACGATGATCGAGTCGAAAGCGCCGTTGGTCAACACGTTCCGCATCAGATCTACCGGCAGGGCTGGGACCAACACACGCTCCGTGATCGCCACCTTTCAGGTGGCAGGCTTCTTGGATTACATCTACTTCACACAGTATGAGGTTCAGGATCCCGAAGCGTACAAGGGCGGCAACCCGAAATGCGCCAACTACCGCAAACAACGCGAAGCGCTGGGCATATTGAACGCGTGCGGGACGATCGTGTTCGGACCAGAAGACACCGTCAACGGCCCAATGCACACAGACGATACGGCCGTCGTATGCGGAGGTGCTGAATTCGGGCGCCTCAAACACGAACCGCCGGACTCGATCGAAATGAACGGTGGCGCTATCTCGGGCGGCTGTGGGTCTGGCAACGCCACATACAACACGTCGACGGGAGGGCCGATCACGGGGCCAGAACTGGAAGCCCCCGAAAGCGACGGCAGCCTCCGCGACTACGTTGAACACTCGCCGGAATACTCACAGGAAAACGAACTGACTGGGCTCACGCACCTGGTTTTGGAAGGCTCTTCCAACCAGATCAAAGTCGAACAGGACAAAGGCAAAATCAAA
>Ga0302326_10031604_pt1 | contig 10571 bp, 8 predicted proteins | sample Palsa_T0_3_FD_202264 | JGI IMG/M metagenome (GOLD analysis project Ga0302326, IMG submission 202264) | Peat permafrost microbial communities from Stordalen Mire near Abisko, Sweden - Palsa_T0_3 | ecosystem: Environmental > Terrestrial > Soil > Palsa > Peat permafrost | place: Sweden: Abisko...
TTGTCGGTTCGATGCGCGCGAGCCATGGCACGAATGCTGCCCGCATTCTTATGAACTGTTCGTCACGCGCCGCTGGAATCGCCGGAGCGCGTCCCGGCTCGGCCAACGCGTGCACGACAGCCGCTTCGATCGAGCCTTGCACACCACCGAGCTTTTTGTATTCGTCGAGCGTAAGACGTCCGTCCGCGCCATAGTCGGTGTAAAGTCGCTCGAGCGTAAATCCGAGCAATGGCAGCGCATCCGCGCCCATCGCATCGGCGATGAGCTGCTCTGTCAGCGCCGGGTCGATGCGCAGTACCCCGCCCGCCTCGACAACACGATCAGCGGGACCTTCGATCACGCTCTTGAATTCGGCGGATGGAAGCGGTGGCAAGTCGAAGAGCTGCCGCTTCACATCGGCAAAGACCTGCTGCTCCTGGAGCTGTTCGTAGCGATCCGAACGGATGGTGGCGAGCACAATGACGCGGGGCGATGAGGCGGTGGAGCGCGGTGCGAGCACAGTGGCAAGCAGCGCAAGAAACTTTTTCGCTTCCTCGGCGCCGTCCGGGTTGAACAGCTCTTCGGCCTGATCGACCGAAATCAGGATGGCGGGCCCTGTACCCGGCTCATCGATATGGACCAAACGCTTTCTTGCCGTTTGCCAAAGCTCACTGAGAAGATGCAGGAGCCCGTCGGCGTTGCCGCCAATAATCTCCTTGATGCTGCCGAGGCTCTTTGGCGCTTGCAGTATCGCGAAAGCAGCGGCCAGAGATTGTGCAAGACCCGCACCGCCGCTGATCACTGCCATTTCTGGACGGATCGCGGGCAACGCCAGAAATACCGAGTCATCTCGGGTCAGTCGCGGCAACAAACCGGCACGTAGGAACGACGATTTGCCGGAGCCCGATGCCCCTAGCACGACCATGAGTGGTTCGACCCCGTCCTCGGCCATGCCGCGTAGGCGATCGAGGCCACGCACGATCATAGCGTCGCGACCGAAGAAGATGGCGGCATCCTGCGGCTCAAGCGCCCTCAGCCCCCGATAAGGCGCGCGGTCGGGCTCGCCGGCCGGTGGCCATGGAAAGCTGCGGGCATCGAGACCGGCGCGATCGAGACCGCGCCGCAACATGTCGAGCGCGGTGGTGCTGAATGAAACCCGTTCGGCCTGCTGGCCGAATGTCACGTCGAAAGATCGCGTGGCGTCACCCTTGGTCAGATCGCAGGTTTGCCACTCGGCCGTCATCTCGACCGGAACGCGATTGAGCGGCACAGCCTCCACAAACAGACCAAAAATGCGCTTGTGCAAGGTCTTCGCCAGCAAAAATTCAGCAAGGCACCATTTGGATTCGATCCAGGCCGGCGAAATCAGAAACAGAACCGCTTCGCAACGGTCAGCCGCGGTTTTGAGCGCTTCTTGCCAGCGCTCTCCGGCTGCCAGCCCGCTACCGGCATCGATGTCGAGGAAGACGTCGGTGAAGCCCTGTTCGGCCAGCCAGTCGCGCAAAGCGACAGCCGCACCATTGTTGGCGCTGGAGTGGCTTATGAACAGCCGGGCCAAATCTGAACGTCCTCACCGCCATCCGAGTAGTACAATAGGCGCGCTTCTTACGCTGTCAAAATGCGCCGGTACCGCCCCGACCGCGCCCTCGCCGATCAGTGATCGCCTTCAACTTTCACGTCGGCGTCCTGCACGATCTGCTTCCAGCGTGGAATTTCCTTGCGCAGAAAAATCGAGAACTCCGCGGGCGTGCTGCCAATAGGGTCGATGCCGATTGCAGATATTTGGGTGGCGAATTCCGGATCCCTAAGCGCGCGCCCGATTTCGCCGTTGAGCTTTTGCACGATATCGACGGGTGTGCCTTTGGGTGCGACAGCGCCGATCCACGCAGCTATGTCGAAGCCCGGCAACCCCGACTGATCGAGCGTCGGGATATCAGGCGCGATCTGCGCACGGCGCAGGCCGGTCTGGCCGAGTACTTTCAGTCGGTTGTCACGGATCTGCGGCATCGCCGGCACGATGTCGCTAAATACAAGCTGCACCTCGCCGGAGATTGCTGCCATCAAGCTCGGGACACCGCCGCGATACGGCACATGCGCGATCGATACGCCCGCCGCCTTGTTGAAGGTGGCAAGCGACAAGTGCCCTGTTGAGCCGTTTCCCGACGTACCGGCGTTGAGCTTGCCGGGCTCACTCTTCGCAAGCGCGATCAGGTCCTTGACGTTCGCAACCGGCAGCTTCGGATTGGCTGCCAGAACGAGCGGGTTCTCACCGGCGAGAATAATCGGCTCGAAATCGCGCAGCGGGTCGTAGCCAAGCGACGGATAGAGCGCGAGGTTGGTTGTCAGCGGCGAGTTGGTCGATATAAACAGCGTGTAGCCGTCGGGCGCGGACTTCGCCACGAACTCGGCGCCAACGCTGCCGCCGGCGCCCGGACGATTGAGGATCACGACTGGTTGTCCCCACGCGGCGGTGAACCTCGGGGCAAGCGCACGAGCGAGAAGATCGACGGTGCCACCCGGCGTATAGGGAACCACGATTTCGATCGTGCGGTCGGGATACTCAGCGCGCGAAGGAGACGAACCGGCGACGAGAAGCGCCGCGACTGCGATTCCAAGATGTCGCATGATCTTTGTCTTCCTCTCCCCTGGAGCAGCCGGCTATGCCGACTTTGATTTCAAGTGCGCTGCTTTATCGTCATCGCCCAGCCGGCAGTCTTTGTTTGTAATTCTGCCACGGCCGCTCGGCGTCGAAATTTTCCGCCGCATTGCTCGCCAGTTCGGCGGCATCAAGAACCGTAATGTTCGGACCAAGTTGCAATGCCGCAGTCCGCCACATTTCGGCTACCTTTCGGCGCAGTGTTTTCCAGGACTTTATGCCACTTGGCCGAACTTCAATACCGGCCTTGTTGTACGCACTTCAAGGCAGGTTGTTGGGTGAACGAAAGCGTAAGCGGCGCCCGCGGTGAATGGTGATAGCGTGAGCATGTTGCGGCAGAAACCGCTTGGCTTGCGGGATGAATTGATTCGTCAGGACGTCTATTGAGGCGTCCCGGATTTGGGCTGCGATTTCCTGCCCCTGGTTCTTCAAGGATACGATATTGATCGTTCTTTGAAACGGCTTGCCCGGAAACGGCAACGCACGAATAGCGTCGCCGCGCGCCAGTGCTTTGATGACGGCGAGCGGCGACAGGATCGTCCAACCAGACCCGACTGCAACCATGCTCAGCACGCCTTCGGTTGTGTCGAGATGGTAACGATGCTGCGCGATCAAGCCTCGCCGCGCCAGCTCGCGGTCGAGACGGATATGCAAGGCTGGATCGCGTCCGAAGCGGATAAGATCGAGATCCTTGCTCAGGTTTTGCAGTGATACACGTTCTCTTTTGTATGACGCCGGCACGATCAGCAAGAAAGGCTCGCTCAGGAGTGGCGTAACCTCGATGCCGTCCGGGATCGGCGCTTCATCCGCCGTGATGGCGAAATCGAAGTTGCGCTCCGCCACAGCGCGATAGCGCGTCGCCTGAAAACCAGAATCGATTGCCCATTCAGCGGCAACATTGCGCAATTGTTTAAAAACATAGGGACCCACGGTGGTTGCAAAACTGTTCAACACCCCGATACGCAGCAGCGGCAGCTGCGCGGCGCCACCGAGGCGAACAGTACTGCGGAACTGATCGACCGACTCCGTGATCGCCTTTGCATGTTGCAGAAGCGCAGTACCCTGAAGCGTGAGAACCGGCGGGCGCACGGCCCGGTCAAATAACTGCACGCCAAGCGACTGTTCGAGACTCCTTATCATTTGCGATATGGCTGGCTGACTGAGCTTCAGCCGCTCGGCGGCGGCGACCATTGTTCCTGCCCGAGCCACTATTACGAAGACCTCAAGCGAGCGGATTGTCAGCGCCGCTCCAGGCAATACCTTGCCGGGAGATCCTTTCACATTGCGCAATGATCCCCTTTTTCCCGTTTTTCGATGCTTTCGCATATCGCCTCGCGGTGGCAACACGGCGCGTTGCCTGCTTTCTGCATTTTGTTATACTTAGTATAAGTGCTTAAAATTGAATGTGCAGCCGGCTACGCAGACGGCAACGTTAAGAACGCAGGGAGAAGCGGGATGAGCATCGCGAACAAACCGCTGGTGGTTACCGCATTCGCTGCATTTCTGATGATGGCCAGCGCCGCTCATGCTCAACAAGGCGGCAACTGGCGGCCCCAGGGAAACGTGGAGTTCTTCGTCGGTGCCGGTCCGGGCGGGGAAAACGATCGTATTGCTCGGGCTATCCAGCGCGTGCTGGTTAAGGAGAACTTGGTGGACTCGATGTCTGTCCTGAACAAGCCAGGAGCGGCACAGATCATCGCCATGACCGATCTTTCGCGGAAGATGGGCGATCCGAACGAGATCGGGCTCGCCTCAGGAAGCTTCATCAACGCCATTGCCCGCAAGGGCTTGGACCTTAACAAGCAGCTCACACCGTTGATGAAACTGTTCGACGCCTATCAATGCTACTTCACGGCGGCTGACTCGCCGATCAAAAACATGACGCAGGTGCGCGATAAACTCAAAGCCAACCCGGCCTCGGTGACATTCGCTTTCCCGGTCGGTCTTGGCAGCCCGCTACACGTTTCGGTCGTCAATGTCGGCAGGACAGCAGGTGCGCCAGCCAACAAACTGGTGACGGTAGTCTTCGACTCCGGCTCAGATGTGGCGGCACAGGCCGCCGGTGCTCACATTGATGTAGGCGAAACCAGCATTGGCAGCCCGATGCCACTCATTCAGGGCGGGAAATTGCGAATGCTCGGCATCGCTTCGCCGGAACGGCTGCTCGGCGAACTGGCGAAATATCCGAACCTCCGTGAACAGGGTCTCGATGTCGTCACGGCAAATTCCTACACCGTTCTGCTGCCGAACGGGCTCAAGCCTGAACAGATAGCGTTCTGGCTTAACGCGATGGACAAGGTCATCGTCGATCCGGATTTCAAGCGTGATCTGGAACTTAATTTCTGGACGCTCCAACCCATTCGCTATCCTGATGCAGCGAAGTGGATGCAATCGGACTACGACGAAAACCGCAGGGTTTTAGGCGAACTTGGAATGCTGGAATGAGAAAAGCCCGCACACTGTTTGAAAAAATCTGGTCGGAGCATGAGATCATACTCTCGCCGCAGGGCGAGACGCTGCTGTATGTCGACTTCAATCTGATCAACGAAGGCCAGTCCTTTCTCGCCTTCGACCAGCTGCGCCTGGAGGGGCGGCAATCGCGTCGGCCGGAGCAACATTTGGCGGTAACGGATCATTACCTGCCGACCATCAATCGGAATCTCGGCACCGCTGGGATGCCCAATGCAGAAATACGCCGTGTCGTCGAAATGCTCGATGAAAACTCCCGCGATTTCGGGCTTCCGCATATCGGGTGGTTCGACAGTGACCAAGGCATCGCCCACGTCATCGCTCCCGAGTTGGGCTTCGCGCAGCCGGGCATGCTTATCACCTGCAATGATTCCCATACTGCGACCAACGGCGCCTGCGGCGCGCTTGCCGCACCAATTGGCGGCGGCAATCAGCTCCGGCACGTGATCGCGACACAGACCGTGTGGCTCAAAAAACCGAAGACTATGCGCATTTCCATCGACGGGAGATTGCCTGAGGCGGTGACCGCAAAGGACGTGATCCTTTCAATAATTCACCAGATCGGTGTCGGCGGCGCTACAGGGTACGCCGTTGAATACACCGGCTCGGCAATCCAGGCGATGTCGATGGAAGGACGGCTGACCATCTGCAACATGTCGATCGAGGCGGGTGCGCGGATCGGCATGGTCGGCCCTGACGACACGACCTACCAATTCCTCTCGAAACGACGGTACGCCCCCGTAGGCGAGCATTGGGAGACGGCGATGGCCTATTGGAAGGGGCTGCCGTCCGATGCCGACACGCACTTCGATCGAGAGCTCCAGCTCGACGCTGCACGCCTTGCGCCGATGGTGACTTGGGGAACAAGCCCGGAAGATTCCTCACCCGTCGACGGTATCGTTCCAGACCCATCCCGTGTCGGCGACCAAGACCGTCGCCGCCATATCGAGCGGGCGCTCGAATACATGAAACTTGTTCCAGCGACTCCGCTTGAGCAAATCAAAATCGATCGCGTCTTTATCGGGTCGTGCACGAACAGCCGTATCGAGGATCTGCGTGCCGCCGCAGACGTGCTGCGGGGCCGGCGCGTCACCGTCCCCGGCATAGTGTCGCCGGGATCCAGCGCAGTGAAGCGCCAGGCAGAGGCTGAGGGACTCGATCGCATCTTCGTTGATGCGGGCCTTGAGTGGCGCGACTCAGGCTGCTCGATGTGCAACGGCTCCAACGGCGAGCTTGTCAGCCCTGGCGAGCGGTGTGCTTCCACCACGAACCGCAATTATGAAGGCCGCCAGGGACGAGGAGCGCTGACACACATCATGAGCCCGGCGATGGTGGCCGCGGCCGCGGTCGCGGGCCATCTCGCGGACGTGCGCCGGCTGAAATGAGGACGTCATGCAACCATTCACCGTCTTGACCGCGGTCGCGGCTCCACTCGAGTTTCCGAACATCGACACCGGAATGATACTGCCCGGGCGTTACATGCGCAGACACCGACGGCCCGGGCACGATTACGGCGAGGCATTTCTTTACGATCTCCGCTTTGACGAAGGCGGCAAGCCGCGCGCCGATTTCATCTTGAACGAACCAGCGTACCGGGATGCCAAAATACTCGCGACGGACCGCGATTTCGGCTGTGGCTCATCGCGTGAAGGAGCCGCATTCGCTGTGCTTGACTACGGCCTTCGTGCTCTGGTTGGACCGAGCTTCGGTGAGATCTTCCAGGTCAATTGCATTCAGAATGGCATTCTCGCCGTCTCGCTGGGCGAGAGCGTCGTGCATGAACTCTGGCGTCAGTTGCGGGCACGCCCGGGAGTCGAAATCACGATTGATTTGCCTGACAAGGTGGTAGTCGCACCCGACGGCAAAAGGCATCGCTTCGATATCAGTCCGCTGCGCAAGGAACGGCTGTTGCGCGGCGTGGACGATATCGACGTCACCCTCGAATATCTCGAGAAGATCGAGCGCTTCGAGATGGCGCGCCGGACAAAACAGCCGTGGCTGCCGACGGCGGTCCGCAAATAGCTATCCATTCCGAAACCGATCGAGAGGCACCATGAACGGCGCGGAGGCCCTGGTTCGCACGCTTTTGGCGTCGAACGTCGATACATGTTTTGCAAATCCCGGAACGAGCGAAATGCATTTTGTGGCGGCGCTCGATCGCTTCCCCGGCGTGCGTTGCGTCCTGTGTCTGTTTGAAGGCGTCGCGACCGGCGCTGCCGACGGCTACGGCCGGATGGCGGAGCGACCAGCCGCTACCCTGTTGCACGGCGCTCCTGGCTTGGCCAACGGCCTCGCCAATTTGCACAACGCAAGGCGCGCCCGATCGCCGATCGTCAACATCGTCGGGGATCAGGCAAGCTACCACCGCCCGCTCGATCCACCGCTGACTGGCGACACCGAGGGCTGGGCGCGTGGGGTTTCGTCATGGACACGTGTGGTGAGTTCGGTAGCTGCGCTCGGGGAGGATGCCGCAGCCGCGGTACAGGCCGCGCGCACCGGCGCGGGCGCGATCGCGACGCTGATCGCGCCCGCCGATACCAGTTGGGACGACGGCGCAGGCGTCGGCGCACCACGCCCTTCTGTCCCGGCGGACAAGGTTGCGCCACACGTCATCAAGGCTATTGCCGAGATTCTCCGCAGTCAGGAGCCGTCAACAATCATGTTGGGCGGTTCGCCGATCCGCGCCTCGATGATCGCGGACGCTGCGCGGATCGCCAACGCTGCCAAGGCAAAGCTGCTCGCGGCACAGTTCAATGCGCGTGTCGAGCGCGGCCGCGGCCGATATCCCGTCGTGCGCCTGGCTTATGCCTATGATCAATCGGTTGCCGCTTTGGCAGGAACAAAAAGTCTCATTCTTGCGGGCACGACTCCGCCGATTGCGCCATTCGCCTATCCCGGCAAGCCAAGCCACTTGTTCCCGAAGGACTGCGCCGTTCACGTCCTAGCGCGGCCCAATCAGGATATCGGCGATGCATTGTCCAGGCTTGCCGATGAATTGTCGGCACCCGTCCTGACCGTGCCGCCTGACGAACCTGCCGAACCGGACCTGCAGGCAGCCATTACTCCGGAGTCGATCACGAGTGTCATCGCAGCGATGCTGCCCGACAATTCCATTGTGGTGGATGAGAGCGTGAGTTTTGGCCGGGCGTTTTTCAACGGGCTCGCGTCTGCCGCGCCGCACGACTGGCTGCAGATCACCGGCGCCTCGATCGGAAGCGGACTGCCGATGGCGACAGGCGCAGCCCTCGCCTGCCGCGGCCGGCGCGTGGTGGCGCTTCAGGCGGACGGCTCAGCCATGTACACACTACAGGCTCTGTGGACCCAGGCTCGCGAAAAATTGCCTGTCACGACAGTGCTGCTGTCCAATCGAAAGTACGCGATCCTGCTCAATGAGCTGGTGAACGTCGGCGCGAACCCGGGACGGGTCGCGCTGGATATGATGGATCTTGGCAATCCCGACATCGGCTGGGTCAAGCTTGCGAATGGCATGGGTGTCGAAGCCGCGCACGCCTCGTCTACGCGCGAATTCGCCGACCTTTTCGCCCGCGCCAATGCAGGCAACGGCCCATTCCTGATCGAACTCGACACGTAAGAAGCAATCTCGCGATCTTTATTCCAGAGCGACGCCGCTTTCCAGCCGCACCGGACGATATCCGTCTTCTTTCAGCGCGCCAAATATTTGCTCGGCGTGGGCGCCGTCGCGCGTTTCCATCGTCACATCGAGCTTGGCGCCCTTGGCGGGCACATCGAGAAATAGGCGATGATGATCGACGCCAAGAATGTTGGCGCCGAGTTCGCCGAGCCGGCTCGCGATCTGGCCGAGAATGCCGGGGCGATCCGGAATAGTCAGGCGAAATGACACGATGCGATTGGCACGTTCCAATTCGCGCACCATGACCGAGGCCAGGATCCGTGGATCGATATTGCCACCGCAAAGGATTAGCCCGACTTTCCGCCCGGCGAACCGTTCCGGCACAGCGAGCATCGCGGCAAGCCCCGCGGCACCGGCACCCTCCGCCATGGCTTTTTGCAGCGTGACGAAAGCGTTGACCGCGCGCTCGAGCAGCGGCTCCTCGACCAGAATGATGTCGCTAACCAATTCGCGTACCAGCGGCAGAGTCAGCGCGCCGACATTCCGCACCGCGATGCCTTCGGCAAGCGTCGCGCCGCCGCACGGCAAATTACCGTTGTGGATCGCGTTCCACATCGCCGGGTAAAGCGCGCATTCGACGCCGATGATTTCGATTGACGGCTTCTTCGCCCGCGCAGCGATAGCGTTTCCCGCGATCAACCCGCCGCCGCCGATCGGGATCACCAGCATGTCGAGATCCGGCGCATCTTCCAGCATTTCGAGTGCGATCGTGCCCTGACCGGCGATGATGTGCGGATCGTCATAGGGATGAACCCAGACCAGGTTGCGCTCGGCCGCAATCGCTTCGGCGCGCGCCTGCGCTTCGGCAAGCGTTTCCCCGTCGAGTACGACATTGGCGCCGAGTGTTTCCGTTGCACTGACCTTTACAAACGGCGTCGTCACCGGCATCACGATGGTTGCCGGAATGCCGAGCCGTCGCGCGTGGTAGGCTACGGCCTGGGCGTGATTGCCGGCCGACATCGCAATGACGCCCCGGCGGCGCTCGTCCGCCGTTAGCGCCGCAAGCTTCACGCACGCGCCGCGTTCCTTGAACGAATTGGTGACTTGCAAGTTCTCGTATTTTACGCGCACGTCGGCGCCGGTCAGCGCCGACAGTGGCGGTGCAGCCAGGAGCGGCGTACGCAGCACGTGGCCCTCGATGGTACGCCGAGCCGCCTCGATATCGGACAACGTCACCATGCCGGGCGCCCCTTGCATCCGCCACAAAGTTCCTCCATTTGCCGTTCCGTTGCAGACCGAGAGTTGACCATGACGAATTCCGGCCCTTCCCAAATCGGCGTTTCGTTTGATGCCAAGCCGCACGCGTACGATCCGGTCGCAAATCCGGAGTTGTTCGAAGGCGTCCTGTTGCGGCGCATGGTGGCCTTCATCATCGACCTCATCGTGATCGCAATCCCGCTGGTGCTGGCAACGATCGTCATCTTCGTATTCGGCCTGCTGACACTCGGGTTGGGCTGGGCGCTGTTCTGGCTGCTGTCGCCCGGCTCGGTGATCTGGGCGCTATTCTACTACGGACTGACGCTGGGTAGCCCAGCCTCGGCGACCCTTGGCATGCGCGCTACGGGGATCGAAATGCGGACCTGGTACGGCGGGCCGCTTTATTTCGTACTTGGCGCTGTCCATGCCGTCGTTTTCTGGGTCAGTGTCAGTGTGCTCACCCCGTTCATTCTGATCGTCGGCCCGTTCAATGGCCGCAAGCGACTGCTGCACGATATGCTCGTGGGTACCGTGCTTATCAATAATCCGGCCCGGTCGGCCGCCTTGCGCCGCCGTTTCGTGCGCTGATTTGACCTTTGACCCGCGGGCAATCTCGGA
>Ga0302326_10031605_pt1 | contig 10571 bp, 8 predicted proteins | sample Palsa_T0_3_FD_202264 | JGI IMG/M metagenome (GOLD analysis project Ga0302326, IMG submission 202264) | Peat permafrost microbial communities from Stordalen Mire near Abisko, Sweden - Palsa_T0_3 | ecosystem: Environmental > Terrestrial > Soil > Palsa > Peat permafrost | place: Sweden: Abisko...
GTTCGCCCGGCGATCCACACGCCGCCCAGGCCGTAAATCGCGATGAGTGTCAGCGAGATGGCGGTCATTCCCAACAGCTTGCCCGCCATCAATTCAAACGGCCGCACCGAAGCCAGGAGCACCTCCGCGATCCGCTGTTGCTTTTCCTCGATGACGCCCTGCATCATCGGAATCGCGCCGACAATGACGATGAGAAACATCAGCATCACCAGTGCGAACGGCACTAAAATGGCGGCAACGCTATTGGGCGGCTTCTCGTTTACCACCGCCCCCGTTTTTTGATCGATCCGCGCCAGGCCGCCATCCTTTACCGGTAATGAGCTTAGCAGCGGCTCGATCTTGGCGGTGGGAAAGCCAGCATCAGCAAGTCGCCGCGTGCGCAGTGCTTCGTTAATCCGCCGGCCAGCGAAGTCGCGAAAATCCAGATACGTCGGCGTGTTTGAATGGTAGACGATGTCATTGCCGTTCACCTCGATGAAGCCCGCAAGTTCTCCGTGCCTCACCCGATCCGAGAGCTTCAATTGCAGTTGCTTGGCGGGATCGGTCGCCGGGACTCGCTCCAAAAACCATCTGGGCTGGGTGCCGTCCTCATTTCGTTTTTGCACGGCATCATTCAGAAAGTTAAAGACATCCGGATTTACTGCGTGATCGAGAAATGCATAGCGCTGATCCTTTGAATCGGTCAGATGTTCGGTCAAATGCCGCAGGATCAGCGTCGAGCACAACATCACCGGCAGCAGCACCACGCTGATGACAAACGCCTTGGTCTTCACGGCGGCGTTGTACTCGCGGACGGCGATGGCGAGGGATTTTCCCATTTCTCTGTTCAATCAACGGCAAAGCAAAGAATCTTAGCCACAGATGGCGCACAGATGGCCCCAGACAGGAATTTGGCTATGTCTTCTCTCCATCTGTGCCAATCCGTGCCCCATCTGTGGCTAAATCATTCTTTAGGAAACCAGCGGTCTGATTGCCGTTGGCGATTCGGACGAAAATATCCTGCAGTGTTGGGTGGGCAATTTCAAAATGCCCTACGACGCCTCGTTGCATGAGGGCGGCGAGCAACTTCTGCGAATCGCAGTCTCGCTCCACGCGCAGCTCCTGATATTTGCCGAAATCCGTAACGCTCAACACACCGGGCAGATCATTCAACATGACCGGTTGACCGAATTCCACGCGAACAGTATCGGCACCATAGTCCCGCTGGATGGATTCCAGCGTTCCATCCAGCATCTTTCTGCCGCGAAAAACCATGAAGATGAAATCACACATCTTCTCCGCGATGGACATGTCATGCGTGGAGAAGATGACCGTGGCCCCCTGCTTCTTCAGATCCAGCACGATGTCGCGCAGCACCGTGGCATTGATCGGATCCAGCCCGCTGAAGGGTTCGTCCAGCAACACCAATTCTGGTCGGGAGATGACGGTCGCGATGAACTGAACCTTCTGGCTCATTCCTTTGGACAGTTGTTCGATTTTCTTCTCACCATGCCCGCTCAGTTCCATCCGCTCCAGCCAACCATCAATTTCGCCAGGCGCCGGAGTGTGGCTTTTTAGCCGGGCATAGAATCGCAGCAGTTCGCGGACTTTCATCTGCTTATAGAGTCCGCGTTCCTCGGGCAAATAGGCGACGCGATCGTTTGCCGGACCGTGATGATCCTCGCCCAGAACACACACCCGGCCAGAGTCGGGCGGAAGAATGCGCGTGATCATTCGCAGTGTCGTCGTCTTGCCCGAACCGTTGGGACCAATGAATCCGTACACGCTGCCAGTGGGTACGCACAGGCTCAGATCATCGACCGCGATATGCGCGCCGAAGGTCTTGGTCACATTGGACAACTGGATGGCATGGGACATCGCGAGGGATTGGGAGCCGTGCTATCGAACACCGACCTGGATCATTGCGACGTTGTTGACCGAATCCTGCCCTTCAAACAGCAGAATCGCCTGACGAGTTTCGTCCGTCGGCTCAAGGCCAGCCCCGAGGAGATCGTTGTACACCGCCTCGAACGCCCGGCGAATCTGCTGCATGGATCCACTGTAGAGCACTGTCGCGCAGCGAAACTTGTCCAGCTTCTTGATCTCAAATCCATTGGGGGCCGTGATATCGTCGGCGACGGGAAAGCCCACCTCCAATGGAAATTCGCCGCCAGCATTCTGATTCATCCCGTGAAAGATGATCAGGATCGGCCCGATCGGTTTGACCGCTCCCGCTTTGAGGGCGGGCTGGATCTTCTCCGTGCTCTGGCGGATGTGATCTCCGAGCTGCGCGATGTTGGTCTTGGAGCTGACGAAGAGATAGGTCATCCCTTTGAGTTCCTGGACGCGCATCGTGGAGATGACAAAATCCTGATCGTCAGCCGGCGCATTCCCTTGCGGAACCGGCTGGGTGGACGGCCCGTCCGCCCTTGCCAAAACCGGAACCGCCAGCGATGCGGCGAGCGCGACTGCAGTCCATTTTCCAGATTTTCGATTCATGCGTGCTCCTGGCTTGTTTTCAACAAAATGCGCGCACTGCGCGGCACTTCCATTATTCAACGGCTTCCGGACTTTTTACCACAAAGAAGCAAGATGCGAACCGGGGCTCTGCAACGAAATCGTCGGATCGCCCGATGCGAATCGAGTTTGGACTTCAACAACGCCGGCGCGAATTGATGAACTTGGTGATGAGAGGCTGAATTTCTTGCAATAGCGCAGCATTCGCGAAACCCGCCCATGAAAGGCCCGTTGCGCAATCCAACGGACCATCGAGCGGGTCTCCCGATCCATCGGTGAGGAGAACGCCGGCCTCCTGGGCGATCAGCATGGTCGCACAATCGTATGGATGGCAGCACATCCCTTGCGGTTGACCTTGAAGCGCGTAAAAGAGCGGCCGGAGATCAGCATTGAAACGATCGTGGCCGACGATCAGCTCGTAGAACTGCCCGCCCGTGCTGATGTATTGGTCATCAAAGACAGTTGCCTTGGTGACATCGGCGGGACCGATTAGCTCGCGCACCAGTTCTTCCATTAGCTCACTTGCAAGCACCTTCGTGCCGGGGAAAAAGTTGCTGATGCTGGCAAAACCGTGGTTGATGGTCGGTGAAGTCGAGCTGGAGAACTGCAGTTCCGTGGACGTGCCGTTCGACAAATCGGCCCTTTTCCCCCGCGCCCCGCGACCTTTGGTCGCCCAGAGAACATCCGCAAACCCCATCTTGCTGGTTGGCAGCTCGGTCATCACGGCTACTTCGATATCGCGCAGGCGGGTATCGGGTCCCTTGTTCGGAGCGACGCCCGCCAGCGCCCAGGCGGGCCGTTTGTCGTACATGATGCCGCGCGTACCATCGATCGGATCGACGATCAGCCGAATGATGGCGTCTTCTTCGCGCGCACCATCGGGAAAAATCTTCACGCCCTCCCGGCCATGCTCGTTCTCGATTCCCTCGGCAATCAGCACCAGCGGCGTCGTCCGGGCCCAGTCGCGGCAGAAATCCTCAAGCACCGGCTCAACAATCGCGTCGATCGCATAGATCGTGTCGGCGGCGCTAGCGCGATCGACGGCATTCAGACTCTTTGATTTGCGCGACGAAATGATGAGATCGCGCACGGTCTTCTGGAAGTCGATAAGGCGATCGACGGCGGATTGGGGATCGATGGGAAGCACGCGCGTTTCCTTCTCCTGCCGCTTGCCGCTTAGCGGGCCAACGGCGTTCGCTGGCCCGCTAAGCCGCGAGCGGCAAAAAAGCGGTCGCATTGAAAACTATCCAGGTTCACCCTTTTCAGAGAATCACCGTCCCGACATGCCACGCACCGGGGCTCGATCCGAGGAATGCTTCGGGCTCTTTACCAATCTGCTTTTCGTACTCGGCCAATAGCTCGGCGATGCAGGCGTCGGCGCTTTGGTTGATATCGCACAACACCGCGACCGTCCCGCCACCGCCGGCGCCAGTGATTCTCGCTCCGTATAAACCTTGCCGCTCGCGATCGCGCGCAAGTCTCACCAGCAAATCACATTCATCAGCGCCCAGCTTTGCATCATTTGTATAGGACAGATGCGACGCGTACATCAGATGCCCGGCCTTATCCAGCAAAGCGCCTTGCTCCCGCGAGCGCGATGGTGCTCGCCCGGCCGCGGAAATCAACTCGACGAAATGCCGCACGCGACCGGCCTCCAGCACGTGATGATCCGTTGCCTGCAATACATGATAATTGGTTTTCGCATCGACGGTCGTGGCGGTGTCGATCGTCGGCCCAAAATCAGCTAGAAACTTTTCGCCGACGATTGACTGCGGCAGGTAGGGGCGGAATAGACGCTTGTAATCATCCGGATCGAGGTTGGCGAGATGCCCTCCCATCGGATCAGACATCAGCGTCCGACCGCCGGCCTGGCCCATCTGCCGCATCTTGTTGACGATGATCGTATGTCCCATGAACGCGGCGCAGCGGGTCTGGTCGTACATCCCGCCATCGCTTTGCCGCACGTTGCTGTTAATCCCCACCACCCGAATGCCCGCGGGAAAAACAAGGGTCGGCCGAATCTCGTGAGGCTGGCAGAGCACGCATAGCAAAGCGTCCGCTTCCCCCTGGCAACTACTCATTGGATCCACGATGCCGCAAGGCGCGCCGACGATCCGATGTTCCACTTCCTGGCACATGGTGGCAATCTGCATCGGATCAACCTTGTCGCGGAGCGAGAAATGATCGATGAGGTTCATCATCGTCGCCACTTCCAACGCCGCCGATGAACCTACGCCAACGCCCTCGGGGACGGTCCCCAGAACCGCCAGATTCAGCCCGGTGGTTGAAGAAGCATTCAAATCGATCAGTTGGTTTTGGTGCATCTGGTAGAGGCATCCTGCGATATAGGCGGCCCAATGCCTGCCTGGAGCCGCAAACTCCTTGCAGAGGGCATCGACATTCGCCTCGGCGAGATGATCGATCGAGATGTTGAACGTAAAAGGCAGATTTTCGTCCAGCAGGTTGAACGAGAAGATCTGCAGCAGCCGATCGGCCCGCGGCTGCAGCGCAACGGCCACCGCGCGATCGAGCGTCGCCTGGCAAACAATGCTGCCGGTATACTCGGCGATCCCGCCCATCACATCGAGCCGACCCGGCGCTCGACTGATGCGAATGGGCCTTGCGCAATCAAATGCGGCGGCCAATTCCGCGCGCACGCGCGACAGCAGGCGAGGGACAGGCTCGAGAGTGGTCAGCGACACGAGATCCTCTGCATCGCTAAGGTTGTGGCGTGCGAAGTCCCGGCTCGATGATCGGCGACGTCGTCGGCTCGCCGTTGGAGGGCAGGCTCGTTGGCTGGGTCGTCGGCATGGGAGGCATGCCAAAATCCGGCGCCGCACGTTTTTCCGGCTTGATCTGCGCTTCGATCACGAGTTGATCGAAAAGCCGCCCGCCGTTGCTCTGCTGAAACTCCGCGGTCAGCACGTAATTCTTATCCAATCGAATCTGCGGAAAAGCGAGCTGAAAACCATAGGTGCGGCTGGTGCGGTTCCAATAGTCGCGCTGCGCGGCCAGCGTGGACAGATCCGCCTGCCATTCCGCAAGCCACAGTCCTTTTCGTTGCGGGTCATATTTTTTGTATTCGTAAAGATCAACAATAATGTGGCCCGATGCCTTGGTGGGATCGCCAAATTGGTCCTGCAGCTCGACCAGCGCCTCAATACCATCGGGAATCCCGTCGCCGGTCCAATCCTTCACCTGGGTGAAAATCGGATGCAGCCGCATGGTCGTGGGGCCAAACAGAAGCGTATCGGTTGAATCGCGTGCAAGCGGCTCGGGATCGCCATGGCATCCACCCAGCAGAAGGATGGCAAGGCTCGCAAACAGAATTGGTTGGAGCCGCCCATGTGCCCTGCCGAGCGCTGCGCATTCCATGCGCGAAATGTAGAGACGCCGCCCGACCGTGTCAAACAACGCGGCCAGTTGTATTTCGCCCTCGCTGTCATTGAAATGACACCGTGGATAACCAACGCCCGCCCCCCAACACTCCCCGCCACATTCCCGGCCACCTTCCCGGCATCATCATCATCGGCGCCGGCCCCGCGGGCCTTACCGCGGCGTATGAATTGTCCAAACATGGGCGAACCGGCATCATCCTCGAAGCAGACTCGGTCGTCGGCGGCATCGCCCGCACCGTCGAGCGCGATGGGTACCGATTCGATATCGGCGGCCACCGCTTCTTCACCAAGGTTACCCAAATCGAAAAACTCTGGGACGAAATGCTCGGCGAGCCCATGCTCGATCGCCCGCGCCTGAGCCGCATCTACTACGGCGGAAAGTTTTACGACTACCCCCTCAAGGCCACCAACGCCCTGAAAAACATGGGCGTTCTCAACGCCGCCAGTTGCATGGCCAGCTACGGCATGGCACGCCTGCGGCCCAATCCCAATCCGCAGAATTATGAAGAATGGGTCACGAATCAATTCGGAGCCAAGCTCTTCAACATGTTCTTCAAAAGTTACACCGAGAAGGTCTGGGGCATTCCGTGCACCCAGATCGGCGCCGACTGGGCGGCCCAGCGCATCAAGGGTCTAAGCCTTGGCGAAGCCGTGCGAAACGCCCTGTTCGGACAAAGGAAAAACGGGATCGTCAAGACGCTGATTGACACTTTCCGCTATCCGCGCCTGGGCCCCGGTCAACTCTGGGAAGCGTGCGCCAAAACACTTCAAACCCGCGGCTGGCAAATCCGCATGCGCCATCGCGTCACCGGAATCACTCTCGATTCCGGTGCGGTCACTTCAGTGACCGCCTCAGGCGACGACGGCCAACCAGAATCCCTCCCCGCCGCTCACGTCTTCAGCTCCATGCCGCTGCGCACGCTGCTGCAGATCATGACCCCCCCGCCGCCGCCGCCGGCACTTGCCGCCGCCGGGCAACTCAGCTATCGCGATTTCCTCACCGTGGTGCTGGTGATCGACAACCCCCAGGTGTTTCCCGACAACTGGATATACATTCACGCCCCCGAGGTGCGCATGGGACGGATTCAGAATTTCAAAAGCTGGAGCCCGGAGATGGTTCCCGATGCCACCAAGTCCTGCCTCGGCCTCGAATACTTCGTCAACGAGGGCGACGACCTGTGGACGATGAAAGATGATGATCTGATTCAACTGGGCTATCGCGAATTACAAAAAATCGGCCTGGCCAACGGCGCTCTGGTTAAGGGCTACATCGTCCGCATGCCCAAGGCATACCCCGTTTACGACACCGGCTATCAGCAGCGGCTGGATACCATCCGATCATTCGTTGAATCCATCAGCAATCTGTATTGCATCGGGCGCAACGGCCAGCATCGCTACAACAACCAGGACCATTCGATGGCCACCGCCATCATTGCCGCGCGAAACGTCGCGCTTGGCGAGCATCGCGATCCCTGGGCGGTGAACGAAGACGCGGAATATCACGAGATCGCCAGAACCGAACGCCAAGCCCCCATCACGCCGACCGCTTCCATCCCCCAATCACATGCCGAGCCCGTCCCCGCGCTCGCAATGATTGGCGATCCCAATGCCCCCGCCACTGAGCACGTGCTAACCAATGGTCGGAAGGATTCATCGATCATCGTGGAAGATGAGCGAGCCGCAGATTAAAGCAGAGCCGCATAGGTATATGAACCGTCATTCCGGCTTGCTCACTTCAGTGAGGCACGTCTTGATCCCCAGACATCTCCAGTTCCAAACGGTCTTCCAGGTTAGACGAACAAATCAATCAACACGCTTCGAAACGCCTGCCCAAAATGCCGGTAGTCGCCGGCCAGCAGTTCCCGCCCAACCAGCGGCCAGCGCAGCCAAGGCTGCTGCCGCATCCGGGCGCGCGTCCGGGCGAATCGAATCTTGCGATCGATTTGCCGCATCAGCGGCGCATCTGCCTTGATCGCGCCGCGGCTGATCAGCCGATCCCGCAAACACTCATGAGCATCGGCGATCTTCAGAAAATAGCGGTGATCGACCGCCTTTTTTGCTTCGCTGTACCGTTGCCACGGTCCCTTGCGCTGTCCGCCCAACTGCTGATTGCCGTGCTGGCGATAATCATTCACCGGCTCAGTCACAATAGCCGTCTTTGATATTGCCGCAGCGACGATGGCGATCCAGGCGTCGTAGGCCCACAATTGATCGGGGATTGGCAGAATCATCGGCCGCAAGGAAGAGCGCACCGCCAAAAGAGCCCCCGCCACAAAGCAATGACGAAGCAGCACCTCAAATCCGCAACCATTTTGCACCCGCTCCTGAAGCGCTCTCCCAAAATGCAGAGTGTCCCAGACGGTATATCCGCGCGGGCTCAGATTCTGTTCGACGACCCGCGCATCGCCAAACACCAGACCGACCCGGGCATCAGAAAACGCGGCCTCAAACCGGGCGAGCTTGCCCGCATGCCAGACATCATCCTGATCGCAGAGAAAAACCAGTTCTCCGCTGGCCAGCTCGAGCGCCCGCGCGAAATTTTGATGCACGCCCAGCGCCGGCTTGTTGACAAATAGCTTGACGGGAAACGGTGCGGCGCGGGCAAAGGATTCGATCACCCCAACCGTGCCATCGGTCGAATCATCATCGCAAACGACCAACTCATCGGGAAGGCGGCTCTGCTTCGCCAGGCTCTGCAATTGCTCGGCAAGAAACGCCTCGCCACTGCGCGTCGTCATCGCTACGGAAATCACTGGGTTGCTGGTGCGCGCCGCGTTCACGTTGTCGGGCAACACTAATCAGGGCGCGCAAGTTCATCAATCCGCCAGAGATCACCTCTCAAATTGCTGGCTGCCACTGTCAAAGGGGCTTTCGCGTCAAGCGGCTTTTGCGTGAGGGTAATTCCCTCCGTTAGACTCTGGCCGTGACGCTCTCCGATGTCGCTGATCCCGAAACTGGATTGTCTCCCGCGGGCGATGCCGGCGTCTTGCGCCAAATCGTCCCCGAGTGCGCGGTGTTTGCCCTGGCTCTGATCGCCTGCGGGTTGCGGCATGTCCTGTGGTGGCATCTCTGGGAAGATCAGGCCGCTCACCAATACATGGCCTGGGGAATCTTCCACGGCATGCGTCCATACGTGGACGCAATCGACATGAACTGGCCGGGCATCCTGCTCGTGCACGTGCTGGCCTACCTCATGGCCGGCACCGCGCCGTGGGGATTGCGCTTGATCGACCTGCTGTTTCAGTTTGGCCTGCTGGCGAGTACCGCGTTTCTTCTCGCCGCTTGGCGCGTTCCGCGCCCGATGCGACTGCTCGTTGGCTGCGCCTACCTGATGAGCTATCTGGCAACCGGATGGTGGTGGACCGCGCAGCGAGAAGGTTTCAACTGGCCATTATGGGTGATCGGCACCTTACCGCTAATGGTGTTGCTCGGTCCGCGCGATTGCATCAAACCTGCCATCGGACCACTGGCGTGGTTCATCTTTGGAATGGTGACCGGCCTGTCCCTGTGGATTAAGCCGACGCCGGCGCTGCCGCTGCTGGCGGTGATCGTGCTGGCACTGCTGCTCTGCGACCGGCAGGAGCGGACCGAGCTACTGCGCGGTCTATTGCTTTATATTCTGGGGAACATCGCGGTTTGCATCGCGTTCATCACCACGCTTGCGGCAATGGGATCGCTGGGCGGCTTTTTCAAATGGGGCATCTATTACGCATTGGGGCCCTACGCGAAATCAACCTGGCCCTGGCCGTCGCGGCTGGTGGGGACATTCCGCGCAGCCGTCAGTCCGAGATACCGGCCGATTATGCTCGTCCTGGCGTTTGCCGGATTGGTTATCGCGGTGGCCAAACCATCAGCACGCCAGCGAATGCAGGCGGCGTACCTTCGCCCACTGGTAACGTCGCTGTTGCTCGTATTAACAGCCGCGGCAACCGCCATCCTGCAGGGCAAGACGCAAAGCGTCCATCACTTCCTGCCAATGCGATGGAGCTTTGCGCTATTGGCGGGCCTGGTCTGGGGAATAGTGCCGTGGAACGATCTGATGCGCTGGGGCGCGTACGCCGCAAGCGCCGCCATCGTTGCGATCACCTTTGCAAGTCTCACGCCGATGGGACCAACGCCCGGCACGGCCGCCGCACGGACGATTGGGCCGATGCTCCAGCCCGACGATCAAGTGGTGATGTGGGGCGCTTCAACGACGCTGCTGGCCGGCCTCGAGCATCGCACGCCATTTCCGATCGTCGGCAGCGCTGCCGTCTATTGGTTTACTCCCCCCGGCTCGAAATATCGGCGCGAGTTGCTCGACCAGCTTGACGCATCCCTGCAAAACCCAGCGGTCAAGCTGCTGCTGGTGGAGCGAAGCGAAGGCTACGCGATGCAGCAGAAACCCGACGCGCCGCTGGTTATCCTGGACGGCGACCCCCTCTTGAGCGCCACCATAAACGAGCAATATCGGCTGTTGCCCGCCTCGACGGTAGCGGGCTTTGATGTGTTTGAGCATCTTAGCGACGGAAATAGACGTCCCAGTCCCAAGCTCAATTGAACCAAACGCGTGGGCGATTCCCCAATACTGTCCGGCATCCTGGCCGGTTCTTGAGAGAAGATGGTAATCGATGACCGACTCGTCTGTGCGATCTTGTCTTCTTGGGCCTTACCGGGTTGGTTGCGCGCATGCAGCGG
>Ga0302326_10031608_pt1 | contig 10570 bp, 11 predicted proteins | sample Palsa_T0_3_FD_202264 | JGI IMG/M metagenome (GOLD analysis project Ga0302326, IMG submission 202264) | Peat permafrost microbial communities from Stordalen Mire near Abisko, Sweden - Palsa_T0_3 | ecosystem: Environmental > Terrestrial > Soil > Palsa > Peat permafrost | place: Sweden: Abisko...
CTTCATCGCCGAGCTCCTGCAAAAGGGTTTGTGGGCGGCCACCCGGCCAGCCCGTTTTAAGCACCGGGATTTTACCATCCCGGAAACTCACACCCGCAGGAGCTCGGCTTCATAGTTTCTTCGCGGACAATTCGTGGCGTTTTCAACTGGGTCTTCGGGAGGCGGAATCGGTTCGAGCTTCCACGCCGGAACGAATTACGATTCTCCGCCCACATCGGCTCGCAGTTTATTCAGCGCTGCCCGCTCAATCTGCCGAACACGGTGTGTCGAGAGCCCTAGTAATTGGGCGACTTGCTCAAGCGTAGCGGGGGAGCGTTCGCCGTCTTCGCACGGCAGACCGTAATGTGCCAACAGCACCCGCCGCTCCGACTCTTCCAGCCGCCCAAGTAACTGATGGACTTCATCGCGATCGATCAACCGAGCATCCGCGGCGGTATGCCGCAGGTCCGGCAAGTCCATCGCCGACGCCACACGATGAATCGGCAGCGTCTGGTACTGCATCAACGGTACGCTGCGGGCAAAACCCTTCATGAGCGACAACGTCGCGTAGGTGCTGAATCGATTTCCCTTGTGCGCATCAAAGCTCTCGATCGCCCGCATCAGCGTGATGTTGCCGTCGCTGACCAATTCCATGAGCGACAGATTTTGGCGGAGATGTTTTCGCGCGATGCTGACGACCAGCCGAAGATTGGCCTGCACGATCTGGTTTTTTACATCGTTCGCCAGCCGTGCGTACTCTTCCAATATTTTCAGATCGCGGCTGCGGGCAAATTGCGGCTCGAGCCGCCTTCGGGCCATGACGAACTGGAACTTGTGAAAATTGAATTTCAGAAACAGCGCCCGCTCCCGCCCGGGTGTGAGCAGCGGCGTGCGATAAAGAGCTTGCAGATACGGCGGAAGATCGCGCGGAATGCGCGTTTCTTCGATAGCAGGACCGACGCCCAGATCTTCCTGCCGCGCGATCGCCACTACAGCCAGCTCAGCATCCGGCTCGTGATAGAGCGCATCATCGATAAAGCGCATCTTTCGCCGGCCAAGCTTCTCGATTCGCTCATTCAGCACCAGCCGATAGATCGCAGAGCGCGGCCGCTTCACGCGGCGGGCCAATGTCCCGATGCGCTTGCCGCGCCGGTATCCCTTGAGAATTCGTCCCCGCGTCGCCTCATCCAACTCACTGGCGGCCAGCGAAAAGATAGCGTCCGGCACATTTTCCTGATCGTGCTTCCGAACCGTGTGGAGGATCGTCAAAGGCGAGCGGTCCAGCCGGCGCCCGATTCGCCGGGCAATTTCCTGTTCGCAGCATCCAGCCTTGGCCAGCAGGCGGGCGCGGCGGAGCACCTCTTGCCTCTCGCCGTCCTCAACCCTGGACAGATTCACACCGCCAATCACCTGTTCACGATGAGCCGCAAAGAACCGTTCGACGCTGGACAAAAGAAAACCAACGCGCTTGCGTCCATCCGCAAAGGTAAACCTGCGCGCCGGCAACCCGCGCCGCCGCCAACGCTGAATGGTTTTGCTCGTTACGTTGAATTTTTCAGTGACATCGTCAATCGAGAGGACGGGCTCGGCCGTGCCCGACGTCTTCAGGTCCAGCGAATCGCTTAGCTCTTCAATGAGTAGACCCAGATCGTGCTGAAGCGCAAGCCCGGTCAGCAAATCCGCCCCCAGCCCACGCGGATGGTATCCGGTGATGCGGAAGACGATAAATTCGAGTGGATAAGCCTTGGTTGGATTGACCTCGTGCAGCAGATTCTCCGCCGACGCCATTTGCAGGTTGCGCGTCTCCCCCGGTGTGAACGCCAGTTGGCGGGCAAGGTCGGCAATTCGGTCGATTCGGTATCGCGCCACGATTGCATTATCCGAGAATTTGAGTCGCCGGGTCAAGCGAAAAGCCGGGGCGTTCGCAGGCTGACAGATTCTTTAGCTCATCTCCGCTTTTCGAGATTCATCAATCCACATTCGGGTTGCCTGTGCTCTGTCTGAACAGGATCAACATCTTCTCTCCGGGGAGCGGGCTGAAACGCCAAAATAGACAAATAAACGCACTTTTTGGACAAAGTTGCCGTCGTTTCTGCCAGCGCCGACGAAAAAGTCTTCGCCCGCATCCTTAGTGGGCCGCCTGACCCGCTACGGTCCTCAAATAGCCTCTTAGCCAGCCCCACAGATTTCATCTCCCATAACTCACCGTTTTCGGCGATGCTCCGCAGCTCTGATTACGGAGGCCGATCTCGGTGTTGCGATCCATCTATTCAATTTCATCCCGCCAATGGCTGGCGGCCTGCGCTTTGTCGATTTCGCTGGTTTGTTCCGCCCTTGCCCTGGGCGCTGGAGGCGGGGCGGCGTCGCTCACTGGAGACACTGTCCTTAAATACCTCGACCGGATGATCGACTCGTATCACCGCATCAGCGCCCTCGATCAGACGCCGGTCAATTCCCAGGAACTGCTCTATCGCGACAGCGTCCGAGCCAACGCGCGGCAAGCGCTCAAGCTCGCCTTCGATTTCGCGCGCGCTCAGGCCGCAATTCTCGAAAGCCAGACCAAACAGAGCCCAAACTCGACGGCCTCCCCAAACACGGCCGCGCACATCAAGCAACTCGCGGCGGCGGCGGATCAGCATGTTGCGGATCTCAAAGCACAGCTCAACGAATCCTATCGCACCGCCAAAACACCCGCCGACGCCGCCCGACAATCTCTCCTCGCCGCGCAGCTCGATCTGGCCACCACCCAACGCGATGCCCTTACCCAATATGCCGGCTTCATGGTGACCACAACCGGCGGCGGAGCCGCATCGCTCAGCGACAAAATCGATCAACTCGAACACACGGTCCCGGAAATTGAGGTCAATCCATCGGCCGACGCAGCCAAGGCCGCCACGGCCCCCAACTCCGAAACACAGGAATTCCATCCCGAATCGGCTGGCATGATCACGCTGGTCTCCCAGCTCTTCTCCCTTACCGGACGCATCAATGAGCTGACGCGATTGCAGGATCAGGCGCTGGAATTGCAAAAGTCCTGCGACCAGATGCGCCTGCCTCTCCGCGCTCAAGTGATGGACGATCTTCGCCAAGCCAACGCACTCGGCGCAACCACGCAACAAGCAACCACCCAACAAGCCACCACGCAAAACGCTGGCCAGGTTTCGCCTGACCTGGCAAGGCTTGAGGCTGATCGCCGCGGCATTGAGGCATTGACCGCCGACTTTAAGCTCACTTCGTCGGCAGCAATTCCCCTCGGCGAGCAGAGCATTCTCCTTACGGAGACAGCACAGACCTTGTCGAGTTGGCGCCAAGCGCTGGGACGAGAGTACGAAGCAGTCGGCCGATCACTCCTGTTCCGAACGATCGTCACCACCATCATCATCATTGTGCTGGTGATCATCTCCGAACTATGGCGGCGCGCGACCTTCCGCTACATCAGCGATCCCCGCCGCCGGCGTCAAATCATGCTCATTCGCCGCATCGTTATCGGGATTATCGTCCTGATGATCATCATCGGCAGCGTTGTCACCGAATTCGGTTCACTGGCCACCTTCGCCGGCCTCATTACCGCCGGCATCGCGGTCGCCTTGCAAACCGTGATTCTCTCCGGCGTCGCCTATTTCTTCTTCATCGGACGCTTCGGCGTACGCGTCGGCGATCGCGTCACCGTCTCTGGCATCACCGGCGATGTGGTCGAGATCGGCTTGTTCCGAATCTATCTCATGGAGCTCACAGGTCCCATCACCGACCTGCATCCCACCGGCCGAATGATCGTCTTCTCCAACGCCGTGCTTTTTCAGCCATCCGCCTTCTACAAACAATTGCCCGGCGCCGAATACGCCTGGCACGAAATGGCCCTCACCATGTCGCCAGACACCGATCACCAGTTGGCCCAAAAACGTTTGATGGCCGCCGTCGAATCCGTCTTTTCGCAGTATCGCCAGACCATCGACGATCAGCATGCCCAAGCCAATCGCATGCTGCACGTTCCACTGGAGACGCCGCGTCCTCAGGTTCGATTGCGCTTTGTGGACGCCGGAGTGGAGATGGTGATCCGCTATCCCGTGGAATTGCAGCGCGCATCCGAAATTCAAGATCAGCTCACGCGGAAGCTGCTGGAGGCGATTCAACAGGAGCCCAAGCTGAAAATGGTCGCCTCGGGCACGCCACGGATTCAGTCCGCCGCGTGAGCGGTCTCGACATGAATCTAGCGCCCAACAACAGCCCCTTGCCAATCGACTGCACGCAATTCCACATCTGATTTCACTGCCCTGAACACGCCTGTTCGAGCTCCCGCGCAAGGTAGTCCGGTATGATGCTTGTAATCTTTGAAGGTATGCCGCATTGGGCATTTTCTTGTGTCAGCGGCGCGCATACGTCGAGGTCTTCGGTCGTGACCGCGCTGCCGTGAGTGATGGCCGCAACTCCCCCGACGATCACAAACTCAACGCCGGAGTCACGCAATCGCTGCAACAATGCGAGTGTTTCAAGTGGGCGGTCGCTTGGCATGCAGTCTCTCTCCCGCTCGCCGCGCGATTTGGATGAATCTGACCCACGCATCATTTTGCTCGATACGCTGGCGCGGAGTTAAGGAAAGATTGAAATCCAGTTGCCCCAGATCTATTTCGCCACTCGCGTCCGTCCGCTGCACGTCCACCGGCCAATCGGCCAGGTCGTACCTGCCGGCAGGTGCAGCGATCGGACGTGAACGGAGTTGATCACGCATCGCGTTCGAATATACCACATTTGAACGGGTGTAACGCTTGAACGTGGTGGCAGGGATGCTTCTGGTAATAGCCGAGGGCGGAAGCCCGCGGGGGAGCAAAACCTCACCGCGGGCTTCCGCCCTCGGCTATAAGGGAACACCACAACGCGGGGTTACACCCGCATTTGAATAGGGGTCCACCAAAAGTGTTGGTTCCCAACCAAAACTCTTGGTAGGGTACCCGGAAAGTTCACCGGCTTCTGTCGGTGGTTTCAGACACGGCGGGGAGCGCAGCGCACAATCGCTCCCCCATTCATTACTGGAGGTTTCCCATGGCATTCACTCTCTCACTGGGCAGCAAAGCGCCCGATTTCAATCTTCCCGGCGTCGATGGCAAGCATTATTCACTCGCCAGTTTCAAGGACGCCAAGGTGCTTGTCGTTGTATTCTCGTGCAACCATTGCCCGTATGTGATCGGCAGTGAAGAGCGCATGAAAGAATTCTTTGCCGATTATTCGCCCAAGGGCGTGGCGATGGTGGCGATCAATTCCAACGAAACGGTCAATCATCCCACCGATTCCTTCGAGCACATGAAAACCCACGCGCGCGAGTACGGGTACAAGTTTCCGTATGTGCGCGATGACTCGCAGGACGTGGCGCTGGCGTACGGGGCTCTGCGGACGCCGCATTTTTATGTGTTTGATGGCGAGCGAAAACTGCGCTACACCGGCCGGATGGATGACAATCCGCGGAATCCCGGCAAAGAGACGACCCACGAATTGCGTGATGCGCTGGATGCGATATTGGCCGGCAAATCACCGGCCGTGCCGCTCACCAATCCGATCGGCTGCAACGTCAAGTGGCAGGGCAAGGATCACCACTGGATGCCCGCCGAGGCGTGCGATTTGGTGTAATGCCGCCTCAGGGTCGCTCGCGTATATTCTTGCTCGAAATGCGTAAGCCCAACGGGGGGCGGATGATTAGCGCACCACGCCGATGGTTACGAGGATGTTGGCGTATATCTGCGTGTCGGCCGTTGCGATGATGAATGCTAACGTGACATCCATTTTCAACGCGCCTTCAGGTGAATGGAGGCCAACGTCAACCTCGTGCTTCCGTCTTGCTACTATCCACTGTCGCCGCGGCCGCACCGAGGATGGCGGCAAGGCGTTCTGGCTCGCGGCAGGCGATGAGGTATTTCTTGCCGTCGCGCCTCTCGAAACTGATGCCGCGACTGCCTCCAAAAAGATACGCTCGTACGCCTTGCCGCGATCGAATGCCCCATCCGCCGAAATCGGCCATGGGATTCAATGTTTCGACCGTTATGTTCGATATTTCCGCGACGTTCAGCCGCAGGAGGGGAAAGCCCAAACCGCCACGAAGGATCAATCGCTCCGAATTCACCTGGATTCGGAGGGTTCCGACCAATGAATAGAACAACACAGGCACGAGCAATCCAACAAACAACAATAAATCCTTCAATTCGACGTGACGAAAAGGACCGCCCGTCGCGAAGCTCAGAAAGGTCAATGCGGCAATTGAAAGGCTGATCAGCACGCGGTTGATCCATCGAGATCTTTCAATTGTGAAATACGTCCACCTGCGGCCGGCGGAAAGTTCATCACCCGCGGCAGCACCCGCTGGCAGAATCGGCATTGAAGGAATTGGCCGACGAGCCCATTCCAACATCGCGGCACCGATCAAGCAAATTGCAGCGCCTCCGAAGGAATATACGAATGCCACGTGCAATTGCAGCCGCCAAAAAACTTGGAACTGCATCCCAGCGATGAAGCCGCATATCCAGGAGGGAAACAGCAGGTACCGATTGAATCGCTTTTGACCGTCCTCGGCCCGAACCCACAACTCGCACTCGACGACATCAAACGCCAGAAAGGAAACCAGCATCGCAAGGGGCCCTGCCAGGTCCAACCTTGTATATCTCGCTAGCAGCGGTGGCCACGGCCGGGATAGCAACGGCACTGCGATGCATACCGCCAGCGACGCCAGGTTCGGAAGATGCAGCCACCAGGGATGTTTAAGACGCCAGATCACGACGTCGCCCCCTTCAATTTCCCGGCGGCCGCGCGTTCCACGATCCGGCTGAATTCCTGCCGGGTGACACCAAGCATGGCCGCTTCGGTGGCGATTTCCTCGATCCGCCGCACGATGGTCCTCTCGACCTGCCGCTTTCCGGCAGGCCGAGAACGCGCGGCCACGCGCGCCCGCCGGCCGAGGCGAAGATCGATGATCCCCGCATCACGCAACCTTTGATATGCCTTATGGACAGTGTGAAGGTTGACCCCGAGCCCATCGGCCAACTCGCGCACGCCGGGAAGAATCTCGCCGACCGACAGCCGACCATCAGCCACCGCATCCTTGATCTGCGCGGTGATCTGTTCGTAAAACGGGCGAGGATTCTTTTCGTCCACGCTGATAAGCAATATGGCCTCCATTCATCTGTTCTATAACAAGTATAACTCTGGCGACGTGCGCGTCAACGCAAAAGCCATGGCGGCTTGTAGTCTGTTGGCATGAATGGGCGCCCGCGCGACCGAAGCGCATCGTCAGTCGACCCAGGCCGAAGCCCTACCAGCACGGTCGGCCCTTCGAAGGCAGGAACGACCCACGCAAGCATTCACTTCTTGAACGCCGGAAAGCGGGCAGCGATCCATGCCTCCACGTCGGCAGCGAATCGCGACACGGTTTTCAGAAGATCGTCGGCGTCTGTGTCGCTAATGTGTAATGGTTTATCGTACGAGAAATCATTGCGCTTGTCGCGCGCCTGATCGAAGTAGAGGGCCAGGGGTACAAACGACCGGTCCGACGCTTGCAATGACTGGAACCTGAAAAAATGATGGCCGTTCTTGGCGATGACACGATAGCCGCTCGCCCGCACTACGACCGTCGCCGTCAAGCGCGCGGCGTTGTATGCGAATTCATAACGCCCCTGGGCGGAGATTTGGCTAACGCCAGCATCTTTCAGATTCAGGGCGGCCATCAACCGGAGCTCGTCAAGCTCTTTCTTCGTTGTCGGCTCGCGCGCGACTCGTTTTTCGGCCTGCAGCTTTGCCCAGCTCATGCTCATCGCCGATCAGAAAAATCCGTCGTCTTTTTAGCACCGAAGTAAGAAAAGGGTTCCCGGCCGCAATCTTCTCACGGAATTCCTTGGCGGAGTATCGCGTGAAGTTTACCGCGCGCGCCATTCGATCTTGCAGGGGAAACGATGCGGCCGTCAAGTCGAGAGCCGGTACATCGCCGACGATGATCACGTCCACGTCGCTCTCTGATCGCTCGCGGCCCTCGGCGACCGAGCCATGGATGAACGCCACCCGAATTTTTCCCGCAAGTGGTCTCAGCGCATAGCGCAGTGGCTCGGCGATACCGACGGTTTTGGTGAGGATATCCGTCAGTTCACCCAGAATCGGGCAGGCGAGGTCAACCCCGTAGTAGACTCGGTTGCCGTCTCGACGCCGGTTGAGGATGCCTGCTTGGACCAGCTTCGCAATCGTTCTCTGCAACGACGACGGCCCTACGCCCAAGTGGGCTGCAAGGTCGCTTAGATACCATTCGCGCTTCGGCCGCAGCGCTGTCGCTGCCAGGACGTCCTGCATCAAAGGGTTGAACAACGGATCGAGAATCGGCGATGACTTACGCATATTGCGTACATTCTTGCACAAAATGCGTAAGTCTGCAAGTGAGTGGGGCGAGAAGTTTTGATGTTAACGGCACCTCATAATTTCGTGGTGCGCCGCGGGTCGATGATCAAGCCCCATAACGAGAGTATAAATGCCACGAAAACGGGAAGGAGCATGAGAATGACAGATACATCTACCGAGCCCGGCTGGGGAAATAAAAAATGTGGCACTGCGGTCCAATCATTTGCCGTTCCAGTGATCTTGGCGACGAGTGCTGGATCCTCACTACTGGCCGATGACGTTGTCAGTTCTTTGTATTTCGACATAACGACCAGCATATCGGCGTCGTCCCGGACACGAATGAGGAACGGGATTACCACCAAGGCGCAGCCGCTTGAGAGGCACAACAGGATATTCCGCATCACATCTGCCTCCATTTTGTCGGATCACCGCACCACGCCGATGGTCACAAGGATGTTGGCGTAGATTTGCGTTTCGGCAGTCGCAATGACCAGACACACATCCTGACCCGCAGCGCGTTCGTTGAATTCGGGTTTTTGCCACGGACTTAATTCGCCGCGAAAGTCGCTCTCCTCGGCGAGAACTTTGCGAAAGTCCTTCCAGATGGGTGGATCGGTGGCCATGGCGTATTCGCCACTGCGCGCTGGCTCCATTACATCAACCGCTTCGATCGGCACCAGCCGCGCGACGATCTTCAAGGCGGTGACGGCATCGATGACGCCGGGGACGAAATTGGCCCAGACGATTTTCGCGCGCGGATTGGGCCGGGTGTTGTGTGGATAGTTCCCATCGGAGATCAGTACCTTGCCCAGGTGCCCGGCCGAGCCGAGAGCGGCGAGAATTTCGGGGTGGAGGACGGGAATTTTTAACATGTCTGGCTCCGAAAATAACTCGCCAGCGGCTGGGTTGCTGCCCTCGTAACATGGGCGTCCTCGCCCATGCGGGAGATCCAAGGGCGTGGCGAGATCTGCCGATTCTCTTGTGTTACTTCCATATTGCGTCTCCAGCACGGGCGGGACGCCCGTGTTACGACCGAGGAGATTGCTCCTCAGAATTGAACCATCGCCTTGAGCAACCCCGAACCGGGCGCTTCCCATTGCGGCATCAATTGCACCATCGAATCGGCCGTGCCGCGATGGGTGATCCAGGGCGTAGTGTCCACCGCGCCGTCTTCCACGAGCTTGATAATCCGCTCGAAATCATCCGGCAGTGCGTTGCGGCTGCCCATCAGCGTCAGCTCGCGGCGGTGGAAATTGGGATCGTTAAAGGTGACGTCACCTTGGAACAATCCGACGAAAACAATCCGGCCGCCGTGGGCGACAAGCTCGAAGCTTTTCATCATCGATGGCGGATTGCCGGTCGCATCGATCACGACCGTCGGCAGGTCGCCGCCGAGCAGTTCCTTCAATTGTGTGGGCACATCGCCGCGGGCATCGATGGTGTGCCGCACGCGCATCTGTTTTGTGCAGAACGCGAGTCGAGAGTCCGAAACGTCGGCGACAATCGGCTGGGCGCCCGTCGCCTGCACAAAGGGAATGACCGAAAGGCCGATCGGCCCCGCACCCACGATCAGCACATTTTCGCCGGCTTTGGGATTTGCGCGCGACACCGCGTGGCAGCCGATGCCCAGTGTTTCAACCAGCGCCAGTTGTTCGAGCGATAGCTTCTTTGAGCGATGAAGTTTACGCGTGGGGAGCACGATGTACTCGCGCATTCCGCCGTCGACATGCACGCCCATCACTTTCAGATCGACGCAGCAATTGCCTTTGCCGTTGCGGCAGGCGATGCATTTTCCACAATTCAAATACGGCTCGACGCAACAGCGATCGCCGCGTTTCAGATCGCCGCCGGGGAAAACTCCGGCGGTGTCGTTCACCGCTTCAATCTCCACGCCAAGCTCGTGTCCGAGAATCCGGGGATAGCTGAAGAACGGCTGGCGTCCATGGAGGGCATGCCAATCCGTGCCGCAGATTCCAACCCAGCGGACGCGCACCATGGCGTGACCGGCTGGCAGGTCATCGATCGCATTTGGGGCTGGGGTGTCGCAGAGGCGCAGCTCGCCGGGTTTGTCCAACACAATGGTCTTCATCGCTATCTCATCCTACCGCCTGGGCCGGGGTCGCCGCATCATCATCAAGATACAGTTGATCTTTCTCGGTGGAATAGCCGAAGAGTTCGGCGAATCGTCCCCAGGCCACCACGGTTTTGAACATCTTCTCAACGTCCTGCG
>Ga0302326_10031610_pt1 | contig 10570 bp, 14 predicted proteins | sample Palsa_T0_3_FD_202264 | JGI IMG/M metagenome (GOLD analysis project Ga0302326, IMG submission 202264) | Peat permafrost microbial communities from Stordalen Mire near Abisko, Sweden - Palsa_T0_3 | ecosystem: Environmental > Terrestrial > Soil > Palsa > Peat permafrost | place: Sweden: Abisko...
GTTCAGTGATCAACCAGCTTGAGATGGTTTCGAAGTCATCAATTTTTTTTCACTTGAGATTTTTTCGCTTGATATATTCCTATATCGGAATATAATAGGCTCATGCCCCGGGCAGCGACAACCTCCGATGTTTTCAACGCCATCGCCGAACCACGCCGGCGGGAGATTGTCGATCTGCTTGCCCTGGGGACCGAATGCGATGTTACTGAACTGGTGCTCAAGCTCGGTCTTCCCCAGCCGGCTGTTTCCAAGCACCTGGGTGTGCTGCGGAAGGTCGGTGTGGTTGCCGTTCACAAGGCCGGGCAACGCCGGTTGTATCGGCTCAACCCGCAGGAGCTCAAACCCGTGCACGACTGGACCCAAAATTTCGAGCACTTTTGGACCGACCATCTCGCCAGCATCAAGGAAGTCGCCGAACAAAAAGCCCAAAAACTTGGCCTGCAACTCGCCGCGCGCGATCGCGCTGCATCCAACCACAAACCCCTTTCAAAGGAGCAAAGTCATGATCGCTGAAGAAACCCAATCTGCCATCAAAACTCTCAACGTCGTCAAAGAGGTACTGATTGCCGCACCGGCCGATGTGGTCTTCGAGACCGTGCTCGAACCACATGGCCCCATGAAGGATATGAACATGAAGCTGGAACCCTGGCCCGGTGGGCGCTGGTTCCGCGACCTGGGCAACAACACCGGGCACCTCTGGGGTCATGTCCAGGTGATCAAACCACCCAAACTGCTGGAACTGGTTGGCCCGACGATGATGTCCTACCCGGCGATTTCGCACATCCAATACCGCCTCACTGAACAGCCCGGCGGCACACTGCTGAAATTCGCCCACCAGGCCATCGGTCTGATCCCACCCGAACTCCAGCAAAATGTGAGCAAACGCTGGGGAGAAATGCTGGATCAGATTCGCACGGCCGCGGAGAAAAAACGCGATTAGAAAACCATAACCGGAGCGTGTCGCTCCGGTTGAGCCCAAAGCACGAATTTGGACTTGCGCACCGGGCCGACACGGCTCGGCTCTGACATAGTTGATGATTAATCTTTCCAAGGGAGCACCGATGTCCATCGCACATGCCATGCTTGGTGAATTTGAACATGAGTCCAAGATCACGCAAAAATTTCTAGAGCGCGTTCCGCAGAACAAGCTGGGGTGGAAACCCCATGAGAAATCACATACCGCGGGTGCTGGTCAGGAACCGTTGAAGGACAGCCGGTCGTCACCATGCCCAAGGTGATGGTTCTGCGATCAATCATGCTCAATCACTGGATCCATCATCGTGGACAATTGGGTGTGTATCTCCGGCTCGTTGGCGCAAAGGTTCCCTCCAGTTACGGCCCCAGTGGCGACGAGCTGTAAATCCGGGCGCGTGACGGCAGGAGGTTTCCGACGCGAATAGATATGTCAAAAGGAACCGATTCATGAAAACGAAAACCGAAAACCAGATCAATTTTCCAAAAATCGTGGACCACGCCCAATGGCAGAAAGCGCGCGATGCGCTTCTTATCAAGGAAAAGGCTGCAACGCGGGCGCGCGATGCGCTGGCCGCCGAGCGCCGGCGGCTGCCGATGGTCAGGATCGATAAGAAATACGTCTTTGCCGGACCCAAGGGAAAGATGAGCCTGCTCGATTTATTCGAAGGCCGCCGCCAGCTCATTTTGTATCATTTCATGTTCGCTGCACCGGTGCCGGGTTGGCCGGATGCGGGATGCGTGGGATGCTCAATGGTGACCGATCAATTCGGCCACACGGCGCATTTCCACGCCCGCGACACCTCCTTCTGCCTGGTCTCTCTCGCGCCACTCAAGAATATTGAAAAATATAAGAAACGGATGGGATGGCCATATCCCTGGTACTCATCCGATGGCACCGACTTCAACAGGGACTTGGGCCTCACCACCGACAAGGGCGAGAACTATGGCCTGAGCGTCTTTATCCATGACGACACGGATGTCTATCGCACCTACCATACCGACGGCCGCGGCGTCGAGGCGCTCAACATCTGGACATTCCTCGATCTCACACCACTTGGCCGGCAGGAGGAATGGGAAGACTCACCCGCCGCCGGGCCGCGCACCAAGCCGTTCGTCTGGTGGCGCCGCCACGATGAATATGGGAAAGAAGCCTGAGGAATACCCCTCATGAGCAACTGCCCGCTCTGCAACCTCGACCCGATACCAAACCCAGCCGGGCGAAGCCCCAGCGAGGGCAACCGATCAACCCGGCTTCTTCGTCGCGTCTGGCGGGGTATCCAATGGCTATTCCCCACCACGCTCCTGGTCTTGATACCCAAATGCCCCCTATGCGTGGCGGCCTACGTCGCATTGTTCACCGGCGTAGGCATTTCCGTCTCAACCGCCCGATGGATTCAGATTCTAATGCTCGTATTCTGCCTGACCTCACTGGTCTACCTTGTCGTCAGATTTTGTCGTCGGCGCGCCCAAGCGCACGGAGGTCCGGTTCCTTCGTCTTGATGATCATGGCCGGTCCGCCGGCAGCGATTTTTTTATTCGGCTGCGAATGGGCTGCTCCTTCGGGAAACGGAAATGGTTGATAGTCATTTATCGTGAGGTGTCTCGGCACGACGGCTTCGTGATTACCGCGTAACTCTTGGACTCTAAGCCCAAGGGAAAAATTATATGGCGAGCACAACAAACTCCTTAGCGCAGAATATGGCAACCACATGCGTTGCCATGGCCTCTGACATGCTGCGCCTGCCGGCGCAGCATGTGTGGGTCGATTACGATCAGGAGGCGGACGTGCTCTACATGAGCTTCCGCAGGCCGCAGAATGCGAGCAAGACGATCGAAATGGATGACGACATTCTCCTCCACAAAAATGGCCGAACAGTCGTCGGGTTGACGATATTGAATGCCAGCGCTCGGCACGGGCGCAGGAAGCCGAACATGCGGCTCCCGAAGCATACGTCGCGCCGAAACGGGGCCGTATAGTTGAAGCTGTCTCGCCGCATCACAGGAAACCCCGGTTCAAGTCACCGTGCCGCTATGCTGTTTTGGGAAATTGACATAGCAGGGGGCCTCGTTCGATCAGATCGCTTGCACGGCCGGGACGGCCGTGTTACGGACGAGCAATGGCAACCGCCGACCTCCAGCGCCTCGATCGCCAGCACATCTGGCATCCCTTCACGCCCATGAAACTCTGGGGGGAGAATGATCCGCTGGTCATCACCGCGGCCGACGGAATGTATCTGATTGACAGCGACGGCAATCGCTATCTCGATGGCGTCAGCAGCTTATGGTGCAATGTTCACGGCCACCGCGTTCCCGAAATCGATGCGGCCATCCGCGCGCAGCTCGACAAAGTCGCCCACACCACCATGCTCGGCCTCGCCAGCGAACCGGCGATTCTGCTCGCCGATCGATTGATGAAATTGGTTCCGCCAGGGCTGACGAAAATCTTCTACAGCGACAGCGGCGCGACGGCCACGGAAGTGGCGTTCAAGATGGCGGCACAATATTGGTTTAACCTCGGCAAGCCGGAAAAATGCCAGTTCATCGGATTCCAGGAGGCCTATCACGGCGACACATTCGGCGCCATGTCGGTCGGCCGCACTCCCGCGTTTCACCGTCCCTATTTCCCGATGCTCTTCAAAACGCACTTCGCGCCCACGCCCCTCGCCCAGCCAACCGAGACAAAAGCCGATGCCGCCGCTCGCTGTCTGGCGCAACTCCAGCGCATCCTGGTCGATCACTCTGATCACATCGCGGCCGTCTGCATCGAGCCGATAGTGCAGGGCGCCGCCGGCATGGTCGTTCACCCCGATGGTTTCCTGCGCGGCGTTCGAGAGCTTTGCGATCGGCACAACGTTCTGCTGATCGCCGATGAGGTCGCCACCGGCTTTGGGCGCACCGGCAAAATGTTCGCCTGCGAACACGAAGGCGTTTCGCCCGATTTGATGTGCGTTGCCAAAGGAATCAGCGGCGGTTACCTGCCGTTGGCCGCCACCTTCGCCACGCAAAGAATATTTGATGCATTTCTGGGCGAGCCGTGGGAAGGAAAAACCTTTTATCACGGCCACACCTACACGGGAAATCCATTAGCTTGCGCGGCGGCGATTGCGTCGCTCGATTTGTTCAACAAGCATGATCTGATCCGCCAGGTGCTGTGGAAAGCAACACTTTTGGAAGAGATGCTTGGGCCGTTCAAGGTCATGCCGGGCGTCAAGGAAGTGCGGCAAAAGGGACTGATGGTCGGTATCCAACTGCAGGGATTCGATCCACGACACGGCACCGCCGTAGCTATTTGCATGGCGGTGCGAAAAAGAGGCGCGATCCTTCGTCCGCTGGGCGATGTGATCGTCATCATGCCGCCGCTGGCGATGAATATGGAAGATCTGCGCACGATCGTTAATGCGGTGCGTATCGAAATCGAAGCGCTCGATCACATATATTTAGCGGCGGTGCGAAGCACCGCGATGGCTCCCGACTTCGAGCGATAACGCCGTGCTGACTTCGGCGAGCTCAATCGAGCCGCGCACCGCCGCTAACTGTGACTCTTGGTGCATCGCTCGAAAGGCGTATTGCTAAATCCCCTCCCCATCCCCGGCCTCCTTATCACCGGCACCGACACCGGTGTCGGTAAGACCATTGTTGCCGGCGCGATTGCGGATTGGTTTCGACGCCGCCATCGTCGCGTCGCCGTCTGCAAACCCTGCGCAACCGGCTGTGTTCACCGACGCGAAGGGCTGGTGAGCGAAGACGCCGAATTTCTCGCCGCCTGTTCCGATACACCGTTTCCGCTCGATCTGATTTGTCCGGTGCGCTATGCCCAGCCGCTCGCCCCGGCGATTGCCGCGGAACGCATGGGCGAACCGCTCGACTGGGCGGCCATCGATCGCTCCATCCGCCTGATGTCCGTCGGAAGCGATGTGATGATCGTCGAAGGCGTCGGCGGAATTATGGTGCCGATGGATCAAAAGACGACCGTTCTGGATATGGCCGCGCAACTAAGAGTACCGACGGTCATCGTCGCTCGAGCCGGGCTCGGCACGATCAACCACAGTTTGCTGACAATCTCCGCCCTGCGCGGCGCGGGCGTGCGGGTTGCGGGCGTCGTGATAAACCGCTATCCAACCGACGTCGCCAGCGCTGCTGAAGAAACCAATCCGCGCGCGATTGAGCGGTGGGGAAAGACCAGCGTATTGTGCCTCGTGCCCGAAGAAAATATCGTTCCCCCCAAACTGCCCCAAGGAATTGTCGCTGCCATCGATTCTGTCGATTGGGCGGGGCTGATCGAAAGCGCAAAGGATTATCCACGAAGGGGCACGAAGGGGCACGAATAAGAAAATACAGAATTGGTTTTTGTCTTTCTCTGTTTCTTCTTCGTGCTCCTTCGTGACCCTTCGTGGACAATTCTTTTTCTTTCATTCTTTAGGATGCCACCTGTGGATGATCGCCAACCATTCGTGAAACTCGCCGATCCGGCGACGTACATCGCCTGCGGTTGGGATCTGACTGTCGATGCAGAAGGCCGCCGGCATTGGGCCGATTTTTTCTGCCGCCACATTGAAACGCTCCTGAAACTCGGCGTCGCGGCGGCCGTGGCGCGTCGTGAGTCGCCAGCATCCGCTCAAGCGCGTGCCAATGCCTGCCGCGAGGAGTTCGTGCCCACGTTTCAGCGATTTGGGGAGAGCCCCGATAGTCGTGGCCGAGTCACAATTCTGACGTTGGACCAGTGGCGAGACCAATTGCTGCGAAAGCACGGATTTGTCGACGCTTTCGTCGATCTCAAATCTCGCGAAAACGAAAAGATGCTCCCGCTCCTGCCGGCGGTGTGCGCGCAGATCGATGCCTTGGAAGGCGAAGCACAGTGCCGTTCCGTCTTTGACGGCATCTTCGCCGGCAATATTTTTGACATGGGGGCAGAGGCCACGGCAAAGCAATTCCTCGCCGGCAGTCCCGATTTCTTCAAGATTCGCCAGTCTCTCGCTCCCCGCCCATGGCTCATCGATGATTACGATACAATCTCCGCACGGTTTCTAAGCGGGCCGCGTCATCGCAAATGCATCTTCTTCATCGACAACGCCGGCAGCGATTTTCTGCTGGGCGCTCTGCCTATGATCCGTTGGCTGGCCCAGCGAGGAACCGAAGTGGTGATCGCCGCCAACGAGCGGCCGACGCTCAATGACATGACGATTCACGATATTCGGGAATGGTGGCCGCGTATTCTCTCCACCGAGCGATCGATTGCGGGACTGCCGATAAGCATCGTCAGCACCGGCACCGGCGAACCGCTGATCGATCTATCCGCCGTTTCATCCGATCTCAACGCTGTGGCAAGCGATGCTGATCTGGTCATCCTCGAAGGAATGGGCCGCGGGGTGGAGAGCAATCTCGATGCGGAATTCTCGTGTGATGCGATCAATCTGGCGATGCTCAAGGACGTCATGGTCGCCAAACGGCATGGCGGCAGAGTGTTTGACATTGTGTGCCGTTATCGATAATCCGAGGCATTCACCGGAACAGAAAGGACCGCGCCAAGATCGCCAAGAGGCCAAGAACGCCAAGAAGAAAATAAAATGGCGTTTGAGCTCATTCGAGAATTAACTCCACACCGTCCCTTTCCTCCGCGCCGCCTCTGCCATGGACGGCGATGATCGCAAGCAGCCACTCGAAAATAGATTCTCCCCGGCCCTGTTTTGCCAATTCCAGATCAGCGGCAAAGCCGGCTCGGCTCGAGGGGTGACAACGCCGCAGCAATTGCTCGAGGTGCCGGACCGTCTCAGGATAGCCGAGGCGTTCGCGCGAAACGGCCGAGTTGAGCCACCGTATAACAAAGCCCCCCTCAGGAGTGCCGAACCCGCCGCGGAGAATGTCGTTGAATGCGTTGAGGTTTCGACCCCAGGAGACACCGGGAATCAACACGCGGCTGACCTCGTTATTGAATTCTTCCAGTGTCGAGAATCTTGCGCCGTCGAGTTCGTAGATGACTTTGGACATACTCCGGGATTGGTTGCGGGGCGCGTCCACCCGGCACGATTATATCGGAGCCGACAATCTCCAGCCCAAAAATGCAAAATGATTGCTTACCGAGTGTTTCCATCGATTGACGCTCCTATCTGACGCGCGTACCATCCGCGCCCGACGAAACAGGAGCAGGATGCTGAATCTGGATCCCCAAAAGATCGCTTCCACGGTTGGTCCCATGATGATTCCCCAAGGCAATTCGCCCATGCTGATTCCCGGCCGCGGCCCGGTGTCAATGCCCGTCGCCATGCCCGGCCCCGGCGGGCAGGGTGGCGGCTACAACCGCTATCGTGAGATGACCCTCGAGGAAATGCTCCTCGAAAACCGCGTCGTCTTTCTGGTCGGCGAGATCAATCACGTCTCAGCCAGCCGCGTGATCATGCAGATGCTCTATCTGCAGAGCGTCAAACGCGATCAGGACATCAATCTCTATATCAACAGTCCCGGCGGCGTGGTGGATGACACGCTGGCGATATACGACATCATGCGCTTCCTGACCTGCGAAATTGCCACCTACTGCATCGGCCGCGCTGAAAGCGGCGGGGCGGTGGTTTTCATGGCCGGTAAGAAGGGAAAGCGCTACATCCTCCCCAACGCCAAGGTGATGATTCACCAGCCCTTCGGCGGCGTCTACGGTCAGGCGGCCGACATCGAAATCCAGGCGGAAGAGATTCTGAAAACCAAGCAGACGCTCATCAACGTGATGTCCAAATGCACCGGACAATCGGCCGACCGGATTCAGGAAGACAGCGAGCGCGATCGCTTTTTCGACGCCAAGGCCGCGGTGGAATATGGCATCTGCGACGAGGTGATCGGGCTGGAAGGCGATCACGCCGGCGCGATCCAGGCGGCGGATGCGAATAAGCCGAAGTAGCGAAGAAGGTTGCTGGTTGGAGGTTGCTGGTTGCTGGCAAACCAGGGTGCTTTCCAGCAACCAGCAACCCATAACCAGCAACTGCTCTTTCCAGAATTGAGACGCAATGACAAGCAACACACTGATTCCGATGGTGATCGAAAAGTCGGGCCGCGGCGAGCGGGCTTACGACATTTATTCTCGCCTGTTGAAGGACCGCATCATTCTCCTGGGCGGCCCTGTCACCGATGAGAGCGCCAATGTCATCATCGCCCAGATGCTCTTCCTCTCCAACGATGACCCCAAGAGCGATATTCAATTCTATATCAACAGCCCCGGCGGCTCCGTTTCAGCCGGCATGGGGATCATGGACACGATGAAGTTTCTCCGCTGCGACGTCGCCACGACCTGCATCGGCATGGCCGCAAGCATGGGGGCTTGCCTGCTTGCGGCGGGAACCAAGGGCAAGCGCAATGTGCTCGAAAACAGCCAGGTCATGCTGCACCAACCGCTCATCGGCGGCGTCATGCAGGGGCCGGCCACCGACCTGGGCATTGAAGCCGCCCACATGCTCCGCCTGCGTGATCGGCTCTACAAGCTGATGAGTGATTTCACGGGCAAGCCCAAGGAAACCATCCACCGCGATTTCGATCGCAACAAATGGCTCTTCGCCGAGGAAGCCGTGGAATATGGCTGTGCCGACAAAGTGCTAGACAGTGCGCCCGATGCGATACGCCATCCTCAACCAGATGACGGCGATGACGAGAAGATTTGATGCGCGCCTCCCTGCCTCTTCTGTTGGCAATCATCGCGCCTCTGCTGACGGCCCTCGGCTGCGGCACTCCCAGCGGAGCCAACATTGCGCTTCGCAAGGAGCTTGGGCAGCGTGATCAGCAGATCGCGTTGCTCAAGATCCAGCATCAGGGTGATCTGGCCGACCTGCGTGCCGCCAGCCGTCCCACAACCACCATGCTCGTTCCCGACGAGCTTGCCCGACTGTTTACCACGCACGGATTATCCTTCGGCCGACTGACCGGCGGATCAAATCTCGACACTGGCAAACCCGGCGATCAGGGCCTCAAAATCTATGTCGTCCCCACTGACGATGACGGCCAACCACTCAAAGCTGCGGGCACATTCACGGTGCAGGCGTTCGATCTAAGCCTGCCCGCGGACAACTTGATCGGAGAATGGCACTTCAATCTCGAACAAACGCGGCAAAGCTGGTACGGCAGCGCTCTGCTTTACAACTATGTGCTTACCTGCCTCTGGCAAAAGCGCGTGCCCGTTAACTCGCAACTGACGATACGGGTTACTTTTCACGATGAGCTGACCGGCCGCGAGTTTACCCAGCAACGACTCGTCACCGTGAACCCGCCGCCGACCGCCCCCTGATGATGAGCCGGCGCCCATGCCCGACGATCGCCGTATCAATCGTCGCCGATTCTTTCGCGAGAGCCTTCGCGAATTGCTTCGGCCCCTCTCCGAATCGCTGGAGACCGCCGCAAACGAACTGGGCGCGATTGAATCGCCCAAGCGCACAATCCCGCTCCGCCAATGGCTGCGTCCTCCCGGCGCGCTGCCAGAGTCACAATTCCTCGAGACTTGCAGCGGCTGTGCGGCATGCGTGCGCGTCTGTCCCGTTCAGTGCATCAGGATCGACGCTACCGGCAACAGAGGCGATGGCGCTCCCTTCATTGATCCGGATGCGGCAGCTTGCGCGGTATGTGACGGTCTCTATTGCATGCCCGCCTGTCCCACCGGCGCACTGCAGATCGTCCCATTAACTCAAATCGACATGGGAACCGCGCGCTGGCATCCGGACAGTTGCCTCCGCGGCCGTGGCGAAGATTGCACCATCTGCATCGACCACTGTCCCATCGGCTCGTTTGCGATTGAATTAAAAGACGACAAGGTGCTGGTGCACGATAACGGCTGCATCGGCTGCGGCGTCTGCCAGCACGATTGCCCCACCAATCCCAAGTCGATCACAGTAATCGCGGCAGGGAGTGGGGAGTAGTGGGTAGTGGGCAGCGGGTAGGAAGAATTATGACACTCCGCTCACGACTGTCCGACTCATTTTCCCTACCCCCTACCCCCTACTGCTGCTGTTGATGCTCCTGCTGCTGCGCCAATCTCTGCGCGTGTTCTGCGAACCCCGCTGCATAGGTGCTCACCTGCAGCGAGCGGATGCGCTCGGCCGCCAGCTCTGGTGGAATCGCCGGAAGTTCTTCACTGCTGACGCGCACCTCGATCGACTCCTCCGCTTTGCCGCGATAGATTCCCTTGTTGGGCGGCACGTCCCGATAGTCTCGCCCGTATGCCACCTTGACGAAATTACCGCTCACGATGCATCGGTTGGTCGGGTCGAATCCGACCCATCCGGCGCTTGGAAACAACAATTCCGCCCATGCGTGTGTTTGTGAATATCCGCGAAAACGCTGCGCGTCGGGATGCACCAGCCCGCTGACGTACCGTGCCGGAATGCCCAGCGCCCTGGCCAGGCCGATCATGAGATGAGTGAAATCCTGGCAAACACCCGCTCGATGTTTGAGGGCTTCGGTAATCGGGCTGGCGGCGTTGGTGATCCCCTGACGGTACTGAAATTTATCATCAATCAAATAGAGCATTCGCAGGGCGAGTTCGCCCATGCTGCCGCCATCTTTGGGTGAAAGAAGGCTGATTAGCTCGCGCAGTTCCGCCGAATCCACGATCGGTCCGCCGAACTGC
>Ga0302326_10031611_pt1 | contig 10570 bp, 8 predicted proteins | sample Palsa_T0_3_FD_202264 | JGI IMG/M metagenome (GOLD analysis project Ga0302326, IMG submission 202264) | Peat permafrost microbial communities from Stordalen Mire near Abisko, Sweden - Palsa_T0_3 | ecosystem: Environmental > Terrestrial > Soil > Palsa > Peat permafrost | place: Sweden: Abisko...
CCCTACACACGCGCGCTTCTCGACGCGCTTCCCCATCCCGAGGCCGCGCACGACCAGCCCCTCGTTGCGATCCCCGGTGCCCCTCCGAACCCGGGCAGCATCCCGTCGGGTTGTGCCTTCCATCCGCGCTGCAGCTTCGCGCGCGAGCGATGTCGGGTAGAGGTGCCGCCGCTCCTCGTCGTCCAGGGCCGCGCGTTCGCCTGCCCCGTCGATCCGCTGGCGGCCCGATGAGCGTGCTCGAGCTGCGAGACGTGGTCGTCGACTACGAACGCCGCGGCGGCGGCCGGGTGCGGGCGGTCGCCGGGGCGAGCATCAGCGTCGAGGCGGGCAGGATCGCGGGCCTCGTCGGCGAGTCGGGCTGCGGCAAGTCGACTCTCGCCCGTGCCGCCGTCGGGCTCGTACCGACGGCCTCCGGCTCGGTCGTCTTCGACGGGCGCGCGGTCTCCCCGCTCGGGCGCCGCGGTCGCGACCGCGAGCTCGCCCGGCTCCAGCTCGTCTTCCAGAACCCCTACTCCTCGCTGAACCCGCGTCGCAAGGTCGCCTCGCAGCTCGCCGACGCGCTCTCCACGCTCGGACTCGTTCCCGCCCGCAAGCGGGACGCGCGCGTGCGCGAGCTCTGCGAGCTGGTCGGGCTCCCGGCGGGGGCGGCCGAGCGCTTCCCGCACGAGTTCTCGGGCGGGCAGCGTCAGCGGATCGCGATCGCCCGCACACTCGCGGCCGAGCCCTCGGTGATCGTGCTCGACGAGCCGCTCGCCTCGCTCGACGCCTCGGCGCAGGCGCAGCTCGCGAACCTGCTCGTCAGCCTCTCACGGGAGCTCGGCCTCGGGCTGCTGCTCATCTCCCACGATCTCGCGATCGTGCGCCACATCGCCGACGCCGTCTCGGTGATGTACCTCGGTCTCATGGTCGAGAGCGGCGAGACGCACCAGCTCTGGGAGCTGCCGTTGCATCCGTACAGCGAGGCGCTGATCAAGGCGATCCCGCGCGCCGACGGGCGCGGCATCCTCCCCGAGGCGCTTCCGGGGGAAGTCCCCGATCCGGGGCACCCGCCCCAGGGCTGCCGCTTCCACCCGCGTTGCCCGTATGTCTTCGGGCGCTGCCGCAGCGAGGAGCCGCCGCTCGTGGGGCTCGCCGGAGATCGTTTCGCCGCGTGCCACCTGCAGCCCGAAGGGGCCGAAGCGGCCTTGCCGGGGGAGCGTGCCCAACTTGTGGCACGTCCCGACGTCGAATAGCTTCTGGGTCCCCCAACGGTTTCACCCACGTGTCACCCCTATCTGGAGGAGAGTGAGCCATGAAACGACTGCACACCATGAAACGACTGCACACAAGACGCCTCGCCGTGCTCGTCTCGTTCGCGGCGACCGTGGTCGCGGCGTCCGCTCTACTCGCCGGCAGCGCAGCGGCGCGTACCGGCTCGGCGCCGACGCTCGTGATCGACAACTCGTTCACGATCAAGACGTCCGACCCGGGGCGCGCCTTCGACCCGACCGCGTCGATGATCGACCGGGCGATCTACGACACGCTGTTCACCTACAAGGGCGGCGACCTGGCCGTCCCGATTCCGCTGCTCGTCTCGTCATGGAAGGCGAACGCGAACGCCGAGACGTTCACCTTCCAGCTCAAGAAGGACGTCCACTTCGCGGACGGGACGCCGCTGACGTCCGCCGATGTCGTCTGGTCGCTCCGACGGCTCGTCAACCTGGCGGGAAATCCCGCGTTCCTGCTCGCGGGGATCTCGATCTCGGCACCGGGCAAGTACACGGTCGTCATGTACTCCAAGACGCCCGACACCGAGTTGCCCGTGATTCTCGCCAATCCCTCCACCGGCATCCTCAACTCTGCCCTCGTGATGGCGCACGGCGGCTCCGACGCGGCGAATGCCGCCAAGACCGATACGGCCGAGAACTGGCTGAACTCGTCTGCCTCGGTCGGCGCCGGCAGCGGTCCCTACACGCTGAGCTCCTACAGCGTCACCTCCCAGATCACGCTCGTGCCGAGCACGAACTACTGGGGTGCCGTCAAGCCGTCGTTCTCGAGCGTCGTGGTGCGCAACATGATCGCCCCGACCCAGCTGCTGAACGTCGCCCGCGACTCGCACGAGATCGCGATCGATCTCTCGGCCGACCAGGCCGAGACGCTCAAGAACAACAAGAACGTCAACGTCTCGCTCCAGCCCTCGACCTGGATCTTCTTCCTGATGGTGAACGACAACCCGAAGGTCTCGACGGTGACGTCGAACCAGGACTTCCAGATGGCGATGCGCTACGCGATCGACTACTCCTCGCTCGTCAGCCTCGCCGGGCAGGGAGCGATCCAGGCACCCGGGCTCATCCCCTCCATGTTCCTCGGTGCGCTGCCTCAGAGCGCCGACATCAAGGAGGACCTGACCAAGGCCAAGGCGGCGCTCGCCGCCTCGGGCGACGCGAGCCAGAAGCTCACGATGCAGTACCCCGATGACCTGACCATCAACGGTGTGCCGTTTACCTCGCTCGCCCAGAAGCTCCAGTCAAACCTCCAGGCGGCGGGCTTCAACATCACCCTCTCGGGCTCGCCCACGACCACCTGGCTCAATGTCTATCGCTCCGGGAAGATGGCCCTCGGTCTTTCGCTCTGGGGCCCTGACTATCCCGATCCTGCTGATTACCTCGTCTTCACCCCCGGGAACCTCGTCGGGCTGCGCGCGGGCTGGCCAAAGGGCTCGGACCCGGCGATCGAGAAGCTCGCCACGAAGGCGCTCGTGACGACCGCGCCCGCCGCACGCAAGAGCGTCTATCAGCAGATCCAGCGCCTCCTCAACCAGAGCGGGCCGTACTTCCCGCTCATCCAGCCGACACAGGTCTTCGTGTCGACCAAGGACCTGAAAGGGGCCGTCTACAACGCCGAGTACGACACGAACATCACGCAGATCTCCCCCGCCTAGCTCTCCCGATCAGCCGTTCGCGACGAGGGCGGTCGGGTAGGAGTTGAGCTTCCGCCCGCCGCCCTCCTCGCAGACGACGATGTCCTCGATTCGCAGGCTGTAGCGGCCGGGGACGATGATCGACGGCTCGTCGGTGAAGGTCATGCCCGTTTGCAGCGCCGTCTCCTCCTCGCTCGAGATGAACGGCCGTTCGTGCACGTCCAAGCCGATGCCGTGGCCCATACGGTGGCGGAAGTACTCGCCCAGCCCCGCCTCCTCGATCGGACGTCGGCAGGCGGAGTTGACCTCACGCGCCGGGGTGCCCGCCGCTGCGGCGGCGCGACCCGCCTCCTGCGCTGCGAGCATGATCTCGTAGGCAGCGAGGTAGTCCGCCGGCGGCTCGCCGCAGTAGATCGTCCGCCCGAAATCGGAGCAGTAGCCGTCGACGACGCCGCCGAAATCGAACATCACCGAGCTCCCGGACGGGATCGGCAGCCCGGCCGTGGCCTCGCCGGAGTCGAAGTCCTCCTCGCCGAGCCCCGTGAAGATATGCGTCGTGAAGGAGGGGCATCGCGATCCGGCGAGGCGGAGCTCGTGCTCGACCGCCTCGGCGAGCGCGGCCATCGTCACGCCCGGAACGACGAGCGGTGCCGTCGCGGCCATCGTCGCCTCGACCGTCGCGATCGCCCGGGTCATGGCGTCGATCTCCTCGGGCGACTTGATGCGCCGCAGCTCGTTGACGAGACGCGATCCCGTCACCAGGCGTGCCGAGCTGACGATGCGCCCGAGCTCGATCGTCGTCTGCGCCCAGACCCTGTCGCCGACCGCGACGACGCCCCTGCCGCCGAGCCCGCGGGCGACGCGCTCGAAGATGGCGACGCCGTCGTCGGTCTCGCCGACGACGATCAGCTCGCCCTCGGGCCGCTCGCGCAGGTCGAAGGCGGCGAACATGCGCGGCACGACGAACACGGGCTCCGCGCCGGGTCGGAAGAACGCTCCCGTGACCCATCCGTGTGCGTAGGCGGCCTCGCCGAAGCTCGGGATCTGCCGTCGGACGCCGGTCAGGTACTCGAGGTCGGCCGAGGGGGCGAGGAAGAGTGCGTCGATGCCGGCCGCGTCGAGCCGTTCGTCGAGCCGGCGGCGGCGTGCGGCGTAGTCGAACATCGGGGCGAGTCTAGTCGCCGGCCGCGACCCGCCCCGCGCCCAGGGTCAGTGGCGGGAGTCCGAGCGGGCGCGGGCGCCGCGGACGCCCGCCCTGCTCGCGGCGCCCGCAGGACGGCATCAGGCCGCTGCGCCGGGAACGACGACGAGCTCTCCGAAGAGCCGCTCGAGCTGCCGTGGGGGGTCGTCGGTACGCCCGGTGTGCACCCTCGAGGGCTGGATGATCGTGCTCGAGGGCGATACGAGCCAGTGGAAGCGGGCGGTCGTGTCGAGACGCGCGATCGGCCCGGCCGCCGGGTCGCCGGCGGCGACGCGCTCGATCGCTGCGAGGTGGAGCTCGACGTTGCCGGTGTCGAGCTCGGGCCAGAGGGCGAGCGCGCGGACGCGGTCGAGCGCCGTCGCCGCGCCCAGGTACCGGCGGGGACGGCACAAGACGACGACGCCGACGTTGATCCGCTCGCCGCGCTCGATGCGCGGCACGAGCCGGTAGACCGCGTAGGAGAACGGGCTATCCACGCGCGGCGTCGGCCTCCTCCACGAAGGCGCGTGGCGGCGCGAGCCGCCGGCGCAGGTAGTCGACGTACAGCCCGCGCCCGGCGTCGGCGAGCCATTCCGAAGGGATCTCCGCGACGACCGCGGCGAGGAGCTCCGCCGTCACGCGCGGGGCCAGCCGCCGGTCCGCCGCGGCGATCGAGGAGGCCACGGGGAGGAGCACGTGGTCCGCGATCGCCTCGAAGCGACCGCGCGCATGCTCGAGCGGCGGCCGGCTTCCGTGGTGGAAGTAGAGCGCGGCGCCGTGGTCGATCAGCCAGAGTCGGTCGTGCCAGCACAGGAGGTTCGGGTTGCGCGCCGTGCGGTCGACGTTGGTCACGAGGGCGTCGAGCCAGACGATGTCCGCCGCGAGGTCGCGGTCGGGCTCCGGGCCGGCTGCGGGGCTGAAGGGGAGCGCGCCGGGCAGAAAATCCACGCCGAGGTTCCCGCCCGCGCTCGCGAGCAGCAGGTCCTGGATCTCGGGATCGGGCTCGGCGGCGCCGAACCCGGGATCGATGACTGCGAGTACGAGCTCGGGCACGAGGAATCCGAGCGCGCGGGCGAGCTGGCCGACGACGACCTCGGCAACGAGCGCCTTGGCGCCCTGCCCCGCGCCGCGGAACTTGACGACGTAGAGGCCGTCGTCGTCGGCCTCGACGAGCCCGGGCAGCGACCCCCCTTCCCGCAGCGGCGTCACGTACCGCGTGGCCTCGACGGCGCGCACGCGAGCGAGACTAGCGAGGGCAATCGGCGGCAACGCCGCTCGCGCCTCGCCGCAGGCGGGCCCCGCCGCGCCCCGCCGGGGCCGTCAGGCCGTGGGCGTCGCGAGTGCGGCCGTGATCTCGTCGATCGCGGCCTGCTCGGACGGGCTCACCCGTGCTCCGCCCTCGCGGTGCGCGTTTGCGACGTTGCCGGCGAGGTCGACAACGAAACGCCTGTAAGCCTCGAGCTCCTCCGGGGTCGCCGTTCTCTCGAGCAGCTTGACCGCGTCCTCGAGGTGGCCCAGACCGGCGGCCCTCAGGTCCTCGGAGGAGCGGTAGCGGGTGTGGTCGAGCGCGGGCCGGGATGAGACGATCTCGTCGAGGAGCTCGCTCTGGCCGTGCTGCCTGCGTGCCTCGAGGTAGGACTGGGTGAGGGCGAGCGTCTCGCGGAGAACGCCACCTCGCTGGGCGGTGATCACGATCAGCCCCGCGGTCGGCGGCGCGTGCACGATCGTCTCCCACTCCTCCGCGCTGAAATCGGCCTTCCCCGTCATCGTCGTCTCCTCTGGTTGAACGCGGCCCCGGCGAGCGGCCGCGCCGGGTCACTCTAGCGGGTGGGATTCTTCCTCACGGCACCGTGCGCGCCGCGTGGTCCTGCGCGCGCGAGGGCAGACGCCCGCCGCGGGCGGGCCCTGCCACCGAGCGGGACCCCACCCTGCCGCCGCCCTTCCAGGAGGGTCGTCCTGCGCCGGGGCGGGGGGCGCCGTGGCCGTCCGGGCACGGGCCGCTGCTATGATGGCGGGGCGCGCTTGTGCGCGTAAGCCGCCGGGGTACGGACTCTTCCTCTGCCGACTTGTCTTCGGGTCTGAGTTCAGAGGGCGGTATCTCCGCTGGTGCCGCGCCTCGACGCGAAAGCGGGCGCGCTGGCGGCACCGGAGGTCGATTGACCTGCGGCCTCTCCGGGGCGACACGCGGTTCGACGCTGAACCGAACGAGACTGGCGACGGCGCCATTCCGCGGCTCGGATGCCTCCGGGACCGCGCCCGGGACAGGGCATCCAATCGAAGAGAGGTGGGGAGACCATGCCAGCGACGTCGAAGCGGGGAACCTCCGCGGGCCGGATGTCGACCCCGCTGACCGGGCACGCGATGCAGATCGCGCACGGGGCGTAAGGGGCGGCTGCGGCGATGCGTGTCGCAATCGTCTCGACCTATCCGCCGCGTGTGTGCGGCATCGGCTCCTTTGCCTTCGACCTGCGCACCGAGCTCCTGGTCGTGCCGGGCCTCGATGACGTCAGCATCGTGAGCATCCTCGACCGCCCCTCGAGCTCGGATCAGCCCGAGGTGATCGCGAGCATTCCCGAGGCTGTCCGCGGCGACTACGTCCGCGCGGCGCGGCTGATCGCTCGCGTCGGGATCGACGTCGTCCTCTTGCAGCACGAGTACGGGATCTTCGGCGGCGCCGATGGAGACTACGTGCTCTCCTTCGTCCAGGAGCTCGCGCAGCCGCTGGTCGTGACGCTCCACACGGTCCTCTCGCGGCCCTCGCCCGGTCAGCTGCGGGTTCTCAGCGAGCTCTGCGAGCAGGCCGAGCTCGTCGTGGTGATGACGGGCACGGCGCGGCGGCTGCTCATCGAGTCGGGTGCGTGCCCAACCGAGAAGATCCGCGTCGTGCCCCACGGCGCCCCGGATATCGTCGTCGGGGGAGCTGCCCGCGCCGGCCGCTCGCGCCGCTATCTCGCGCCGCCGCGCGGGCGGCCCGACGTGCCCGGGCGCTTCGTCTTCTCGACCTTCGGGCTGATCTCGTCGGGGAAGGGCCTCGAGACGGCGATCGAGGCGCTCGCAGCGGTCGTCGATCGGCATCCCGAGGCGCTCTACGTGATCGCCGGCCGCACCCACCCCGCCGTCGCCCAGCGGGAAGGGGAGCGTTACCGCCTCGAGCTCGAGCGGCGCGCGCTCGATCTCGGTCTTGCCGATCACGTCGAGTTCGACGACCGCTTCCTCTCGGTCGAGGAGCTCTCGGACCTGCTCGCCGCGACCGACGTCTTCGTGACTCCCTACCGCGACGTCGAGCAGATCGCCTCCGGTGCCCTGACCTTCGCCATCGCCGCGGGGTGCGCGGTGGTCTCGACGCCCTACTGGTACGCCGAGGACATGCTCTCGACGGGTGCAGGACGGCTCGTGGGGTTCGGCGACCCCGTCGAGCTCGCGGACGCCATGTGCGACTACATCGAGGACCGCCCTGCGCTGGCCGAGGCGCGGCGTGAGGCGCGGCGGATCGGCGCCGGACTCAGCTGGTCCGCGGTGGCGGGTCTGACCGCCGAGGTGCTGCGAGAGGCCGCCGTGTCTGCGCCGCGGCGGACGCCGATGCCGGCCGGGCTCCATGTGCCCGATGCGCGCACCGACCACCTGCGGGTGCTCGTGGACGACGTCGGCATCATCCAGCACGCCCAGGGGATCATCCCGGGGCTCGCTCACGGCTACTGCGTGGACGACGTGGCGCGGCTGGTGCTCGTCGCCCAGGGTCTCGCGCGCCGCGAAGGTGACGGGGCCTGGACGAGGGTCGTCATTCGCTCGCTGGCCTTCCTCGCGGCGGCGACCGACGAGTTCGGCGGCGGTATGCGCAACTTCATGAGCTACGACCGCAGCTGGCTCGACGAGCCGCATGTCGGCGATCACGTCGGACGCTCGATCGCGGCGCTCGGCGAGTTTCTCGCGACGACGTCGTCGCCCGCGCTCGTCGCGCCGGTGCGTGACGTGCTCACGATGCTCGTCGGGTCGCTGCGAGGCGACATCTCCCTGCGCACGGCCGCCCAGACGGTCCTCGGCCTCGCCCGGCTGGATCCCGACCGGCTCGAGTTCCGGGCCTCCCGGCTCCTGGCTCAGTGTGTCGAGGAACTCGCCTCCGCACACGCCGCGCACGCGTCCGGGTCGTGGAACTGGTTCGAGGATCGCCTCACCTACGATAACGCGCTGTTGCCGCACGCCCTCATCGCGGGCGGCATCGCGACCGGCCGGGCCGATCACGTCGGCGTCGGCCTCGAGACGCTGCGCTGGCTCGGTGACCAGTGCGCGCTCTGCGACGGGGAACTGCGGCTGCCCGGACACCTCGGCCGCGGCCGGGGCGAGCCGACGCCCGGGGCGGGCGACGAGCAGCCGCTCGAGGCCTCGGCGCTCGTCGAGGCCGAACTGGCCGCCTTCGCGGCAACCCGCGATCCCGAGCACGGTGTGCGTGCCCAGATCGCCTTCGAATGGTTCCTCGGCCGAAACCGGCTCGGGATCCCGCTCTACGACTTCGCGACGGGAGGCTGCCGGGACGGGCTCGGCGAGGAGGACGCGAACCAGAACGAGGGCGCCGAGTCGACGCTCGCCTTCCACCGGGCAAAGCTCGTGCTCGATGCCGCGCGGCTACCGAACGTGGTACGTCCGACTCCGGGGCGGGAATCGCGTGCGGGGCTCGTGCAGCGGGTCGCGCGCGCGAACCTCGCGCCCGCCGCAGCCAAGACCGAGGGCTCGCTGCCCTCGCGCGAGTGACGCTCACGACCCCGCCGCGCTGCCCCTGGACGGGGCGGCGTCCAGCGGCGCACGGCCAGAGGCCGTGCGCCGTGTCCGCGAGTCCGCGTCAGGCCCGCGCGGCGGGACGGCGTCGGCGGCGATGTGGCGCAGCGGCGCTCGGCCGCGACGGCGGGGCCGGGCGTGACCGGGCCATTCCCGAGCCGTCGAACGCCTCGGCATGGCCGAGGCGCGCGGCGAGGAGGCCGACGTCGTGCTGCTGCTCGGGAAGGACGAGCGTGACTCCGGTGCCGCTGCGGCCCGCGCGCCCGGTGCGGCCGACCCGATGCACGTAGTCGTCGGCCCCCGCAGGCGGGTCGTAGTTGATCACGTGGGTGATGTCGTCGACGTCGAGACCGCGCGCGGCGAGATCTGTTGCCACGAGCGTGGAGACACGGCCGGACTGGAAGTGGGCGAGCGTCCGCTCGCGCGCATTCTGGGACATGTTCCCGTGCATCGCAGCGCTCGCGACGTCGTGCTGGCGCAGGAGCTTGCGGGCGAGCTTGTCCGCCCCGTGCTTTGTCCGCACGAAGACGAGCGCGAGGCCGCGCTCACCGCTCAGCTGCTCCACGAGGCGATCGAGCTTGTCCTCGGCGGTCACGGCGACGAACGTGTGCTCGACGAGCCGGTCGGCCGGCTCGGCGGCAGCGGCGAGGCGGACGTGGACGGGATTGGTCGTGTAGGCGCGGGCGAGCTCGGCGACGACGGGGCCGACGGTGGCCGAGAAGAGCATCGTCTGGCGGTTCACCGGCACCTCGCGCAGGATCTTGTCGACCTGGGGCTTGAAGCCCATGTCGAGCATCCGGTCGGCCTCGTCGAGCACCAGCACGCGTACGCCGGCGAGTCTGAGCGCGCGCCGGGCGAGCAGGTCGTGGAGCCGACCCGGCGTCGCGACGAGGATCTGCGCACCGGCGGCGCGTCTGATCTGGGCCGGGATCGGTGTCCCACCGTAGACCGGGGCGACCCGGAGGTGGAGCGTGGCGGCGAGGGGCTCGAGATCAGCCACGACCTGCGCCGCGAGCTCGCGCGTCGGGACGAGGACGAGGGCGGCGGCGGTGCCGGCACGCGCGCCGAGCGTCCGTTGCAGCAGCGGCAGGCCGAAGGCGAGCGTCTTGCCCGACCCGGTCGGCGACTCGGCGAGGATGTCGAGGCCGGCGAGCGCATCGGGCAGGACGAGCCTCTGGATCGGGAACGGCGTCTCGATGTTGCGTGCGGCGAGCGCCTTGGTCAGCGCCGCGTTGACGCCGAGCGCGGGAAATGAGGATTGCATATGGTTCGACTCCTTTGCTTCAGGGCTCGAGATCCAAGAAACTCGAACGCCTGAACAGGAGGAACGAGAAGCTGAATCCGACAGGCGCCAGGACGGCGCCAACGGACCCACCGTAGCAGCTCTGGCAACATTGCCGACGCCGGGCGTCGCGTCGGGCGGAGACACGGTACGGTCTTACCAGGCCAAGCGTTCCTCGGAACGCGGCGAGACCCCGAAGAAAGAAGGTTGGATGAAGAAGCGACAGACGATGGGGAAGATGATGCGTGACCGCGAGCTCAGGGAGCGGCGGGCGCTGAAACAGCAGAAGAAGGACGAGAGGAAGCTCGCCGCGGCTGAAGGCGATCCCGAGGGCGGGGAGGGTGCCGTCGAGAACGGTGTCGTCGAGAGCGGCGCTGTCGAGAACGGTGTCGTCGAGAGCGGTGTCGTCGAGAGCGGTGTCGTCGAGAGCGGTGTCGTC
>Ga0302326_10031613_pt1 | contig 10569 bp, 5 predicted proteins | sample Palsa_T0_3_FD_202264 | JGI IMG/M metagenome (GOLD analysis project Ga0302326, IMG submission 202264) | Peat permafrost microbial communities from Stordalen Mire near Abisko, Sweden - Palsa_T0_3 | ecosystem: Environmental > Terrestrial > Soil > Palsa > Peat permafrost | place: Sweden: Abisko...
ATCTGTCTTTTTCCGGGCTGATCACGATTTTGACCGGGGTATGCTGATCGGTGCAGGCTTGTTGGAGGTCCCAGGCCCGGGATTTGTGGTTCATGCCATGGTCGGCGGTGATCAGGATGGCCGCGTCCATCAACTGGTAATTCACTTCGCGGGTATAGACGTCGGCCAGCGCCACGGGCCCGTTCCATTTGTTCTCATGGGCGGCCACGCATTCCGGGCATAAGGTGAAGTCGGCGTATTTTCCCAGGACATCGATGGTCTTTTGTTTGACCGACAAGAGGGCGGACTTTATGCCAAGGGCATGGGCCTGCTCAAACAAGGACGGCTTTAGCAGGAGTGAGGGGTCTTCGACGTATTCTTCCTGTTGTTTTTCCTCATTATAGAACACATTCCCGGTGATGCCGTTCTGGTCGGGGGTAGTGCCTGTGGCAATGGCCATATTGTTGACGTTTGTGACTGCCGGCATTAGCGACGGGACAAGTTTGTAGATGCCGTCCTTTTCCATTTGATTGAGAAAGGGCATTGCCGCCGCCCGGTAGTATTTTTCGGCGAAGCCATCCATCATGATGATGATGACGCGTTGTTCGGCGAATATTTTTTGGGCGTGCCCGTGCGTGGTGGTTAGTGCCAGGATGGATATGCCGATCAGAGCGGTTAGCGGAGGGCTGTTTTTCATGGGGTGAAGGTAGTAGCCGATTTGTTGGGCTATGGTGAACTTTTTGTTATCAATTGTCGCAGGCCGTTTTCAGGGTCTTTGTTGCCCGCGATGAGGGGGAAGGAGAAGAGGTTGAAGAAGTGGTAGTCGGCGAAGTAGCGGGTGATCTTGGCGTGTTTTTCGCCGGCGGAGAGGGCGTCTTCGATGAAGCCTTGGAGGAGGCAGGTGGCGTCGGATATATCGGGGAGGGCTGTTGGGAGGGCGCGGCTGAGCATATAGGGGGTGTATTCACCGGTGTGGATGCCGTCGGGTAGTTTGATGTGCGACATGACCTGGTAGAGTTGGTCGTTGTTTGCGTGGAATTTATCGGTGTTGCGTTCGTCGGCCACCCATAGATATATTAGCAGCACGCCTGTCAGCGCGATTGAGAGGCCGGCGATGTTAAGCCATGTGAACTGCCGGTCCTTTAGCTTGTTGCGGAGGAAGTTGCGGAGCATATGTTTGGTATGAGTCGGTGAGGGGCAATTTTCCATATGAAGGATGTGGGAAAAGGGGGAAATGTTGCATGGGGGCGGTGAGTGCAAGGATGACAAGCTCCGGATGGACGCTGACTTTATTGAAGGCGGCTATGGCTTGTGTATAAAGCTTTTTGCCCATTGTGGCCTATAGGCCTTGCGTATTGCTGAGGATTTTTCTTGCTTTTGCGACTTTTTCGGGAAATAAACTATCATTTGCAGACGTGCGCTTCCTTACGACTACTATTGTAGATGATACTCTTTTTTTTAGAGACTTTTTGGCAACGCTTTTCTTTGCTTCCGGCATATAGTAAAGTTAATTAATTCTTTTTATTAAAAACCCTAAATATTCAATGTCGGCCATTGGGTCAAAAGCAACCCGTTTATTTGCATTTTCGGAACCCGATAAGGCTGATATGATAAATTCACTATTGAAGATTGGGTAATAGGTTCTGAGAATTCGCGTATATAATTTGGTGCGTTCAATCGTGCTACCAGTAAAAAAGACTTCAACCTGCGGGTATTCAGCAGTGTAGTCCCTCAGAATGCCAATCACTGTAGCCAATACCTTTACGAGATCTCCATTATTGGAATTGGATCTATCGTCCACAGAGCCGTCTGGCAATAGATCTCCGAAGCCCAAATTCATGATATTTTTTATTCCGATAGGGGAAAAGTCAACTACTTTTTCAATTTTCCTTTTTCCAACGCTGGTAAAAATGTAACGCTCTGAATGGGCACGTTTATATGAATAAGGCACGTAAGTCATAAAATGGGATAAGGCCATGAAAATACTAAATAAATTAGTATTGCGTTGAGGAATTTTATTGCGCGGATGCTGCATGCCATCGGCGGGATTAGCGGGGCAGGCGTTTTGACAGATTTTGTTTAGTTGTCGAAAATGTGTAGCTTTGCATTTGAGTATGACCGCGAACGCGACGATAAAAGAGGCCTTGATGCAGGAGCAGATCTTGCAGGCGGCTAAGCAGTTGTTTGCCGTGCATGGCTTTGCCAAGGTGACCATGGATGATGTGGCAAAAGCCGTGGGCAAGGGGCGGAGTTCGCTCTATTATTATTATACAAACAGGAATGAGATCTTCGATGCCGTCGTCAACATGGAGATCAACGAGACGCTTTCGACTGTCGAGAAAGCGGTCGACCGGGCCGAGACCGTGGAGGCGAAATTTACCGCCTACTGCAGGGTTAAGCTTCGGTTGGCGAAGGAGAAAGGATCTTTTTTTAATGCGCTGGAGGCGGGGATGGATGCCGAGGCCCTCACTCATTTCAACAAGACGAAGGTTGGGCTTCGGGAGCTGATCATGAAACGGGAAAGCGCTTTGCTTACCCGGATCGTGCAGGAAGGCATCAAGAGCCGCGAGCTGGCTCGTATTGAAAAGAGCAAGATGGACAATTTGATCTTCGTGCTGCTCAGTAGTTTGCACGGGTTGAAGCGGATCATGCATATCGAGCGGCATACCCGTGACATTGAACCTATAGCGGCCCAGTTCACGAGCCTGATCATGCGGGGGCTGGGGAAGTAAAAAAATTTTGGCTGGGTTTCGACAAAAGGACGTTTTGTGTCGAAATGGTGAAAAATAATTAATATGAGTGAAAACGGCAACGGGGGTACTTTTCGGGCATTTCGGAACAGGAATTATGCGCTGTTCTTTGTGGGGCAATCTATTTCGCAGATCGGCACCTGGATGCAGCGGACGGCGGTGATCTGGGTGATCTATTCGCTGACGCATTCCGCCTCGATGATCGGGGTGGCCGTGTTTGCGCAGCAATTCCCTTCGTTTTTGCTCTCGCTATTTGGCGGGGTCGTGGCGGACAGGCATCCGCGGGCCAGGATATTATTAGTGACCCAGGCGGCTTCCATGGTGCAGGCGATCCTGCTCGCGGTACTGATCCTGGCCAATCATTATGTCATCTGGGAGATACTTACCCTGAGCGCTTTCTTAGGGATCATCAACGCCTTTGACGTGCCGGCGCGGCAGCCCATGGTGCATGAGATGGTGTCAGATAAGAGTGATCTGGCCAATGCCATCTCGCTGAACTCTGCGATGGTCAACCTGGCCCGGCTGATCGGCCCGGCTTTGTCGGGGATTGTGTTGCTGCGGTGGGGAGCGGGGTTTTGTTTTAGTCTGAATGCCGTTAGTTTTATAGCCGTGATCGTTTCGCTGTTGCTGATGAAATTTCCGGCGTTCAAACCGCCGGCCGTCAAGAAGAAAGTCCTTTCGGAGTTGACCGAAGGGTTTACTTATCTGCGGGAAACGCCGGCCATTAGCCTGGTAGTGTTGCTGGTCGTCTGCCTGAGCGTGTTCATCTGGCCCTATGATACGCTTGAACCGGTCTTTGCCAAGGTGGTCTTTAAGGGGGATGCGAGGACTTATGGCTATTTGACCGGTTGTGTAGGGCTTGGTGCGCTGATGGGCAGTTTCCTGCTGGCCTCCGCCAGGAAGGGGATCGATCTCCGGAAGATCCTGCTGCTGACGATCGTCGTCATGGGTGCGGGGTTGATCCTGTTCTCCCGGATGGAGCATTTTGCCGCTGCGCTGCCGTTTGCGCTGATCCTGGGTCTTGGATCTATAACGCCCATGTCTACCGCCATTACCATCGTCCAGATGGAAGCCGCGCCGAATATGCGGGGGAGGGTGATGAGTTGGATGGCGCTGGCGTTCTTTGGGATGTTGCCGCTGGGGAGTTTGTTGATCGGCACTCTCTCTCAAAAAATTGGGGCTCCGGTTACTATGCTGGGTCAGGGTGTGCTGGCCGTGGTTATTGCCGCAATTTTTTTTCCACTCATAATTACTACAAAATGGAAGAAGGGAACAGTGCTCTCTTAGGTGACCCGGGCGGGCGGAGGTGGTAGGGTGCATGAATGTAGGATAAAAAGCTGCGCTTTTTGCGCAAAGGGATTGCGGAAATGCGCAAATAGGGGGGGTGTTTTAGCGGTATTTTTGTACTTGGATGTCAGGAAGTCGCATTTCAATGTTGTTGAAGTAAACACGACTATGGTCGAAATGTGCACGGTGATGATCCGTTTCGACACGGCTATGCACTTTTTGCAGGCAGTCGATACGAATGACAGCGTGATGCAAGACGCATGCGAACTGCAAAAAAGCACTTGGAATATCCAAAAAGAATCTCTTACTTCGATACAGTCATTCCGCGCCCGCCATTAACCACTCTCCTAAACCCAAATGCTAATTTTATGAGAAGAATCTTCTCCTTTTGGCGCGTGTCGTCGCGCGCCCCGGCTTTGCGCCAACGCTCCGATACTTTTATTTCTCCACCTACTAATGTGATGCAGCCGTTTTCTTAAGCGGTTAACTGTCTCTTTAGCAATTTGCGCTTTATGCAAAAAATTCTGCCTTTTGGTGGGGCGGCACTGCTGTGCCTTGTCCTGACCACTTCCCGCGCCCAGACCGTGGACTCGGTGACAAATAAGGTGTTCAGCTTTCCTTCGCGCCTGTTGGCGCGTCTTCAAAAGAAGACGACCGACCTCAATAGTCAGCTCACGCAGCAGACGGAAGCCTATCTGCAAAAAATGGCGAGGCGTGAATCGACAATGCAAAAGAAGTTGGCGGGGGTTGACAGTAACGCGGCGAAAAGCCTGTTCGCCGGGTCCGCCCAACGTTACGCGGCTTTGCAGCAGCAGCTGAAAACCGACACCGGTCACCAGGGGCAGAGTTTAAGCGGAGCTTATCCGGCCTACCTGGATTCCATGCAGGGGTCAATGGGATTTCTACGCCAGAACCCTCAATTGCTTAGTAGTGCCGGGGGCGGGCAGTTGTCACAATTACAAGGTGCGACGAGTCAGCTGCAGACCCTGCAGGCGAAGATGGGCGTGGCGGGCGAGGCACAGGCGTATATGCAGCAGCGTAAACAAATGATTGCTGACTACATCGCTCAGCACAGCAACCTACAAGGCGTCTTGAGCTCGTCTATGGCTGGGATGAACAAGGATATTTTCTACTATTCACAAACACTCCGGCAGTACCAGGAGATGTGGAGCAGCCCCGATAAATTAGAGCAACAGACGCTCGTCCTGCTCAACCGGATTCCGGCATTCCAGACTTTTATGAAGAGCAACTCGATGCTCGGCGGACTCTTCAATGTACCGAGCGGCTATGGCACTCCCCAGGGCGTTGCCGGGTTGCAGACCAAAGACCAGGTGGCAGCGCTGGTAAAACAACAGGTGGGTGTAAGCAACGTAGCCGGCGCGGCGCAATCAGCGGCCAGTGGCGGAGGCGGTTCGGGCGGCGCCGGGATGGATGCCTTGCAGTCGAATCTACAGTCTGCACAGTCGCAGCTCGATACCTACAAGAGTAAATTGAGCGCACTGGGGGCGGGGAACGGCAACATGGACATGCCCGATTTCAAACCCAATGACCAAAAGACGAAGACCTTCTGGAAGCGCATGCAGTATGGCGTGAATTTCCAGACCTCCCGCAACAACTACTATTTCCCGACGGTCACCGACTTTGGGCTCTCCCTGGCTTATAAATTGGGAAATGGCAACCTGATCGGTGTCGGAGCGAGTTACAAATTGGGTTGGGGCAATGGCATCCAGCATATTGCCTTTAGCAATGAGGGGGTGGGCTTGCGCAGTTTCCTGCAGATCAAGATCAAGGGCACCTTTAGCGCCACCGGTGGCTTCGAATACAATTATACGACTCCATTCGCCAGTTTTCAAGAGATCAAACAGATCCAGGATTGGACCAAGAGTGGGCTAATCGGGGCGACAAAGACAGTGTCGACAAAGAACCGGGTGTTTAAATCAACCTCGTTGAGTCTGCTCTGGGACTTCCTGAGCTATCAGCAGGTACCACAAACACAACCATTTGTTTTCCGAATAGGATATGCATTCTAATACTAGTAACATTTTATGTATATGTTGAATTTGAGATTACCTATTTTCCGATTCTTGCTGCTTGTCATCCCCGGCTTTGGCTGCTGGCTGACGAGCCATGGACAGACTGCGGATGAAACCATTGGCGCCGTCACCATTTCTTCGCCAAACGCCGCGGCACTGGGAAAGTTTGGCGATATCCCTGTAAGCTATCATACGGGAGTACCTCAGATCAATATCCCGTTCTATACTGTGCAGGCGGGACCGTTGAAATTGCCTATCAGCCTGGATTACCATGCTTCCGGCATCAAGTGTATGGAGCCGGCCAGTTGGGTGGGTACCGGTTGGGCCCTCAATGCCGGTGGGGTGATCACCCGTACTGTGCAAGGGCAACCTGACGAGGTAGGCTCAAGCGAAGGAGTACAGCAGTACGGTCACTTTAGTCAGTATGGATACAATAGCTACTTTTATTACGGCGGCCAGCAGGATTGGCAGGACTTTGCATCGGGACAAAAGGACGGCGAGCCGGACCTTTTCTTTTTCAATTTTGGCGGATATTCCGGCAAATTCTATTTCCGGGACGACCGGACGCCGGTGCTCGTTCCGCAGCAGGACCTGACTATTACCGCGAGCTATTCCGGCGGCAGGAGTATCGACTACTTTACCATTGCTACCCCGGATGGAACAAAATATACCTTTGGCAACTCGCCCAATGTTACCGGCACCGTCCCCATTGAGACGACCAATCCTTATTCCATGAAAAACGGGAGCATGTTGGTGCCTCCTACATCGTCCTGGTTCCTGAACCAGGTGGTCTCGGCCGATAATCAGTTTACCATCAACCTTAATTATGTGCCGGAAAATTATGGATTCTTTACGTGGTCGATGTTTCCTATCGATGGTGCTACTACCAGTATTCTGGGGAGCTATGGGTTAGATATAGTGAAGGACATCGTACAGGGCGTCCGGTTGAACCAGATCAGCTTTCCAAATGGCACGGTCACATTCGTCGGAGGTAGTAGTTATCGAACAGATCTTTGCGATGGCAATGCGGTGATCTCGGAAAGCGCGAACAATAGCGCTGTACCACTTTCACAGATCAAAATCTCGGATGGCGCCGGGCTCTGTAAACTCTACAATTTCTCTTATTCGTATTTCCAAGGCGATAATACGGCACTCCCCGGTGCTTTGACGGCGGGTTACACCTTCTCTACAGATGAGACGCGATTGCGACTGGATCAGATCACGGAAACAAGTTGTGACGGCACCGTTGCGGTTCCGCCATATAAATTCACGTATAACAATAGCGGCGTCCAACGGCGCTTGAGTTTTGGCGTGGATCATTGGGGGTATTTTAATGGTCAGACATCCAATGCCGGCCTTATCCCGACCATTTATGTCAGTGGCACTGCCCTCCCGGGTGCGACTCGTGACCCTGCCTGGCCAAATATGTCAGCCGGAACCCTGACGCAGATTAACTATCCTACAGGCGGGTATAACACGTTTACTTTTGAATCTAATTCCGCGTTAGAGGCCGTCACGACTGGTTCCTCCAATACGTTAGGCAGCTTCTTTTTTGGGACTGGGAACGGGCAGGCTGGTACATACAGCGGATCGAATTCCTTTACCAGCAATGGCAATCCGCCGGTACTTACGATCACGACAAACTGCAACTATGGGGGGCTTTTTACGATCTACGACGCCAATAATAATGTTGTCTATAGCATTACTTTCACCAACTACCTGAATGGACTGCCCGGGGAGGCTACCACGCAATATCAGTATACACTAGGTGGCACACTAACTCCGCTCCTGCCGGCGGGAAACTATACGGTAACAGCGTCTTTGAGCAATGGCACTGCGACGCCAATAGGCGGGGTAGCGATCTCGCTTACACAGCCCACTACTGTAACGAGCTATCAGACTGTCATCCTGGGCGGGCTGCGGATCAAGACCATCACGGCCTATGACGCGTTAACTTCGAACAATGTGGTAACCAATTACAGTTATACCACTCCGGGCGGCGCCTCGACCGCCGTGCTTTATAGTGTTCCGACCTACGCCATGATCATCCGGAACGATCTTATAGAAAACGAGGGATGGTGGTCCGTCGCCAATGGTTATCAAACCAATGGCGCCATCGCGTTGGGCTGCCCCAACACTGGCGATTACATCAAGTCGCCAGGCAGTGTCCGACCGATGGCGACTGTCCAGGGCAGTATCATTGGGTATCAGATGGTCACGGTGTCCCAGCCGGGCAATGGTTCGAGCGTGTACAATTACTATACGGCAAACAACGGATATAGCAATTTGGCCAACGCGAGCATCGTCAATTCCGTGTCGACCTGGGCTGCCGGCTGTCTGTCGACGACACCGAATTTCCCACCGGCGCCGCTGCCTTTCGACTCGAAACGAGGCGAATTGTATAGCGAACAACACTATGACAATAGTGGCCACTTGCTAAAGGATATCTACTATTCGCCGACATTCAATGAAACGCCCATTCTTTCTACCCCGGCCTTTATAGTGCAGACGCATAGTCTTAATGGCAACGGCATGTTGCTTGGCACCCAATATTCACTCAATACGGTGAAAAAAATCGGCCTTACGACCATGGAAGACGACTATGGTTCGTCGGGGGGCTATGTAACAACGACCAAGACTACCTACTATGGCAGTGCCTTTCATAATCAGCCCACCAGAACAGTGGTCACTACCTCAAAGGGGGATTCGCTGATTACCAATATGCAATATGCGTCCGATTTTCGCCTGCCGACTTGCGACGCGATCCCGGATTGCTCGGCAGGGTATACAAGCGCCTGCGCTTCCTGCCAGAGTACGTATAATACTGCAAGCGCGGCCTGTGCGGGGTCTTCGACTTGCATAACCACGGCCTATCTGGCTTTCATGCAATGCAATACCACCGCCCGGACAAGCTATGTCACTTGTAGAAACGCGTATTCGAGTTCGTTTGCTACTTGTCACAGCGGTCAGGAATCGTCTGCAGATGTCCTGCTTAAACCCTTGTTGCTTTTGCAGGATGAAAACGCCAATCCGCAGATCGAAACAAACAACTGGCGTGGGGCGGAGTTCTTGCATGCCAGTTTCGACCAATACGGAAGTTCTATCAGTCCGACGGGTTATGTCTATCCGGTGAATACTCAAACGGTCGACTTACAGACGCCGGCCACAAGCTTTACGCCGGCAGCGGTGTCGGGGAGCACCATCAGTAAGGACAGCCGCTACCAGAATGAGACACTCTTCACCTTTGAAAATGGCAATCCATGGCAGGTGACGCCACATAGCGGTGTGACTGTTTCTTATCTGTGGGACTACCTGAATACAGAGCCAATTGCCAAGGTCAGCAACGCAACGGTTGACCAGATCGCTTATACCAGCTTTGAGGCGGATGGCAGCGGGAGTTGGACGATCGGCTCTACGACCAGATCCACCGGGGGGTTCACCGGTAGCAAATATTTCACGCTGGCCAGCAATATCAGTAGGGCGGGTCTAAGCGCTGCCGCCAGTTATACGGTCTCTTACTGGTCGACCGGCGGCGCCTATAGTATTGCCGGGACCGCCGCCGGCTATCCGATACAAGGCAAGACAATCACTGTGGGTGGCGGGAGTTGGACATATTATGAGCATTTGGTTACCGGTCAGACGACGGTGCAAATAAATGGTTCGGGCGGGATTGACGAGTTAAGGCTTTATCCGTCGGGCGCCCAGATGGAGACTTACACTTACGATCCACTGGTTGGGCTTGTCAGCCAATGCGATGTGGCTAATCGAGCCACCTATTATGAGTATGACGCCCTGGCAAGGCTGGCCGACGTAAAGGATCAGGATCTGAACATACTCAAGCGGTATTGCTATAATTACAATGGTCAATCGGAGGACTGCGCCCTTGCATATTACCCCGTAGCGGTCATTGCCACCAATAATTCCACGATTGCGACTTACGTGAACCTTACTAATACGATTACGCAGCAGACCTACTCATTCAATGCCGCGGCGGGCATCAGCGCAGTTCAGATCGGGAAGGTGATACCCGGTACGTATACCGTTAGCATAGGGCAACAGCCATTCAATTCAAGCTCTTTCATTTCTTATACGATTGGGACGAATACGCAAACAAACTGTTACCAGGTAAACTTTTCCAATATCGCAATAGAGGTGACATCCCTTAATATTGTCATGAACCACGTCGCTTCCGTGGCCGTGAATGCCGCCGATGGCACCAACGAAAATGTCACGATGTCTTTTGCCGGAACGCTTGGAACATATCCATTTACGACCCTACCCGGGAATAATGGAGTCGCCGGCTACATACCTGTGGGAACATATACGGTCACTTTTACGCCGGCAAGCACATCTATTATATACCCGATAAACTATACTGTGAATGGTACTACTGTGATGAATTATTTGGCGCAGACTTTCTCCAATGTGAATGGCAATAGTGCTGTGACGGTGAGTGCCAACGCGCCCGCATCAATCCCGGTACAGGTCCAGAATACTACCAATCAGACAATAACCTCTTC
>Ga0302326_10031614_pt1 | contig 10569 bp, 3 predicted proteins | sample Palsa_T0_3_FD_202264 | JGI IMG/M metagenome (GOLD analysis project Ga0302326, IMG submission 202264) | Peat permafrost microbial communities from Stordalen Mire near Abisko, Sweden - Palsa_T0_3 | ecosystem: Environmental > Terrestrial > Soil > Palsa > Peat permafrost | place: Sweden: Abisko...
CGCCACGCCACCCGGCGGAACGTGATCTTCAATGTAGCGCACTGCCAGGCTGAAAAGATGGAACGACGTCCCGTTGCCCTCATTCAGATTGTGCGTGCGGTTGGGATAGTCCATCATGTCGAAGGGTTTGCCCAGTTCGACAAGTCTGTTGATCAGCAGCTCCGTCCCTTGAAAGTGCACATTGTCGTCGCCCGAGCCATGGATGATGAGCAGGTGGCCCTGCAGTCCCTCGGCAAAGTTGATGGGCGAGCCGTCGTGATAGCCCTTGACGTCGACAGCCGGCAGTCCCATGTAGCGTTCCTGGTAAATGGAATCGTAGTGGCTCTCATCGGCAACGGGCGCGAGCGCAACGCCGGTGGAATAAACGCCGGGGTAGCGAAACATGACGTTGAGCGTCGTTGAACCGCCGCCGCTGTGTCCCCAGATAGCCATGCGCGATGCGTCAATGTATGGGCGTTCTTTGGCCAACTCTTTGATGGCTTGCGTCTGCTGCGCGGACGACAATACGCCGATAGCGTCGAAGATACTCCTGCGCCACTCGCGGCCTTTGGGAGACGGCGTACCCTCGTTGTCGATGCTGACAAACAGATAGCCTTCTGCGGCAATCAATCCGCCCAGCATGCGGATATACGGATCCCATGCATCGCGCACTGTTGCGACCCACGGCTCGCCGTAGACATAGGTGACTACCGGATATTTTTTCGTCGCATCGAAGTCCGGCGGCTTGATCATGTATCCATCGAGCGTGATGCCGTTATCGACCGGGACTTTGAAGAACTCCGTCTTCGAACTCAGCCACGGCTGCACGCCGGTGGCCACGTCGTTGTTATCGACCAGCGTGCGGATGACCTTATGATCGGGAAGACTGACGATCTCGAAACGCCAGGACCGGTCCGCGGTGCTATAGCGGTGCACGGCCCACTTGCCGTTAGGCGCAATGTCATAGCGGTGATTGCCGGATTCATCGCTTGGCGTAACGCGCTCCGGGCTTCCCTTTCCGTCCACGCGCGAACGGTAAAGATACTGCCGCACCGGATCGTCAGGCGAGGCCAGATAGTAAAACCATCCGCCCTTCTGGTCAATGGCCGATTTATCGAGCACGTCACCCTGAAAATTCGTCACCAGAATCGGCTGGCCGGACTTCAGGTCCAAGCGATACGCATGCCGCCAGCCATCGCGCTCACTGAGGAACAGCGCATCTTTCACCGCGCCCGCTCTCTCTATCCACTCCATGCTGTTGACATCGACCCAATCGTTGTCGGTGTCTTCGGTAACCACGCGCGTCTCGCCGGTCTGCGCATTGGCCCAGATAAACTGATTGTCATTTTGCGCGCGGTTCAGATATTCGAGAAGGATGCCATCCGAGCCGCCGGCCCAATCCATCTGCGCAATGTAATTCTGCCGCGGATCGCCGGCCAGCTTCACCCATTGCGTTGCCCCGCCCGCCGCAGGCACAATCCCCACCCGCACCGCCGAGTTGGTCGTTCCCGGCTGCGGATATTTGTATTTGAATGTGACCGGATACTCCTGGTCGGTGTCGTTGATGAGCGTGTATTCGCCCACACCCGATTGGTCGAATTGCCAATAAGCAATCTGCCGGCTGTCCGGGCTCCAGCGAATGCAATTGCGCAGAAACAACTCCTCTTCGTTTACCCAGTCCGATGTTCCATTGATGATATCCGCGGATCCGTCGCTGGTGAGTTGCGCGATCTTCTTCGTAGCCAGCTCTTCAACATAAATGTTGTTGGCGCGCACCCAGGCCACGCGGCTGCCGTCGGGTGAAAAGGTGGCAAACATCAGCGTGGATTCAGGCGCATCACCGCCCAGCTTTGTCAGCTTTCCCTCGGGCGTGGCGCTTGCGGTGTCATAGACCCAGTAGTCGCCGCGCGTATATTCGCGCCAGACTTTCTTGGCATTGGTAAAAATAAGCAGCTCCTTGCCATCGGCTGACCACGAGTATTCCTCAATCTCGATGGGCGTCTTCGCGTTCTCCGGCGTCAGTTGCGCCGCGGAAACCTGCACGCTGCGTTTGCCGGTGGCCGTTTCATAGGCAACAATGTCCACACCTTTGCCGTCTGCCGAGGGCTCCAGAATCGTGTACGATTCGCCGTCGTTTTCCCACGCCAGTTGCACGCCCTTGCCCCAGAACGCGCCTTTGTTGAACATCGCATCGAGACCCTGCGCAAGATGCGGCGAGCCGCCCGTGTCGGACGCAAAAGCCGCAGGACTGGCAACGACGGAAGCAAGACAGAGAATGATTGCGGCGCGCATGCGTTTGAGCAAGGGAGGGTCCTCCGGAAAAATACGTCTCAATTTCGACTAGAAGCGATTGGCTCTTTCCTGGAATTATAGGCAGCTTGCCCGCTCCGAGTCCTTGTTCGCGCTCAATTAGTCCGGATTTCGCTCTTCCCCACGCAAACCCAATTGTGGGAAACTGGCTCACACAGCCAACAAACCTTTCCGCCGGAGACGAACTTCAAATGCACCCTGTCAAGATTTCCGCACTTGTTATTGCAACCGTGTCGCTCGCCGCCGCGTCCGCACTTGCCAGCCGCTTCACAGCCGACGACGTCGTCCGCGTTACACGCGTCTCTGATCCGCAGATCTCGCCCGACGGCAAATCAATTGTCATTGTCGTTGGCCATCCCAACTTCAAAACCGACAAGATCGACACGGAACTGGTGCTTGTCGACATCGCCACGCACGCGCAGCGTGTGCTTACCCACGATCGTGTAGTCGGCGGCTATCCGCGCTGGTCGCCCACAGGCGATCGCATCGCTTATATCGCGCAGGACAGCGACCACAAGGCTCAGATCTTCATTTTGCCGCTGGCCGGCGGCGACTCGCTTCAGTTGACCCACGCAGCCGGGGCGGTTACGCAATTTGCCTGGAAGCCCGACGGCTCCGCAATTGCCTTTGCCGCCGTTGACGATGAACCCAAGCGCGAAGGCGAAGCTGAATTCCTTGATGCGTTCGAAGTGGGCGCCAACGATTCGCTGGTGCACGGGCCCTCGCCATCCACGCATATCTGGATCATCCCGTCGGCAGGCGGCGACGCAAAACGGCTGACTTCGGGTACATGGTCGCTGCCTGTAACATTTCCGCCAGGCTCGCCAGCCTCCCCCATCAACTGGACCCCTGACGGCGAGCAGATCGCCTTCGTGAAGGCCATCACTCCGCTCTCCGGCGATGCTGAACACACGCAGATTGAGCTGCTCGACGCAGCCACCGGGCAGTTCCATCCCCTCACCAATCGCACCACGCTCGAAAGCTATCCGCTCTTCTCACCCGACGGCGCAAACGTCGCTTACTGGTATCCCCAGGATGGCAAGGCCTGGTTCGACAACGAAATCCGCGTCATCTCCACAGCGGGCTCCGGCGACCGCTCGGAGACAGCAAAGGATATCGACCGCAACATTCAGCGTGTGCTCTGGACTGCCGACAGCAAATCGCTGCTTGTAGGCGCCAACGAAGCCACCACCGTAAGCCTCTGGCTGAAACCTCTCGACGGCCCCGCGAAGAAACTGGATCTCGGCAATGTAACTCCGGCCGGCACATTTTGGGTTGACATCGATCTCGGTCCGCAGAACCAGCTTGCACTCACGGGAGCAACTCCGGACCGCGCAACCGAGCTTTACTACCTGCCCACGCTCGGCAGCGCCCCGGTCCGCCTAACCGACTTCAACGCATCGCTCGACTCACTGGAGCGCGGCAAGTCGGAGACCGTCACCTGGACGAATGAGAAAACCCAACTCGATGGCGTACTCACTTATCCGCCGGACTTCACCCCGGGCAAGAAATATCCGCTCGTTCTCTACGTTCACGGCGGGCCCAACTCCGCGTCCAAAGAAACGCTCAACCCGTTCGTGCAATACATGGCCGCGCAGGGCTGGGTAGTGTTCGAGCCCAACTATCGCGGGTCAGACAACATGGGCAACCAATTCTTCTCATCCATCTACAAAGATGCTGGCGCCGGACCTGGACGCGATGTGATGGCCGGCGTGGCCATGCTCGAAGCGCGCGGCTTCATCGACACGGGAAAGCTGGCTGTCTCCGGTTGGAGCTACGGCGGCTACATGACCACCTGGCTTCTCGGTCATTACGACGTGTGGAAGGCGGCCGTTGCAGGAGCTTCGGTGACGGACTGGGTAACGATGTACACCACGGCCGACGGCAGCGTCACCATTGGCGACCAGGTGGGCGGATCGCCCTACGTCGGCGGAAACATGCAGTCGTATCGTGATCAGTCTCCCATGAGTTTCGCGCAAAACACCCACGCACCCACGCTGATTCTGCACGACACCGGCGACACGCGCGTGCCCATCGCGGACTCCTACGAATTTTTCCGCGCGCTCAAAGACAACGGAGTCACGACCCAGTTCATCGCGTATCCCATCTCCGGCCACAGCCCCGCGGACCCCATCCGTTCCCGTGATGTGCGGCGGCGCTGGGTTGCGTGGCTAGCCCAGTACCTTGGCACCGAAGCATCACCACCCACCCCTCACTAGCCGGACCCACAAAACCTCCGTGCCCCATCCATTTCGCGTTCTTTGCGAAATGGGTGGGAAACTTCAGCACACGCCCGTCTTCCTCGGGCCCATCGGGTGGCTCCATTTCCCCACACAGCCCTTTTGTGGGACACTGGCAACCACGGGATTCCTCCACTCAAAACCCCAACAGAGGTACTATGCGCCCAGCCAAGCTGACCTTCTTCGCCGCCTTCGCGTTCTCATTCGTCGCCCCGCTCGTCTCCCATCCGCTCATGGGACAGCAGTTGAATTCGAACTTCGCGCGCGACCCCGCGCAGCCCATCGATCAGCCCTATACGGACCTGATCCACAAGTACACCACCGATCCATCGTTCATGTCACCGCTGGTGGATTATCTGCCTGCGTCGAAGACCGTGCCAACGCCTGCCAAGGTGCTTGGCGACGTCTCCGGCGCGCCGGATATGCTGCCCTACGCGGAAGATGTTTACAAATATTTCCGCATGCTTGAGGCTGCGAGTCCGCGCGTCAAGGTGGTGAGCATCGGCCACTCTGAGGAAGGCCGCGAAATGATTGCGGTAGCCATCGCCGACCCGGAACTCCTTGCGGGCGCCAAGACCAATGACGCGCGCCTGGCAAAGCTGTCCGACCCGCGCTCGATCCACATGGACGACGCCGCGGCGCGTCAGCTCGTCGATCAGTCGTACCCTGTCTACTACATCACCGGAACCATTCACTCCACAGAAACCGGCGCGCCCACAGCGCTGATGGAGATGGCTTACCGCCTCGCAGTCGACAATGCGCCCTACATCAAATTCATCCGCTCGCACATGATCGTGCTCATCACGCCGGTGGTCGAAGTGGACGGCCGCGACCGCATGGTCGATCTCTACAAATGGCACAAGGCGCACCCCAATGAGAAGTATCCGCACCTGATTTATTGGGGCCACTACGTTGCCCACGACAACAACCGCGACGCCATGGGGATGACCCTCGAGTTGACGCGCAACGTGCTCGACACCTATCTCGGCTGGCACGCGCAGGTGCTGCACGATCTGCATGAGTCGGTGCCTTTCCTTTACGACAACACCGTCGGCGACGGGCCATACAACGCATGGGTTGATCCCACGCTGGCCGATGAATGGGCCGAGTTGGGGTGGAACAATGTTGCGCAGATGCAGTCGCTCGGCATGCCAGGCGTATTTACTCACGGCGACTTCGACACCTGGAGTCCGGGCTATCTGATGTTTCTCGCCGGCATGCACAACGGCATCAGCCGCCTTTATGAAACCTTCGGCAACGGCGGCGCAGATACCGAAAAGCGCATCCTCGATCCGGAAGAATATTCGCGCACCTGGTATCGGCAGAATCCGCCATTGCCCATCGTCACCTGGTCGCAGCGCGACAACAACAACTACGAAGAATCCGCTCTGCTGACGACGATTTCCTATTTCGCGCAGAACACACATCACTTTCTTGAGAATTACTACCTGAAAAGCAAGCGCTCGGTGTTGAAGCCTACGCTGGAAGGGCCCGCGGCCTATGTGATCCCGGCCGATCCCGCCGATGCCAATCGCCAGGTGGAGCTGCTGAAAGTGATGAAGCGCCAGCATGTTGAAGTGCAGCAGCTTTCCGAAGCTGCCACCAGCAACCTGCCCGCGGAGAAACGCGGAGACAAGCCCAAGCAGGAGACGTTTCCCGCCGGCAGCCTTGTGATCCGCATGGATCAGCCGTATTCGCGCGTGGCCGATGCGCTGCTCGATCGCCAGTTCTGGGCCCCCGACGACCCGCAGAAGCATCCCTACGACGACACCGGATGGTCGTTCGCGCACTTATTTAACCTGAAGGTTATGCGCGTTGTCGATCCCGCGATTCTGCAAGCGAAGATGACGCTGCTCGACGATCCATCAACCCTCACCGGGAAAATCTCCGGCGCAGGTTCCGTGATCGCCATCGCCAACACGGCCCAGGTGTCGCTGCTGCCGTTGGTTTACAAATTGAAGGCCACAGGCATCCAAATCGCCGACAAGCCGTTCGACGCCGATGGCAAACACTACTCCGCAGGTTCGCTGCTCGTCAGTGGAACAGACGACAGCGCGCTCACTCCCGTCTTCCACGATCTCTCGCTCGACGCCGCCCACCTGGCTGCTGCGCCCTCTGTACCCACGCACGCGGCGACCGCGCCGCGCGTGGCAATTATGCACACCTGGCTCTCTACGGAAAGGGAAGGCTGGTGGCGTTACGCCTTCGATGCCGCCGGCGTTCCCTACGACTACATCAACACGCAGACCGTCGCCGCAGAAGCCGACCTGCGTGCCAAGTACGACGTGATTGTCTTCGCACCCATGGGCGGTGCGTCCGCGCAAGCGATTATCGATGGCATCCCGATGTGGAATAACGCGATGCCGTGGCAGAAGTCCGACCTCACGCCAAACCTCGGCCGCGTGGACTCGACGGCCGACATCCGTCCCGGCCTCGGCTACGACGGCCTCGCGCATCTCAAGCACTTCGTCGAGCAGGGTGGGCTGCTCATCACCTGCGAAGACACGGCCCAGTTCGCCATCGACACTGGCCTCGCACCAGGTGTCAGCGCCGTGTCGCGCGGGGACGCACGCGTGGTCGGCACCGTCCTCAATACGGTCTTCGTGGCCCGCGACAATCCCGTGGCATTCGGCTTCGGCACGGGCGTGCCCGTGATCAGCGCCAACGGCATGGCCTTCAACATCAGCAACACCATCGGCAGTCGAGGCGGACGCATGCTGATGGATCCCTACTCGGAGCGGCCCACCGGCCGCGGCAGCACCGAAGAAAACGACGTGCCTATCGGCCGCAAGATTACCGAGGCCGAGCCGTTGGTGAAGCAACAGCCATGGGAACCGAAAAAGCTGAACGAGGACGAGATGCGCAACAACCTCAGCGTGATTCCCGCCGAGCTGCGCCCCGAAGTAATTCTGCGCTTCTCTGACGGCAAGACCCTGCTGCTTGACGGCCTGCTCGACAAGGGCAACTCAATCGCCGAGCACGCCGTCGTGGTCAACGCGCACCTCGGCCAGGGCAACGTGCTGTTGTTCGGAAACAACCCCGTCTATCGCGGCGAAACCGTCGGCAACTATGCCATGGTGTTCAACGCCATCCTCAACTTCCAGCACCTGGCGCACACGCCCACTCCGCCCGCGGCCCCGGACAAGAAGTAGAATCTGCTGCGCTCTCGCAAGGCACGTTAGGCAGTGGGTTCCCGTCGGCAAATCCGACCGGCGCATCCGCGTTTTCATCTTTCCCTGGCCGCCCCTTTTGTGTCACACTTCTAGGCATGGGAAGCAAAGACAAAGGCAGAAAAGAAGTTAAGAAGGCGCCAAAGCCCAAACCCAAACCAGAGCCCGGACGCAAGCGCGAAGGGTTCACGCCCGCCCCGCCCAAGTAAGCGCGGCAGCGGCTGGCGCGCTTTCTCTGATGGCTCCGCTCGGATGCGTCTCGCAGGCGCTGAAAAGGCCCTCCTTGTCCACGGAGGGCCTTTTTTCGTCCCGTCGTCAGGCCGGCAATCGCTCCTCGACCGAACCGCCTCACCAGCTTCAAAGTGGATTCCGCGCAATAATGCAATTCCGCTTACTCTTCGAGAATCCCATCATCAAGAGGTGCAATCGTGCCTTCAGATCATAAAGCAATCCTCCTTGCCGTCACCCTCCTAGCCGTCACTCTCCTAGCTTCGCCCGCCGGCGCGCAACAGCCCGCTAGCCAAGCAACGCCGCCGCAAGCCCCGCTGCCCGCGGTAGTCCCCGCCAACCGGCCGGCAATCGGCCTGGCTCTTGAAGGCGGCGGAGCACTCGGCCTGGCCCACGTGGGCGTGATTCAGTGGTTTGAAGATAATCACATCCCCATCGACCGCGTCGCCGGAACCAGCATGGGCGCGCTGGTTGGCAGCATGTACTCCACCGGGCACACCCCGGCCGAGATGCGCGCCCTGGCTGTGAGCGACGCCTTCGCCAAGGTCTTCGCGTTGCAAACCCCTTACGTCGACTCCAGCTTTCGCCGCCGGCAAGACCGGCGGCAGAGCCCCTCCGCCTTGACCGTCGGCCTCGCGCATGGCCCCGGATTCCCCAATGCTCTGCTGACCGACCGCGGCGTCAATCAGTTCCTCATCACCAACCTGCTCGGCTACAACCGCACGCAGTTGGATTTCAACCGCATGCCCATCCCGTTCCGCTGCGTCGCCACCGATCTCAACACGTTTCAGGCCGTCACCTTTGCCGCCGGACCGCTGCCCCAGGCGGTGCGCGCCTCCATCTCCATTCCCGCCGTCTTTCCGCCAGTCGAGGCCACCAACGGACACTTCCTCGCCGACGGAGGCATCGTCGACAACTTACCCACCGACGTCCTTCGCAACGATCTTCAGGCCAAAGTGGTGATCGCGATACGCCTTGAAGACGCGCCGCTCGGTCCGGGCGATGTCTCCTCCATCATCGGCGTTCTCAATCGCGCTTTTTCCGTAGGCATCGTGCAAAATGTCGATCGCTCTTTGCATCTGGCCGATCTCGTCGTCAACGTGCCCGTGGCAAAATTCTCGTCCACCGATTACTCCAAGGGAGGCCAGCTCATTCAGGCCGGCTACCTGGCCGCGGAAGCCAACCGCGCCGCCCTGATGCCCTATGCGCTCAACGATCGAGACTGGGCCGCGTATCTCGCCGATCGGGACAGCCGCCGTTTCGTCGCCCCCGGCGTCCTGCGCCAGGTCCGTGTCGATGGCGGCGAGCCCGGTGCGCAGCAGCAGGCGCTGAGCGACACCAAATCGCTCCAGGGTCAGCCCATCTCGCCGGCAAAGATTTTCAACGCGCTCAAGCCGGTCCAGGCCGACGGCGTTTACACCGCCAGCTATCAGACATTCGCTGCGCAGCCCGCCGCAGGAACCTCAGCTTCCCCCGCCAGCGACGCCGACAGAAAAAGCTCCGATGCAGGCATCCTCATTCATCTCAGCAAAGACCCAACCGGTCCGCCTTTCCTGCTCATCGGCCCCGACTTTGCGGCGGAAACTTCCAACATTACTCGCACCGAGCTTGACCTGCGCTTCGTCGATCAAAACCTGGGTGGCTACGGTTCCGAACTCCGCGCCAACGCCGATCTCGGCTACATGACTGTTCTCAATGCCGAGTATTACCGGCTACTCACGCCTGGCGGGTTTTTCATCGAGCCGCGCACTGGGATAGTTCGCGAACCTGTCTACATCTGGGCCAATCAGAAACGCGTCGCCGAGCGTCTCGAGCAGAATTTGGACGCTGGCGTCGAGGCCGGCCGCACCATCGGCAACTCACTCCAGATCTCCGCGGGCTGGCGCGCAATCGACACACACTGGAGCCTCACCACCGGCTCTGGCGGCGGGCCCTATATTTCAGGAACCGCGCAGGAAGGGCTGCTGCACATCGACATCGACAAGGAAACCTCCGGATCCGTCTCGCCCTCGGGCTTCCGCCTCAACGCAGCTGCCGGCGCGCTCTATCATGCAGTCGACAGTGTGAACGCTCCGCTGGTGATGGCATCCGCGGCGCGCACCTGGCAATGGCGCGAGAAGAACATCTTCGGCCTCACCGGCGACCTCAACTCCTATCTCCGCGCCAACGTAGCTGAGCCGTTCCGCTTCACGCTCGGAGGCCCGCGAAGGCTCTCCGCATCCTCAATGGACGAGTACCGCGGAACGGACACGTATCTCGCCCGCGCCGGCTATCTGCACCGCATCGCCGCGCTGCCCACCGGATTGGGGCAAGGGCTTTACGCCGTATTTGGATACGAAGCCGGCGAAATCTGGTCGCCCGAATCCAACGCAATTCTCCGCCAGGACGCAACCGCCGGCCTGCTAGCCGCCACGCCCCTCGGCTCCATCTCGGTCGGTGGCTCCGTAGGCGACGCCGGACACCGCAAGCTATTCATCACCGTGGGCCGGTTGTTCTGAGAGTCCGCATCCGACCCGGCGCCCACCCGCCGGATTAAAGTTCATCGTCTCACTCGTCTTAAAAACGAGACATCGGCCACCCGGATTTAATGGTCAGAAATCGGCCATCAGTTCTCCTCCAAGAGCTTTTTCCTTAGAGCTGGG
>Ga0302326_10031615_pt1 | contig 10569 bp, 9 predicted proteins | sample Palsa_T0_3_FD_202264 | JGI IMG/M metagenome (GOLD analysis project Ga0302326, IMG submission 202264) | Peat permafrost microbial communities from Stordalen Mire near Abisko, Sweden - Palsa_T0_3 | ecosystem: Environmental > Terrestrial > Soil > Palsa > Peat permafrost | place: Sweden: Abisko...
TGATGCGCGACTTGGGTTAGCCCGCTACTTGTTCGATATCGGGTTCTTGACATTGGTACGGTAGCGGCGCAATGCGCTCCAGATGCTTCTCTGCACTTTTATGATGCAACTCAGTACACGATCTCGGAACATGTTTGGGTCATTTCACGATCTTGGAACAGATTCAGCGAGTGAAGCCATGGCGTCGGCCCTTGCCCTGGCATGCCCGGGGAGTTGCCTCAGCGCGATGCCATGTTGCGCCCCAGGTAGAGCCGGTCTTGCTCAAACGCATCACTGACTCGATCCACTCGTCGGTGCGGCCGGTGCGCCCGCTGCCGCCGACATGGGATTCCCGGAAGCCGCCGGGGCCTGAGCGTGGGGGCATTTCTGACTCTCATCAGCCGCGCCGACCAACTTCATCTCCGCAGCGGTCGCGTGTCTGCTGACGGGCCTACCCCTGGCCGCGGCGGGAGTCGTGGGAGGGGCGCTGCCAGGGCATTCGACCCAAACTTAACCGTCGTGGCCAGGGTTATTCAGCGTGCGGGGCCCGAACATAAATCCACATCCTCCACGCGCTTGAATCCTGCCGCCGCAGGGCAGCACGCCAAAAGTTATGCCCGATCCGCTTACGTGATCATGAGGTGCGCGGCGCTTATTTCCCGAGGAATTCCTGAGGACCGATTGATCCCTGCTTGTTCTTGTCCATCATGTCGAAAACTTTGCTCTGGTACGCGATGAACTCATCGTGCGAGACCGTGCCGTCGCCATCAGTGTCGATCCTGTGCATCATCGCCTTGGTCTGCAGGCCGCGCGCATAGCCACCGGTGGCGAACGTCGCCATGTCGCTCGACGGGCTCAGAAACGTTTTCTCGTCGACCACGCCGGTCTTGTTCTTGTCGAGCGCGGCGAAAACCTTCTCCTGATAAGCGAGCCATTCTGCCTTCGACACCGTGCCGTCGCCGTCCGTGTCGATCTTGTGCATTTCAGCCATGGTTCGAAGACCTCGCGCATAGCCGCCGGTGGCGAACGACACCATTTCGTCGGCGTGCGCGAGCGATGCGACGAGAAGGCCAGCGGAGATAAGCGTGAGCGGGCTCATCCTGCGAAATCCTTGTACCTGCGGCATTGTATGTTCCTTCTGATGAGGTTGACCGTTTTGTTCAAGGTCGGTGCTGATTATGCAGCAACTCCGACAATAAGACCCTGGATCCGGGAAAATTATTTCAAGTGAAAACGGCGGGCGGTACCGAGGTTGTCGGAGCGGTCGCCTTCAGCCGAGACCACTGGGCGGTGGGACGTCCAATTTCGAAACGCCGAGCCTAAGAAGCAGACTTGTAATCGGCGGTAACTCGAACGCAGCAACGCGGCCAACGACGGAGTGTGCTTGTAGGTACCCGACACTGTCAGTAATTCGGTCGTTAATCGTCAGGGGAGCCACACGGCGACCGCCCCACCTTGCCCATTCGGTCGGCAGCACGGTGAGAAAATCGACATGGCTATGGACGGCGATCGCCGTGCCTCGGCCGTGACTGCCAATCGGAACAAACCGCGCTCGTGGAAAAGCCAGCGCTAACCTTCTTTTCATCACTCCGAACCGATCGCGTGCGAGTTGTATCTCATCCAGATCGGGTCGCACACAGTCGACCAATCGGTGCAATGCAAAATTGGGATGCATAGTCGATTTCTTCTGGCGCTTGAGCGGCGAAGCGGCGCCCGCGGCGCGGGCGTCCGGTTGGGTCCCCGTGGTACTCAACTTCGACCCTGATTCGCGTTGACCACCTCGCAGCTCTGATGATCTCGCTTGAGCGAAGCGCAGGTGGAATCGGCGTCCTGACGATCCATAAGGCCGGACATTACCCGGTACCGCTTGTTCGAAGAATCGGGCGACACCACATCGAGTTCCTTGAGGACGCTGCTGAATCGGGCTTGCAGCTCCGAGCGCCTGCGTTTGGCGGCGCGTTCGTCGTTAAAGCGGCCTAGCTCGGCTCGATAATTGGTTTGCAGCACCGCGAGCTTCTGGCGCGCTTGATCCGTTTCGGGTCCCTGCGGGTACTTCTGCAGGAACGCCTGCAAAGCGCCGGCCGATCCGTCCGATTGTGCGGTCTTCCAAGCGCTCGCTCGCTCCAACCCCGTTATCAGATCGCGAGCCGCCTGAGCATGGGTTCCATTCGGCTCCGCTTGAAGATATTGCTGGTAGCTGCCGAGGGAATTACCGTTCTGCGCTGTCATCCAAGCGGAGTCGTCTTGCAGTGCCGCAATGCGTGCTCGCGCATCTTGGGCGTGCTGATCGCTGCCGTGCCGGTCGAGGAACGCTTGATAACCCGCGACAGTATTCTGGGTGCTCGCACTCGCCCAATCCTTGTCCACGGAGCCGCATGCTGTCATCGCGAGCGCAGCGCACAGCGTCAAAGGTAGTAAGTATTTGTAGCCGTTACTCATGTTGACCTCCAGTCAATTTGTTCTCGGAAAGACAGAGCCCCGATCGATCCAGCAATAACCAAGTCGGGCCTCTTGCCAGATGCATTGGTATCCATTATATTGTACGCATTGTAGATAGTGCGGAAATGAAGCTTGCGTAATTCGACAGAACGCCAGGCATCGTAGTCTCCCCGACACGACCATCTACAACACAAGCAGCTGACGCTCGAGGTTTTAAGTCAATTCAGGGTGGTGTTCCCGGCATGGCAGCAATAACCGTTCTGAGGTCGTTGCCTCGATCGGCCGAGTTCTCCTCATGGCGCCAAGCGAGCAATTGACAAAGGCGGCTTGCAGGATGACGATGAAGTGCAAATCGATCTCGGTATCACCTACCTGAAACGAGGTCTCGGGCAGTTCGCCGATCAGGCCTTCGAGGCGGTCAGCAAGGGCTCAAAATGGGCGTGCCTGGCTAACTGCTGGACGCTGCGTATGGATGACAATGCATCAGTCAGCCATATCTGCCGCGCGCTCTACCGGTGAGCCGCGCTCACGGTGACAGCGAACTGGAGGGGCAATTGGATTAGTATGAACGAACATTTTTGTGCATGGGCAGCGGCGCTCCCTGTGTTCGACCGCAAACCTGCTCGTTCAACGACTAAGTACCCACATATGACTATCCTGCCTCCTTTCTTCGGTGCGACTCTGGCCTTATTGCTGGCTTCTGATGTGGCCTGCGCCAGCGAATACGATGAGACGATCGAACTATTCAAACATGCGGGAGAGAGTGCAGTCTTTTTCACTGATTGTTATGCCTACGCTATATTCCCAACCATTGGCGCCGGCGGCCTCATCATCGGCGGAGCCCGAGGCGAGGGTCAGGTCTATGTGCATGAGCGGCTGGTCGGCGACGCCGTAATGACGCAGTTGAGCATCGGGTTTCAGGCCGGTGGCAAAGCCTATAGCGAAATCATATTCTTCCAGGACAAACGAACCTTGGACGAATTCGAATCCGGTAAATTCGAATTTGCGGCTGGTGCCAGCGCCGTCGCCATCACAGCGGGAGCCTCTGCGAGCGTCGGCACCGATCGCGCCTCCTCAGGAGCGAGTGGTGGAAAAAGCAATGCGACAACCAACGGCGATTACCAGACTGGCATGGCGGTGTTTACCATCGCCAAGGGCGGCCTCATGTTCGCTGCCGATATTTCCGGCGAGAAGTTTGCTTACACAGAACGGCCGGGAAAATAGCGTTACGGTTCGACTGTGTCACGTAACGAGATCGCATCCAGCGACCTAAATGACCTTGCACGATTGCCCCTCGTGCTTGAGGCTTGCACATTTCGCATCGGCGTCCTGCTCGCTCATGGGCGCGGAAGTGGTAACGTTGAGCGTTACTCTCACACTCTGGAGCGTACCTATCCGCGCAAGCGTGTTTGATCTGCCGGCGGACGGCTCGGCGGTCGTTGGGGCTGACACCACGATTACAACCAAAGATATTGTTGCCCGGCCGGCGAATTTTACCTCCGGGCCCCCATGAGGGGGTGATCGTAAGCCTCCCTGAACATCGGCTCTACTACTTCCCGAAGCCCCAGCAGAACGGCAGGCGGGTAGTCATTACCTACCCGGTCAGCATCGGTAAGTTCGGCCGCAACTCGGCAATTCTTGCTGGATGAAATGGTTGGTAGGCGCGATCTATCGCGGATAGGCTTTGATGCTGTCGGCGACCGAATCTGCGACGTGCTCTTTGGTGATCACGCCGGCCACGTCGCTCCCGCGTGGCACGCCGCGACGACCGCGCACGACCACCGCCATGATGGCGTTACGGCGCCATATGCGGCGGATGACATCGAATGCGGTCTCATCCTCGCCCACCACGGTGAAGTTGCGGCTGGCGACATCGCCAAGGCTCAAACCGGTATGGGCGCCTTCCAACCCCCGGCGAAGGCCGGTGTTGACGCGGATCACACCGTAGATGTGACCTTTGTCAGTGACTACGACGTGGCGCAAGCGCCCGGCGTGCTCGGGCTGACGCAGATAGTCATCAAAACTCGCTTCGCTCGACAGAACTTGGATGTCGGAGTCCATTACCTCGCGCGCGGGGCGGACCAGAAACATGTTGGCATGGCGCGCCTTTGGAATGGCACGGCCGCGACGCACCAGTTTCAAGCTGTAGATGGTCTCGCGAGAAAGCATTCGGCGAGCGCCGGTGCTCATCGCAACGGCAACGATCATGGGCATGACGATACTATAGTCCCGGGTCATCTCGAAGATCATTGTGACAGCCGTCATCACCGCGCCGGTTCCACCGCCGACCATCGCGCCCATACCGACCATGGCGAAGGCGGGGACGCTGAGCTGAAGCGGCAGAAAGGTGTTCAGCAGCGCCGCGAAGCCCCCTCCAAGGGTGGCGCCCATGAACAACGAGGGCGAAAAGATGCCGCCGGATGAACCCGATCCCAAACTGAGCGAGGTCGCCAATAGCTTACATACCGCTAGCAGCCCCAGCAGCCAGAATGTTGAGATCTGCCCCGCCAGTATTGCCTGAACGGTGGCGTAGCCAACGCCATCGACGAAGTACTGACCCAGGGTGCGGAATAGTACATACATGAGTACGCCAAGCATCAGCATGCCCAGTATGTGCCGTAAATAGCGGGACTTGATCCGATCGAAGAGATCCTCGGCGAGATGCAGTCCCCGGATGAAACCTGCCGCCGCGACGCCGCTCAGGGTACCCAGCACAGCGAAGAGGACGAGCACCACTAGTGCGTTCGCATCGACCGCCATGGCTTGAAGCGGCGGCACCAGGAAAGCGGGCGCATCGCCAAAAAACCAGCGACCCACGAACGTCGCCGTCCCCGTCGCGATCGCCACTGGAAGGAACGTCTCCACGCTCACCTCGGGCATCATCAGCTCGATGGCGAACATCACTCCGCCGATTGGCGTATTGAAAGTAGCCGCAATGCCCGCGCCTGCGCCCGCAGCGACCAGAGCGATCCGCTGGCCCGCTGGCATGCGGACTACCTGGCCAAACGTGGAACCGAGCGCCGAACCGATCTGGATGATCGGACCTTCCCGTCCGACTGACGCACCGCTTCCGATCGCAATGGCCGAAGCCAGGGATTTAACCAACGCCACAATGGGTCGGATGACGCCGCCCTTGTAGTAAATAGCGTCCATCACTTCGGGGACACCATGGCCTTTGGCCTCGGGGGCAAAATTGGTCACCAAGAAGGTCACGCCGATGGCGCCCACGACCGGAACCAGGATTACCAGTGCGCCCCAGGGCGAGGGCGCGGTAAAGACGTTTGCGTCGTAGTGAATGACTGCGTGACCGGCAAAAAGCAGGTTGTGTATGAGGCCGATCAGATCTCGGAAGAGCACGGCCCCGAAGCCGGTGACGACGCCAAGACCGAGGGCAAGCAGCGAGAGCTGCGCCAGCGGCAATTGGTGGCTCTCCTCGGTTTCCATCACGCTTGTCGTCGCAGCCGTTGTCGCCACCCAGCCCACTCCTGTTGAGAACGTCAGACCCACCTTTCAGTCCCTAGCCTACCAGAGACGACCGCTGCCATTGCAGGACTAACTCACTGGAGCGCAGGCGCCTCGGCACCCTCTGTGAGGCGAATTAGCCCCCCATTGCATGTTGCTGCCGCCGCGAAATCCTCCTCGTGAAAATGGTTGCCCATTGATGGTTGGCTTCGGCATTGTCGCTGCGCAATCGATCTGGAGCGGCTCGCGCATGTGCGACGGCGACCGTCGCCGCATCGTACACACCCGAGTGCGGTGTTCGAGGAACTCGCGACGATAGCGCCCGATACGCCGACGAGACTAGAGCCCTCGGAGTTCTTGCTCCGCGAGAGCCTTGAAAAATCGCTGAGGCTCTAGCCGTAGGATTTGACCCCGCGGCGATCTCCGATCTGGCCACAACATATCAATGCGTCGCGCGACTCCGGGGCAGTGTCCAAAACCCGCGCTTTAGAGATCGGCCAGCGGCTTGTCGGCCGCCTGCTCATCCTGCAATTGAAGTCCATCGATCAGCTTGCCAAGCTGTGCGGTCAGCGATTGCAGCGTTGCATCCGAAAGGCGCATTAATGCCTCCGGAAGCAGACCCTCAGCAGGGCCGGGCGCATCCTTGAGAACCTTGGCAGCGCTTCTCGTGATTCTGAGTCCCACGCGGCGCTGGTCCTGCTCCGACCGAGTTTTCTCGATATATCCGCGTGCAACGAGTTTCTCGACTAGCTGACTGCATGTTGTCTGATGGATCGACAGGCGATGCGCGAGATCGGACACGCCGATTCCCGGCGCCGATTGCAGCTCATGGAGCATCCAGAGCTGCGAACCGGAGACCCTGCAAGTTTGTTCGACCTGGCGAAAGTGGTGACGAACGGACCCGTAAATCAGCCTGAACTGCTTCAATACGTCGAGTGTCAGTTGCTTATGTCGCGTCTGGTTGCGCTGATCGGATATCAATTCCTGGCGCTTCGTCACGGTCTGCAAGTTTCACTTCCGCACAAAGTACAATTGTGACAATATAATGGATGTCAATGAATCTGTACAAGAGGTCTTGGATGGATGTAAGCGAAGCGGTGCAGATCGCGGCTGGCCCGAAGATGCCATGGAGACGTAAGGGCGACGCCTGAGTGAATTGTCTGTATCGCTCCCTGGTTTTGGCGAGTATTCTGTCCGGCGCGGCCCGGGCGGGCTCCGCACCGTTTGACCTTGCCGGTCCGGTCATCGAGGTCAAGATCACCCGGGGAGCGGTAACCCTGCCAATCTCTGAAGTGCCGAATCTTGCTGCAAGCGACCAAATGTGGATAAGAGTCGATCTGCCCCCGAGCCAGTCCACTCACTACCTGATGGTCACTGCTTTTTTGAGTGGATCGACGAATCCGCCGCCCGCGGCGTGGTTCTTCCCGTGCAAGACGTGGAAGGCAAAATGCGCGCGCGATGGGTTGACAGTGACGGTACCGCAGGGAGCGCAGCAAGTGCTCTTGTTTCTTGCACCCGAAACCGGAGGTGACTTCACAACCTTGGTGGGTACGGTGCGTGGGAGTCCCGGTACATTTGTACGCGCATCGCAAGATTTAAATCAAGCGGCGCTCGACCGGTCTCGATTGGAACGCTATCTCTCTGCGGTTCGCTCGCTAAACGACAGCGATCCGTCCAAGCTAAAGGCAGCTGCTCCGATTCTGGCGCGCAGCCTTGCGATCAAGGTGGACAACAAATGTTTGGATCGATTGCCCGAATTACAAGCGCCGTGCCTGATGCAGGGTCAGGAGTCGCTCATTCTCAACGATGGTCATAGCACATCGATCGTCGAAACGCTGACTTCGGGTCCCGGCGGTGATTTGGCCATGGAGGCGAGCTATACGCCTCAGCTGAGTTATGGCTACTACAGTCCTTACGTTGCTTCGGTATTGGATATTGCGCGCATCCTGGACTCATTTCACGTCGCCCAGTATCAGTACATTCCCGCGCTTGGCTCTCAACAGGGCGATAGACTTTCGTTGGCGCTGAACACGGCCCCATCCTTTCATAACCCCAAGTCCGTGTTGGTGGCGGCACTGCCGGCAGTTGAGCAGCCGCAATTGCCTCCCTTGCACGCGGTGGACCCCAAAGAGATCTACTGCGCCAGACGAACGACTCTAGTTTTGCCGGTAGAGGGTGCGCCTCTGGTATTTTCAACTGATTATGCGCACGAGATGTCGCTGAGACTGACTGCCGCAGGTGGCAAGACCATCGAGTTACCTGCCGCAGCCGACGCGCTTCAGGGAGGTTATGTCGTCGAAACGTCCGGACTAGGTGCAGCTGATCTCGGAGACAATGTGCAAGCATCGCTGCGAGGTCGATGGGGTTTTGATCCCTACGACGGTCCCGGCTTCCGCTTAATGAATACGCACGCGGTCGCTTGGAAACTTGCTGCGGGAGAGGCGGGGGATTTGATAGTAGGGCGCCAGGACACCGTTCATTTTCGCGCCGACAGCGTAAGCTGTATTGATGGAATCATGCTGAAAGACCCTGCCGGTAAGGAATTGAAAGCTGAGTGGAAGACGATTAGCCCCAATGAAGTGGAAGTAAGGCTGCCCCTGCAGGAAGCCCATCCTGGAGCCATGGCTCTGATGGTCAGCCAATACGGCGTCGGCCAATCGCAATCGATTCCGATACATGCCTTTTCCGAAGCAGGACACCTCGATGGCTTCAGTATCCACGCCGGGGATACACAGGGCATTCTGAAGGGCAGCCGCCTCGACGAGGTCGCCAGTTTATCGATCGGCAATTTGATATTCGTGCCCGGGGAATTGTCGACCGAGCACGGCACCGACGAGCTGTCGATGGTGGTGCAGGACATACAGGCCGTGGCGGCTATAAAGCCGGAGCGCGCGATCCCGGCAAAGGTCACACTGAAAGATGGGCGCGTATTTCCGCTAGTCGCCTCGATCGACACGCCGCGGCCTCACGTCGTGCTGATCAGTAAAAATGTACAGACATCGCCCTCCATCGGGAACAGCAACATCCAGCTCGCTGACTCAGGCGAGCTGCCGCAGGATGCGACATTGACATTCTCTCTACGGAGTCAGACGCCGTCCGCCTTCTCACACGACGAAAGCATCGAGGTCGCCACGACCGACGGGTCGTCGACGACTACTTTGAGCTTGAGTAACGGGGGCATGACGCTTGAGAATTCTCGTGTGGTAGTGGCCATGCTCAATCCGGCGAAGGCTTTCGGTTCTTCTGCCTTTGGGCCCTTACAGTATCGAGTGAATGAAAAGAGCGTCACTGGGGACTGGCAACCATTGGTAACCCTGGTGCGCCTCCCCGTGCTAAAGGAACTCAACTGCCCTGCCACAGCGGAACTGGCATGTAAACTCTCCGGAACCAACCTATTCCTGATTGCCTCCGTATCCAGAGACCCACATTTCACTCATCCAGTCGAAGTGCCCGACGGTTTTCTGGGATCAGCGCTGCCGGTTCCGCATCCAGTCGATGGTTCATTTTACGTGAAGCTTCGCGATGACCCAAGCGTGATCCATCCGACGACCCTGACAGCGGAGCAACTACCAGTCTCTCCTGAAGATTTGGCACGGGCAGCCGCTCGTCAGCCTGCGCCCTCCACGGAGAACAATGCGGTTATCGATGCTGGTACGGACCCTACTTCCGCAAGCGACGCCGCGCAAGACGCTCCTGCGTTACGGCCGCCGCCGACTCAGCACACGCAACTGCAACCGAATTGAGTGCCCGCGAGGATCAGCCAGTATGGCTCAGCGACAAGGCTGGCAAGCTCACACGTGGTTTTGTAGGAAACTCGCCAGATGCTCTGGAAAATCGAGCGGCAGCCTCCTCAAAACTTCGCGATGAGCGTGACGCCGCCCATCATCAGCAGACATCCCAGGCCGCGCCAGATCGTCGCATCATGCTGATCGAATCCGAGCCAGCCATAGTTATCCGCCAATACGGCGAACAGCAATTGGCCGGTCACCACGAACCCGACCAAGGCGGCTGCGCCTAACTTCGGCGCGAGAAGGATGTTGCCCGTCAGGTATGCCGTACCCAGAAAGCCCCCCGCAAGCCAGCTCCACCACGGCGCGGCACGAAGTTGATCGATGGCCGGCAAGGGCTTGTGCACGATCAGCAGCAGTAGAACGGTGAAGATCAATCCGGTCACCATGTTGACCGCGGCGGGGATGTAAAAATCATTGATGGATTTGCCGAGCAGTGTGTTACCGCCGACTTGCGCCGTTAGAACCGCACCACAGACCATGGCGAGCAAAGCAAGAACGATATTCATTAACCCAGTTCTCCTCGAGTTGGCGGATTCAGCGTGACGAATTCACGATACAAGAAGCAGATGATGGCCGTCCGGATCGACGATGAGTCGCTTTGCGAAGTCGATGTCGGAGTTGCTTTCCAGACCATCGGCGGCCAACCAGATGCGCGTCGCCGCCACGGCATTACTCGCCAGGACTTGGTGAGGGCGGTTCGCGTCGGATCGATAGCAGAGCAACTCCAGGTGAGGCGTCGATTCCTGGACCGCCAGGGCGGTGACCTCGACCAGCGGGCTTGGTACCCCATCGAGATTAGCTTGCTCCACGCCATGATTGAGGGTCTGGCCGGTGACGCTGAAGCCGACGGATTGATAGAAGGCACTGCTGACTGCCGTGTCACGCACGCTGACTGCCG
>Ga0302326_10031620_pt1 | contig 10568 bp, 11 predicted proteins | sample Palsa_T0_3_FD_202264 | JGI IMG/M metagenome (GOLD analysis project Ga0302326, IMG submission 202264) | Peat permafrost microbial communities from Stordalen Mire near Abisko, Sweden - Palsa_T0_3 | ecosystem: Environmental > Terrestrial > Soil > Palsa > Peat permafrost | place: Sweden: Abisko...
GACCGGACGCTCTTCGCGCTCGCCGGAGCCGTCCTCGGGCTCGCATCGTGTTTGGCGAGTGCGTGGTGGCGGCGGATCCTCGCCAACCCCGCGTTCCTGTTCCTCGCGATCGTCTCGTACAATCTCTATCTGTGGCACACCCTCGTGTTGATCTGGATGTGGCAGCACGGCGTGCCGCCGGCGGCGACCGCAAACCCGCACGACGACCCGCATTGGAAGGCCGTCTACATACCACTCGGATGGCTTGCGTGTCTCTCGATTGCGACCGCGATCACGTATTTCATCGAACGCCCGCTGTTGCGAACGGGACGCCGTCAACCGTTTTCGTTCGACTGGCGCTTTACGCGAGCACCGTCGATCGCGCGGTCGGAAACACACACGTAAAGGTCGCGCCCAAACCGAATTGGGAATCCGCGCTCACCGTGCCGCCGTGCGCCTCGATGATCTGCTTGACGATCGAAAGGCCGAGCCCGGTTCCGGCGGCATCGCGAGCGCGGGACCGGTCGACCACGTAGAAGCGTTCGAAGACGTGCGGCAAATCGTTGAACGGGATGCCGACGCCCGTGTCGCGCACGACCAGGGTCGCCGCTCCACCCTCTTGCTGCACGGAGATCGTCACCGAGCCGCCGGCCGGCGTGTGGCGCAACGCGTTGTCGATCAGGTTCACGAGGACTTGCGCGAGCCGGTCGGGGTCGCCGTCGATGCGCGCCGCGCGGCCTTGGAGCGTGAGATTGACGCCCAGCTGCGCCGCGCGCGGCTCGAACGTCTTCATGATGTTCGAAGCGACGCTCGCCAGATCGACGTCTTCGCGGCGCAAGCGCAGCCGGCCCCATTCCGAGCGCGCGAGATCGAGTAGATCTTCGACGAGCGCCACCATCCGGTCGACCTCGCGCTTGATGCGCGGCAAGAACAGATCGAGCGCCTCTTGATCGCCGTCGTTGGCCAAGATCGTTTCGATCATCAAGTTGATCGACGAGAGCGGCGTGCGCAGTTCGTGCGAGACGCTCGAAACGAAGTCGCGCCGCGTATCCTCGAGCTGGCGGAGCCGCGTCTCATCGGTCGCGATCACGAGCACGCCGTCCGAGCCGTCGAGGGGAATCGTCGCGACCGTCAGGACCCGGGTGCCGCCCGGGCCGTTGAGCGAGATGCGGCCGCGCGAGGGGTGACCGGCCAGCGCTTCACGGCTACGGCGATCGAGGTCGAACGACGGCACGACCTCGATGATCGCGCGGCCGAGCACGGGTCGCGAGCCGAAATCAAAAATCGTGGAGGCCGCCGCGTTGACGGACTCGATGTGGCCGCGGCCGTCGAGGGTCACGATGCCGACGGTCAGCGAACGAAGCAGCTGCTCGAAACGCGAGTCGGGCGGCGGCACCTCGCGCTCGCCGGCGTCGGGCGTATCCGACGCGCTCGCCCGCGTGCCCAAGAGCCGAGCCGCTATAAATCCTAGGGCCCCGCCGCTCACGAGCGTCAGGACCAGCTCCAGCAGCACGACTATTCTTTGAACATGTATCCGCGGCTGCGCACGGTGATGATGTGCTGCGGATTGTTGGGATCGACCTCGATCTTCTCGCGCAGCCAGCGGACGTGCACGCTGATCGTTTGATGCTCGCCCTCGAAATCGTAGCCCCAGACCTTGTCGAGCAGCGTTTGGCGCGTCACGACCCGTCCCCGGTTCTCCATGAGGACGTGCAGCAGGCTGAATTCTTTGGGGGCGAGCGAGACGCTGCGGGTACGTACGATCAGCGATTGCCGCGACGGGTCGAGCACGATCTCGCCGACTACGATCGCTTCGCTTTGCGCGCTGCCTTCGTGGCCGTTCTGGCGGCGCAGCCGCGCCTTGATCCGCGCCAGAAACTCGTGCAGCGAGAAGGGCTTGGTAACGTAGTCGTCCGCTCCGAGTTCGAGCGCCAAGACCTTGTCGATCTCCTGATCGCGCGCGGTCAGCATGATGATGGGCACGCCGCTCGCCTTGCGAATCTCCTTGCACGCTTCGATGCCGTCGAGCACCGGGAGCATGATATCCATGATGATGAGGTCGGGGCGCTCGCTCGCCGCCAAGGCGATCGCCGTGCGCCCGTCTCCCGCCGTCGCGACCGCGTAGCCGTTGCGCTCGAGGTTGAAGCGAAGCGTCTGGAGGATCGCCGACTCGTCGTCCACGATCAGGATCTTCTTGGTTTGGGGCCCGGTGGCTACCATATGTCCCTCTGCCGGTACGGCACGTACCAGCTTTACCCGCCGCGTCCCAAAGGGACTCGGCGCCGGAGTAAGATACCGTATGTTCGCACGTTCCGGCAAGGAGGGCTCGTGGCGAAAGCACCCCCGTACGAGGGGTTAACCGCGGAGATGCCGCTGCGCGATGGAGCGCGCGCTATCCTGCGAGCGCTCCTGGGCGAGGTGCTGGAATATGCCCCCGCCGTGCTCGGCGGCGACGATACGCGCTCCGTGCACGATATGCGCGTAGCGATTCGCCGGCTGCGCTCCGCCCTCGCAACGTTCGAAGACGCTTTTCAACGCCGGCGCATCCGTGAGTTGCGTCACGCAGTGCGTCGCGTCGGGCGCAAACTCGGGCACGTGCGCGACGTCGACGTCCACCTCGCCGCACTGCGCGGCGCGCTCGGCGGCGCGAGCGAGGCCGAACGGCCGGGTGTCACGCACGCGATCGACCAGTTGCTGGCCCGCCGCCGCACGGCACTTGCCGAATTCGCGATCGAACTTTCGCAGTTCGACCGCGACCGCTTCGCGCGAACGTTTGCCGATGGCTGATCGGAGTTTCGGCGGCTACGCGAAACGGGTCATCAAGCGCGCCCTCAAGCATCTCTTGCGCGACGGCCACAGCGCCGTCGACGCGGGCGACGAAGATGCACTGCACGCGCTGCGCATCGACGTGAAGCGGCTGCGCTACACGATCGAATTCGCAGCGCCGCTGCTGGCCGAGCGCGGGCGCGAACCCCTCGCGCTCTTGGCGCTGGCACAGGAGCGCTTGGGCGCCCTCGCCGATGCGGACATGTTCGCCCGGACCTTCGGAGCGATGCTGGGCGCCCTCGCCACGGATGACGAACGCGTGCCCGGTCTGCAACGCTTATGCGACGACGCGCAACGCCGGCGCGAAGCGGCCCTCGAGGGCGTTCGCGCGCTTTGGCAAGGCGAGGGGGGCGCCCCGATGTCAGGCCAAAGGAGTTATCCGGACAAGCTGGCCGGATCGATCTCCGCAACGCTCGGTTCGCTGTCGAAGGACGACGGATCGTAACTCGTCCGCACGACGGCGTCGATTTCGAGCGACGCCGCAAAGGCACGCTCGAACAATTCGGCCTTGAAGCGCGCCCCGTCGATTTCGGGACCCGCGTCGCCGGTCGCATCGAGGAGCAGCCGAATGCGGCCCTCTTCCGTCGTCACGCTTAGGGACGACACGATCCCGAGGCGACGACGATCGAGGCCGTCCGCCACGCGGAGAATGCCGGCGAGGCCTTCGATCTTCACGCGCATTTCGGGCGTCGCCGTGGCCCACTCGGGATGCGTAGGCTTGGGCAGCGACTTTCGATGATAGCGCACGAGCGCGGCGATGAGCTCGACTTCGCCCGCTCGCCAACCGGAAAGGCCGGCGTTGCGGACGATGTACGCGCCGTGCTTGTGATGCGCGCTCGGATTGATCGCGCGACCGACGTCGTGCACGAGTGCGGCCGCGAAGAGCACGTCGCGATCGGCGGGCTCGAAGCGGTGGCGTTCGACGAGCCCGTCGAACAGTTGAAGCGCAAGCGAGGCGACGTGATTTTCGTGCACGTCGCTCGCGCCGAAACGCCGTGCGAGTTGGTGCGCCGCATCGAACTTGCGCGTCCGCTCGTCGCCCAGCCGGCGGGCGACGGCGATGTTGCGCTCCAAGTAGTCGACGACCAGCCCTTCGCGCAGCGCGCGTTCGCTGACGACCAACTCTTCGCGTTCGAGTGCCTCGAGAACCGCGATGACGATCGCGTTGCCGGCAACGATAATGTCGCTGCGGCGCGGATTCATTCCCGGCAGCTTGCGACGCTCGGCCGACGTCATTCGCACCATCGTGCGCTGCAACGCGCGCAGCCGGTCGAGTTTGAGGACGTAGCCGTGCGCGCGGCTCGCGGTCGTGCCGCTTTCCGCCGCATCGAGCGCCGCAAGGCCGAGCACCGTGCCCGAGGTCCCGATCACCAGATCGAAGCGATAATCGGCAAGCTGATGCGCGACCGGTGCGAGCGTCGCGCGCACGTGTTTTTCGAGCGCCCGGTGACCGAGGATGCTCGTCTCGTCACTGCGCAGAAATTCGTCGTAGAGCCGTAAGCTGCCGAGGCGTACGCTGTGCAGGAAGAACGGACGCTCCGCGTCGCCGACGATGAATTCGGTCGAGCCGCCGCCGATGTCGAAGATGCACGCAACCCGATCGCCCAGCGGATACCCGCGGCTGACGCCGAGATGGATGAGTCGCGCCTCTTCGACGTCCCCCAGGACCTCGACGCCGATACCGCTCGTCGCGCGCACCGCCGCCAAGAACTCGTCCCGGTTCGAGGCTTCCCGAACGGCCGAGGTCGCGACCGCGCGCACGTCGCTCGCGCCCGCCGCGCGCGCGGCATCCGCAAACTTTGCGATCGCGGCGACCCCGCGCTGCACGCCCTTCTTACTGAGATGTCCGCGCGCGAGCGCTTCACCGCCGCCGAGACGCACCATCTCGCGCGCTTTCAAGATCGTCCGCGAGGTACCAAAACGCGGATCCATTTCGACGACGATCAGATGGATGGAGTTCGTTCCGACGTCGATCGCGCCGAGCAGCATGACGTTTGGGAGGCTACTCTACCCCGCGAGCACGTACCTGGCTACGTCACACCGGCAACGGTCTTAGCCGCTTGCGGCCGTTTCGAATCCGAGTTGGCGCGAGAGTTCCTCGCCGATCTGGCGGGCGGTGACGGAGAGGCGTTCGACGCGGTCGTGAGTCATGCGGGTCGTCGGGCCCGAGACGGAGATCGCACCCACACATTCCTTGCGCCGGTCGAAAACCGGCACGGCGAGACAGCGGACGCCGTCTTCCATCTCCTCGTTGTCGACGCCGTACCCGCGTTTGCGGATCGCGGCGAGTTCGGTTTCGAGGGCGGCGGGAGTCGTGATCGTGTGCGAGGTGTAGCGCCGCATCGGTGCGGCGAGAATCGGAGCCGCAAACTCGGGACCGCGAAATGCGAGCATCACTTTGCCCGTGCCCGTGCAGTACAACGGAGCGCGCAACCCGGGCGCGGTGAACATCTTCACGAGATGCATGCTCGCGACCTGATCGAGGTATACGACCTCATTTTCGGTTGCGGTGACGAGGTTCGCGGTTTCGCCCGAGGCGCGCATCATACGCTCGAGATACGGACGTGCGACCAGCCGCAAGTCGAGGTGCAGATCGGCCGCGCTTGCGAGCGTGAAGATGCGCGAGCCCAAATGATAGCGCGAACTCTCGGGATCTTGGCGAACGTACCCTCGATCGACGAGCGTAGCGAGCAACCGGTGGACCGTACTCACGTGGAGCCCGACGAGACCCGACAACTCGCTGATGCCCGTTGCACCGCGACGCGACGCGAGCGATTCGAGCACGTCGAGCGTGCGATCGACCGATTGGACTTTCGGGCGGCCGGAGCCGGTGGTTCGCCGGACCTTCTTTGCCGGCGTCTGGGGGTCGGATGTCATCATTCACCGTTCGAGAACTTTGCGCGAGGCGAAAGACTTTTTCGCTACGGCCTCGGCCCCGGTCCTTTGGAAATCGGGGCGGCGAAGGCCATGCAACGGGCGACGGCGTTTCATGGTCGAACGAAGCGTGGTGATGGTCGAGGAGCTGCGCGCGCGGGCAAACTACGCCTTGGATGAGGTCCGCCCCGCAATTCAGCGCGACGGCGGGGACGTCTGGCTGATTCGCATCGAGGGAGCGACCGCGTACGTGCAGATGGTCGGCGCCTGCGGCGGCTGTGCGATGTCCAATTCGACCTTGCGGGGTCTCGTCGAGACCACGATCCGCGCGCGCTGTCCCGAAATTTTGAGCGTCGAACAGGTCTAACGGAACGGGTGTGCCAGGCATATGGCACACTCGCCTGATGTAATGGCGTCGGAGGTATCCACGCCATGCAAAATCTTTACGAATGCCCCGAGTGCGGCCAATCACACTTCGAACCGGCCCAGGCTGCGCTCGGATTTCGAGCGATTTGCCGCGACTGCGAGCTCGAGCGGGGCGAACAACCGGCCCAACAAAGCGCTATCTGGGCGGTCGCGGCCTAAACTGTGATCTAAAACATTGTCCCCGAGCAGTCGACACTCCATGTAAGGAACCTCGCCACCACTCTCTCTGAGGCTTACATGCACGTCCGCCCCCTACAGGCTGTTGCGCTTAGCGCCGCCTTTTTTGGCACTCTTTTTCCTTCAACGGTCTTTGCAGATTCCGGAGCCCGGATGGATCGCCTCAACGGCACCGTCGGCTTCGACCAGGGCAACGGCCCCAAAACCGATGTGCTCAACGGCGCCGATCTTTCCCCCGGCGCCGAAGCGTATGCAGGGTGTTTCTCGCAGGCTCGGGTGACGCTCGCGAACGGCGGCATCCTGACGATCGGCGCCGGGACGAGCCTTCTCACCCCGGCGCAGCCCGGAGGCCCCGCGACCTTGCGCTGGGGCGCGCTGCGCTTCGACGTCACGCAGCCGACCACGATCGCTACCAAGTTCGGCAACGTGGTCGCGAACGGCGGATCGGGCTTTCTCGTGGCAGGGGATCAGGGTATTCAAGTCTTCGCGCTCGATCGTGCGAACGTCCAGGTCGGCACGACGCCGCTCCCGGCCGGCGACACGCTGACCGTCAACGAGCTGGCCACGGGCGCGCCGGTGTCGATCCACACGGTTAATAATTCACAACTGTACCAATTTAACGGCGGACGCAATCCGCTCGGGACCGACGGCATCGCAGCGCCGATCGACCCGACGGGTTCGCCCGGTGCCAACTGTATCAACGGACCCGTCGCGGGAGGCGCCGGTGCGCTCGGTGTGCTGGCAGGCATTCTCGCGGCCGGCGGTGCGGTTGCAGCCATCTCGCATGGCGGCGGTGGCGGCGGCGGCAACTCGACTCCGACCCCGAACGGCGGCGGAACGCCGACCCCGACCGGATCGGCCACACCGATCGGCGGCGGAACGCCAACCCCGACCGGATCGTCCACCCCGATCGGCGGCGGAACGCCGACCCCGACCGGGTCGGCCACCCCGATCGGCGGCGGAACGCCGACACCTACGGAAACGCTCGGGCCGGTCATTCCGAACCCGACCAGCATCTTACTCAATCCGGCCATCGGTTCGCCCGCGACCCAGATCATCGCGGTCACGCAAGTTGGATATTCCGGACCGTTCACCGCGCAGGAAAACGGTTGCCTCAGCATCGGCGCACCCCCCACAATCACCGTCGAAGGCAGCAACGTCGTGGTGACCTTGCCGGCGCAAGCCGTCGCGGTCTCGCTCGGGTGCAGCATCACGATCACCGGCGGCGGAGGCATGAGCGCGACCGTGCCGGTGCTCATCAGCGTTACCGCGCTCGGTTCGGCAAGCCCGTCACCCACGCCGAGCGGCTCCGCGTCGCCCGGCACCACGCCGCTGACGGCGTCACCGCCCTCCGTACTGTTGAACATCTCCGCCGTTTCGCCGGCGACGTCGAACGTCATCATTACGCCGGCACTCGAAGGTCCGTTCACGGCCGTCACAACGTGTGCGCTACCGTTGACGGCGGTACCGACCTCGACCGTCTTCGGAAACATCGTGACCATAACGGCGCCCGCTCAGGTCCTCGCGGCGGACGTCGGTTGTAACACGGTGGTCACGAGCCCATCGACGGGACAGTCGGTTACCATCCCCATCCTCGTCACGTCGACGGCAATCGGCCCGGCGCAACCATCGCCGAGCCCGAATCCGACCGGAGACGGACCGCTCTATGCGGTTCCGGCCTCGATCTTGCTCAACCCCGGCGTGTTGACGCCGGCAACCCAGAACATCTTGATCTACGATCACGGCTTCACCGGAACGTACGGCGTGTCGCTGACCCCCGGATGCTTAGCGCTCACGCCGCCGACCGTCACACTCGAAAGCGGCGACGTTGCGACGATCACCGTGCCGGGTCAAGTAGTGAACGCCGCGCTGCTGTGCAGCGTCACGATCACCGACGGCACGCAAACGATTCAAGTTCCGATCACGATCAGCGCGACCTTGCTCGGACTCGACATCGCGCGCTTGCGCTTCGACTCGATCGCGTTCAAACCGCCCGTGCTCACGTTCGAACGAGCGGGCGACACGCAAGCGATCGACGTGGTCGGACACTTCGGCCCATACCGCGCCTTCGCGGCGTGCCCAACGGGTGCGAGTCTCGACGCGCAAATCGATGGGGAACGCGCCTTCGTTCGCGCCACGACGATCGTTCCGGATGCGGTCTGCATGCTCACCATCACGGGTCCGGCCTCGACGTACGGTCAGGTGCCGGTCATGATGAAGGGCAGCGCTGCCCGCGCACGCCTCGATCAGGCAGGCAACTCGCACACGGCAATCTCGCTCTCGACGAGCGCGCTCACCCTGCACACCGGAGAACGGCAAGCGGTCACTATCACCGGCACGGGACCGTTCGCGCTGGGCGGCGGATGCGGACGGTTCGCCGAGACGAGCGTCGACGGAAACACCCTGCGCTTGACGGCGCGAGCCGCAGGCACGTGCTCCCTGTCGCTCAGTGCACCAAGTGGTGCGCAGACGACGCTCTCCATCATCGTCGCCGGTCCGGGACCCGGGAGGCGCCCGGCTCCCTAGCGGGCTCAATAGAGTGAGGTGAGAAAACGAGAATGCCGGCGGACGGAACCGCCGGCATTCTTCTTTAAGATCGGGGCGGCGAGGCCCCCCGATCTCCCCCCCGGGCCCGGGCTCCCGGGCCCGATGACCAAAGCTCGGAGAGTAGTGATTCAGTTTTCAGGTGGCGCCGTGACCATTGCTCGACTCGCCCTTATCGCTGCCGTTACCCTTGCGTCGCTCGCCGCGGGTGCGCAGAGCGCGAACGTCAACGTCGTCGTCAACGGGACGACGATGGCGTTCGATCAGCCGCCGGTCGAGCAAGCGGGCCGCGTCTACGTCCCGCTGCGCGGCGTCTTCGAGCGCCTGGGCGCGAGCGTGGTCTACCAAAACGGCCAAATCAATGCGACCTCCGGCCGGCACGCGATCGGCCTTACGATCGGCTCAACGACCGCGACCGTCGACGGCGTGCAGCAGACCTTGGATAGCCCGCCGTTCCTGATCGCCGGGCGGACGCTCGTCCCGCTGCGCTTCATCTCGCAGGCGCTCGGGGCGTCGGTGAATTTCGATCAGAACTCGCAGACGGTCTACGTGACGGGCGCAGCGGCGCCTGCGGCGGCCGTGGTCCCGATCGTCGCGCCGGCTCCCATCGCGCTGCGGCTCATTCGCCTCTTACCCGCTCCCGACGCATCGATCGACGGCCTGCGGCCCGAGATTGCCGCGACCTTCGCAGAGCCCGTCGATCCGAACAGCGTACGCGTCGAGCTCGACGGGCGCGACGTAACCGAGAGCACGTACGTCACCGGCCGCAGCTTCGTATACGATCCAACCTTCGACTTGCCGGCGAGCCGGCACGACGTCGTGGTCAGCGGACACACGACCGGACACGAACCGTTTCGCGAACACTGGAGCTTCGTTTCGAACGTCGCTCCGGTCAATTACATCAGCGGTCTCGAGCCGCCCAATGGAACCCCCGCGCGACTCGGCTTCACGGTCAGCGCGTTCACGAAACCCCGCTCTCACCTGAGCGTCGTCGCGACGACGAGCGAAACGATCGCCGAATTCAGCGAAGTCGCGGAAGGCTCGATCGCCACGTCCGCGACGGCCGATTCCGACGGCTACTTCGCCGCACGCATCGCGCTCCCCGAGCGCGCCGCGAGCATCGTCGACGTACGCATCGTCTCGACCGCACCCGACGGGACGGTCGCCGTCAAGACGCTGCGCTTACAGCGCTAACGACGTTCGCCGGCGCTCCGCTTTCCAACGGCTAGCGCAGCCCCGCCGAACCCTTCGACGCGGTTCAGCTCTTGAAATACGCGGCGTTGATTTCCGTGTAGTTCTTCCACTTCTCCGGGACGTCGGAATCGGCATAAATAGCTTCCACCGGGCACGCGGAAACGCACGCACCGCAATCGATGCAAACTTCCGGATCGATGAAGAGCTGCTTGTCTTCGTCTTTGCCGTGGATGCAATCGACCGGACAAACGTCGACGCACGACTTGTCCTTGGTGCCAATGCAAGGCTCGGTGATAATGTAGGCCATGTCGTTCTAGGGGACCCTTTCCGGTTCAAACAGGCTGGTCGTATTGGGGGCTCGCCCGCTCCTGTCCTGTCCTGCACTTCGGCAAGCTCAGTACAGGCACTTCGACAAGCTCAGTACAGGCATGCCGCCTGGACTCGGAGCGCGAAACGTCCGACAACAGCTAGGGGTATATGACCACGATGGCTTCGATATGCGAAACGTGCGGAATTGCGCCCGCGACCGTTCGGGATTTCACCTTGCG
>Ga0302326_10031621_pt1 | contig 10568 bp, 9 predicted proteins | sample Palsa_T0_3_FD_202264 | JGI IMG/M metagenome (GOLD analysis project Ga0302326, IMG submission 202264) | Peat permafrost microbial communities from Stordalen Mire near Abisko, Sweden - Palsa_T0_3 | ecosystem: Environmental > Terrestrial > Soil > Palsa > Peat permafrost | place: Sweden: Abisko...
TTCGGCGGTCTGGCTTCCCGAAACAAGTTGCACGCCTGCGGCAGTGGCGTGTTCGTTGATTCGCCGGCCGCGCGGGTCGTCACCGATGCGGGTCAGGAAATCGACTGGTCGGCCGAGTCGTCCCAGTCCGACGGCAACATTGAGCGGACTGCCGCCGACATGCTCCTCGGACCCGACGATGTCGATCAGCGATTCGCCGATCACCAGGCCGCGAGTCATTGCAGCAACGCCTCCAAGGTGGCCCGAGCGCCTTTGCGGTGCAACGAGTCCAGCGCCCAGCTGTATGCCTGGACGAAGCGTGGCTGGTGGGCCAGATCGCCGAACACCGAACCGATCTCGATGAACGCGCACGGATTCTCGTACTGCGAGCGGGCTATCGGGATGAGCGAATCAGCGAGCTGATCCACCACCTCGTACGGCTCGCCCCATTCGTCGGTGCCCTCGGCGTAGCGGGCCCAGCTCGCCATCACCGCCGCCGCGATCTTGACCGATCCGCCGCTTGCCAGGTTGTCGAAGATCACTGGGAGCAGCCATTTGGGGATGCGATCTGACGAGTAGGCGCATATCCGTGCCACGGTGTCGCGTACGCCCGGGTTGGAGAACCGCTCGACCAGAGTGCGACTGAATTCGTGCAGATCGATGCCTGGCACCGGGGGTAGCGTCGGGATGGCCTCGGTTTCGAGATAGGCAAGCAAGAACTCGGCGAACAAGGGGTCACTTGCGGCCTCGTGCACGAACTCGAAGCCGCAAAGATGCGCGAAGTAGGCGAGGCACTGATGGCCCGCATTGAGCAGGCGCAGCTTCATCAGTTCATACGGTGCGACGTCGTCGACCAGCAGCACACCCGCCTTTTCCAATGGCGGTCGGCCATCGGCGAACTTGTCTTCGAGTACCCAAGCGGCGAACGGCTCGGCTACGACCGGCCACCGGTCGTTGACTCCCAGGTCGCGCCGCACCTCGTTGGCCATCTCCAGTGTCGTGGCCGGGGTGATCCGGTCGACCATCGAACTCGGGAACGCAACGTGTTCGCCTACCCACTTGGCGAGTTCGGGGTCTCGGTTTTCGGCATTCGCAAGAACAGCCCGCCCTGCGATCTCACCGTTGTTCTCGATGTTGTCGCACGACACGATGGTCGGCGCGGCGATTCCGTGGCGACGACGCCGGTCCAGAGCCTCGACGATCAACGCGAACGCAGGTCCGTCCGCATCGCGGTAGCCACCCTCGGTGATGGTCAGCGAAATGATGCGGGTGGACGGCGCGGCCAACACTTTCAACGCCGACTCCGGATCGTCGGGCGCATAGCGATAGTCGATGATCGAGCCGATTACGTGGGCATCCCGACCGCCGTCCGGCTTCTCCAGGATCAGCGTGTAAAGCCCGTCTTGATCGGTCAGCACGTCGCGCATGGTCCAGTCGCCGGGCATCACTCCCACCCCGCAGATGCCCCACTCACGCGCCAGGCCCTGCTGCAGCAGACGGTCGATGTACATGGCTTGGTGCGCCCGGTGAAAGTGACCGGTGCCGATATGTGCGATGCCAATGCCGATGCTGCTGCGGTCGTAGTTCGGCGCCTCGATTGGCAGCTCGGAAAGCGACGCGTTGTTCAGGTCCATCATGTTAACCACGATTTCTAACTCCTCTCGGGGCTACGGCCTGGATTTCACCAGGCTCGCAGCACCCTTGACGGTACGACGATGGCCGCGGGTTAGCCCGACGACACGGCGACGTTGCCTACGCGAGAGAAGATTCAGCAGCCGTCACCGCTGACAACAGCAGGACGTCGGCGAGCGCGCGCCACGAGTCGGTGATCGCGATCGCACCGGCATCGATCAATTGCTCACGGCGGCTTGCTTGTTCGTCCTCCGGGACGAACATCACGTTGCCGACGGTGAGGTATCCGGCCGCAACCGCGGAGGTCACCCCCGGCACAGAGTCTTCGACAGCCAGACCCTGATGGGCTTCGACGTTCATCACCCGGCCGGTGTGCAGATACACCGCGGGATCGGGCTTGCTGGTCGGCACCGGAAGCGAATCTTCTGCGCTGAACCGCAATTCGGTCGGGATGAGCAGATCGAGGCCCGTCGCGGCGAACGACGCGTTCAACCGCGCACTGGCGCTGGAGCTGACCGCAGTCAGCAGGTAGCGCGACGCCAGGTCCCGCAACGGCTCGAGCACCCGCGGATCGGGCGCAAGCGTGACGCCCAGGTGCGCGGTGACCTGCTCGCGTTCTTGGCGTACCCAGTCCTCGAGCTCGTCGGCGAGCAGCGCACGACCGGCGGCCACGTCGCTCTCCGACGCGACACGCGCGTCGGAACGGTCTTCTGCCAGCTTGGCCTCGAACGGCACTCCGGCCAGCGCCGCGAGGTCGGTCGCGGTGCTGCGAAAGTTCTTGCCGACAGCCTTCTTTCGCAACTCATCGCCGCTGAGCGGTGCTGTCACACCGAATCTGGCCAGAAAGCGGGTGGTCACGTCCGCGGATGCGTCGAATGCCGGTCCCTCGGAAGGGAACAGGTTGTCATCCGCGTCGCACAGCAACGTGGTGATCGGTGCGGGATCGAAATCGCGCACGAATGTCAGTCCGGGGACGCTCATCAGGACACCAACTCCCGCGCGTCGTCGCCCAACGCTCGACGCAGCGTCGGGATCACGCCGTACTCGTCGATGTCAGCGACCATGTAGCTGAAGCGCTCGGTGAAAGCGGGGATCTGTCGAAGTTCAGCGAACATCTCATGACTCAGTATCGCGTCGGCGTTGTCCATGTTCGCCAACGTGGTCAGCCGCTCCGACTCGGGATCGTCGATTTGGAAGCGGTGACCCTTCATGTCGTAGCCGCGCAGGTAGCGGGCCCAGCCGGCGACCGCCAGCAACAGCAGGTTGTGCGGCCGGTCCTGTGCGATCGCCTCCTGCAGCGACGGCAACACGAACGATGCGATCTTCGACGACCCGCGGCGAGCCAGCCGGGACAACTGGTCGCTCATCTGCGGGTTGCTGAGACGGCTCAGCAGCGATTCGCGGTATTCGGCATTGTTCATGCCGGGCACCGCGGGCAGCAGCGGCTGTACCTCGTCGCGCATGAGTTGCTCGATGTAGCCGAAGAACACCTGATCGCTCATCGCCTCGTCGGTGCGCTGATAGCCGGCCAGCGTGCCCAGGCACGCCATCGCGACATGGGTCCCGTTGAGCATCCGCGTCTTGACGGTCTTGTGGTCGCTGACGTCGGTGACGAACTCGGCACCGACCTCGTCCAGCGGCGGGCGACCGTTGCAGAAGTTGTCCTCGATGATCCACTGGCTGTGCGGCTCGGTAACGACCGGCCACTTGTCGGCGATACCGAACTCGCGCTCGACGGATTCACGCTCCGCCTTCGACGTCCTGGGCGTGATGCGGTCGACCATAGTCGCTGGGAATGTGACATTGGCCTCGATCCACGTCGCCAGGGTCGGGTCCTTCAGCGCGGCAAACGACACCAGCGCAATGCGCGCCGCTGGCGTGTTATCCGGAAGGTTGTCGCAGCAGAGCACAGTGAACGGGGCGATGCCGTTACGGCGGCGGTGATCGAGGGCCTCGACCAGGTACGGCCACGCGGTCGTGTAGCTGTCGGTCGCGGTGAGGTCGGCCCGCACCTCGGGGTTGTCCGCGTCGAACTCATGAGTGACCGGGTCCAGAAAGTAGCCGTTGCTGGTGATCGTCAGGCTGACGATCCGGGTCTCGGGAGCGGCCAGGACGGCTCGGACCGCCATGCTGTCGTTCGGCGCGTAGAGGATCGACCCGATTGAGCCCACCACCCGCGCCGTCGGGTCGTCGTGACCCCGCTCCACAACGGTGTACAGCCCGTCCTGAGTCGACAGCAGGTCCCGGGCGTCGGGGGAGTGCAGGCTGACGCCGGTCACGCCCCAATCGGTGTTGCCCGAGCAAGCCAGGTCGTCGAAGTAGACCGCCTGGTGCGCGCGGTGGAAATTACCCGCGCCGATATGGACCACGCTTGGCGTCAACGACGACCGATCGTAGGTCGGCACGTCCATCCGCTGAGAATGGAGCCTGAGTGTCGCGTCGCTCAATGGGACGCCATTTTTCGGAAGCCAGGGGATCACGTTGCGCATGCGGGGCAGCGTGCCCGAGAGCCTCTTGAACCTAAACCTTTCCGTGCCCTATCTCACAACCGTTAACGGCGGGGACATAATTCGTGGTCAGAGGCAATATTCGGAGTCCACGGGCGTAATTTAACTGCTATGGCGACGCGGGTGAAGCTGACGAATGCCGACAAAGTGCTCTACCCCGCGACCGGAACCAGCAAGTCCGACATTTTCGACTACTACACCGGTATCGCGGAAGTGATGGTTCCACACATCGCTGGGCGTGCAGCGACGCGCAAGCGCTGGCCTAACGGCGTTAACCAGACGTCGTTCTTCGAAAAACAACTGGCCTCGTCGGCTCCCGAATGGTTGCCCCGCGCCAGCGTCGTCCACCGGTCCGGGACGACCACGTATCCGATCATCGACAGCGCAGCCGGACTGGCGTGGATCGCCCAGCAGGCCGCGCTCGAAGTGCACGTGCCGCAATGGCGTTTCGTCGCCGAGTGGACGCGTCAAGGTGAAGTACTCAAGCCCGGCCCGGCCACCCGTCTGGTATTCGACCTCGACCCCGGTGAGGGTGTGACGATGCCGCAGCTCGCCAAAGTGGCTCGCGCCGTACGGGATCTGCTCGCCGACGTCGGGCTGACCACGTATCCGCTCACCAGTGGCAGTAAGGGTCTCCACCTCTACTGCCCGCTGGACAAGCCGGTGAGCAGTCAGGGCGCGGTGGTTTTGGCCAAACGTGTTGCCCAGCAACTGGAATCGTCGATGCCCAAGTTGGTGACCGCGACGATGACCAAGAGCCTGCGGGCCGGCAAGATCTTCGTGGACTGGAGCCAGAACAGCGGTTCCAAGACCACCATCGCGCCGTACTCACTGCGCGGCCGGGAGTATCCGACCGTCGCCGCGCCGCGCACCTGGGACGAACTCGACGACAAGAAATTGCGTCAGCTGCGCTACGACGAAGTGCTGAAGCGACTCGAGCGTGACGGAGACCTGCTGGCGCCGTTGGATGCCGACGTGCGGACCCCCGACCGGCTGACCAAATACCGCAGCATGCGCGATGCGTCGAAAACACCCGAGCCCGTGCCTGTTGCCAAACCTCCTGCCGGTCAAGGTAATTCTTTCGTGATCCAGGAACACCATGCCCGCCGGCTGCACTACGACTTCCGCCTCGAGCGCGACGGCGTATTGGTGTCCTGGGCTGTCCCGAAGAACCTGCCGGAGACCACCGCGGTCAACCACCTCGCGGTGCACACCGAGGACCATCCGTTGGAGTACGGCAGCTTCGAGGGCACCATTCCGAAAGGCGAGTACGGCGGCGGAAAAGTAGTGATCTGGGACTCCGGCACCTACGAAGCCGAGAAATTCAACGACTCCGGCGACGCCGAAAAAGGCGAAGTCATCGTCACGCTGCACGGCCAGCGGATTTCGGGACGCTACGCGCTGATTCAGACCAACGGCGACCAGTGGCTGGCGCACCGGATGAAAGAACAGCACGTCTTCGAATTCGGCGAGCTGGTACCGATGCTGGCCACCCACGGCTCCGTCGCGAAACTCACTGCGTCGCAATGGGCGTTCGAGGCCAAGTGGGACGGCTACCGGCTGCTGGTCGACGCCGACCACGGTGAGATGCGGCTCCGGACCCGCAGCGGTCGCGATGTCACCAATGAGTTCCCCCAATTGGGTTCGATCGCAGCTGATCTTGCCGACCACCATGCCGTGCTCGACGGAGAAGTCGTCGCCCTCGACGCGTCCGGTGTACCCCGATTCTCCGAGATGCAGAACCGGGCGCGTGCCACCCGGATCGAGTTCTGGGCATTCGACCTGGTGTATCTGGACGGCCGGTCGTTGGTGCGGGCCCGCTACCGCGACCGGCGCCAGCTGCTGGAAACTCTGGCCGCCGGCGCCGACAGTCTGACCGTCCCGGAGTTGCTGTCCGGCGACGGCGCGGAGGCTCTGGAGTATTCGCGAAAGCACCAGTGGGAAGGCGTGATTGCGAAAAAGCTCGACTCGACCTATCAGCCTGGCCGCCGCTCGGCATCCTGGATCAAGGACAAGTACTGGAACACCCAGGAAATCGTGATCGGCGGCTGGCGCGCCGGCGAGGGTGGGCGCAGCAGCGGGATCGGTTCGCTGATGATGGGTATTCCCGATGCCGATGGGCTGCGATTCGTCGGGCGGGTCGGCACCGGGTTCACCGACCGCGATCTGGCGCACTTGAAAAAGACGTTGGCGCCACTCCGCACCGACGAATCCCCCTTCAATGCACGGCTTTCCACCCAAGACGCCAGGGGCGTGACGTTCGTGAAGCCGACTCTGGTCGGTGAAGTCCGGTACAGCGAATGGACGTCAGACGACCGGCTGCGTCAACCCAGCTGGCGCGGGCTGAGGCCCGACAAGGCGCCCGGCGAAGTAGTCCGCGAATAGCAGTCGACTGCCTCCAGCAAGCCCCGGGTCGCCAGCTCGTCGGCCAACTCGTTGTCGGCGACTCCCGAGTGCCCCTTCACCCAGAACCACTCGACCTGGTGCTGCGCGCACGCCAGCTGAAGCCGCTTCCAGAGGTCGACGTTCTTCACCGGCTGCTTGGCGGCGGTCTTCCATCCGTTGCGCTCCCAGCCGAGCACCCACTTGGTGATGCCGTTACGGACGTAAGTGCTGTCGGTGTAGAGGTGCACCGTCACGGGTCTGGTCAGTGCCTCCAGCGCCATGATCGGCGCGGTCAATTCCATCCGGTTGTTGCTTGTCTCGCCGGAGTCGCCACCGCACATCTCCCGGACGTGCTGACGCTGGCGCAGCACCGCTCCCCAGCCGCCGGGCCCGGGGTTCGGTCGACACCCGCCATCGGTGTGGATGATCACGACGTCTGTGCCGTGGTCGGTGGGTTCGCTCATGCGCCGAGGATAGGCACTGCACCGAGCAGTCGGCTCAGCGGCGCGCCTCAGCACCGCGAATACGCGGAGAGATCATCGCGGACCGGACCGAGATCCCGAGCTCGTGATGCCGAAGCGTGGTGATCCGTCGTCCAGGCTGCACCGCATCCTTGACCGGTGCCGTGCGATCACCGAAGTAGGCGGCGGTCGCGTCGATGTCCGCCACGCCGTACGTGATCCCCCAGAGCGAGGATGGACCCTCGCCCGTTGTTTCTGGCGAACCGACGACTTCGATGATCAGCTCTCCGGCCCGAAAGAAGATCTGGCGCATCGGTCGTCCGCCGAGTTGGGCGTCGCGTTCCCGGCGAGCTTCGACACCGACGGTGGTCAGCGATTCGACTGTTCGGCGCAGGTCGGGTGACAGCAGCACCACGTGGTCGATCGCCAGGGCGCCGTTCGGGTGCTCGGCCGGCATGGCGGCGACCGCGTCAGACCTCGTCGTCGGGATGCCGTCGAGGTCCCGGAGCGGGTAGTCCGAGGGCAGGCCGCGTAACGACCACCCGACGACGCCGGTGCCGCGGCCACGGCCGGCCAACCGGATGCGAACGCCGCCGATCCGGCAGACGGCATCGGCGTCCACGTTGAACCCGGCCCGCCTCCAGGCCTCCGCCGGGTCGGCGACCTCGATCTCGTCAACGGTGATGGGCATCAGCCTCCGAATATTGCACACTTCAATCACGATGCGGTGGCTGACCTTTCGAGACGGCGCGTCGAGCGGGCCTCACCCTGCGCGCAACCCCTGCGGCTGCGACCCAATCCGGATGCCCAACAGGTAAGGGCCGCGAGCTGTTACTCAGTGATCGCGAAGTTTGGCGATCAACTTGTCTTTGGTGAGGCCGGAGTAGCCCGTGACGCCCAGTTCTTTGGCCCGCTTTTTCAAGTCGGCGACCGACCAGTCGTCATAGGACCCGGCCTTGCCGCCCTTGCGGCCCACCGACTTCGTGCCGCGGGCCGCTGCGGCATTGGAGATCCGTGCGGCCTTTTCCTTCGAGTTGCCTTCTTTGCGTAAGTCCTCGTACATCTTCTCGTTTTTGATCGACGAGTTCGGCACGGTGCACCTCCATCAAGCGATGTTCTGAGGCCGTCAGGATTCCCACGTCGTCAAGGGAGTAACCACAGCACCATGACGGAACGGAACTTCACTTACGGTTGATCCATGGTTGCCGTGGAACTGGAAACGCTCGAAGACAACATCGCCTGCGTCACGCTGAATCGCCCGGACCGGTTAAACGCCATCGACGGGTCGCTGATAAATGCCATGGAGGACGCGCTGGACGCGCTCAGTTCCGGCGAGTTCCGTGCGGCGATTCTGACCGGCGCGGGGCGCGGATTCTGCGCGGGCGCCGACCTCAGCGGCACTGGTGAGGCTTGGTTAAAAGCGTCCAAGACCACACCGCAGACCCCGGCGTTCAAGGTCAGCTACGACGCCCAGGTTCGGCTGGCCGAGCTGTACGTCCGGCTCTACGAGCTGCCGATACCGGTGGTCGCCGCGGTCAACGGTGCGGCAGTCGGCGGTGGGCTGGCATTCGCGCTGCATTCCGACATCCGAATCGCTTCTGAGCAAGCACGATTCGGTTCGGTGTTCATCAAGGCGGGGTTTTCATCGATGGATATGGGCACCAGTTACCTGCTGCCCAAGATCGTCGGCGCGGGGGTGGCGCGGGAGCTGATGCTGACCGGCCGCATCATCGACGCCGACGAGGCGTACCGGATCAAGTTGGTGCACGAGGTGGTGGCCCCAGACGAATTGATCGCCGCCGCACTGACGATGGCCCGTTCGATCGTCGGGAACAACGCCTACGGGGTGTGGCAGACCAAGATCGGACTCAACACCGCTCTGGACGCACCCAGCTTGCGGCACGCCATCGAGATCGAGAACCGCACTCAGATCCTGAGCGGATTCACCAATAACCCGCTGGAGGCGGCCAGGGCGCTGCAGGAGAAGCGCGCTCCGGTGTGGGATCCGCTGTAGCCGTTTGACTTCGGCGACGGCCCGCTGCGCCCGGCTCGGGCGTGCTTGCGACCGCCGCTAGGCTTTCGCGATCACGTTCTCGGCGAACATCTCCAGGTTGCGGATCTTGGCGTCCAGTGGCTCGGTATCCGGTCCCATGATGTAGGGAATCCGGAAGCCTACGATGACGTCGGTGACGCCCTTGTCCTCGAGTCGCCTGACGCCGTCGAGGGTGAAGCCGTCCAGTGAGATCACGTGGATCTCGAAAGGGCCGGTCTTTCCCTGTTCGTCGCGAAATTGCTTGACCCGCGCGAGGAGCCGGTCGAGTTCGTCCGGGTCGCCACCACCGTGCATCCAGCCGTCGGCGCGTGCCGCACGCCGCAGCGCGGCATCGGCGTGCCCGCCGATCAGAATCGGAATCGGCTGTGTCGGAGCGGGTGTCATCTTCGTCTTCGGAATGTCGTAGAACTCGCCGTGAAATTCGAAGTAGTCGCCGGTGGTCAGCCCGCGGATAACCTCGATACATTCGTCGATCCGCTTGCCGCGCCTGGCGAATGGCACACCCATCAGCTCGTAGTCCTCCGGCCACGGGCTGGTGCCCACGCCGAGGCCGACCCGGTTGCCGATCAACGCGGCCAGTGAACCGGCCTGTTTGGCCACCAGCGCCGGCGGGCGGATCGGCAACTTCAGTACGAAGAAGTTGAACCGCAGCGTCGACGTCACCGCACCCAGCGCAGCAGTCAGCACGAACGTCTCGATGAACGCCTTGCCGTCCAGGAATTCGCGATTGCCGTCCGGGGTGTACGGATACTTCGAATCCGACTCGAACGGGTAAGCAACGCTGTCCGGAATCGTCATGCTCGCGTAGCCGGCCGCCTCGACGGCCTTTGCCAGCGGGATGTAGTAGCTGAAATCCGTCATCGCCTCCGCGTAGCTGAACCGCACACCGTCTCCTGCCGTCGGACTGGTTGGGATAACCGCCAAATACTAGAGCTTGCGGCCAGCGGCGATACAGATCTTGTGGCGTAATCTCGATGAACGTGGAAGCCGAGTAGCTGATGGCCGGGCATGACGGACAAGGCGGGGACGCGGCTGCCGAGCGCGCCGACGCGGCCCGACGGCGCGCCGCTCAACTGCAGCGGCGCAGAGCAGAGCTGGCGTCCGGTGCGCCGTCCACGGCCGAAACGGTCGAGACCGCGAGGCTGCGCGCAGAGGAGTCTTTGCAACGAGCCCGACGAGCCCATCGAGACGCCGCCGCGAGGCACTCCGACGCCGGTTCAGCGCACCGGCGCGCGGCGGCCGTGCACGAGCAGGCAGCTCTACGCGCCGGCGACGGTACTGGCGAGACGCATCAGGACGCGGCCGAGGATCATCGCACCGCGGCGGCGGTCCACGATGCGGCCGTCACCGAACAGCTCGACAAGCAGTAGGTCAAGACTGCGGATCCATCAGCAGCAGCGCGCCATTCACCGTGCCGTCGGGCGATTGAAAGCCGGTGCAGATCACCCGGATCTTCGTGGCGCGGCCCCGTCGATTGATGGCCTCGACCACGGACTCGACTGCTTTTTCGGGCTCGACGAACGCCTGGCCGATCAGCGGGCGGATGGTGTC
>Ga0302326_10031623_pt1 | contig 10568 bp, 6 predicted proteins | sample Palsa_T0_3_FD_202264 | JGI IMG/M metagenome (GOLD analysis project Ga0302326, IMG submission 202264) | Peat permafrost microbial communities from Stordalen Mire near Abisko, Sweden - Palsa_T0_3 | ecosystem: Environmental > Terrestrial > Soil > Palsa > Peat permafrost | place: Sweden: Abisko...
TTTCCGAACCAAGCGTTCTCGACGAGCTTCAAAAGGAGTTCCAATGAAATCTACACGCACTGTTCTCATCATCGGCGCCGCTGTGATGCTGGCTGTGGCAGCCGCCATGGCTCAAGGTCCGCACGGCTTTGGCGGGCCGGGCGGCGAATTTCACCACCTGCTCAAGCAGCTCAACCTGACCGCCGATCAACACACCCAGGTCAAGGCCATCTTTCAAAAAGAGCAGCCCACCCTGGAGCCACTGGTGCAGCAGATGCGACAAAATCGCGAGGCTATGAAAGCTCTGGAGGCGGCTGGCCCGTTCGACGAAGCTAAGGTTACAGCACTCGCCACGCAGAACTCGCAGACCGTGATCCAACTCGAGGTTGAGCACGAGCGCATCAAGTCCGAGATCCTGGCCATCTTGACCCCGGATCAGAAAGCTAAACTGGCGCAGCTTGAGGCCAATCACGAAGCCGGCGCGAACAAGCAGGCGCCGCCCGCTTCGAACTAACGGCAGATCTTTCTCCCAGCGTCTCTCTCCATTCCGGGTGAGGAACGGAGCACCAACCTCCGCCCTCATCCGGCTTTTTCCGGCTTCGTTTTTTCGGCTTCAAGGCAGGGAAGCCGGAGGGTGTAGTAAGGTGTAGCGACCATGGAACGCGCCGACCTCCTCTATTCGGGATTGATGTTTGCCGCCGGTATGTTGTCTCTCTGGACGGTGCTGCTGCTGACGGCGGCATACTTTGTTCTCGCCCCGTCGCTCCGGAAATCCGCGACGACAGCTGCTACAATCTCTTCTACGGGAAGCCGGGGTTACAAGTATCGGCTTCCCACGTGTCCAGTTCTCTCAGATCATGGTCTAACCCATCATGATGCCGCTAAGACTACGACCTCTCGTTCCCTATCTGAAGCGCTACCGCGGTGGTCTCGTCTGGGGCGGGTTCTGCGTCTTATTCAATAACGGCATCTGGATACTTTTTCCGCAAGTCCTGCGCCGGGCCGTCAACGATCTTAACTCCGGCGTAACTCGCCACAAACTCTTAACCTACTCTCTGCTCGTCATCGCCATCGCGCTGATCAAGGGCGTCTTCCAATTCCTGACGCGCTGGGTGGTTATCGGCATCTCGCGCGATATTGAGTTCGACCTGCGCAATGACCTTTTTGCGCACCTCGAGCGGCTCTCCTACTCGTATTACCAGCGCAACCGCACGGGCGACATCATGGCCCGCGCCACCAATGACATGAACGCGGTTCGTATGCTGCTCGGCCCGGCCATCATGTATTCGGCGAACACCATGGTCTTCACCGCGGGCGCGCTCGGATTCATGATCGCCATCAGCCCCAAGCTCACCCTCTTCGCCTTTCTGCCGCTGCCCATCGCCAGCATCGTCATCCAACATTTCGGACGCCGCATCCACGAGCGCTTCGAACGCATTCAGGCCATGTTCTCCGACATCTCGGCCCGCGCCCAGGAAAATTTTTCCGGCGCCCGCGTCATCCGCGCTTATGTGCAGGAACAGGCCGAGATTGCCGCCTTCGAGAACGCCAACCAGGAATACATTCGCCGCAGCTTAGGTCTAGTCCGCCTGATGGGAATGCTCTGGCCGACGCTCGAACTGATGCTGGGCGCCGCCGTAGTCATCGTGCTCTGGCTCGGCGGGCGCCAGGTCTTATTGGGAAAGATGAACGTCGGCGATTTCGTCGCGTTCAATACCTACATGATGCAGCTGACGTGGCCAGTGATCGCGCTCGGGTGGGTGATCAACATCTTCCAGCGCGGAACCGCGTCCCTGGCGCGTATTGAAGAAATCCTGGCGCAGCGGCCCGAAATAGCCGACGGAACCAACGGGCCCTCGGGCCCCCGGGTCATCGGGCCATCGAAAATCCAGACCCGACCAGCTGGTGATGTTGCTTGTCAATCGCCGGATGACCCGATCACCCGATGGCCCGATCTCTCTGGGGAGATCGAATTTCGCAATCTAAACTTCGCCTACAACGGCACCGCTGTTTTGCACGACATCAACTTGCGCATTCCTGCCGGCTCGAGCCTCGCTATCGTCGGCCCTACCGGCTCCGGCAAGACGACGCTGGTCAGCCTGATCCCGCGCATCTACGACGCCGCGCCCGGCGCCGTACTCATCGACGGCCGTCCCATCCGCCAGTTTGGGCTCGATTCCCTGCGCCGCCACATCGGCTTCGTTCCGCAGGAAACATTTCTCTTCAGCGACACGATCCGCGAAAACATAGCCTTTGGCACTTCCCTTGAACACGAAGACGGCGAAGCCTCGCTCGACGAAATCAAAGCCGCCGCCGAAGCCGCCAACATCGCCCACGACATCGAAACCTTCCCCGGCGGCTACAACACCACCGTCGGCGAGCGCGGCATCACCCTCTCGGGAGGCCAGAAGCAGCGCACCGCCATCGCCCGTGCCATTCTGCGCAGCCCGCGCATCCTGATCCTCGATGACGCCCTTTCGAGCGTCGACACCAACACGGAAGACAAAATCCTCAACCATCTCCGCGCCATCATGCGCGGGCGCACGACCATTTTCATCTCCCACCGCGTTTCGACCGTCCGCAACGCCGACGCGATCGCCGTCCTGCACCAGGGACGCATCGTGGAACTGGGCACTCACGATCAGCTTATAGCCCGCAACGGCTATTACACCGATCTCTATAACAAGCAATTGCTGGAAGAAGAACTCGCCGAAGTCTAAAGTATTCCCTTAACTGTGGTTTCCGCTTCATAACTCTCGTTATCGGGACCGCGCAACTCTCCTGAATCCAGCGGGGATGAAAACTAACTACGACGAAAATGCACAAATATGTCGGGTTCGCGCGCGGATCGGCTGCTACAAACTATGCCAGCCATATACTCCGGAGCCGAAACATCGCAAGCCTAAGTAATGTTACCCGTTTCAAAAAGGGATTTGTCCCTCCGTGACATACAACCCCGCAAGTAATTTCTTGCTCTCACAAGCAGAGAGCAGAGATAATGCTCTTAGCCCCTCAATCAACCATTCGTTGCGCGGAGTGACCATGCGACATTCGCGATCGGCCTTGTTGTGTTCGGCCACCTTTTTTACGCCTACTTTTTCGGCGCTAACCTTAGGAATCTTCTTCTTGTGTACTGTTCTCGTCTCCAGCCGAACTTTCGCTGCCGCACCTGATCGCATTACTGGGCCGATTGATGCGAGCCAGACGGTTAGCGCGGGGGGCGTTCCTTTGAAGGCTCAGCCAAAGTATGACGAGGGCCCGGCCGACCCGTCGCTCAAGCTCAACCACATGACATTGCTCACCGTCCCGTCGGCGAGCCAGCAGCAGGCGATGGACGAATTGCTAGCGGAGCAGCAGGATCCGCACTCTCCTCTGTTTCATAAGTGGCTCACGCCCCAGCAATATGCCGATCGCTTTGGCCTCAGCCCCAATGACGTAGGGAAGCTCACCACCTGGCTGCAATCGCAGGGCTTCACGGTTCAGAGTGTCGCCCAGGGGCGCAATTGGATTGTCTTCAGCGGAAGCGCTGCTCAGGCCGAAAAGGTCTTCCACATTGAGATTCACAACTTCGAAATCGATGGGAGAAAGCGGTTCTCGAACACGACTCCGATCTCCATCCCAGCCGCGCTCTCCGGCGTGGTAACCGGAGTTCGCGGCCTCAGTAATTTTCCTGCCAAATCGTATCTCGAGCGAAGAAAACCCAGCTATACATACCCGGTCAACGGCGGGTACCAACTCTACCTAGCTCCGGGCGACATCGCTACCATCTACGACTTAACGCCGCTTTACACTGCAGGCATCGACGGAACAGGAATGACGCTCGCAGTCATAGGCCAGACCGATGTCTATCTCGACGACCTGGTCGACTTCCGCAGCCCCACAGTCGGTTTCAATCTCCCGGCGATCACCGGCTGTACGACTAACGGCAACGGAGTTGTCACTTCCTGCTCCCCCGGCTCGACTAATCTTCTCCAATATGTGCTGGTGGGCGCTGACACGACGGGAGAACCCGACTCCATCGGAGACGATTTGCCGGAAGCCGATCTCGATCTCGAAATGTCGGGAGCTGTGGCGCGCAATGCGCAAATCATCTATGTCAACGCACCCGATCCGAATGGCGCCGGCGTCTGGGATTCCTGGTACCACAGCGTCGACAGCAATTTGGCGCCGGTGATCACGCTAAGCTATGGCATTTGTGAATTTTCGGAGGCATCTTTTAGTGCCAGCAATACCGGGGAAGAGACGTTCACGTCCGATGAGGCCGAATTAAAGAAGGCCAACTCCTTTGGCATCACGTTCATGAATTCGAGCGGTGACAGCGGTGCAGCCGAATGCGATCCGCCGGAAAACAGCCCGAGCGAGTCGTTCGCCACCCAGGGACTGGCGGTGCCCTATCCCGCTAGCAGCCCGGAGGTTACCGGCGTCGGCGGCACCATGACTACCTTCGCCGAGACCAGTACGGACGCCAGCACCTATTGGTACACCGGCAACGACACCAATGGCAACGGCCAAGGCGGCTCAGCGATCGGCTACATTCCAGAAGCCGCCTGGAACGACCCCGCAGAAATCGGGGCGTATTGTGCCGTCCCTCCCGCAGGTTCAAATTGCGTTGCCGACGGCATATCAAATCAGGAAACCGCACAGGAAGTCATCGGATTCAACGCCAGCGGCGGCGGCGCCAGCGGCTGTACGGTGCTCAGCGGCGGTCAGTGCGCCGGCGGCTTCCCCCAACCATCATGGCAAACCGTGACCGTTCCCAACCAGGCCAGTGCCCGCTTCGTGCCCGACGTCTCTCTGCTCGCTTCACCATATTTTCCCGGCTTCATCTGGTGCACGGCGGTGGACGAACTGGCCTACGCGAACGTCGCCCCCTACAATGGAGAAACCACGAGCAGTTGCGCGAGCGGCATCAATGCGGCGATAGCCGGCGTTCCGAACCCCAACCCGAACGATGCACCTTACGTTGGCGCTTCGGTCATCGGGGGCACCTCGGCATCCTCACCCATGTTTGCCGGCATCGTCACCCTGCTGAACCAGTACGTGGTTACGAATAAGCTGCAAAGCACGCCCGGCTTGGGCAACATTAACCAGAAGCTCTACGAGCTTGCGATTTCCCATCCCACCGCGTTTCACAGGATCACCGCCAGCGATTACCCGGCGGCCCCGGGCAGCAACACCGAATACTGCGAACCGGGAACTCCGGGATTTACTACTACCTTCGCCAAGGAGTTGAATTGTCCGGCGGCAGTGGCGCCGGCAACTGAAGGAGTGTTCGGCTACCTTTCCTCGAATGCCGACAGTGCCACGGGATACAACCTGGTGACCGGCCTGGGCTCGGTCGACGGCAACAACTTCGTGCTCGCATTTGGAGGTCTCGCGACTACCTCCACCAGCGCCACCGTTACCTCCAGCCAGAACCCGGCGATTCAGGGTGCAACGGTGACCTTCACTGCGACCGTTACAACGACGGGATCAAACCCGCCCACGGGCACTGTGACCTTCTATAATGGCACCACAAATATCGGCTCTGGCACTCTGGCGACCGTGAGCGGCGCACAGGTGGCGACGTTAGCAATTAACAGTCTTCCTGTAGGCGCGGATTCGATCACAGGCGCCTATAGCGGCGACGCTAATAACGCTCCCAGTACGTCGGCGGCCCTGACCCAGACCATCACTGCTGTGACCACCACTACCGCCGTTGCTTCCAGCCTGAACCCAGCGAATTATGGCGCGGCGGTGACCTTCACGGCAACCGTTACCACCACCGGCTCAATCAAGCCCACCGGCACGGTGACCTTCTACAACGGTACGACCAGTCTCGGCACTGGCACCCTGGGCACTTCGGGCGGTCCTACGATTGCAACGGCAGCCTTTACCACCTCCACACCCCTCGCTCCCGGAACGGACTCGATCACTGCGGTTTACGCCGGCGACTTGAATAATTCCGGGAGCACATCAGCTGCGCTGATCGAGACTGTCAATCCCCCCACTTTCACCTTTACCGCCACCAGCACTTCGGAGACTGTCCTTGCTGGGCAGACGACAGCTGCATACAGTTTCACTGCCACACCCGGCGGCGGGTCCACCTTCGCCGGCGCGGTGACGTTTAGTTGCGCTTTCGCTCCCACGGATCCGACATTAACGAACAGCAGTTGCGTCTTCAACACGGGACAGGCCACTTCGACGCAGATTGCGGCCGGTTCGGGAGCCACAACAGTTACTCTCACAATTTCAACCGCCGGTCCGAACACTGGGACGGGAGCACAACTACGCCGCCGGGCGGATAGCCGCTCTCCATGGCTCCCGTTGACGCTGCCCATTGCGGGCTTAGTGATGCTCGGCAACGTGATGAAAAGAGCCTCGAAGCGTCCAGTGATCGCCCTCATGTGCTTCTCGCTGGCACTGCTCGGCTTCATGATCGCTTGCGGAGGAGGAGGAAGCTCGACGACGCCCCCTCCCGCCGGAGTAGTAACCGTCAGCCCGGGCACAGCACAACTTTATGCCGACGAAGCGGGAAACGCGTGGTCTGCGCCTCCAACCCAGCAATTTTCCGCCACGGTCAGTAACTCCACCAGTCAGACCGTGACTTGGGCCATCACTGGCAGCTCGAACGGGACGATCTCTACCACCGGACTCTACACGACACCGGCAACCGTCCCGAGCCCAGCTACCGTTACCGTCACGGCGACATCGTCCGCAGCGACGAACCCGGGAACGGCGACTGTCACCATCTTGAATCCGACCGGAAACGGGCAACTCCCCGCGACATACAACGTTACCGTGACGGCGACCGAGGCCACCACTGTGCACACGCAGCCAGTGACTCTGGTCGTGCAATAGGTTTCTTACACTCAGGTTGACTCCTGCTTCCGGGCGCGGAGACATTCCGCGCCTTTCTTATTTTCGCGCGGCTAGCGTTCGGCGATCTTATCGTCCACAGCGCAAAGCCGCGAAGATGCTGGTGGGCGATGCAGGACCCCGAGCCTGTTACTTCCTGCTTATCGATCGCATCCTTCAACCACCCTAGCCGGAGTAAACTGGAACTACTTTTCCTGGGTGGGAGGAGGCAATGGTCACTCGAACTGCCCTCCTGGTGCGCATCCCGTCGACCTTGCTGTTGGTGATCTGCCTGCTTGCACCTGTTGGCGCGCAACACGGAGGCGGAGGCGGCCACTTCGGAGGTGGTCACTCTGGTGGCGGGCACTCCTCCGGCAGGCAGTCCGATAGGAGCAAGCACTTCGGATGGCTGCATTTCGGGTTCAGAAAACACTCTGGCCGGCAAGAGGCGATTGAGGCGCGCCCCGCTTCGTATTCCTTGCCCCCTACGTCAGACCTGTTGGACCCTATGTCGGCCCGTGTGGCCTCCATGGCTCGGATTCCGCCAACGCTTCTGTGGTCACCGCCGCTATTTTCACGCCGCCGCGACGAGCAATTCTCTGGTGTTGATTATCCTGTGCACACTCGCGGTTCCTCGTTCAACCGCTTTCGGCGATTTCCTTCCTCAGGATGCCTCTTGAACGGCGTGACTCAGGTATGCTTCTTCGCACCTTTTTTTCCGTTGTTTTCCTGCTACGGTGATTTTGATCCTTTCTATTCTGGCTACTCACTTGGTCCCGGCGACGATCTGGATTCAACCCAGGGACCCGTTCTGCCGGAAATGCCGGTAATGCCGCCCGCTGCCGATCCAGCCGATGAAGACATAACAGAAGGAAATTCGTCGACGCATCCCGGAGCCCCGCTCGTTCCGACGACCGAAGACCGGGTGGACAAAGGAGTATTTCTGCTGGTGCTGAGCAATGGGTCCAGCCATGCCGTGACCGACTACTGGGTCGCCGACGGCTATCTCGAATACATCAGCCCCAACGGCACACGCAGCCATGTTCCGCTCGACGCCCTAGATCTGCAAAGCACTGTGGTACAAAATGCTCCGCGCGGCCTACCGTTTGTGCTTCGCTTCGCGCCTGCGCAGAATCGTTAGCGCCGCCCCCAATCGCATGGAACTAAGAACGGACGCCCGAGCAGCAGGTGAAATACGGGAAGGTGTCGGCGATCGCCTCTTACACAAGAATTCGGAGACGCGACACTAACTAAAAGGATCGTGGGTCAGCTTACGGCGCGGCTGAACAGAGTGCTGAAAAAATGTGATTTCGATGCCCAGCCCCTAAAGGGGCGTCTGATTTCGCTGGACTTATGGTATCGCTAAAGCGATACCCTGATACGCAGCTCGAGTTTTTTGGCAATCTGTGAAGCCCCGCCCTTTCAAGACAAATTCAAAACTGGACGGCACCGCTCGGGAGGTTGTCAGCTCGCGTGGCGCATAATGGTTGGGATGCGCATGTGGCAAACAATTCGTGCTTCGGTCCTCGCCCGTCATGCGCATGAACAGGCGTATGCAGCTCTGGTGCTTTCGGGCGGCTACGAAGAGGCGGGAGATGATGGACGCTTCCAGGTGAAGGCCGGCGACGTCATCTTCCATGGCCAATTTGAAGCGCACCTGGATCGTTTCTCCAAAGCGGGTGCCGTGGTGCTTAATCTTCGGTTGCCTCCGAGCTGTGCCTACACGCCTGGGATTGCGGCCGTAGCCGATCCAGACTCGATTGCGCGCGTGGCCGAGAGAGGCTGCGTAGACGCCATAGACTTGCTTTTGTCCGTAGCTGTTAGCCGGACACCACAGGCGGCTGACTGGCCCGATGAGTTGGCTGCGGCCCTGCTACAGAATCCATCTCTCAAACTGTCGCAGTGGGGAGAAAACAAGGGAATTCCCCCGTGGACTGTGTCGCGTGGTTTCGCCTTGGTGTTTGGTATTTCTCCCGAGGCCTTCCGGGCGCGCGCTCGGGCGCGCCATGCATGGAGGCTCATTCATGATACTCCGGCGCCTTTCGCAAGCATTGCGGCTGATCTTGGCTTCGCCGACCAGTCGCACATGACACGGAGCATCAAGCAACTCACCGGAATTGGGCCGCAGGCGTGTCGATCCGCTGCAAATGGATTCAAGACAAGAAGGCAGGCCGGCGCTTAGAACCAAGCAATGCACCGGATTCTCTATCTGCCCTTTGTTTTGGTCTTAGCGTGTTCTATCAAGATCGCCAACGCGCCCCTGCTCTATGCAGAGACCGCTCCCCTGCACACCATTTCCTCGCGCACCACCGACTGGCAACTTAAGCCTTCTCTCAAATACGACACCCTCTGTCTGTTGAATGCGCTCAGCGGCGACCCGTTTTATCTGAAGTATTACCAAGCCGAGTACGAGCGCTTCCACTCGCTTTTCACACCGCCGGAGCAGGCCGCCTTTGCCCAGTTGAAGCGCGTCATCAAGGACGAGGGGCATGGAATTGTCTCCGCGAAGCTGGCGCTTTACTATTCCGTGGTCGATGACGAAACCATTCCAGAAATGATCGGCACCACACGCGACAGCGCCGCGATGGAAGCAGCTCTCAAGAAGACTTCGTACTGGAGCGAAGACGGGTGGCAGAACTACGAAGCGGCGAGGCCAGCCTTGGAGGTGGCGCTCAGGGCTTTGGATCGGGTCGGATTTGCGGCGTATTGGGAGGCAAATGCCAAGCCAAGGATCAAGCAGCGCATAGCGGAGATCTCCTCCGAACTTCCGCAATACGACATCATCCCGGTCATCGAGAATTACCTTGGCTTTCCCCTTCCATCGCACACGATTACCGTATATCTGCTGGCCTATTCCGAGCCTCACGGAATCCGTATCACGGCTCTGCGCTTCCTGACCCATGTGTCGTATCCGTTTCGCATCGTCCTGCATAATGCAATTCACGAATCCATGCACCCGCCTTACCGCGCGGACGATGCGAAGGTCCGTGAAGCCATTGACCTGCTGGGACGCGATCCCCTCGTGATCGACAAGGTTCAGCACCATGACCCAGCCTTTGGATACAACACGACGGCCGGTTACATCGAAGAAGACTCGGTGCAGGCGTTAGAGCAACTGGTTAGCGAGAAATTCGGTGTCGCCCACAACCCTTGCGAGTATTGGAAAGAGCAGGATGGCGGCATGCATGTGCTCGCTGCGGCTATGTATACGGATTACAAGCAGTCGTTATCTTCTAATCCCGGGTCCTATTCGCAATGGTTCGTAGGTGCGGTCGAGGACGGACAGCTCCGCCGAAGCGAGCTGCAGAAAACCGTTCAGTCCTTCTTTTCTACAACCCTTTGTCGTTAGTTCGGGGATGGAATGAATGAGCCTGCCAAAGCGTTCACCACAAAGGTCACTGAGGTTCACGAAGGAAAACCTCGACGCAGAGCGGACAGCATCATTGCAGTCATCGGCTCGCCGATACCTTAACGAGCTGGGAGCTCTACGTGGGAATCAGCAAAGTAAAGCCAGCGGTGGCGATGAGCGCCACAGCCCAGATCAGATCCAGATTCACCCAGGTTTTTCGCAGAATGTCGAGACCCACTTTCTTATACACGACGAAGGCTATCAGTCCGGTGACGAGAAGATATCCGAGCGTGTGGACAAGCAAGGTGATCAACGCTGTCGACCACGGTCCGGCAAAGGCGAGCGCGTGGAGATGGTGAGCAGAATCGCCGAAGTCAGCCGCCGCGTGGAGCGCTGATATTTT
>Ga0302326_10031626_pt1 | contig 10567 bp, 8 predicted proteins | sample Palsa_T0_3_FD_202264 | JGI IMG/M metagenome (GOLD analysis project Ga0302326, IMG submission 202264) | Peat permafrost microbial communities from Stordalen Mire near Abisko, Sweden - Palsa_T0_3 | ecosystem: Environmental > Terrestrial > Soil > Palsa > Peat permafrost | place: Sweden: Abisko...
TGGTCTCGAATCACTCGATTTCCTCCCGCTGGCGGAAGAGCGCCTGCAGCTTGCGGGAGCCATGGACGATGCGGAGTATATCCACACCGTCTTCCAGCGGCCGGTAGAGAATGAGCATCCGTTCAAACCCTGCGACACGGAACATGCGTAGTGTGACGAGCTCTGGGGTCCTGAGCCGCGCATGCCAACCCATGTTTCGGCTGGGTGGCGAGGAGGGAAAATGTTTCGTCCGCGGCAGCCAGGAAGCGTAGCGCCACATCGAGGCTCGCATTGCGTGCGAGATAGTCGGCATAATCCCCGATGTCACAGTCCGCTCGGGGCTTTATCGTGTAGTGGCTTCTCACCGAGGGCCGGGTTCCGGTAGCGATCAGTGATTAGGCGACGCTTCGCATCCCAATAGCTCTCAGACCCTTTGATCGACTGGCCGGAATTGAGACCTTCCAACGCCAAGGCCTTAAGCTCCTCCTCCGCGGCTTCGTCGTCGCGGGCGAGCCGCTCGACGTAAGCCTGGATCGTAACTCCTTCCGCTTCGGCCCTTGCGCGAAGCCTGGACTCCAGGTCGGGTTGGATCACTATACTCATCCGTGCCCACAATAGCACAGGTGCCCGCACAAGAGGAGACGGGGGGAAGGGGATTTTTGGCCGACATGTGACTGGGCAGAAGGCCGGCTTTTGGATTTAGAAGCGGAGGATTCCGGCTATGGCGCAGGCTAGCAGCTTCGTGGCAGCAGTGAGTGTTTTTCGGGCAGCGAGACGACGGCGAGTTACCGGGGAAAATGGTCACTTTGCGATGTAAAGTTCGCTGATCCTCCGCGCCGCCGGCCGAAGTGTCGCTCAGAGCCATAAGAACAAGCGCAAAATGAGCCGCAGGAGCTGCGAACAAGCCTCCCTTGTAACCGCCGGGGCTTGCCCACTCCCATGACTTTCCGCAGGATCGGCGAAACGCGGCTCCGTGCACCGGCAGTCGCTTCAGGATGTTGTCCCGACCTCGCAAATGTACGCGCCTCATCCACACATCGCCGATTCGCCTTGCCCGCACCCTGCCTACTCCTTGCTTTCGGCTCTACGGTGCCCTAAATAGAAAGTCTCAGAGAGTGTATAGCCGAACGGTCATGAATAGCACGCAATTTTTCTTGTTGTAGTGCCGTAGAATTGGCAAGATATGCATCGCAGCCCCGATTAGCCCGATATAGTTTCATCGGACCATGAAAATAGATGAGTGAACATCATGGCTTTGATCATTGGCAGAAAAGGGGGGTGGATCTGGCGCTGCCTACGGTGCCCCGCCGTCCCTCTTGGGCGCCGAGAGGGCCAAGCGGCGTTGCGCCATGGCCAGGTTGGTCGCCCGCACCTGCTCGACCAAGTCGTACTTAGGCCGGTCGGCCACATCCACCATCCCGAATGCGTAGTCCTCGCCCTCCACCAAGCCTGGATGCGTTTCACCCGGAAAGCCGCGGCCAGACACCGGCTCATCGCGATATTCAAACCACGCCACGCCCACGCACCAGGGATTACGCGCGGCCGCCTCCAGCGTGGTCCGATACTTTGCCCCCGCGTCGGCGTCGTCGCTGGCGCTCGCTTCCGGATAGACCTCGTAGCCGCGCATCAGATTGTAGCTTGGGGGAAACGAAAATTCGCCCAGAAAGATCGGCTTGCCGCTGGACTTCGCCAGACTCCGCAGCAGGCTGTCTTCGAACGCCGGCGCGTAGCGATCGAAGCCCATCACATCCACATGCGCGGCCATCAGTTGCCAGTCGGCCGAATTCACCCACCATCCGGGGACGATCCACGAGCCGAAATACAAATGATTCGGGTCGATGCTCTTCACCGTTTGGTAGAGGAATTCGTAATACCGATCCGCGTAGTACTCGCGTAGCGTCTCGATGTCCGCGGCCGGCGGCGCCAGGGTCGCGTGAACGCCCCACGCGGCAGCCATCGCGGCCACATTCCCGCCGTAAATCGCGCTCAGCGCGTGGTCCACCAGCGCGCGTTTAGCGGGCGTGGCGGCGCCCATGCCGAGTATGCTGGCGATCTCGTCCGGCGTGACGATCTGTTTGTATTCGCTGCCGTAGGACCAGCCCAGGATCAGCGGATCGTTCACGCGCGCTTGCATCTGCTGCCGCAAAGAGGCCCGCAACAGCTCCTGCACGTGGGGATCGAAGATGTCCGGGTGGCGCGTCAGGAGCGGCACATTGTCGCTTTCCAGCACTGGCAGCATGGGCAAAGTGCCGGCGTCGCCCGCCCATTTGCCGAAGCCAGAAAATCCCCAAGCTCTCATGCGCCGCACTGCCAGGTTCGTAGCGGTGGTCCGCCACGCGCCGCTGCCGTACTTGCGGATCATGTTCCAGGTGTCGAAGGAAACGCTGGCGATCCCCGTATGGCCCCAGTCCCCTGAACTCCAAGCCGAGTTGTACGGCGCGGTCTGCGGAGGCAGCGCGGCGAACTCCCACTCGCGGCCCGTGGTGGGAGTATTGTTGCCGGTGGTGAGCGGTCCCGTGTCCAACCCGATATAGAAGCAGGGATTGCCGGCCGGCGAGATCAGCCACCACACGCTGTTGTGCTGGACCACATGGAAGAAGCCCGTGGCCGCATCCGACCAGCCCGCGTTGCGGACGCCGCCCCACGCATCGTAGCCCGTGGGCGCTCCCCAACCGGCGAGTTTCGTCTGCTCTTCGGCGGCGGCGGATCGCAGATCGAAGTCACTCTGAGTCTTGCCTGGGAAGCTTGCATGGATACTTTGGCCGTAAGTATCGACATACGGGGCATAGCTTTTGGGATCCGCCGTCGCGGCGGTAAGGCGGAATACGGCAGTGACAGTCAGAGACGCACCGGCTGCGTATTGGAACGGCGCGTTCCGGGAAATCGATGCCGGCGCAAGCAGCATGAGCGGCACTGGCCGCGCGGCCACCGCGAACGTCTCCGAAACGGTATTCCCGCCGCTGGACGCCGCTTCGAGAGAGCTTTGCGTAAGCAGATAATCGCTTGCGCCCACCGCCCAGGATGGCACAGAATCCGCCAGTAGTTGCCGCTCCGGCAGAGCCGTGAATCGACTGGCGATGTGACCTAGCCGGCGCCCGTCCAGGTACAGTTCGAAGTGGGCGGGCGCGATCACGGCCTTGGCTGTGTAGTCGCGATCCAGCTTCCACTTGGGATTGGCGACGATGAACCGCCACTGGGAACCATTGGCGACTCCTACCGTGACGATCATGGTCTTCAATTTGCAAGACTTCGACGACCCCGCGGTCGAGTTCTCAAGGTCCATGTAAAACCCCGCTTTCGCCGCCCAATTCGATTGATCCGCCAGCGTGAAACGGCAATCCGTGGCCCGCGCCGCCATTGGGAACAGAAGCCGCAACAGAACCGCGGCGGTGAGGGTGCGCGCCGCCACGTGAGCCATGCTTTCACGGTAATACGATGCAATCGTACCTGAAAGACCCACCTGGATGTTGACGCCGCTGCGGCGATCTACTCAACCGCCATAGTCACTTGGTTCGCGGCCGCACCGCCTACGCTGAGCGCCACCGGAACCGCGTCGCCTATGGACACTCGCCGGCACTTGCGCGTTCACCCGATACAGCCCCACCACCCCGGCGCCAGCCCGGCAAACGAAACCGTCGCCGGCACGCCGCCGAGGGTGACAATCACGGTTTGGGCGGTTCCCGCCAGCGGGCTCGCCTGGCGCGGACTCCGGTCGCAGGCTGATTCGTCACCGGGAGGTGGCGAAGATATTGAAGTAATTCACGTCCCGCTTGGCTGTTTGGCCCGGGGCGGCCAGCGTAGCAGTGCCGTTGATGAGAATCGCGCCTTGACCGGAGCCACCGCCATTGGCAGAATAACGACGGCGAGAACTGCGCGAGCGGCACGCTGACGGTGTTGCCGCTCAGATCGTCGGTGACGATGGCGAGTTGCGCCTGGGCTTGCCCCGGCGCGAGGCATGGGATTTAAAAGCTGTGGACTTCCAAAACATAATCGGCACATAATGTTTTATGGCGGATGCGGAGTCCCTCGGTCGAGACGATCTTATGCGCTTGATCCGCGAGCTGCAGCGGCAGGTTGAGGACTTGCGAGAGAGGCTTTCGGGTTAACGCAAGCGTGTACCTCAGGGGGACGGCGCCCTATTTGTGAAGGAGCATCGCGTAAACGGGCACTCTATCGAGGCTGCGGGCGGCAAACTCGATAACCGCCTTGACCTGTTCGCGGTCCAGCCAGTCGAACCATTCCACGATGTCGTCGATATTGGCCCCGGCTTCCAGATTCTCGAAGGTCGCGGACACCGGCATCCGGTGCCTTCCTTCTTTCATGGTACGCCAAAGGGCGCTGGCAAACCTCTACTTGACGTATTTCGGGGTCTGCCCATTTACCCATGGATCGTACTCGGACGCGAAACTAACGCGCTCGCCGATGGACGGGTGATCGTAGAGCCAGAATTCGACGAACGGACTGGGATTGGGATCGTCCAGCGATACTTCGCCGAGAATCTGAAAAGCGCCGGCCGCCGCTTCCGATGAATTCGGCACAATTCCGTGGATCACTTCCAGCCCGTAGATATCGGCATTGTGCTCCAGCACGCGGCTGAAGGAACTCGAAACCGGCTCGGACAGGAAGCCGAAGACCGCCAGCGCCAGCAGCAGCACGGGCAGGGACGCCCAGTCGCTCACGTCGCGAATCCCCCAGCGGGCGCCGTAGCGCGCCAGCGCCCAGCGCATCGCGTGATACGCCAGGAACAGGAAAATCAGAATGCCCAGCAGGGCCGCGCCCATGCCGATCCACACATGTCCCAGCACATAGTGCCCCATCTCGTGGCCGAACACGAAGAGGGTCTGGCCAGTATCCATCTTCTGAATAGTGTTGTCCCAGACCACTACGCGCTTGGATGCGCCGATGCCGGTGACGTAGGCGTTCAGAGACTTCAGTTTCTCGCTGGCCCGCATTTCGAACATGCGATCGGGCGGAATCTCCAGGCCGCCGCGCGCCACCACTTTCTCAATCGCGGCCACCAGCGCGGGTTGCGTCGCGGCCAGCGGCTCGAACTTGAAGAACAGCGGCTCGACTACCACCGGCTCGATGAACATCAGGAACAGAACCATGGGCACGGCCGCCAGCCAGAAGTAGAACCACCAACGGCGCGGGCTGCGGCGCATCGCGCCATAGAGCACCCAGATGGCGATGCCGGCTAGGGCAAAGGTGAGCAGCTCGCCCTTGGTCCAGTCCCAGAACCACGATGGCCAACCTTGGATGGACTGCTCGAACTTGAGCGAGAGGTGGTGCCCGTAGAGGCCGACCGGCAGTTCGAGCGCGTCGATCGCCAGCAGCAGCAAAGGTGCGAAAATGTAGGCCTGCAAGATGCGGCGGCGCGTGGCGGATTCCGCGATGTTGCGCAAGCGCGGTGCGACGCGCCACGCCAGCAGCGCGAAGAGCACCAGGATGCCGTAGGCGACAGCGATGAAGTGCAGGCGGTTGCGGGCGGCCGCGTATTCGATGGCTTTGGCCAGTTTGTCCGGCGGGAGCGTGTAGGTCCTGGCGGCTAAGAGCAAAGCTGGAAACATATTTCTCCTTTTCCCCAGACGGTCTGGCGGCCGACGCCGGTCCACTGTCCGGCGCGCAGGTAGGGCAGGAACTCGCCCAGATCGCCATCATACTCTGCTTCACCCGTGAAGCCGCCGATGGGATGGGTCTGGCCGGTGCGGCTGGAACGGCGCTCGATGTCGTGCCACGTGAGGTCGCAACGCGCAAGGCGTACGGCGGCGGCGCGCTCGCCCATGGCGCGGAAATCGATATCGAGAGGGCGGGGCCCGTAGAGGGCGCGGAGGGTGCTGATGCGGTCGCGCAGGCGGGCGAACAGGATCGGGAATTCGGGGCGGTCCGCTCCCTTTAATTCGGTTGGCGTCAGGAATTGCACTCGGATATGGGCGGCGTGTTCGGGTTCGCCGCCGAGATTGATCGCGACGTTCTCCCGATCGACGGAGAGGAGTTCGGCGCGGGCGCGTCTGGACCCAGACCTTCTGTGGCGAGGCGCGCGAAGGCCGCGAAGAACAGTGGCCGCCGGTCGGCAGTCAAGTCGAAGAGGTGTACATCGAAGTGAAATCCCGATCCCGGAGCGATGGTGCGGCCGTCTAGATGCGTCGCGCGGATCACAAAGGGACGCGGCGGATCGGCGAGCCCGCTTGGTCCGGTGGCCGCCTTCGGTGCGAAGATGCTCGCGTATTCCCCTCGGCTCGTAGTTTCGCGCAGAAGCATGCCGAACGCGCCGCGCAGCGTGTTGCCCGCTTTGCCTAGCGGGAAATAGAGCGATCCGGCCGCGCGAAAGTGAAAGCGGAGCCGGATCAATTCAAAGGTCACGGTGTCACTTTAGCAAATGAGCCGAGCGGGGCGGCCCATCGCGGCCTGCCCCTACGCCGCCGGAAGGCGGGCGCAATCCAGCATGATGGCGCAGTCAGCTTTCAAGACGTTCTAGAGGCGCTGCTCGTGCTCGTGGAGCGATGGCGGCCAGTTTGTCGATGTTCCCGGCCTGCTTTTCCACGATCCCAAGGATACGGCTGAACCGCTCGTTATATTGGGCATCGCGCTCTGCGGCAGCGGCGCGCATGTCGGCGATATCGTGGTGCAGCAGTTCCAGGCTTTGGGTGAGGGCTTCGTGCCCTTCCGTGAGCCGCTCGAGACGCTAATCGATGGTCATGGTTTCTCCAGTATAGCGTGGGCGGCATCGAGGTGCCGCCCAACTCACGATTCGCCTCCTCTGGCCGGGCCATCGAAACACCATAGGCCGTTGGGCCAGAGCGCGGACGCTATGGCACTCGGAAGGGCCCGTTGCTGGAAAGTGTGCCGCTGGGTGTTACCACCTGGACTTTTCCGGTACTCGCGCGGTCGGGTACGGTGGTCGTGATTAAGTATCTCGACACCACCGTGAACGTGGCTGCCGTGCCGTTGAAGGTGACGCTGGTTGCGCCAGTCAGATCGCTTCCCAGAATCCTGACGGCCGCTCCCGCGTTGCCGGAGGCAGGTTGCGTTTCCACGAACGGGTGGAGACCTTCGGATAGCCGGAATAGCGTCCCGTAGCCGCCCTGGGTCCCGCCGTACGCGGTCGTCCCGTAGAAGTCGCCGTTGGTGTCCTGGATTAGTCCCGCCTCGGCGTAGTAGCCGTCCGGGCATCCGCTCTGGGTGCAGAAGCTGTACAGCGTCGTCAACGTGCCGCTAGGGCCAATTTTGAAGATCGTGCCCTGTCCGCCGGCCCCGCCATACGTGGTTGTCCCGTAGAAGTCGCCATTGGCGGCCTGGACTAGCGCGGCTTGGGGCTTCTCGCCGTCCGGGCACCCGACTTGGGAACAGAAGCTGTAGATGGTTGTTAGGGCGCCACCCGGAGTGATCTTGAAGACGGTCCCACAGCCTGAGGTGCAGTTGCCGTTCCCGCCGCCCGATGTTGTCCCCCGTTGGGGGCCTGGATCATCCCGTTGGGGTCTTCGCCGTCCGCGCAGCCGTCTTGGGAGCAAAACGCGTATAGCGTCGTCAGTGTGCCGTTCGGGGTCATTTTGTAGACCGTCCCAGCGCCATAGCCATAACCCTCGGCGGGGTTCGTGGTCCCGCAAAAATCACCACTGATAGCTTGGATCGGCGCCGCGACGGAGTTTGGGTTTGAGCCATTCGGGCAATCGAATGAGCAGAAACTGTACAGAGTGGTTAGCGTGGCGCTGGGGGTAATCTTGAAGATGGTGCCTACGTCGTAGATCCCGCCCATGTAGGTTGTGCCGTAGAAGTCGCCATTGGTGGCCTGCACCAGCGCCGCGTACGGGCTTACGCCGTCCGGACAATCGAATTGGGAACAGAAGTTGTATAGCGTGGTCAGGGCGCCGCTGAGCGTGATTCGGAAGACCGTACCGTATCCCCCGTTGTTCCCGTCGTCCCCGCCGGACTGGGTGGTACCGTAGAAGTCGCCATTCGCGGTTTGGATGAGCTTGGCGTACGACGAAGCGCCATCCGTGCATTCGCTTTCGGAGCAAAAGTTGTACAGCGTCGCCAACGCGCCGCCCGGAGTGATTTTGAAAACTGTCCCATAGCCGCCGGACCCGCCAAGCGTCGTCGTCCCGTAGAGGTTCCCATCGGCGCCCTGGACTGGCGGCGCCCAAGGGTTTGCGCCGTCGGTCTTATCGAAGCTGTGGAGCGTGGTGAAGGTCTGCGCGGGCAGGGCGATGGCCGTGGCTGCGCAGAGGATGAATAGTGTCAGTTTGCGCCGTTTCATAGATTGTAGAAGCCCTTGCCCGCCGCGGCCAGACGCTCCAGCAGCGGCGCGGGCCGCCAATGATCGCCCAGGCGCGCACGGTATTCGTTCACTTTAGCCAGCACATGCGGGAGGCCGAGCGAGTCGGCGTAGGCCATGGGTCCGCCGCGATGCCGCGGATAGCCGAAGCCATATGCGTAGATTACATCAATGTCGCCGGGCCGGATGGCGATGTGCTCATCGAGCACGTTGGCGCCTTCATTTGCCAGCGCCACCGTGATGCGCGATAGAATCTCGTTGTCGGACACCGGCTGCCGCGTAATGGCCCGCTCGTGCGCCGCCTTGGCCGCCAGCTCTTCGATCAGCGGATCGGGAATCGGCGTGCGGCTGCCAGCTTCATAGCGATACCATCCACCGCCGGTCTTCTGGCCGTAGCGGCCCATTTCGTAGAGCCAGTCGGGCACCGGCGATTCCGGCCCTTCAGCGCGGCTGGCGCCGATTGAGCGCAAATACTGGCGGATGCGCGCGCCTACATCGATGCCCGCGATATCCTGCATGCCGAACGGCCCCACGGGCATGCCAAAGCCGGTCATCGCCTGGTCGATTTGCGGGACACTGGCACCCTCTTCCAGCAGCAGATACCCTTCGCGCATGTAGTAGGCCAGCATGCGGTTGGCGACGAAGCCGAAACAGTTGCCGACCACTACGCCCACCTTGTTCAGCTTCTTCGAGAGCTTCAGGGATGTGGCGATGGTCTGGTTGCCGGACTCGCGCCCGCGCACGATCTCCATCAGCTTCATCACGTTCGCGGGGCTGAAGAAGTGGTGCCCGATGACGTTGGCGGGGCGCCCGCTCGACTGCGCGAATTGATCGATATCCAGTGTGGAAGTGTTGGACGCCAGCACGCAATCGGGGCGCGTGACGCGTCCCAGATCGGCGAAGACGGACTTCTTCAGCTCCAGGTTTTCGAACACGGCTTCGACCACGATATCGACCTGATCGAAACCGTCGTAGGTGAGGGTGGGTCGGATCAGCGACATGACCCGCTCTACCTGCTCGGGCGTCATCTTGCCTTTGGAGGCGGAGATATCGTAGTTCCGGCGGATGGTGGCGAGGCCGCGGTCGAGGGCCGCCTGATCGGATTCCTTGAGTAGCACGGGGATGCCGGCGTTGGCGTAATTCATGGCGATGCCGCCGCCCATGGTGCCCGCGCCGACCACCGCCGCCGCGCGGATTTCCACCGTAGGCGTTTCTTTCGGCACGCCGGGAACTTTGGCGGCTTCGCGCTCGGCGAAGAACAGGCGGATCAGGTTGCGGGATTCGGCGGAGAGCACGCAATCGGCGAACAGCTCGATTTCGCGCGCGGAGCCGGCGTCGAAGCCCCCTTGCACACCGGCCGCGATGGCGTCGACGGCAGCGTAGGGCGCGTGCGCGCCGCGGGCGGTCTTCTTCAGGCTGGCGCGGGCCGCGTCGATGGCAGTGGAGGCCGCGGTGTAATCGGCGATCTTGGTTTCCTGCTCGCGGACTTTGCGCGTTTCGCCCGCGGCGGCCTTGGCGAGGGCGAAGGCGATGGCGCCGGCGAGGAGGTCGCCATCGACAAGGTGATCGACGATGCCTTCGGCCAGCGCGCGTTTGGCGCCGATGTGCTGGCCCAGCGTGCAGAGTTCCACCGCGGTGGCCACGCCGCAAAGCCGCGGCAGACGCTGCGTGCCGCCAGCGCCCGGAATGATGCCGAGCAGCACCTCGGGTTGCCCAACCTTGGCGGCGGGCACGGCCACGCGATAGTGGCAGGCCATGGCGAACTCCAGCCCGCCGCCCAGCGCGGTGCCGTGGATGGCGCACACGACCGGCTTGGGACAGTCTTCGATGCGCCGCAACAACGCATGTACCCGATGCGAACGGTCGATGGAAACTTCGCGGTTGGGGATGGTTCCGAAGACCTTGATATCGGCGCCGGCGATGAACGTGTTGCCCGCGCCGATCAGCACGACGGCTTTGACGGCAGGGTCGGCGGCGGCGCGCGCCACGCCCGCGTCGATGCCTTCGGGCACGCCGGGGCTGAGGGCGTTGACTGGGGAGTTGTCGATGGTGACGATGGCAACGTCGTCTTGGACGGTGTAGGGGACGAGTTCTGGCATGGGATGTCGATCCGATCCATTATGGCACTGGCGGGGGGCAGGTGTCGGCACGAGTGCCGACACGGCACGCACGAGTGCGTGCGCCACGATCACAGGATATAGCGGCTGAGGTCCTGATCCTTGACGATGTCGGCCAACTGCTTGCGCACGTAGGCGGCGTCCATCTTCACGGTCTTCTTCTTCAGGTCCGGTCCCTCGAAGGAGACTTCTTCGACCA
>Ga0302326_10031629_pt1 | contig 10566 bp, 6 predicted proteins | sample Palsa_T0_3_FD_202264 | JGI IMG/M metagenome (GOLD analysis project Ga0302326, IMG submission 202264) | Peat permafrost microbial communities from Stordalen Mire near Abisko, Sweden - Palsa_T0_3 | ecosystem: Environmental > Terrestrial > Soil > Palsa > Peat permafrost | place: Sweden: Abisko...
CAGCTGGAACGAGCTCTTCGACCGCTACCGCAGCGCGTTCCCGCAGCTCGCGGCGGAATATGAGCGCCGCTGCAAGGGCGATCTGCCTGCCAACTGGAGTGAGATTGCCGGCAAAACCCGCACTGCCGCCCTTCAGGAGGCGAAGCCCCAGGCCACGCGCCAGAGCTCGCAAGCATCCATAAATGTCCTGGCGCCGCTCCTGCCGGAGCTCCTCGGCGGCTCGGCCGACCTCACCGGCTCCAACAATACGCAGCCGAAGGACGCAACCGCCGTCACCCCGACGAATTTTTCCGGCCACTATTTCCACTATGGCGTGCGTGAGTTCGGCATGACCGCGATCATGAACGGCATGGCACTGCACGGCGGATTCATCCCCTTCGGCGGAACCTTCCTCACCTTCTCCGATTACGCGAGAAACGCCGTGCGCATGGCGGCGCTCATGCAGCAGCGCGTGATCCTCGTCTACACGCACGATTCGATTGGCTTAGGGGAGGATGGCCCCACCCACCAGCCGATCGAGCACCTGACGAGTCTGCGCGCGATGCCCCATTTGAGCCTGTGGCGACCGTGCGACGCGGGCGAGACCGCGATCGCATGGGTCGCCGCCATCGAGCGGACTACCGGGCCCACGGCACTCGTGTTGACCCGCCAGCCCCTGCCGCAGCAGCCGCGCACGGCAGAGCAGAACGCGGCCGCAGCGCGCGGCGGCTACGTCCTCATCGACTCCAAGGGCGCACCCGAATGCCTCGTGATCGCAACCGGCTCGGAGATCGGGATCGCGGCGGAAGCTGTGAATAAGCTCAATCAACAGGGACGCCGCGTGCGGCTCGTGTCCATGCCCTCGACCGACGTTTTCGACGCCCAGGATGCCGCCTATCGCGAGTCCGTGCTGCCAAGCGCCGTCGCACGGCGCCTGGCGGTGGAGGCGGGGGCGACGCTTGGCTGGTGGCACTACGTGGGACTCGCCGGCCGCGTGCTCGGCATCGATCAGTTCGGTGCCTCCGGCAAGGCGTCCGATCTATTTCCACACTTTGGCTTCACGGCCGATAATGTCGCAAAACAAGTCGAAGAATTGTTCAAAAACTGAGGAAAACATGCCTATCAAGGTCGGTATCAATGGTTATGGCCGCATTGGCCGCAACATCCTGCGCGCGCTTTACGAATCCAAGCGCACTCAGGAAATCCAGATCGTCGCCATTAATGACCTGGGTGATGCGCAAACCAATGCGCACCTGACACGCTATGACAGCGCGCACGGAAAATTCCACGGCGAAGTGCGGGTGGATGGGGATGCGATGGTCGTGAACGGCGACCGGATCCGCGTGCTCGCGCAGCGCGATCCTGCGAAACTTCCCTGGGGAGAGGTCGGAGCGGAATTCATTCTCGAGTGCACGGGTCTCTTCTCAACGCGTGCCAAGGCGCTCGCGCACCTTACGGGCGGGGCCAAAAAGGTCGTGATCTCCGCGCCGGGCGGCGAGGACGTCGACGCCACCATCGTCTACGGCGTGAATCACGACGTTCTGCAGGCCTCTTTCAGTGTAATCTCAAATGCCTCCTGCACGACCAATTGTCTTGCGCCGGTCGCCAAGGTGCTGCACGACAAGATTGGCATCGTGGCCGGCCTCATGACGACGATTCACTCGTACACGAACGACCAGGTGCTGACCGACGTGTATCACTCCGATCTGCGCCGCGCGCGCTCGGCGACCCAATCGCAAATCCCGACGAAGACCGGCGCCGCGGCGGCCGTCGGGCTTGTCATGCCGGAGCTCAAGGGCAAGCTCGACGGCTTTTCCGTCCGCGTCCCGACGATCAACGTTTCGCTCGTCGACCTGACGTTTACGGCCAAGCGCGCCACCAGCGTCGCCGAGGTCAACAAACTCATGCAGGAGGCGTCCGCGGGCGCATTCAAGGCTATCATCGCCTATAACGAGGCGCCGCTCGTGTCGGTCGATTTCAATCATGATCCCCATTCGGCGATCTTCGATGCAACACTGACGAAATGCATCGACGGCACACTCGTCAAGGTCTGCGCCTGGTACGACAACGAATGGGGATTCTCCAACCGCATGCTCGATACGACGCTCGCCTGGTCGAAGGCCACATGAACGTCTTGCGCATGTCGGACACCGACCTGCGCGGCAAGCGTGTGCTGATCCGCGAGGATCTCAACGTCCCGGTGCAAGAGGGCGCGGTGACGAGCGATGCGCGCATCCGTGCGGCGCTGCCGACGATCCGTTACGCCATCGACCAGCATGCGAAGGTGTTCATCCTGTCGCACCTGGGACGGCCTACCGAGGGCGTCTACGAGGAGCAGTTTTCGCTCGCCCCGGTTGCCGCGCGGCTCTCGGATCTTCTCGGCCAGCCGGTCGCGCTGCGCAAGGATTGGCTCGCAGGCGTTGACTGCGCGCCCGGCACTGCGGTGCTCTGCGAGAACGTGCGTTTCAATCCGGGCGAGAAGAAGGACAGCGAATTGCTCGCACGGCAGATGGCAGCGCTCTGCGATGTGTTCGTCATGGATGCGTTTGGCACGGCGCATCGTGCCGAGGCGAGCACCCACGGGGTTGCGAAATTTGCCAAGGTCGCCTGTGCGGGGCCGCTGCTCGCCGGCGAGCTGATCGCGCTCGAGCGGGCGCTGAAGATGCCGGCGCGCCCGCTCATTGCCATTGTCGGCGGCTCGAAGGTGTCAACTAAACTTACCGTCCTGGAGGCATTGCTTGCGAAGGTCGACAAGCTGATCGTCGGTGGCGGCCTTGCCAATACGTTTCTCGCCGCAACCGGCGTCAACGTCGGCCGTTCACTGCACGAGGCGGAGATGCTCGATGTCGCCCAGGCGCTCATGGCCAAGGCGCGCGCGCGCGGCGCCGAGATTCCTCTGCCCACCGACGTCGTGGTCGCGAAGGACTTCGCGGCGACCGCGCATGCCGACGTGCGCTCCATCGATAAGGTCGGCAGCAACGAGATGATTCTCGACATCGGACCGGATACCGCCGAGCACTTCAGCGAGCTGCTGCAGTCGGCGGGCACCATCCTGTGGAACGGACCCGTCGGCGTCTTCGAGTTTGAGCAGTTCGGCGAGGGCACGCGCGCCATCGCCAACGCGATCGCACGCAGCAAGGCGTTCTCGCTCGCGGGCGGCGGCGATACGCTTGCCGCTATTGAGAAGTACGGCGTCGAGGATGGCATCTCCTACATCTCAACCGGCGGCGGCGCTTTTCTCGAATTCGTCGAGGGCAAGACCTTGCCGGCGGTCGCCGTGCTCGAAGCACGGGCGCGCGCATGATCGGCTTAAGACGCACCAAGATCGTGGTGACGCTCGGGCCGGCAACCGACGATCCGGCCGTATTCGATCGCATGGTGGCCGAGGGCGTCGATGTCGCGCGCATCAACGCATCCCACGGCACGCAGGCGGATCACCTGCGGCGTCTGACGCAGGTGCGCACGGCGGCGCGCCGCGCCGACCGCTCGATCGGGGTCCTCATGGATCTGGGCGGACCGAAGATCCGCATCGAGGGCTTCCGCGACGGCCCGGTGCGACTGGAGGAAGGACAGCCATTTGCGCTCGACACGGCGCTCGGCGCGAAAGCCGGTACGGTTGCGGAAGTGGGGGTCGCCTATCGCGATCTGCCGCGCGATGTTGCGGCCGGGGATGCGCTCCTCCTGGCCGACGGGCAGATCGTGCTCGACGTCATCGCCGTCGAGGGAACGCGCATCGAGTGTCGCGTGCGCCTGGGCGGGGAGCTCTCGGATCGCAAGGGCCTTAATCGCCAGGGTGGCGGAATCTCCGCGCCGGCGCTGTCCGAGAAGGACAATGACGATGTGCGTTTCGGCGCCCAGCAGGGCATCGACTATATCGCCGTGTCATTTGCACGCGACGCTGCCGACATCGAAAAGGCGCGCGCGCTGGTGCGCGCAGCCGGCGGCGAGGCGCGCATCGTGGCCAAGATCGAGCGCCAGGAGGCGATCACCAATTTAGGCGGCATCATCGATGCATCCGACGCGGTCATGGTGGCGCGCGGGGATCTGGGGGTCGAAATGGGCTATGCGGAGCTCACCGGCCTGCAGAAGACGATCATCTATGAGTCACGCCTGCGCAACCGCGTCGTCATCACCGCAACGCAGATGATGGAGTCCATGATCCAGAATCCGGTACCGACGCGCGCTGAGGTGAGCGATGTTGCGAACGCCGTGATGGATGGCACCGATGCCGTCATGCTCTCCGCGGAGACGGCGATGGGCCGTTATCCCGTCAAAGCCGTGCGCGCGATGGCCGATGTGATCGAAGGCGCGGAGAAATACGAGCACGCCCACACGAGCACGCGCCATCGCATCGAGCGGGTCTATTCCGGCAGCGAAGAGGCGATCGCGATGGCGGTCATGTACACCGCCAGTCACATGAAGGTGCGTGCGATCGTCGCGCTCACCGAGTCGGGCGCGACCCCGCTTTTCATGTCGCGCATCAGGGCGGACATTCCGATCTACGCGTTCACGCGCCACGAGGCCACTCGCGGGCGGGTGACTTTGTATCGCGGCGTCTACCCCGTCATCTTCGATGGCGTCGGCAGCACCAGCACCGAGCGGCTGTACCATTCGATCTTTGCGCGGTTGCTGGATCTGCGGCTCGTCGAGCGCGGCGATCTGGTCATCCTCACGAAAGGGGAACAGTCGGGGGTGGAGGGCGGCACGAACTCGCTGCAGATCCTCAAAGTCGCGCTCGATTGAAGGGGCGCGCTTTGCAATCCGTCAGCCTCCGGCGGGTTTTGAAGTTCGGCGGCCTTGCGGTCGCGATCGTGATCCTGGCGGCGGTCGTCTCGGCCTACGCGCTCCTGCGCGCCTCGTTGCCGCCGCTCGATGGCGCGCTTTTGGCACCGGCGGCCGCGTCCCCGGTCGTCATCGAGCGTGACGGCCTCGGCATTGCGACGGTGTCGGCCGCGAATCGCGCTGACCTCGCATTTGGCACAGGCTTCGCCCACGGCCAGGACCGGTTCTTTCAAATGGACCTCCTGCGGCGGCTCGCAGCGGGCGAGCTGTCCGAGCTCTTTGGCGGCGTGGCACTGCGGCAGGATCAGAAAACCCGCCTGTTCCGTTTCCGCTCTGTCGCAGGCGCCGTGCTCGCCGAAGCCACGCCCGCACAGCGGGAGCTCGTTCTGGCCTACGCGCGCGGCGTCAACGCCGGTCTTGCGAGCCTCAGGAGCCGGCCCTGGGAGTATTGGCTTCTGGGCGCGCAACCGGCGCCGTGGCGCACCGAGGACACGGTACTCGTGTCGTACGCGATGTGGTGGGATCTGCAATCGGCAGGCTTAGCGCAGGAGCTCCTGCGCCACGAGATCAATGCCAGGCTGACGGGTCCCGAATGCGCCGCGGGCTGGAAATGCGCGCTCCAGTTTCTCTATCCGCATGACACTTCGTGGGACAGCCCGAATGCGGCGATGAACGGCAGCGCCAGTTCCGCTTCGGCCACGCGCGTGGGCGCGCATGCCGCGTCTGCGACCCTCGTTGCGGAAACCGGCGCCGAGCGCCCGCGCCCGGCCGGCAGCAACAACTGGGCACTCGCCGGCCGCTTGACCTCGACGGGAGCGGCGCTCGTTGCGAGTGACATGCATCTGGGTCTGCGGGTGCCAACGGTGTGGTACCGCGCGCGGCTGCGCGTAAACGCGAGCGCGACCGCTGCTGCACTCGAACTCAACGGCGTGACGCTGCCCGGAAGTCCGTTCCTGGTCGCAGGCTCAAACGGACAGGTTGCCTGGGCATTCACGAACAGCTACGGCAAATGGCTCGATGTGCAGCCGGTCGAGTGCTCATCCGTCGGTGATGCCGGGATGAGCACGACCGAGGGACTCGTGCCACTTGAGGTTGAGCGCGAGGACATCCGCGTGCGCGGAGGTGCGAGCGTCAGTCTCGCGGTGAGATCTGCATCCGCAGGCATTCTCTACCGCGTCGACCCCGAGGCGCATCGCTGCTGGTTCGCTCGCTGGCTCGCCGTGCTTCCGCAGGCGAGTAACCTCAACCTGCAATCGATGGAGCGCGCGGCCTCGGTTGCCGAAGTTCTTGCGCTGGCGCCCGCGGTCGGCATCCCGCACCAGAACATCATCGTCGGGGATCGCGAGGGTCACATCGGCTGGAGCATTTTCGGGCGCATTCCGCTTGATTCGGGGCGGCAGCGCCTGACCGGCGAGGGGCCGTGGACGAGCGCGCAGGATCATCCGCATCTGCTCGATCCGCCGTCGGGTCGCCTGTGGTCGGCCAATGCGCGGGCGATCGATGATCCGCGCTTCGAGGCGCTGCTGAGCGGCGATGAGGCGCTCATCGGCGGCGACTACGATTTAGGCGCCCGCGCGCATCAGATCCGCGACGACCTGGCGGCGCTTCGCGGCGGGGCGACTCCGGCGGACATGCTCGCCGTCCAGCTCGACGACCGGGCGGTGTTCCTGGCGCGCTGGCGCGAGCTTCTGCTCGGGCTTCTGGACCGCCAGGCACTGCTCGAGCGGCCCACCCGAGCCCAATTTCGAACCCTGATCGCCAACTGGAACGCGCGCGCCAGTGTTGACTCGGTCGGCTACCGCCTGGTGCGTGCCTACCACGATGAGACCGAGCGCAGCGTCTGGCAGATGATTCTCAAGCGGCTTGGCATGGACGCCGAGGCTTCCGTACCGGCCCGCTTCGAGCAGGCGTTATGGGATCTCGTGAGCATGCGCCCGCGGCAGGAGCTCGCTGCCAATTTCGGAAGCTGGCGCGAGTTCCTGCTGGCAGCAGTCGATGCCACGATCACAGACCTCACCGGACAATGCGCTGAGCTTGCGCATTGCACCTGGGGCCGGCATGACGTCGTAAAGATCCGCCACCCGCTCTCCGGCGCGTTGCCGTTCATGGCGTGGCTGCTCGATATGCCAAGCCTTGAGCTGCCGGGCGATCACGACATGCCGCGCGTGCAGGACGGCGCGTTCGGCGCCTCTGAACGCTTTGCGGTTTCGCCCGGCCACGAATCTCAAGGCTATCTTCACATTGCGGGCGGCCAGAGCGGTCATCCGTTGTCGCCCTACTATCGGGCGGGGTTTGACGCCTGGGCGCGCGGCGAACCGTTGCCTTTTCTTCCTGGATCTGTGCAGCACCGCCTAACGCTGCAACCCGGAAAAAGTTAGCGTGCGCCTCATAGGAGCCGGTGCGCCATTTGCGGTTGTTATGTCGCATTTATGGATGATGGTGTAATTACGACTGTCTTTCCCGAGCGCCGCCATGCGAAGCATCCGGTCATCGGGCTCGTGCTGACCGGGGGCGGCGCGCGTTCGGCCTATCAGGTGGGCGTGCTGCGCGCGCTCGCGCAGCTTCTGCCGCGCGCTCGCAATCCCTTCGCCATCATAGTCGGCACCTCCGCTGGCGCCGTCGCCGCCGGAGTGCTCGCGGCCGAAGCGCATCAATGGCGCCGCGCGGTAGTGGGGCTGGAGGCGGTGTGGGCCAATTTTCGCGCCGAACAGGTGTTCCGCGTTGATCCCTGGCACATGCTGCGCGCCGGGGTGCACTGGCTGTTCTCGCTCGTCTCGGGCGGGATCCTGGTCGCGCCGCCCAAATCCATGCTCGATAACTCCCCGCTGCGCACGCTCTTGAGCGCGCATGTGGATTGGCGCGGCGTGCGCCGCAGCATTGAACGCGGCCATCTGCGTGCGGTGGCGCTGTGCGCGACGAGCTACGCGAGCGGTCACTCGGTCGCGTTCTATGATGGTGTGAACTCAATCAACGAATGGACGCGCTCGCAGCGCATCGGGCGGCGCGCGCAGCTGACGCTCGATCATTTGATGGCGAGCGTCGCGATCCCGCTGCTGTTCGAGCCGATGTCCCTCGCGCATGAGTATTTCGGCGACGGTGCAATGCGGCAGATGAATCCCTTGAGCCCCGCGATCCATCTGGGTGCGGACCGGTTGCTGGTCATAGGCGTGCGCGCCCGCGAGGATGCGGGCGTCGCCGTGACGCATGCGCGCCAGCCCATGCCGACACCGGGGCAGATCCTCGGCTACATGCTCGACACGCTGTTTACCGATCAGATCTACGGCGATCTTGAGCAGGTCGAGCGCATCAATGAGCTCGTGCGCGAGGCGCCGCAGGTTGCGCGCGGCCTGCGCCACGTGGAGACCCTCATGCTCGCGCCGAGCGTGGATCCGCGCGAGGTCGCAGCGCGCCACGCGCATGAAATGCCGCGCGGCCTGCGCGCGCTGCTGCGTGTGATCGGCGGTGCCGGCGACACCGCCGGCAGTCAGCTCTCAAGCTACCTCATGTTCGAATCCGGTTACACCCAGGAGCTTATTGAGCTCGGTTATCAGGATGCCATGGAAGCGCGCGAGACACTGCTCGCCTTCGTGCATGGCGAGCCGTTGCCAGCGGTTGCCCCAGGAGCAGGCATCGCGCAATCAACCTGAGCCGGCGCGCTCGTGCCGCGCGCGTGTGCAATTGCTCGACCGCCGGCAGATGAGCTCGATCGGGACATTGCGCAATCTCCTTGGAACAAGGATTGTTGCAGTAGGCTCGGCCGTTTCTCGACCAGCTGCCGTCGAGCCATGAGCTCGTCAGGCTTCACCTGCTTCTCACGGATCTTCGATTTTTTAGTCGCCCCATTCGCGCCGCGGCCCGCCGAATTGATCGATCGATTCGAGCATGGCCGCGACGAGTGTCTGCTCCTTCGCGGAGAGCTCGGGGCGCCAGACGTCAAAGATCAAAACCACGCGCAGCTCCTGGCTTAGATTCCAGGCCTCATGCTCGATGCTGTCGTCGAAGACTACGAGTTCTCCCTCGCGCCAGCGGTGAGTCTCATTGCCGACCCGCAAAGCGCAATCCGGCGGCACGATGAGCGGCAGATGGCAGATGAGCCGGGTGTTCATGAAGCCATGGTGCGGTGGTATCCGTGCACCGGGGCGCAGCAGCGAGAACAGCACTGCCGGTGCGCGGCCTTTGATCCGGCACATCGGCACCGCCCGCAGCGCCGCCATCGTTCGCGGACAGCGCGCCGCGTTCTCAGCAACCTCATCGCCACTTTGGATCAGGTAGAACGCACCCCAGTCCGGGTTGTCGAGCAATCCCCTGACGTTGAAGGCCGGGCGGTGCGCCTCGCGCTGGATGTAGGGGACGATGCCTGTGCCGTTCTGCACGACGGCGCGCAGTTCCTCGCGGATGCTGGCCGTGTGCCGCTCGAGGTCGCGGGCCCACGGGAAGATCCGTCGGTCGTAGAACTGGATCTGCGGCAGCTCAGGGAAGAAGAAGTGTTTGGGCTGCTGAAAGTAGATCTGTCGTTTACCGAGGAGGAGATCGATCGCGTGACCGAAGCGAGCGCTGTCCTCATCGCCTACTCCCTTGCCGACGAGCGCGCGTAACAGATGCGCTTCGTAGTCGCGCGCGAAGCTCTGGCAGGTGGCCTCGATTCGCGCAAGTTCGGGACGCCACTGCGATGGCAGCGAAGGTTGTGCCGCGGCGAGCTTCAGCGCCGCGGCGTAGTAGGAATTAGCGGCGCGCGCATCGCGGGCTTTCGCGTACAGATCGCCCTTGGCGATCAATGCCGGCAGATGATGCGGATCGAGCTTGAGCGTTTCATCAAGGGCGGCGCTTTCCTCGGTCGTGGCGCCCAGCCGGCGGTGCAGAAGTGACAGCCCAAACCAGGTCTGCGCGTCCGCTTTTCCGCTTGCGATCGCCTGCTCCAGGGATTCGCGCGCAGCCTTGGCGTCGCCGCGCTGCAGCGCCTCGAATCCAGCGGCCGTCAGGGCCGGCACGTCGGCGAGTTTGGGGTCCATGGCGTTGAAGCTTAAGGGTCGCCAGCGCGAAGCGACAGGCGCGCGCTGCATCCGGCCCGCGAAATGTCCGCCTGAGTCGCCCGCGGCTGTCCGCCTGCCTCGCGCAGGGATCTGTCAGCGGGTGGCGGACGCGGGTGGCGCCGGGCGGAATAACTTTGCGCCCGGAAGTCCGCTGTGCCGTGCCGTGACCGTCGGAAACCTTTTGGCATAGCGCTCGGCCAGGCGCTCGACGATGTAGACCGAGCGGTGCTGGCCGCCGGTGCAGCCGATGGCGACGGTGAGGTAGCCGCGATTGTTCGACTGATATTCAGGAATGCGGCCGTCGATGAAACGCGCGATGTCATCGATGAGACGACCGACGCCCTCGTGTGCCTCGAGGAAGCGGATCACTTCGGCATCGCTGCCGGTCAGGCTGCGCAAGCTCGGTTCCCAATAAGGATTGGGCAGCGAGCGCGCGTCGAACACGAAGTCGGCATCGCCGGGTATGCCATGTTTGAAGCCGAAGGATTCGAAGGTCAATGACAGGCGCCCGTGAACGCGCTGCTCGACGCGCTCGTGCACGATGTCGCGCAGCTCGTGCACGCCCATCCTCGAGGTGTCGATCACGAGGTCGGCGGCATAGGCGATCGGCTCAAGGAGCTTGTTCTCCATGGCGATTGCCGCGCGCAGATCGATGTTCTCGCGGCTCATCGGGTGTTTGCGGCGCGTCTCGGCGAAGCGCCGCAACAGGCCCTCCTCGTTCGCCACGAGGAACAGCACCTCGCAATTGATGCCGCTCTTCTTCAGCTCTTCAATG
>Ga0302326_10031630_pt1 | contig 10566 bp, 6 predicted proteins | sample Palsa_T0_3_FD_202264 | JGI IMG/M metagenome (GOLD analysis project Ga0302326, IMG submission 202264) | Peat permafrost microbial communities from Stordalen Mire near Abisko, Sweden - Palsa_T0_3 | ecosystem: Environmental > Terrestrial > Soil > Palsa > Peat permafrost | place: Sweden: Abisko...
CCGGTTCACGACGGACCTGGGGGCCGCGCTCGCCGACCCGTCCAACGCGATCTACTTCGACTCCCAGACGACCGACCGCCGCGCCGAGGGCGTCCGCCAGGCGATCGCGGCCAAGAAGGCGATCTACTGCGAGAAGCCGACGGCCGTGGACACGGCGACGGCGCTCGCCCTCGCCAGGGAGTGCGAGGCCGCGGGCCTTAAGAACGGCGTCGTCCAGGACAAGCTCTGGCTGCCCGGGCTCCTCAAGCTGCGCCTCCTCATCGACTCGGGCTTCTTCGGGCGCATCCTCTCCGTGCGCGGGGAGTTCGGATACTGGGTGTTCGAGGGCGACCTCCAGCCCGCCCAGCGGCCCTCGTGGAACTACCGCAAGGAGGATGCCGGCGGCATCATCGTGGACATGCTCTGCCACTGGCGCTACGTGATCGACAACCTCTTCGGCAACGTGACGGGAGTCTCGTGCCTCGGGGCGACGCACATCCCGGAGCGCTGGGACGAGCGGGGGAAGCCCTACAAATGCACCGCCGACGACGCGGCCTACGCCACCTTCACGACCGACAAGGGCGTGATCCTCCAGTTCAACAGCTCGTGGACGACGCGCGTCCGGCGCGACGACCTCCTGACGCTCCACGTGGACGGCACCAAGGGCTCGGCGGTCGCCGGGCTGCGGGAATGCTGGACCCAGCGGGCCGAGACGACCCCGCGGCCGACCTGGAACCCCGACATCGACCAGCCGATCAAGTTCTTCGACGGCTGGCAGAGGGTTCCCGACACCGCCGTCTTCGACAACGCCTTCAAGGCGCAGTGGGAGCTCTTCCTGAGGCACGTGGCCGGCGGCGAGCCGTTCCGCTGGACGCTCCTCGAGGGCGCAAAGGGCGTCCAGCTGGCGGAGCTGGGGATGGAATCGTGGGCGAAGGGGGCATGGGTCGAGGTGGGCGCCCTCGGCTGAGGGGCGCCCCCGGGGGGGCCGCGCCCTTCCCGGAAAAAGTGTCTCGAGTCCCGCGCAAAGCGCGTGTGGAGTGGCCGGCGACCCCCATGCCGCAAACCCCAGCTGCACGCCGGACCCAGGCAGCAACGCCGGGCGAATTCACCTTCGCCGCGGCGTTCTTCGATCACGACCACATCCTGGGTATGTGCGGCGGCCTATGCGGCGCCGGCGCGCGCCTGAAGTGGGCCTTCGATCCCGACCCCGCGAAGCTGCGGTCCTTCAGGGAGAAGTTCCCCCAGGCCAGGGCCGCGCGTTCTCTTGACGAGATCCTGGGCGACCCCGAGGTCCGGCTCGTCGCGGCGGCCGGCGTGCCCTGCGACCGCGGCCCGGCCGGCTGCCGGGTCATGGAGGCGGGCAAGGACTACTTCTGCGACAAGACGCCCTTCACCTCGATGGCGCGGCTCAAGGAGGCCCGCGCCGCGGTCAGGCGCACCGGCCGGAAGTTTTCCGTGTACTTCAGCGAGCGCCTCCACGTGGAGTGCGCGGTCAGGGCGGGGGAGCTGGTCCGGGCCGGCGCGGTGGGGCGGGTCATCCAGGTGCTCGGCCTCGGTCCCCACCGCCTGCGGAAGGCGACGCGCCCGGCCTGGTTCTTCAAGCGGGCGCAGTACGGCGGCATCCTCTGCGACATAGGCAGCCACCAGTTCGAGCAGTTCCTCTTCTACTCGGGGGCGACCGACGCCACGGTCGAGCGCGCGGCGGTGGGCAACTTCGCGAACCCCGACAAGCCCGAGTTCGAGGATTTCGGGGAGGCGTCGCTCGTCGGCAACAACGGCGCCTCGTCCTACGTGCGCCTGGACTGGTTCACGCCCGACGGCCTGCGCACCTGGGGCGACGGGCGCACGGTCATCCTCGGGACGGAGGGCTTCATCGAGCTGCGCAAGTACGTGGATGTCGCCCGCGGCGGCGGCGACCGCCTGTACCTGGTCGATGGCAAGGGGGAGCGGCGCTACGACCTCAGGGGAAAGGTCGGGTACCCCTTCTTCGGCCAGCTGATCCAAGACTGCCTCCACCGCACGGAGGAGGCGATGGCCCAGGAGCACACCTTCAGGGCCGCCGAGCTCTGCCTCAGGGCCCAGGCCGCGGCCAGGAGAATTTCCACACCATGAAACGCATCGCCTTCATCATGTCCGTCAACCCCGGCTGCGAGGCCGAGTACGAGAAGCGCCACAGTCCGATCTGGCCGGAGCTGGCCGAGACCCTCACGAGGCACGGGGCCCACAACTACTCCATATTCCACGACGCCCGGACGAACCTGCTCTTCGCCTACGCGGAGATCGAGGACGAGGCGCGCTGGGGGGCGATAGCGAAGACGGAGGTCTGCGGGCGCTGGTGGCGGTACATGGGCGACGTCATGCCGTCCAACCCGGACGCAAGCCCGGTCAGCCGCGGCCTGCGCGAGGTGTTCCACATGGGTTAGGCGCCCGGCGGCCCCCATGACACCCAAGCCGACCCTCCTCGCCCTCGCGGCGCTCGCCGCCGCGGCCCCGGGCGCCGCCGCGCAGCGCTTCTCGTTCGGGCCCGGCGACTGGCCCCCGGGCTACGTGCAGGTCCTTCCGGGGACGCTCTACTCCGAGGCCCTCGGCTACGGCTTCGAGCCCGGATCGAAGGTGGAGGCCGTGGGCCGCGGCGATGATCCGCTTCGCGGGCATTTCTGCACGGCCGCTCAACCGTTCTTCTTCTCGGTCGCGGAGCCCGAGGGAAACTACACGGTCACCGTCCTCCTCGGCGACCTGCAGGGGGCGTCGACGACGACCGTGAAGGCCGAGGTCCGCAGGCTCGAGGTCGAGGAGCAGCGCACGGCCCCGGGCGGGTTCGCGATGCGCAGCTTCACGGTCAGCGTGCGCACGCCGCGCTATCCCCCGGACGGCGTCGTGCGGCTCAAGCCGCGCGAGAAGGCGGCGGAGGCCTGGAACTGGGACGGCAGGCTGACGCTCGAGTTCAGCGGGGAGCGGCCCTGCGTATGCGCCGTCTCGGTCGTGCCGGCGCCGAACCTGCCCACGCTCTTCATCGCCGGCGACTCGACGGTGAGCGACCAGGCCCTGGAGCCCTTCAGCAGCTGGGGGCAGATGCTGCCCCGCTTCTTCGGCCCCGGGATCGCGATCGCGAACCACGCCGAGTCCGGCGAGACGCTGCGCAGCTTCGTCTCCGAGAGGCGCCTCCCGAAGCTCGACACCCTCATGCGCCCGGGCGACTTCCTCCTCATCCAGTTCGGGCACAACGACCAGAAGGAGAAGGGGCCGGGCGTGGGGGCGTTCACGACCTACAAGGCGGACCTTGAGAGGTTCGTCGCGGACGCCAGGGCGCACGGGACGACGCCGGTCGTCATTACGCCCGTCAGCCGCAGGACCTTCGGGGCGGACGGAAAGATAGAGAACTCGCTCGGCGACTATCCGGAGGCGGTGCGCCGCGTGGCGAGGGAGGAGGGTGTCGCCTGCATCGACCTGAACGCGATGAGCGAGGCTCTCTATGACGCGCTCGGGCCAGAGGCCGCGAAGGCGCTCTTCCCAAACGTGAACGGGAACCTTGAGGCGACCCACCACGACGACTTCGGCAGCTATGAGGTGGCGAAGTGCGTCGTCGAGGGGATCAGGGCCGACGGGCTCCCGTTCGCGCGGTTCCTGATCGGGGACACGCCTGCGTTCGACCCGGCCCATCCCGACCCCGCTGCCGGCTTCGACGTGCCCGCGGACCCGAGGTCGACGACCGAGACGCCCTACGGCGCGGGTGGGCGCCCGCCGGGCCAACCGGAACCCCGCCAATGAAGATGATCCAAAGACTCCTGCCCGCCGCCGTCGCCTGCGCGTTGCTCGCCGGGTGCGCGTGGCCGTGGACCCGGCCGGGCGCCGCCGCCCATGCGCGCATCACGCTGCCCATCGACACCGGATGGAAGTTCCTGCAGTCGGACGCACAGGGGGCGGAGCAGCCCGGCCTTGACGACTCGGGGTGGAGGACGCTCGACGTCCCGCATGACTGGGCGATCGCAGGCCCGTTCGACCCGAAGAGCCCCGCGAGGGGCGAAGGCGCGTTCCTGCCGGCGGGGATCGGCTGGTATCGCCGGCACATTTTCGCGGACCCCTCGCTCTCGGGCAGGCGGGTGTTCATCGAGTTCGACGCGGTGATGGCGAACAGCGACGTGTGGGTGAACGGATTCCTCCTCGGCCACCGCCCCTTCGGGTACTCGAGCTTCGCCTACGAGCTCACGGGCCACCTGGCCGCGGGCGGCGACAACGTGGTCGCGGTGCGCGTGGACAACTCGAGGCAGGTGGCTGCGCGCTGGTACACCGGCTCGGGGATCATCCGGCACGTGCGCCTCGTGGCCGAGAACCCCGTCCACGTGGAGCGCCATGCCACGTTCGTCACGACGCCCGAAATCACCGCGGCCCGGGCGGTCGTCCACGTGCACACGACGGTCGCCAACGAGTCGGCCGAGACTTCGACGGTGTCCCTGGTCATCGGCCTGAGCCCCCCCGGCGGGGGCGCCGGCGCGGCGGGCAGTCCAACGACAACCAGCCCGATCGAGATCGGCGCCGGGCAGTCCGCCGACTTCGACGCCGACATACCGGTGGCGAACCCCGTCATCTGGGACCTCGACCGGCCGGCTCTCTACGGCGCGTCCGTGGACGTCAAGGTCGGCGGGACCGTCGTCGACGGGGACGATGCGAGCTTCGGCATCCGCGAGGCCAGGTTCGAGGCCGCCACGGGCTTCTGGCTGAACGGCCGCAACATAAAGCTGAAGGGGGTCTGCGTCCACGGCGACGGCGGCGCCTTCGGCGGGGCGGTGCCGCTCGGTGTCTGGAAGGCGCGCCTCGGGGCGCTCCGGGCGCTCGGCACGAACGCCATCCGCACCGCGCACAACCCCCCCGACCCCGGGTTCCTCGACCTGTGCGACCGCATGGGCTTCCTCGTCATGGACGAGGCCTTCGACTGCTGGAGGGTGGCGAAGAGGCCTTTCGACTATCACCTGTACTTTGACGAATGGTCGAGGGCCGACGCGGCCGACATGGTGCGGCGCGACCGCAACCACCCGAGCATCGTCATCTGGAGCGCCGGAAACGAGATTCACGACTCGCCGAGGCCGGAGGCCGCCAAGAAGATCCTGTCGGGCCTCCTGCCCGTGTTCCACGAGAACGACCCGACGCGGCCGGTGACGGTGGCCCTGGTCAGTCCCGACCGCAGCCACGACTACGACGACGGTTTCGCCGACATGCAGGACGTCATCGGCACCAACTACCGGGAGGCCCTGACGATCTCGGAGCACGCAAGGAAGCCCGGGCGCAGGATCGTGGGGACGGAGAACCACCAGACGCTCGACGCCTGGAGGGCCGTGCGCGACAACCCCTTCCTCGCGGGGCAGTTCCTCTGGGTCGGGATCGACTACCTCGGCGAGTCGCACGGCTGGCCGTTCATTGGCGGAGGCGGGGACCAGTCGGGCCTCATCGACCGGACGGGCGCGCCTTACCCGTCGGCGTACCAGAGGCAGAGCTGGTGGTCGGCGGCCCCCATGGTCCATATCGCGCGCCGCGTGGCGCCGGAGGGCCCGGTCATCGCCGACCCGGGCTACGGGACCCCGCCCCGGCGGCGCACGGACACGCTTCTGTCGGACTGGACTCCGGCCCTTGCGGGCCCGCACGACGAGGCGGTGGAGGTGTACAGCAATGCCGAAAGCGTCGAATTGTTCCTGAACGGGCGCTCGCTGGGGGCCAAGGCCAACGACCCTGACGGCGCCCCCTGCCTGTGGCAGGTTCCCTTCGAGGCCGGAACCCTGAGGGCCGTGGCCGTCAGCGGGGGCCGGGCCGTCGCCTCCGACGAACTCCGGACGGCCGGCGCGCCGGCGCAGGTCGCGCTCAAGGCGGACGCCACGCAGCTGTCGCCCGGATGGGACGAGGTCGACCTCGTCCGCGCGACGATCGTGGACGCCGACGGGGTTCCCGTGCCGGGCGCGGCAAACGCCGTCACCTTCCATGTGGACGGCCCGGGCGAGGTCGCCGCCGTGGACAACGCGGATAATTCCAGCCACGAGCCCTTCCAGTCCGCGCAGCGCAGCGCCTACCGCGGCCGCTGCGTCGCCTTCCTGCGCGCCACCGCCCCGGCGGGGACCATAACGGTCACCGCCTCGGCGGAGGGGCTCAAGGACGGCAGTGTCCAGGTCGCGGCCGCCGGCAGGTAGGGCCGGGGCCGCCCTGGGGCGTTCCCGGAATCCTATTCGTCGGCCCGCTGCTGCCTCGCGCCGGGGCGCGGCGCAAAGTCGTCCGGCGCCGGCGACGAGGGGGCGTCGGCCGGCAGCTGGTCGCTGCACAGCGCCAGGAGCTCGATCGCGGAGAGCGAGTCCTGGGCGACGCCGTTCGTGGAGAGGACGGTCTCGTCTATCGGGTTGAGGACGTCGGGTCCCTCGATGCGCTTCGTCTGCTGGAGATCGCCCTCAAACCTCTTCATTTCCGAGCCGATGCCCTTGGCGGCGACCTTCGCGAACGCCGGGTTCCTTGTCTCCATGTAGGCGTAGGCCGCGAGGCGGCCCGGCCCGGCGAACTTGCCGTCCGCTCCCTCCGCCCCCGTTGTCATGTCCTTCTGGAGAACCTCCTTCGGCGCCGTCCTCAGCCTGCAGTACTGCGTCCAGGTCCTTGTCCACGCGTCGTTGCCGATCAGACCGTTGAGTTCGAAGACGACCTCGGCGCCGCCCTGGATGGTCGCCAGGTTGTAGTCGCCCGCCACGTCGGACACCTGGTAGAGCTTCCCCGTGTCCGGGTCATAGCCGTAGACAAGGGCCCGGCCGGAGCGCATCCCGATCGGCATCTTGTTGATGCAGTCGAGCCCCACGTTGATCTTGTCGCGCCACTTGGTGTCGCCCGTGCGCTCCCACTCGGTCATCCAGTTGCCCGCGAAGGCGAACCAGTCGGGCCCAAGGCGCACCCGGGAGGGGAATTGCTTCTCCCTTTCGGTCGGCGGCTGCGCCTCGCGCATCGGGTCGACCTGCGCGACCTTGTAGTCCACGTTGACCACCTCGTGCATGACGTCCCCGACGCGCTCGTCGGTCGAGAGGTAGTAGTAGAAGCGCTGCCACGCCGCCTGGCTGATCCGCGCCTCCTTGGCGCCGTCGCCCCATTCCACGACGTTGTGGCGCGTCCCCAGGCCGGCGAACCTGCCGAGGTGGTACACGTCGGCCTCGCTCGTGTTGCGGGTCATCGCCTCGGCCATCCGGTAGATGTCGCTGCGGCCCGTGCGCAGGAAGCTGTACCAGAGCCACATCGGGCTCGCCAGCTCGGTGTTGTCCCAGGCCATGCCGCCCAGGTCGTAACGCCACATGTGGCGGACGGGCTCGTAGGAGTGCATCACGTTGCCGTAGTTCCAGAACCCGTACCAGTGGCGCTGCTCGACCTCCTTCTCATAGACTGCGATGACCCCGTCCAGCTGGTCCTCGACGAACTTCTTGAACGCCGTGGAGCGGTCGGGAAGGCTCCAGACGCCGAAGACGCCGGCCGAGTGGAGGTACTCGGGCGACGCCACGGCGACGGCGGGGGCCTGCGCGGTCTGGGCCTGCGTCGCCGTCTCGTCCTTGGACGGCAGCCCGGAGCTTGGAAAGAGGGTCAGCTCGCTCGTCCGGGCGACCCCGGTCGCGGTGCTGAATCCCTGCTGGACGTCCTCGTACGACGCATCGAGGCCGTGGGCCCGGGTGTCGTAGTGGCGCATGTCCATGGCCGGGGCGTCCGGCGACCAGAGCCAGGCCAGGATCTCCGCCTCGGAGGTGGACGCGTGCTCCACCTCGAGCGACGCGGGGTAGGACTGCCAGAAGTTCCTGATGCTGACGCCGAGTCCCCCCGAGACGTCGCCCGCGAAGACAAGGCCCGAGGCGCGCCTGCCGGCGGCGGCGAAGAGCCACGTGCTCTGCGCGTTCGTGCGCTTCATGAGCGTGAAGCCGTCGGCGTTCGGCTGGACGAGCTTGAAGCCGTCCCAGACCGGCCAGTCGGCGAGGAGGTTCTGGCTGCGCTGGCTGACGTCGGCCATGTTGGGGACGCGCTTTCCGGCGATCTGGTCGGGGAAGACGTCGCGCGGGCGCCCGCCGTCGGCCGCGCCCTTCGGGTCGGCCACGAAGCGCCCCCCGCGCCCGACCATGGGCTCGACGGGCTCCGACCACAGTCCCGCGCCCTCGCCCGAGAAGCGGACGTGCCGGTTCTGGGTCTCCTCGCGCATCGGCACGTGCACGCTGAGCGCCAGCCCGCGGATGAAGTCGTGGTCCTGGTCGCCGTCAAAGACGATCGTGTGGACCATGCGCACCGTGTCCTGGCCGGCGTAGAAATACAGCCTGACGACGAAGGGGAGCCAGTGCCTGCCGGCCGACGCTGAGTAGTGCGTGCCCTCGATCTTGACGACCGCGCGCACGGGGCCGGACTGCTCGACCGTCACCTTCTCGACGCGGCCGGTGTAGGACGTTCTCGAGGGGGCGTCGGCCGGCCCCCCGTCGGGGCCGTTCTGGAGGATGCAGACGAGGCGGGCGTTGCGGGCGACGACGCGCCCGTCGACCGCGAGGGAGTCGATGAGGTCGTCGCCCCAGAGCGGGATCCGGCACTGGAGGGGGCCGGTGTCGACCTCGACGGTGGTCTCGCTCTTGTGGACCTTGGCGGCCGGTCCCTGCGCCGCCCCCGCGGCCGCGGCGGAAAGCCTGAGCGGCCCCGCCGCCTGCGGCCCGGCGACGGTGGCGAACCCCGTCCACTTGATGGAGCCGTCCGGCCAGTACGCCAGGGTCCAGCTCTGGAGGGGAAGCGCGGCCCCGGCCCCGGAGGCGAGCGAGAAGGCCTGGTCCTTCTGCACCGCGCCCCGAGGCCACGGGACGCCGAAGCTCACGCCCGCCGCCGCCGGCGGCGCGGCCTTGTCCAGCCAGTTGAGGGAAACATCGGCCGGCGCCGCGCGAAGCGGCGCCGCCGCCAGCGAGGCCAGGATGAGGATGGGGAGGAGGGCGGGGGTCTGGGTTTTCATGGGATAATTGGGGCCTGGGTTGCGGGAGCTTGCGGGAAAAGGGTGATGCCGTCCCTGTCGGAGTCGGCGACCAGGACCTCGAGCGGCGAGGCGGCCCACGGGCAGCCGACCTCGGCCAGTGACCGCGCGGCCTCGAACGCGCGGCGCATCATGTCCTCGATGCCGACGATCCACGTGTCCCTGCGCCGCCCGGCCGGGCCGTTGGTCCCGACCCACTGCCGCGGCACGTCGCGCACGGGACCCGTGCACTGCGCCGCCTGGATGCAGCGCGTGTGCTCGCGGGCGATCTCCGTGCCGCACACGAAGACGCCGGGGTCCCCGAGGCGGCGCAGCGCGCTGCGGAACATGCACAGGCGCGCGGCGCTTTCGTCGCCGAGCGGCACCTGGCGCGGAACCTCGCCGCGGGGCTCGATCCGGTAGCCCTGCCCGTGCCTCCAGACGACGCGGCCCTCCTCGCCCTCGAGGACGAGCTCGGGGTCGCGCGAGCCCTTGCAGCTGTGCGAGGCGTAGAAGCGGATGTCGACGCCCGTGTCGGTCTCGACGCGCAGCGCCGCCGTGTCGAAGTTCTCGATCGCCTGCGCGCGGTAGAGCTCCGCGGCCACGCGCACCGGGGCCGCCGAGCGCTCCTGGCGCGCGCCCGCGAAGAAGAGGGCCAGGCTCAGGTGGTGGGCGAACGCGTTGCTCAGGGGCGAGTCGAGAACCCAGGCGCCGCCCGAGCGGATGCGCCCGGCCCAGTCGGTGCGCGAGTAGTAGTCGGCGCCGCGGGGCCAGAGCCCGAGGCCCCTTATCCTGCGCAGGGGGCCGATCGCCGAGGCGAGGAGCTCCCCCTTGAGGCCGATGTTCTCGGCGCAGTAATGGTACTGGAAGCCCAGCATGACGGTCCTCGAGTGGCGCGCCTCGGCCCCCTGGACGGCGTCGACCTCCTCGAGCGTCGCCGCGAGCGGCTTCTCGACGAGGACGTTGGCGCCCGCCTCAAGCGCCGCCAGGGTCATGCGGGTGTGCCAGGGGATGCCGGTGGGTATCGCGCACAGGTCCAGCCTTCCGCGGTGGCGCCTGAGCATCTCGGCATAGTCGGTGAAGACCTCGCAGCCCGCCGACCGGCATTCGGCGACGACCGCCGACTCGCTCTCCGGGTCGATGATCGCGACCGCGGCCAGGCGGATTTCCCCGAGCGAATGAAGCCGGCGCAGCAGATCGTAGTGGACCCGGCCGTAGCCGGACACGCCGATGAGCGCCACGCGGGGGCGGCCCGGGTTGGGGATGGATGCCATTGTCTGGGGTGGGGGGCCTCAGGCGAGCAGGCGAAGCAGGAGCCAGAAGCCGCCGAGGATTGCGGTAGATATGACGCAGCAGGCCAGGAAACCGACCGCGTCTTCTCGGGTCCATCGGCAGAATTCCCATTCCGAGCCGGGGAAGAGCTTCTGGTGGTCGAAGCGCGCCGGGTCGCGCGCCGTCTCCTCGATCGCCAGGGTGTCCAGCTCCGGCGTCGCCCCCACGGGCGTCTTCATCTTGCCGTAGAAGCGGTCCAGCCGGGCGGCCTCGGTCCGCCGGGTCATGTGGCTGACCAAGACCAGCACGGCGAACGGGAACAGCCCGTCGAAGAAAAACTGCGC
>Ga0302326_10031633_pt1 | contig 10565 bp, 11 predicted proteins | sample Palsa_T0_3_FD_202264 | JGI IMG/M metagenome (GOLD analysis project Ga0302326, IMG submission 202264) | Peat permafrost microbial communities from Stordalen Mire near Abisko, Sweden - Palsa_T0_3 | ecosystem: Environmental > Terrestrial > Soil > Palsa > Peat permafrost | place: Sweden: Abisko...
CTCCCACCGGATCGTCGCTCGCGTACAAACGAAACGTAGGCCCCGAAAAGTCGCGCTGGATCGATGCCGCCAATTCCCTGTCCTCCGATGCAATTACCACCGCTGTCGGGTCACCCGCCGCCACTTCGCGGGCAAAAGTCGGACCTGACAAAACAGCGATGCGCGGCGGGAATTTCTCCCCGATCACTTCGCGCGCCACTTCCGACATCCGTAACAGAGTGCCCTGTTCCAAGCCTTTTGTAGCGCTCACGAAACGCACCGGCGGTTTCAGATACGGCAGCATCTCCCGATAGGTCGCCCGCGCAAAGCGCGACGGCATTACGCCCATCACGACATCCGAATTCACCAACGCATGGCCCAGATCGGATGTCGGATCCACGTTAGGTGGCAACGAAAAGCCAGGCAGGAAGACATCGTTGATCCGCGTGGAGCACATTTGTTCCGCCAGATCTGTTTCGTGCGCCCACAACAAGACTCGATCGAACTTGGGCGACAACACGATCGCGAGCGCTGTGCCCCAGCTTCCCGCTCCAATGATGGCTAGCCGCGAGTTCACCGCGGATTACCGAAACGGAAAACACTTTCGGTCCCCGATCGAATCCGCCCGATGTTCGCCCCGTGCCGGGAGATTATGAATGCTGCAGCCACTAGCGTCGCCAAAACCACAATCGCCGGCGGATGTTCGATCATCCAGGCCGCCAGGGGCAAGCTACCCGCCGCCACCATCGACCCCGTCGAAATCTGGCGCGTCGCCGCCACCACTATGGCAAACACCACCAGCGCCGCGATCATTGGTATAGGCGTCAGGTAAAGGAACGCCCCCACAAAGCTCGCCACCGCTTTCCCGCCGTGAAACTTCAGAAACACCGGGTACGCGTGCCCCGCCATCACGGCCAAAGCAGCCGCGCTCATCCAGAGTGGCGAGCCGTCTGACAGCTTATCCGCCAGCCAAACGGCGAAGCCGCCCTTGGCGATGTCGAGCAGCAATGTCGCCACGGCGATCCCGCGTCCGGTGGTGCGCAAGACATTCGTCGCCCCGATGTTTCCCGAGCCCTTCGCGCGCACGTCCTCGCCGGTCTTCCATCGCACTAGCAGATATCCGAAGGGGATGCCACCCATGACGAACGCAATCACCACCGCAAGCAGGGCCATTGTCATGCGTGCTGGGAAGCCTGCAAATGATATTCCGACAGCTTGGTGTAAATGGAGCCCGCCGATCCCGGCTGGCTGCGATACAAATGAAATCGATCCACGGTAAATGACCCGTAGTCCATCGACTCCAGCTGTGCGATCGCACTGCGCAGCCCATCCAGCGGCGCCGGTTCCTTGATGCGCGCCAACGTCAAGTGGGCGTTGAAAGGCCGGTCCTCACTCTTTATTCCCAGCGGACTCAGCATGGCATCGACGTCCTTGGCGAGCGCCGTCAACGCATCGCCGGCCTGCACGCCCACCCAGAAAACGCGTGGATGATGCGGATTAGGAAACCAGCCCAGCCCCTTTACATCGGCCGCGAACGGCTCACGCCGACCGACAGCGCGCAGCGCAGCCTCCAGTTGAGGCAGCTTATCTTCGGGCCACTCGCCGATGAATTTCAGCGTCACGTGTAGGTTATAAACAGCGCTCCATTTCAAATGAGCGCACGCCCGCAGATGAATCAGCAGTCGTTCCAAGCGGTCCCGCACGTCTTCCAACGGGTCGAGCCCAATGAATAGCCGCATGCTAACCTCCTAGCATACAAGAAGCAAGCGCCATTCCAATCGCACAACTGCTGGCAACATCTGAGCGGCTATCGCGCGATTTTTACGAGCGCCCGGCTATCGAAGTCGCCCGCGATTCTTTAGGAAAGATCGTTGTCCATGGCAGCACCGCGGGACGAATCGTCGAGGTGGAAGCGTATCTTGGAGTGAATGACCGTGCCGCCCATTCTTGGCGCGGCGTTACCGATCGGACGCGCGTCATGTTCGGTCCGCCCGGCCACGCCTACGTCTATTTCATATACGGCATGTATGAATGCTTGAATTTTGTCGCCGAGCCCGTCGGTCAGGCCGGATGCGTGCTAATCCGCGCGATCGAGCCGCTTTCGGGGCTCGCCACCATGCGCCGACGGCGGCCCACGGCCCGTCGCGTTGAGGACCTGGCCTCCGGCCCCGGCAAACTCACGCTCGCACTGAACATTACGCGCAAACTCAACGGCGCCGATTTGGTCACTGGTCCGCTCCAAGTCCGCCGTTTCCGACATGCCAAATCACCTATCGAAGTACTAACAACCCCACGCATCGGGATCACTCACTGTGCCGACTGGCCGCTGCGTTTCATAATCGCGAACAATCGTTTTGTCAGCCGGTGAGATCAAGGCCTGGCCGGAATTCCAAAAGTAAGGTCACAAAGACTGCACAACTCGATCCGCCTTCCTCTCAACCACTTCCCTCTTTGCACCTGCCCGTCTGTCTCTTCATGTCCTACTATGATCGTGATGACTCTCCGCCTCGCTCACGCCGCCGACAGGGCCCGCGAGCCCCACACTAAAGGAAAATATCATGGGTAAACACAAAAGTATGCCACTTGCGCCACTCCACCCCTTAAAGTCATGCAAAATAAATAACTTGGTCCTCGAAACATCCCTCGACGCCAACACCTTCCGCCAGACCGGCTCCATCTAAGGCTAACCCCCCAGACCCTCAGAAATGTACGCGTAATTGCCTATACCCTGTAAGCTTTTCGCTGCGTAGTAATTCGTGCCCCCTAGTCCTAATATTGAAACGAGATTGCGCTCATGAAGTGTCGCTACTGCAATATCGCGCTTGCGCCGTTGCGCAGCCTCGCCGATGGCGAGTTCTGTTGCGACGATCATCGCGATGCCTTCCAGCAGCAGCAAGAGGCCCCGCCTGGACCACCCCAGCCAGCCCTCGAAGCCGCTTCGTTTCCCGAAATCCTCGAAAACAACGCCGAGCCTGCAGCATCGGCCCCACCCCCCGAGCCCCAGTTATCTCCCGCCCTTCAGATGCTGCGTCTCAAGTTCCCAGTTCAAGCGCCTGCCGCGATCGAAGATCCTCCCGTCGTCGCGCCCACTCCGCCGCCCGCCGAGCTCGAATTTTCCAAAACTCCGGAGCTTCCTTCGCTGCAAGAAGCTTTAGAAGTTCCCGAATCCCATTTCGATCCTGCGTACAAGGATCAGAACGTCGAACCTTCCGAGCCTGCGCAGACCCTCGCCAAAACCGTAGCCCCTTGGAAATGGATCCGAACCGCCTGGAACGGCGCACCACGCGATCTAAAGCTGGTCACCGTTGTACTGCCGGTTTTCGCCGCCCTGGCCGTTACTGGATCCTTTCCGAAAGTGCCGATGCAGACCGTGGCCCCCGCTCAGATGGAACAAGTGAAGAAGGTGGTGGACGAACACTGGAAGAACCTGAATCAGACCATCGTCAACCGCGCCGCCATATCCTACGCCGACGATTTCCGCGCCGGGTTGGATGCCTGGGATAGCCATTCCAACCTGACCGCCAGTTGGTCCTATGATGCCGCGGGATTCGTGCGTCCCGGCCCGCTCGCCGTCTTCAAACCCACGCTCGATCTGGTCGACTACCGCTTTGAATTCCTGGGCGAAATCGACCAGAAGGCCCTGGGCTGGGTCTTTCGCGCCCAGGATCTGAAGAATTATTACGCCATGAAGTTCATGGTTGTGAAGCCCGGTCCCCTGCCCCTCGTGGATATGGTCCGCTACGCCGTCATCAACGGTAAAGAAGGGCCGCACGTCCACAAGCCCCTTCCCATGACGGTTCGACCCGACACGTTCTATCGCGTATTAGTGGACGTACGCGGCGCCGACTTCACCGTTATGGCCCAAGGTCAAGTCGTGGATTTCTGGACCGACCATCGCTTGCAGCATGGCGGGGTCGGTTTCTTTGCCAATCACGGGGAGCGTGCCCGCCTGCGCTGGGTGGAAGTATCGCACCAGTACGATGCGCTGGGCCGAGTGTGCGCCTACCTTGCGCCCTATGGAATTGAGGGCAGAAACGAGACTTTCAACTAAATATGAGCCAAACCACATCCAGAACGTCGTCTCAGGAATCAGCCAAGCCGGCCAACCTCGCCCGAGCGGTTTCCTTGCACCTGGAAGGAAACCTCGCCGGAGCTCTGGAGGAGATCAACCGCGCGATCGATACCGAGGACGCTACGCTTGAGGTCTTCTCCGCCAAAGCGCAGCTTCAGTTCGAGCTGGAGATGTATGAAGACGCGGCTCAGAGCTACGCCAAACTTCTCAGCATGCATCCCAAGCACGTCAATGCGAACCTTAACCTGGCGGTTTGTCTCGAGCGGCTGGGGCGCTGGCAGGAAGCGGCGGACTTTTTTGAAAAGGCGGCCGAAGCGCAGCCCGACCGTTTGGATTCGCGGCTGGGACTCGGCATCGCGCAGTTGCATCTGGAAAAATCGGACGCGGCGGCCGAATGCTTCGACCGCGTGCTCCAGCAGCAGCCCGGCAACATCACCGCCCTATTCGGCAAAGCTGTCACCCTGCAGCTCCAGTGGAACTTCGATGAAGCCGCCCGAATCTATGAATCCATCCTGGCCGGCAATCCCGAGTTTGAAGAGTGCCTCATTAACCTGGTGACCATCGGCATGGCTCGCAAGGACCACGCCATGATCTCCGATTATTCGGAAAAGCTGTTGCGGCTGCGGCCCAATTCGCAGACGGCGCTCGAGGGCCTGGCCACCTGCGCGTTTGCCGCCGGCGATTACGATGCCGCATTGCGTTACTGCAGCAAGCTGGTGGAATATACCCCCGAGAGCTTCGACCGCTGGTTCAATCTCGGCGTAGCACAGCAGAAGACCGGGAACCTGGAGGAGGCCGCCAAGGCCTACTCGGAAGCCGTTCGCATTCGTCCCGACGCCAGCCAGGCGCATGTCAATCTGGGCGTGATTCAGCAAGAGTCCGGCGATCTGGCCCAAGCCCGCGCCGCGTACGAAAAGGCGCTCGAGATCTCTCCCGATCAGTCTGAAGTGCTCCACAATCTCGCGGCGGTGCTCGATAAGCAAGGCTCCAAGGACGAAGCCGAACGCATCTACACCCGCATTCTCGCTAAGAACCCGGATCTAGAAGAGGTCTGGTTCCGGCTCGGCTATTTGCGCCTCGAGCGTGGCGATTATCGCGGCGGAGCGGAAGCGTTTCGCGCCTGCATCGAGAAGCGGCCGCGCTGGACCGAGGCCGAGTTGAACCTGGGAATCTGCTGCTGGAACATGGGCGACCAGGAAGGCGCCAGCAAGTCCTTCGAAACCGTATTGCTGGCCAATCCCAATTCCATCGACGCGCTACGCGGCCTGGCCGTGCTCGCGGTGGAGCATAATAACCTCGACCAGGCGCTCGAACACCAGGCCCGTCTCATCGAAAAGGGCGAGCGCAGCCCGGAGCTGTTCTATAACACCGGCCTGTTATTGCATAAGTCGGGCCAGTTAGGCGATGCCGAACGCCTGTATCGGGAAGCCTTGCAGGAACGCGATCAGTTTCCCGAAGCGCTCCTCAATCTCGGCCACGTGCTGAAAGGTTTAGGCCAACAGGATGAGGCGCGCGATTGTTGGAAACGCGCTCTGGAACAAAAACCCGAGCTCGCCGACAGCTACTTCGCCAAAACCTAAGTTACCCTGAAGCGTGAGTCCGTTAAGCGTATTTGGCCTGTTCGCCGTTTCGGCGATGCTCATTTGCTATGCGCTGGAAAAACGCAACACCTGGTTCATCCTGGGTTTCGCCGTCTCTTGTGCGCTGGGATCAACCTACGGTTTTCTGCAAGGCGCTTGGCCATTCGGGTTAGTGGAAGGCATCTGGACCATCGTAGCGGCGCGGCGCTGGTGGAGCGAACGCTAACGATCGAAATCCGGCTATTTAACCGGCGCGACTTACAACGCGTAGTCGCAATCGAGCGCGCTTCGTTCGGTAAGGACGCCTGGCCGGCTGAATTGTTCCTTGCGTATTGGCGCGCTTGCCCGGACCTTTTCCTCATCGCCAAGGCCCGTCACCGCATTGCCGGATACAGCATCGCTCGAACCGATTGGCGCGGCGCCGAATTGGAGTCCATCGCCGTCGACCCAGCCTATCGCGGACAATTCGTCGCAAAAGCTCTGCTCACCACTTCCATCGCTCGGCTGCGGTCGCAAGGCGCCAAAACTGTGCGCCTGATGGTCGACACCGAGAACGAACCAGCGCTGCGCCTCTACCGGCGATTTGGATTCATTCGCGTAACAAAGGTCAAGCGTTACTACGGCGCTGGACGCGACGCTTGGCGGATGCGCTTGGAGTTACGGCCAAAACAGCAAACCCACGAATAGGCACAGCCATACTCCGGCCAGGAAGTGCCAGAACAATGCCGCTACCGCCGTCCGGCTGCGCTGGCGGCGGAAATCGAACAGCACCACCTCGGGACGCACCGATGCTTTGATCAACAGATAAGTTAGCGCCGCCATGCCGCCCAGCAGATGGACGCCGTGCACGCCTGTGAGGACATAAAACAGAGAGCTGTGCGGATTGTGCCGCAGGTACATCCCTTGAGCGGCGAGTTCGCGCAGAGCAAATACCTGCGAGGCCAAAAACACCAGCCCGATACCAACGGTGAGTTCCAGCCAGTGCGCATATCGCAAGCTGTTCTTGCGTTCGAACGCTCCACGGGCCAGCTCCAGCGTCCAACTGCTCGCGAGGATCAGCGCCGTACTCAGCCAGAGCAGCGGCGGAACTTGAATATGCTGCCAATGGACGTGAGATTGCGCACGCGCGTGATACACCACCCCGATTGTGATGAACAGCGATGTAACCGAGACCAGCAGAAACCGCATGCCGAGCATGGCCGCGCCGGGAACATACCGCGGATCGCCGCCGTGATCGCCGCCGTCGTCCCCACCACCTCCGCCGCGATCGTACGGATCTCGGTCGTGTGGGCCGCCTCCGTTGGGACCGCCGGTTTTCACCTCAACTACTTCAGCTACCGGCATACATTCGTGATATCACAGAGTAATGCCAGAAATCAGCCGCAGACAATTTGGAGGAGCGCTTGTTCTCGCCGGCGCGGGGGCGCGACTCGCCCGGTCGGCAAGCGCAGGGGTCGGTTCGACTTTAGAAACATCCCTGCAGCTACATAAAATCCCGGCGGCTGTCGCCATGGCCGCAACAGCGGACAAGATCACCTACACCGGTGCGTTTGGAACGCGCGATTCAAAATCAGGCGTCGCCGTAACGCCCGAGTCAATCTTCATGATCGCGTCCATGACCAAGCCAGTCACGTCGGTGGCAGCCATGCAACTAGTGGAGCAAGGCAAGCTGAAGCTGGATGAACCCGCTTCCACATATATTCCCGCACTGGGCTCGTTGCAGGTTTTGCACGGCTTCGATCCCGCCAGTGGCAAACCAATCCTGAAGCCGGCTACCAAACCAGTGACCCTACGGCGATTGCTTACGCATACCTCCGGCTTCGTCTACGACACCTGGGACGCCGACCTGCTGCGCTTTGAAAAGGAGACTCGATCGAACTTCCCGCTCGGAACAGTGGCGCCGCTGACCCCGCTGATGTTTGAGCCGGGCACTCGTTGGCAGTATGGCACCAGCGCCGATTGGAGCGGACGCTTGGTGGAAACCGTGAGCGGCTTGACGCTCGAGCAGTATTTCCAGAAGAACATTCTGGAGCCGCTGGGAATGCGCGATACCAGCTTCCTGGTTCCAGCAGCGAAGTTCGACCGCCTGGTTAGCGAATATAGCCGGCAGAAGCCCCCGGACGGTCCGCTGGTGGAGGATCCGCGTACCTTACCCGAGCCTCCCAAGACGTTCAACGGCGGCGGCGGACTCTACTCGACAGCGCCGGACTACGTGCGCTTCATGCAGATGATCCTGCGGCGCGGTCGAGGGCCCGGCAGTGTGCAGATCCTTCAGCCCAAGACCGTGGACATGATGGCGACCAACCAAATCGGCGAATTGAGCGCGGGCAAGCTCAAGACCTCGCGGCCGAATATTTCGAGCGACGTGGATTTTCATCCCGGCTTCAAAGACGGATTCGGTTTCGGATTCTTGATCAACTCGAAAGCATACGATGGGCGGCGTTCGGCTGGAAGCCTGGCCTGGGGCGGCGTGGCCAATACGTACTTTTGGATCGACCCGCACAAGCAAGTCGCTGGAGTTCTGATGATGCAGTATCTGCCATTCGCGGACAAAGAAGCTCTGGCTGTTCTCGGCGACTTCGAGCGCGCCGTCTACGCGAGTTAACCGGCGGCGTTTTACCAACCCATGCGCTTGCGCAGCTCGGTGACGTGGGCCACGTGATGGCGGCCATGCCAGGCGTACAAGGCAGCGTTGTTTTCCAAGCTCACCAAGCCAAGTTCGGGATGCCGGAAGCTGCGTTTCCAATCGGTCGCTGAGAGCGAGCGCAACAAAGGAACCCAACGCGCGTGGAGCTTATCGAGCAGCGCCAGAGATACTTCGACAGGCTCGGTGCGGGCGTCCGGCAACTCGGCCCAGCGCTTTTCCTCATAGGGTTTGATCACCGGCTCGTCTTCAGTAAGAGCCAGGCGAAAACGCACATAGCTGTTGATGTGGCTATCGGGGACATGGTGCGCAAGTTGGCGAACGGTCCATCCGCCGGGGCGATAGGGAGTGTCGATCTGTGCGTCGGTGAGACCGGCAATCGCCGTTCGCAAGTGTATGGGAGCTTCAGCGATCTGGTCGATGTAGCGGGTCAGTTCTTCGGCGCTCACTGACTCCGGAAATCGGAACTCGCCTACGGGATATCGAATGTCAGGTGTATCCATAATTAGGGCTGATGCGCATCGAGCACTACCAGTCTCAACGATTTGGTTCCTTTTTATCAAGAGCCAGGCGGGTGGCAAGAGTCATCTGATCGCGAACGAAGTCCGGGTTCTGATCTTCGCCATCAAACAGATTCGTCAAGGCAATGATCGCGTATTCGCCAGGTGCAATTCCGGATTGGAACTGAAATCCGCCATTTCGGCTGGAGCGCGTGGAAACAATTGAACTAAGCGATTGGTCTTTTGGAATCAGGATGACTGTGGCGTCATGGACTGGGACATTTTCCTTGTTCAAGGTTTCGCCGCTAATAACCGGCCCATCGGAAGACAGAGTAATAGTCAGATCATCGCCTGGATGGACCGAGTTGAATGTGACGTCACGACTTCGCTGCATAACGCTCTTTAAATAGAACCCCGAGGGCAGGTTCCCAACACGGAGCTGAAAATCGTCCGCGAGCACATCCTCAATCGAGAACTCTCCTTTTAAATTTGGATGACCCAGCCTTCCTTCTCCAGCGAAGCGATTCGGACGGTTGAGAGGCCAAAGTTCTACTCGGATGCCGGCGGGAAATGGGCTGTCCTCGGGAATGCCGGCAAGGTTCAACTTACCCCGAAGCGGAGATGGCGGCTGCAGGTATAACTCTCCGACGGCGACGTCGCGATTCGTCACTGTGAAGGCGCGGCTGACGAATCCGGCCAGCTTTTCGTTGCCCATGGCCACGATGATTATGGCATACGAACCCGCTGGCAAGTCACAGACTTCAAAATCTTCGCCGGCCTGAGCGTCTCCAGACCCTACGAACCCGGCCCAGGTCGAACCGACAAGTTGTGCAACCGCGAGCCTCGCCTTCCCCGGGATCTGTTCCACTACCGGACCAAGCTTCCCCGCAACGCAAAACGTGGACGCCTGGTTCATTACCAGATCGAGCCCTTCCAGGTGTTCCGCTCGATGCACATAAATCGGAGCGGCATTTTCGAAGTAGATCGAATTGGGATAACAGGTGCCAACGGGTACTGTCGCCGGTTGTGGCGATCTGAGTCGTTGGGACCCGCGCGGCGATCCGGCATTGTCACGAAGCGGGAGATGCACACAAAGATAGTAGGTTCCGGCTCGGATGGCGGCGAAATGATAATCGCCCGAAGCATCGCTCTCTACGCCCTCTCGCGTCTGCAGGAACTCTCGGTGTTCGCCAAACCGTTTCGCGTAGAGAACGACACCCGCACCCTGGACGGGTTTTCGATTCGTGTCTAAGATGCGGCCAGAAATTGAGGCGGCCTTGTGAACGAAGAAATCAGCGTCCTTTACATGCGCTCCGCCTGCCAAATCTATTCTTATCGCGTTTTGCGAATCCCCATCCTCCCCGCCTTCGTAGCCTTCCTTCGCCGGATAGATGCTATATTTCCCGGGCACCGTGCCGGTCAACACGTAGTGCCCCTTCTCGTTAGTCAACGCCGCAAAGTCCTGCCCGTGGCCGATCGCCCTAATCGAAGCGCCTGGAACAGGTCCTCTGTCGTCAATCACGGCGCCTTCCAGCACCCACAATTTATCAAGCGGAAGCTGGGGCTGAGTATCTGGAGCGGGCTGGGACCTGATTAAACCTAGCGCTACAACCAGCAACGCACAGACACGTTGGACAGTCCTTCCGGCAGTGCGTTTTGCGTGGGTGAGCAAAGGGAAGTTGAGCCTTCTAGACCCAATTTACCAACGTACGATGGAAGCATGGAAAAAGATTTTTTAGAAGGACGAACCGCGCTTGTAACTGGAGCCACGCGGGGGATCGGCTACGCTA
>Ga0302326_10031634_pt1 | contig 10565 bp, 10 predicted proteins | sample Palsa_T0_3_FD_202264 | JGI IMG/M metagenome (GOLD analysis project Ga0302326, IMG submission 202264) | Peat permafrost microbial communities from Stordalen Mire near Abisko, Sweden - Palsa_T0_3 | ecosystem: Environmental > Terrestrial > Soil > Palsa > Peat permafrost | place: Sweden: Abisko...
CTGCTTTTGCCAGCGACCAGCCATTTTCTCGGCGCGGCTCTTGCAGCAGACGCCTTGGTGCTGAGCCTCTACAACTCCGCGGTAGGGGGATGGCTCGGCGCGGTCCTGCCCAAGAGTTCTGATGAGACGATCGGCACATGGTTCACGATCGGGAATTCCAGCGGATTTGGCCTGGGTGCGCTCACCCAGTATTGGCTGGTCACACACACTCCGGCCGGGTTCGGCGCGGCGTCAGTCGGCGTTGCGACGCTTATCCCGCTCGCCGTCCTGCCGCTGGTTCCGGCGACCGACGACGGCCGCAAGGCCGTGCACGAAAGCTTTCGGAACCTCGCTCGAGACGTCGTCCAGTTGGTGAGTCAGCCTCTGGTTCTGAGAGTGCTGCTGATGTTCATTCTACCGTGTGCCGCCTTCACCCTCACGAACGCATTTGGCGGCATGGGGCCTGACTTTCATGCGACCGACAATCTGGTGAGCGTTGCGAACGGGATTGGCGCTGTCGTCATCGGCCTCTTCGCATCCATTTTGGCTCGTATTGTCCTGAAGCGGGTTTCAGCGCCATTCCTCTATCTCGCGATTGGTAGCTTGGGCGCTGCCTTCACCCTGGGCTTGCTCGCCTTGCCACACAGCCCCGCCACCTATCTTCTTGCCGTTCTGGGCGAGAATGCCGCCCAGAGCATCGCCCAAGTGTCGCAGAACGCCATAATTTTCCGCTCGATCCGACAAGGAAGCCCGCTCGCCTCCAGCCAGTTTGGCCTTTTGTCGACTGCTTTTGTCGTGCCTTACGCCTATATGCAAGGTCTCGACGGGTTCGGTTACAAGCTCGCCGGCGGCGTTACTGGCTCGTTCGCCATGGACGCTTTGGTTAGCCTTGCAGCCTGCGCCCTCCTTTTCTGGCCGGTACTGCGCTGGATCGCGACAGGTAGGTTGGAAGTGACCAGCGAAAAAACTGGACCCGATGAGAACAGTGCGTTGCGTGCTGTCACTTTGCCAAGCTGATAGAGGCATCACCGCTTTCTACCCAACTCCGCCAATTGCGGCAACTGGGTGCAGAATGTCGAGTTATTGGACCACTGATTTCCTCTGAATGCGATGACGCCTCACCCATGACGAGGATGGAATCGTTTATAGAATGAAATCGTCGCAAGCGGCTATGCCGTAATGTGGTCGGACGCAATGGAAGTTGGGTGCCGCGTGCTTCTCACTTGGCGGGACCGGACAGCATGCTGGCGCGGTTGCGGGAGCAGGGACTGAGGTCAATGCTGTTTAAGGCAGGTTGTTTGGAACCATTTCCCTCGAGCGGCCGCTTTGGTTCGAGCAATTTGTGACCCCCACTGACCGGAGTTGGCCGTCAGTGGACTACCTCAAACTGAGAAACTTCCGACCGGTTGGTGGTGTCTCATACATGGACGCCCCCTTATTGCCAAGCGTTTCGGTATTGGTTCACAGGAGTTGATTGCTGCCATACATCCGGCCTGTGTATGCGAGACGAGCTCGCGGGCCCTGATGGAATATGCTGGTTGACGCCTGATCAGTTTGACGGACTGTTGAAGTCCCCTGAGACAATCAGGTTGAGCCAACCCCGGTCTTATCTGTGATGCCATCACATTGAAAACGCCTGTGCAATCCGTGGAGGGAGTTTTGTCAAGAATTGAGTGCCGATACTGGTATGTAAAATATCGAGCTTATGCCGCCGCCGTGGCGTTCACTGAACGGTACTCGGCCTGGTAGTCGCGGCCATGGGCGAGCAGCGCCCAAACGGTGCGAGCATTTTTGTTCGCTAGGGCGACGGCAGCGATATTTGGATTGCGCCGTGCCGCTACGCGCGCCAGCCAGCCGTCGGCCCGATCGGGATGACGCTTGAGATGCCGTAGCACTGAGCGCGCCCCGTGAATCAACAGAGTTCGCAAGTACATATCGCCGCGTTTGCTGATGCCAAGCAGGGTCGTCTTGCCGCCGGTGCAGCTCTGGCGCGGCACGAGTCCAAGCCAAGCAGCAAACTGGCGACCGTTGTGGAAGAGCTTCGCATCCCCGACGCTTGCCACCAGCGCACTCGCCGTAAGGGGCCCGATCCCCGGGATCGCCTGCAGGCGCTGACTGGCCGTATCCTCGCGGTGCCAGGCATTGATTTCTCGCTCCAGCTCGTCCACCTGGCGATCGAGCGCTCGGAGATGCTCGAACAATCGAGCAAACAGCGCACGACTGGCCCCCAATAAGCCGTTTTCGGCATCCTCCAGGATCTCGGGCAGCTTGCGCGCCAGGCAACGGATGCCTACGGGAATCACCAACCCAAATTCGGCCAGTAACCCGCGGATCGGGTTGGCTTGCGCGGCGCGCTCAGTGACAAATCCCTGCCGCGCGCGATGCAGCCCTAGCAGTGCTTGCTGTTCGGTGTTCTTCATTGGCACAAACCGCATGTTCGGCCGGCCGACCGCCTCGCAGATCGCCTCGCCATCTGCTGCGTCATTTTTATTGGTCTTGACGTAGGGCTTTACGAACTGCGGCGCGATCAGCTTTACCGTGTGCCCGAGCGCCGAGAGCCTGCGCGCCCAGTAATGCGCACTACCGCAGGCTTCCATCCCAATGAGGCACGGCGACAACTGGCTGAAAAACGCAATCAGTTGCGGTCGCTTCAATTGCTTACGCAATGCGACCTTGCCTCGCGCATCCACTCCGTGCACCTGGAAGACAATTTTTGCCAAATCGATCCCAACCTGCGTAATGTTCATCCTGGACGCTCCTGCTGGTTTAAGTGGTTGATCAGCACTTCCACTCTGGCACAACTGATGCCGTACCAAGCAGGGGCGTCCATGCCATTAGTTTGACCCTCTGCTGACCGCCGCGGACGACCGCTGTCCGGCGCTCAGTTAACCTCCGGCGGAAGTGACCTGGGATCGGTCCTGACCTTCGACGTATCGCTTCATAGCCGTCTCGCGTCGAGAAGATGGTCAGATTTTATTCTTATTACTTGCATCGAAAAAGCGTTTTCACACAGGCTAGACCCGGAGGAGACGCTCTCGACAGGCAGCTTTCTGGCTGACCGATCGGGACTCGGATACGACTTCGGTGCTCAGTCGGCTGCGTTCGCCAACTCGACGGGCTTCCCGTGGGGTGTACGCTGGTATGCCTCCGCCCAGGCCTCTTTCCTGGCAAGCAGTGCAGCGGTATCGGAGAGTCCCTTTTCGATCACCAGGCGCTCGAGAGTCGTGAGCCAGCACTGGTAGTAGTGCGAGCCATCGTCCGGCTCACCGCGAGCCGCGCTCGCCTTGAGCTCCTTGGCGAGTGCCGCTGCCCACTCCTTCCAGCTGAAGTGGCCCTGGCGTGACAAGGAGACGGCAAGAGCGAAAGCAGAGGCCTGCCAGGGCTCGTCAAAGACCGGTCCGCCCGGATCACGCGGCAGGCGCGGCAACTCCGTCAGGCTCGGCGCCGCAGTCGTGTCAGGCGGCATCAAGGTGGTCGTCCCACAGATCGACATAAACCGAATCGGTGGCCGCGGCCTGCGGGCCCCATAGCTCGCGCGCCGCAAAGCGCACCGAATACAGATGCTGCGGTTTCTCGCCGAGACCTTGGACCAAGCTGTCGTTGAAGACATACACGCCGCGGTCTCGCACGATGGCGCCCTGTTTTCCGCGCGCATAGCGTGGCAGGCGCGTGTGGCCCACTGGATTGACGTTGCGCGCGCACACACGCTGGCCCTCGTGGAACCTCGCGGTCACCGGCACGTCGCGCGTCGAGGCGCGGCCCGCGGCGATCATCGGAGCGACTTCGTCAGCGCCCAGCATGTGGCGGCCCTTGGTATTGCCCCCCTGGGCGACCCCGGATTCCAGCTCGGCGCGGTTCACCATGCCGCTCTTGAGCAGCAGTTCTGACAGGCCCGTCAGCCAGCGCTCGTAGTAACTCATCCGCAAATAGTCAGTGGGTGGAATCAGCTCTCGCTGGTAGCGCCCCGAGCCCCCTGGCCAATCACCATCGATCGCCAGATCCATGGCGAATACGCGCCCCTCCCACGCGGCGTGAAACACCGGCTCATTCTCCTCGGGCCGCACTGGTCCCATGTCCTGCATACCCCCCATGTCGTGGACGCCGTTCATGCGTGCGCTCCTCCGCCGGGCGCCACGACTCGGGAGACACCGACCATCGCATCGCGGGTCACGAGCGCCGCAAGCTCCGCTTCGTCGAGTCTCTCGGTTCCCGCCGGGCGCTCCGGCAGCACCAGGTAGCGCACTTCTGCGGTGCTGTCCCAGACGCGCACCTCGACGTCGGCGGCGAGCTCCACGCCGAACTCGCGCAACAGACCGCGCGGATCAATGACGGACCGCGAGCGATACGCGGCCGATTTGTACCAGACCGGCGGCAGTCCGAGCACCGGCCAGGGATAACACGAGCAGAGCGTGCACACGACGAGGTTGTGGACCTGGGCGGTGTTCTCCACGACCACCATCTGCTCGCCCTCTGCACCGCCGTAGCCGAGCTCGGCGATGGCGGCCTTCGCGTTCTTCAGCAGGCGCTGCTTGTAGGTGCTGTCCACCCAGGCACGCGCGATAACCCGCGCGCCGTTGCGCGGCCCGATCCGGTGTTCGTAGGTGTCAACCAGCACGTCCAGCGCTGCACGATCGACCAGTCCCTTAGCTACGAGCACCGATTCGAGTGCCTTGGCGCGCAGGGCTGGATCCGAAGGAACCGCCTGGTGGTCATGATCATGATCGGGCTCTTCGGCTCGGGCTTGGCCCGCTGTCACGGCAACTCCCGCCGCCGTCGTTAACGCTGCGGTCAGTAAGTCACGGCGGGTCGCAGTCATGCCTTCCCTCGCACACCGGTGTTGTTTGCCAGAGAATGCGCCGGGGGCATCGGGCTCGCAACTTTCGACCTGTCACCCGCTCTTTGCAGTGCGGCTCAGCGCCAGCTAACCGAACCGGTGTGTCGGGAATGACCGCTATCTGGCAAGGACTCTGCAGCATGGTGTGTCCGCTCCTGGCCGGTCAGAGACAGTCGGCCCGGCTAGCTAAATCAGGCATCCGCTATCATCAACGCGACGGTCAAGGGACGATGCCACGTCGCTTGAATTCCTCCACGACCCGGGGCCAGAGGGCCGTTGCCTGGGCGATGTCCGCATCCCCATCTGAAGTCTTTTGCTTGCGCAGTTTGTCAATTCCCCGCCCGTACAGCGACCAGGAATTCTTCGCATTGATTTTGAGCGACGTATCGTAGTCGGCAATCGATTTGTCGTAGTCACCCATTCGCAAATAAACGAACCCGCGGCTGTCCGCGACCTTCGCGTAGAAGGCGCTCGACTTATCCGCGCGCCTGAGCGCTGCATCGCAGTCCTTGACTGCAAGCGCCAGATCTGCACCGTCGAGCGCCCTATCCCAACATCGCGAATTCAATGCATCCGGCATTCGCGCGTCGTCTGGGTGCGAGTCGATCCACAGAGTGAGTTGCGCGATAGCGGGCGCCAAACGATCGGCGCGCTCATAGGCATAAGCCATGTGATAGCGCTCGTCAGCTTCTTTGGGCGCAATCGCGTCCGCCGCATCAAGGTCAGCTGCGGCAAGGTCGTTTTCGCCGCGTTGAAGCAATAGTTGAGCGCGCGCAATGAGCGTCGGCAGGTTATTGGGCCTGAGTTTGAGAGCCTGATCGAAATCTGCCATCGCGGGCGCCGGCTGCTTCAACTGCCAATAGATCATCGCGCGTTGGCGGAGATATTCCGGATTTTCGGGCGCCAATTCACAGGCACGCATAACAGCCGTGAGCGCCTGGTCGAATTCGCGGCGCGCGGCGAGCGCCGCGCCGCGACGACTGTAGTCGGCCGCGTCCTCAATCGCTGCGCCCGCCTTCTCGAGCTGCTGGGCGGAAGCATCCGCTGCAGGCTCGGTGACGGGGCGCTTGCCAGTAGTGAGGTTGAATACCGGGCCGCCGTTGTATGTGAAGTACAGCTTGTGTTGGCTGTTGGCCACATAGATTCGGTGCGACAGGAAGAAATCTGCCCCAATGAGCATGTCTGTGTTCGGCAGATCGATGTCGCCGATTCGCAACCGGGTATGTTTTATTTCCTCGTCCCCGATCTTGAAGCTGGAGAAGGGCGCAATGTAGGTGGCGAAAGTGCCTTTCCCGATTCCGTACGACGTCCCTGCACTGACGGCGCCTGGGGAATCGGGCTTGATACCCGCGCGTGCGGCGGCTTTAAGCGACAAAATTGAAGTCGCTGAACCCGTATCGAACTCCACGCGAATCTGGACGCCGTTGAGATAGGCGGAGCTGAGCGTCTGGGAGAGCTGCGGCCTGTTCAGATCAGGCTCCGACACAAGATCGATTACGGAGTACGGCATCGACTTGCCCACCCAATAGGCCAGCACCGTCTTGCTGCAATCCTTAGCCTTGATCAATCGCACCATCCCTTGACCCAAGTCGTACTCGACGTCCTCGATGTGAAGGACATTTTGACCCAGTAACCCGATGCTGCCTTGCCCGGCTTCGCTGCCACCCACCAGAAATTCAACGTTGTGCAAGGGCACGCCCGCAAGAGTGAACGTCTTCACGTTCGCCACTGAGACGTTAGCCGCTCCATGGACGCCCCAAACATAGAAGCCAAGCGTAGCGTACGATGTCCTGAGCTTGAGCTCCGCCGCGCTTGCGGCGCTAATCATGCTATAGAACGCGCCGCTGTCTACGACGAACTGCACGTCGACATCGTTTATCTTCGCGGTCATCAATGGACGCAGACCCACCATTGCGATGGGAAACTCGGCAATCTTGCCGACCTTGCATCCGTCCGCGAACGCGGGCGTCGACGCAATCGATACGCTCAGAATTGCCATCATCACAATCGGTATATGGCGATTGCCGCGACTCCCACGCGCACTTATTGGCGTATTCGCTGCAGCTACGGAGCAAGGTGGCATTGGAGACAACGCGTTCGAATCCGTGCAATTTTAGCGTCTACGCACGAGCTTAGCGCGCGTGTCGGCTTAGAGCCACCGGCTGCTGTTGGCCGGTCAGCGCCCCGTTGACGCCGACCGGGCTGGCCCCATTCCGCTGGCAGTCCTTCGATTCGGGCGAGCGCTAGTATCTACTTGCAGGCACCTTGTCCCCAATAGGTGTCGGTATAGAACAACACGGCATACCACTGCCGGTCCAAGCGACGGACTCGCACAACTTCACACGGCAAGCCACGGGCCTTAAGCGGTGGGAGTGCCTCGGACGCACCCGCAAGTGAATCAGTCGGATCGAAGACCAGAAACACCGTCGTGTCTCCTACTCCGGCAAACCCCCAACCGTCCCATTCGGCATGCTTGAGTTGTTCGTTAGGAGGTTGTGCAAGTACCTTGGCTTTGTAGCCCGCAGACAGAAGAAGCCATCTGATATGGTCGCGGACTAACGAATAGTTCGATAGCAGCAGTATCGGCACGAACAGGTAAATCATTACTACGACGAAGGCTATGACACGTAGCCTTCCTTTTTTAGCGACGCTAATTGCGAACAGCGATAACGCTGAAACAAGGGCTATCCCGACGCACAGCACGGCACCCAGATCGGAGCCCCCGAACACCAACGAAAGAACGATCAAGCTCAAGCTCGCGACGAGACAAATTGCCATTCGCCGGACGAACATACTTTAATCCGCCGTTCGCTGTCTGTTCGCGCCCAGCGCATTACCCTGCTTCAAGCACCACAGCCGCCAGCTGCAAGTGACCGCTATCGGGCATCACATCTGGTAGTGCAATGGCGTGCGCTAAGGCGCGGTGCCTGCCGAAACGGCGGCATGGCCCGATGTAACGAATTTTTGTACCCGGGCTCCGGTGATATCGCCAACATAGACTGCACCTTCTGCATCCACTGCTATCGAATGCGCCATCTCAAACTGCCCGTCGTAGTTGCCGAATCTCCTCACGCGAGTAACTGGTATGCGGTCCAGGCGCGCAAGCACCCACGCCGAGCGGTCGGGCGGACCGTCCGGCTGGTCCCCGCCGTCAGCTAAGTACGCTTTCCCGCCTTTATCAATTGCAATCGCATACGGCCGCCCCAACTGCTTGCCGGCCCATTGGCTCAAGTAGTGGCCCGCAGAGTCGAAGACCTGAATTCGTTGATTCCCACGGTCGGCAACATACACATTACCTGCCGCATCAAGAGCCACCCAATGGGGAAGATCAAATTGTCCGGGACCCGTGCCCTTAGTTCCCCACTGGAATAAAAATTTACCGTCGGAGCTGAATTTCATCACCCGCGTATTCTTGTAGCCGTCGCTTACATAAAACGATTCGTCCCGCGCAACGGCAACCGCCGTCGGGCGATTGAAATGCCTGGCATCAGCCCCCGCCACGCCGCGCTCACCAAGGGTTAGTAACAGTTGCCCTGATGGAGAGAACTCATAGACCTGCTGAAGCGCCACGTCGGTCAACCAAACGTTGTCACGGTAATCAATGGTTAAATGGTTAACCCGTGTGGCATCGCAAACAGATTCGCTCCCCACCGCTTGATCAGAACTCCGGTGTGACCCTCGAAGACGTCTACTGTCGGCTGCGATATCGGACTCAAGTCAAGCACATCGGAATCGGGCCAGGTGCGACCTGCCCGATGAAAGACAAAGACATCACCATGCGAGTCCACACCAACTCCCGCGACCGATCCCAACACTTCACCCTCTGGCAAAACAGGCCAGCCGTGCACGACCTGATACCCAGGTGCAGCAACCAGGTCTGGTGACGGGCCTGATTGCGCGCCCGAGGACAATGTCGCACCTGTGCTCAGGAGCAATCCAGTAGCGCAAACAACGTATTGGCTTTTCAACTGTTAGCTCCCGACCATTTTCGACTATATGTCCGATGGTGGCCGCGCGCCGACTTTGCCCGCGCTTGGAAGTGCGAACTTTGTATCTTTCAGAGCCGAACAACCTTCTTCTTTACGGGAGTGCCGAATTCCGCGCCGCAAAGCGGACACCGTTCAGGGCAGCAGGACAATCTTGCCGCGGATATGTCCCTGCTCGAGCAGCGAGAAGGCCGCTCGAACCTGATCCAGAGGGAATGTCGCGGCGATCGGCACTTCCAGATCGCCTGAGGCGATCAGCGCAGCCAATTCCGCGAGCACCGAAGCGTTTCTCGCCGCGTTGCTGCCCTCGGCCTTCACTCCGAACTCGCGCACGGCGGCAAAGTCGATGATGGTCTGGATCCGGTCCCGTGGGATGCCGAGCTCGACCGCCAGCTTCACGTAGCCTCCCCCGTGCGTATCGATGAACGCATCGATTCTCGACTTGCGCAGCCGGTCGGCCAGGTCCGCGCCGTACGACTCTGGCTTGACCCCGTGCGCGGCGAGCCACTGGTGGTTGGCGGGACTGGCGATGCCGATCACTTGCGCGCCCGCGCGCCCGGCGAGCTGCACGCTGATCGACCCCACCCCGCCCGCGGCGCCTGACACCGCCACAATGTCACCTCTTTTCAGGGATACTGCGCGCACTGACGCATAAGCCGTGCTGCCGGCAACCGCCAACGACCCGGCGGCCGCCCACGATACTTTCGCCGGCTTGATAGTCAGATTCTGCGCCTCCACGAGCGCATATTCGGCATGGCTGGCGCGCTGGTCGGTGAAGCCAATCACTTCGTCGCCGACGGTGAAGCTTTCGACCCCGGGGCCGACCTTCGTCACGATGCCGGCCAAGTCGCTGCCCTCGCCCGAAGGAAACGTCGCCGGCCACATTGCGTGCATCAGCCCCTGACGGATCTTCGCCTCGCCGGGGTTGATCGACGCGGCCTTGACCTTCACCAGCGCTTCGCTGCGAGACGGTTCAGGCATCGGCACATCTGCGACCTGCAGAACCTCGATTCCACCGTAGCTGTCGAATCGCACTGCTTTCATGACATTAAACCGATGTCCGCTAGCGTTTAAATCCGCATCTCATCCGGGCCGAGCGTCAGCCGTACGCGCGGTCGGTGCTCTGTCCGACCTCGATGATATATCCGTCAGGATCGCGGATGTAGCAGCGCGTCTCGCCGTACTTGGGGATCGGCTTCGTGATGAACTCCGCTCCTCGACTTTTCCACAACTCATAGCACGCTTGAATATCCGCAACGCGGAAATTCATAAAGCTGTTGATGTGATTCGGGTCGGGGACGCTCAGCGTTACCGTCGGTTTATCCGGGGTCGGTCCGCCTCCTAGGTTCAGAATCATCCAGATATTCGCAAGCTGAAGGTACCCAGGCGCGTTGCCATCACCCAGGCTCAGAATGCGAGCGCCGAAGACCTTTTCGTAATAGCGGGCCGATCGCTCGATGTCGGCGACGGTAAGAAAATGCGCGATGCTGATCCCCTCTCGCGGGGGCATCTCATAACTCTTCTGCTCGATTTGTACGCTGCTCATTGACGACTCCACTTCCGAACCGACCAGTATCACGGGTTGCACTACCTTCATTGTCAGACACGATAGCTGACGTTCGCGACAGTCAGCAACCGGCTGTCGGTTCAACCGGTCGACGCAACACAAGCTTGAAATCGTTCTGCTGGCGTTTCGTAGTCTAGAGTCTTTCTAGGTCGCTCATTGAGTTGCCTTGCAATATTGTTCAGCCGTGCCTGAGAGTGAA
>Ga0302326_10031635_pt1 | contig 10565 bp, 9 predicted proteins | sample Palsa_T0_3_FD_202264 | JGI IMG/M metagenome (GOLD analysis project Ga0302326, IMG submission 202264) | Peat permafrost microbial communities from Stordalen Mire near Abisko, Sweden - Palsa_T0_3 | ecosystem: Environmental > Terrestrial > Soil > Palsa > Peat permafrost | place: Sweden: Abisko...
CGACTCCGACTCCGACTCCGGCTCCGGCTCCGGCTCCGACTAGAGCACGATGATCGACACCGGGTCGCCCCAGTCGGTCAGGCCCGTTCGAAGCACCGCGCGATGGCGAACGAACACCGTCGTCTTGACAGTCAGGTTCGCGAGCGTCGCGTTTGCCTTCGTCGTCGGCGGCATGTCGATCCACGTCACTCCGCCGTCGATGCTGTACTGCCGGTGATACGCCTGGGCGCCTGTGATCGCCTTGGCGATGACGTCCACTGTCCCCGACACCCTGCCGTGCCGAAGGACGAGGTGGGGCTTGTTGGTCGACGGGACTTTGTGGAGGCTCATGCCCGCGTCTTCCGCAATCCTCGGGGCGTTCGCCGGGTCTTGGGTGGCGATTTGCTCGACGTACGCCCGCTCGTTGTTCAAGTCGGCTTGGAGCACCCGCATGGCGCCGTCACGATCGGCGGCGGCTCCAGCCGTTCGCCTCGCCAACGCCGCCTCTTTGGTAGCGAGATCGTCGATGTGCGCTTGGAGCGTCACGAGCGGTGGGTCGGGGTGCGGCAGTGTGGCAGCGTTGGTCGCCATCATGTCGTGGACGTGCTGAGCGTAGATGATGAGCTCGCGTGGTCTCCGGGGAGCACTGAGCACCACACGGATGACGTGCTCTGTCCGGGGTCTCTTCTTCGACATTGGATCCGTACCTCGCGGTGATCGTAGTGATGGAGCGAGCCGCGTTTCAAGCGGAACCCGTCCCCCAGCTCGCGGACGCACTCCCATTGAAGCGGCGGCGCGTCCCCCGATTCGCGGACGCTCTCCCATTGAAATGGCAGCTCGTCCCCCGATTCGCGGACTCGCTCCCGTTGAAATGGCAGCGTGTCCCCCAACTCGCGGACTCGTTCCCATTGAAGTGGCAGCTCGTCCCCCGACTCGCGGACGCTCTCCCATTGAAGTGGCAGCTCGTCCCCCGACTCGCGGACTCGTTTTTATTGAAGCGGCAGCGCGTCCCCCGACTCGCGGACTCGTTTTTATTGAAGCGGCAGCGCGTCCCCCTATTCGCGGACGCTCTCCCATTGAAACGGCAGCTCGTCCCCCGACTCGCGGACGCTCTCCCATTGAAGCGGCAGCGCGTCCCATTGAAATTGCAGCGCGTCCCCCAGCTCGCGGACCGGCTCGCTCAGCGGCGGGTGACAAGCAGCTTGTGCTCGGTCATCTCTTCGATGGCGAAGCGCACGCCTTCACGGCCGATGCCCGAGTCGCGGGTGCCGCCGTATGGCATCGAATCCACTCGGAAACTTGGCGTATCGCCGACGACGAGACCGCCCACGTGAAGGCGCTCGAAGGCCTGGTCGACGCGCGTGCACGAGTCGGTGAAGAGCCCGGCTTGGAGGCCGTAACGGGTGCCATCGGCCATCGTGAGGGCGTCGTCGAAATGGGCGTATCGATGCACCGTGAGGACGGGGCCGAAGACCTCTTCATCGACGACGCGCAAACCCGTACCGCTGTCACCGAAGGCGAGGATGATCGGCCCGAGCCGGTTGCGATCGCGTTCCGATGACACGACCGCGTCGACGCCATGCTGCTTGGCCTCGTCCACCCACGACGCGACGCGCACGGCGCTCTTGTCGTCGATGAGACACGAAAGAATGCCCGCTTCGAGCGGAGCACGTGGCGTGAGCGCCTTGGCTAGAGAGGCGATGCGCTCGATGAAGGCGTCGGCGATGGGCCCGTGCACGTAAAGACGCTGGACCTTGATGCACACCTGGCCCGCATATCCGAACGCGGCAGCCACGATGCGCGCAGCGGCGAAGTCGAGATCGCAGTCCTCGTGCACGATGGCCGCGGCGTTGCCACCGAGCTCGAGCAGCACGCGCTTCTTTCCGGCGATCGACTTGAGGTGCCAACCCACCGCGGCGCTCCCGGTGAACGAGAGGGTCGCGAATCCGTCGCTTCGGACGAGCGTCTCGGCGACGGCTACGTCGCAAGGCACCACCTGAAGCGCGTGCTCGGGAAAGCCCGAGTCGCGCACGATCGCACCGAGCTCGATGGCGACGAGCGGCGTCTGCGGTGCGGGCTTCAGCACGATGCTCGAGCCACAAGCGAGCGCTGGGGCGACCTTGTGCGCGACGAGGTTCAGCGGGAAGTTGAACGGTGAGATGCCGAGCACGGGCCCGCGCGGCACCCGGCGCCAGACGCCCGTGTAACCCTCTCCAGCCTGGGTGATGTCGAGCGACATCACGCCTCCCTCGATGCGCGTGGCTTCCTCCGACGCCACGTCGAACGTGGAGACGGCACGAGTGACCTCTCCGCGCGCCATCGCGATCGGTTTCCCCGCTTCGAGAGCGAGCGCCGTCGCGAGGGTGTCCGCCCGCGACTCGAGCGTGCGCGCGATCTTCCGAAGCGCATCGCGCCGCGCGTGGCTCGGCATCGCGCGCACCGCGTGGAATGCCTTCTCGGCCTGGACGATGGCGCGCTCGGCCGCAGCCCCGTCGGCGAGCGTCACTTCGTCGAGCGTCGCGCCGTCCCAGGGTGCCTTGATTGCGGCTTTCTGCGTCACGCGTCGGAATATGCCAGAATGCCGCCCCCCAAGTGCATCCGTACGCCGATTTCGTTCAGCTCGTGCAAAAGCCGGCGCGCTACATGGGCGGCGAGCACGGGGCGCGCCCCAAGGACTGGGGCAGCGTTCGAGCGCGCGTGTGCCTCGCGTTCCCCGACATCTACGACATCGGCATGAGCCATCTCGGGTTCAAGATCCTCTACAAAATCTTGAACGACGACCCGCGGACGCTCGCCGAGCGCTGCTACACGCCGTGGGTCGACATGGAGGCCGAGCTTCGCAAGCGCGGTGTACCGCTCGTTTCGCTCGAGAGCTCGCGCCCGCTCCGGGAGTTCGACGTCGTGGGGTTCTCGCTGCAGTTCGAGCTCACGTACACCAACGTGCTGACGATGCTCGACCTCGGCCTCATCCCGCTTCGGTCGTCCGATCGCGGAGATGACGATCCGCTCGTCATCGCCGGTGGGCCCACAGCGACGCACCCCGAGCCGCTCTGTGCGTTCGTCGACGCGATCGTCATCGGCGACGGTGAAGAGCGCACGACGGAGGTGGCCCTCCGCTGGACGGAGCTTCGCCACTTGCCACGGGCCGAGCGCTTGCGCGAGATCGCCAAGCTGCACGGCGTCTACGTGCCGTCGCTTCGCGAGACGAGCATCGATCCCGAGACGGGGTTCGTCGTCGTCGAGGGGCCGCCGGTTGCGCGCAACCTCGTCGACGATCTCAATCGCTTTCCGTTCCCTGACGACGGGCCCGTCGGCGGACCGGAGGCCATCTTCGACCGCTTGTCGATCGAGATCGCGCGCGGGTGCACGGAGGGCTGCCGCTTCTGTCAGGCGGGGATGATCTACCGTCCCGTCCGCGAGCGGGATCCCGCGCAGCTCGTCGAAACGGTCGCGGCAGCGGTGAAGAAGAGCGGCTACGACGACGTGAGCCTCACGTCCCTCTCGACGGCCGACTACTCGTGCATCGCTCCGCTCGTGCAGAAGGTCACCGAGCGTCTCGCGCCCGAGCGCGTCTCGCTCGGCGTCAGCTCGCTGCGCGCGTACGGCTTGGGCGAACAGACGCTCGATGACATGCAGCGCGTGCGGGCGAGCGGCATCACGTTCGCGCCCGAAGCGGGCAGTCAGCGCATGCGCGACGTGGTCAACAAGAACGTCACCGAAGAGCAGCTGATGCAGACGGCCGAGCGCGTCTTCTCGCGCAACTGGTCGAGCATGAAGCTCTACTTCATGATCGGGTTGCCCACGGAGACCGAAGAGGACGTGCGCGAGATCGTGCGCGTCGGCAAGCGCGCGCGTGAAGTCGGTTGGCGCATCAAGCGTGAGCGCGGGGCACAGCCTCCAACCGTCACCGTGAGCGTGTCGACGCATGTTCCCAAGCCGCACACGCCGTTTCAGTGGTGCGCGATGGACCGTGCCGACGTCGTCCTCGAGAAGCAGGGTTGGCTCGAGGATGAAGTTAAGGGGTCTCGGGTGGAGCTCCGGATGCACGACTCGGATGGCAGCTGGCTCGAGGGCGTCTTCGCGCGGGGCGATCGCTCGCTGTCGGACGTGCTCGAGAGTGCGTACCGAAACGGTGCTCGCTTCGACTCTTGGGATGATCAGCTCGACATCGGCGTGTGGGAGCGCGCGTTCGCGGAGCACGGCATCGACCCGGCGCGCTTTCTCGGCACCATTCCCGTCAGCGCGCGTCTTCCGTGGAGCCACATCGACGTGGGCCTCGAGGACGGGTTTCTCGTCTCGGAGTATCGCAAGGCGGTCAAGAGCCGGTTGTCACTCCCGTGCGGCAAGGCGGCGGGGATGTTCGTGCACCACACGAGCCTCGAGGCTGCACGCGCCGACGATCGCAAGCTCGTTTGCTACGACTGCGGCGTCGCGTGCGATCTCTCGGCGATGCGCGCCGAGCGCGAGACGTACTTGGTCAAGCTCGGCGCCGAACGGCCGCGTGTCACGGTCCCGCCTGTCCCGCGCAAGAAGGGGCCTCCTCCTCTCATCGTGCAAGGTGCGCCCCGACGGTATCGCTTCGAGTTCACCAAGCTCGGCCCGAGCGCGTTTCTCTCTCACCTCGACATGATTCGAGCCCTCCCGCGCGCGTTCCGGCGTGCGGGGCTCTCGATGTTCTACTCCTCCGGCTTTCACCCCAAGGCCGACATGACGTTCTCGCCGGCGCTGTCTCTCGGCGTGATGAGCCTCGGCGAGATCGTCGACATCAAGCTGACCTGCGAAGGGGAGCCGCGCGAGTGGCTCGACGCGCTCAGCGCTGGAGCCCCCGACGGGTTGCGCTTCACCGATGGACGCGCCCTCGGGGAGCGGGATGCCACCGTATCGAAGCTCGTCGATGGCGCGCACTATGCCGTTGCGATACCGCGGGCAACCGTGAACGTGGCTGCCCTTCACGAGCGCGCAGTCGAGATGATGGCGGCGGAGACGTTGCCCATCGTCCGCACCATCGAGGGGATCGGCAAGAAGGTCGACGTGCGCCGCTACCTGCGGACGCTCGCAGTCGATGACGCACGGGCGAGCAGCGCCGTCGAGCGCGCCGGGCTCGTCGGTGATCTGGTCGCCGTCTTCGTCGAGATCGCCGTGACCCCGACGGGGAGCGCGAAGATCAGCGAGGTGCTCGAGCTGCTCATTGGCCGCGACGTTCCCTCGAAGTCCATTCGCGCCGCGCTCGTCTCGGGTGGGCTCTCTCCGCTCGACACGAGCGCTCTCCGCGCAGCCCGCGAACGGCCGCCCGTGGCTCTGAATCCCTGATAGCGTCGTCGCGCAAATGGACCGGCTTTGCGTCGCGACGCTCAACATCTGGAACCGGATGGGGCCGTGGGAAGAGCGCCTCGTCGCGATTCGCAAAGAGCTCGCTCGCTCCAAGCCCGACATCGTGGGGCTCCAGGAAGTGCTCGTCCTGCCCGAGCTCGCCTTCGACCAGGCGAAGGCCATCGCCGAAGGCTTTGGCTATCACATCGCGTTCGGCCGCTCGCCGGACGCGACGCCCTTCGTGATGGGCAACGCCATCCTCTCGCGATGGCCCATCACGCGCACGTTCGCGTTCGGGCTTCCGGGGACTGACGAGCATCGCTCTCTCGTGTTCGCCGAGATCGACTCGCCCATCGGCAAGATCCCGTTCTTCTCGACGCACCTCAACTGGAAGTTCGACGAGAGCGACGTGCGCCAGCTTCAGGTTCAGTGCATCGCACGCTTCGTGGAGGCAACCGTCGCGGCGACGGACTACCCCGCCATCGTCGTCGGCGACTTCAACGCCGAGCCGGACTCGGACGAGATCCGCTTCATGAGCGGGCTCGGGTCTCTCGGCGGATCGAGCGTGCACTTTCAAGACGTCTACGGGCGCGTCGGCGCTTCCCCCGGCGTCACGTTCTCTCGAAGGAACGCATACGCAGCGCTCTTGCGCGAGCCTGACAGGCGCATCGACTACATCTGGGTGCGCGGCGGTGACGAGCGCTTCCGAGGCGAGCCGCTCGCTGCACGCGTAGCGTTCGACGAGCCCGAGCCCGAAAACAAGGCCTTCGCGAGCGATCACTTCGGCGTCGTGGCCGAGCTTCGCGCGTGACGCTGGCCCCTTGGGCCATCGCGGTGTTGTGCGGCACCGCGACCGCAGCGGGGTTCGTCGACGCCATCGCGGGAGGCGGCGGTCTCCTCACCGTACCGGCTCTGATGACGTTCATTCCGTCGCCCCACCTCGCGCTCGCCACCAACAAGGGGCAGGCGGTGTTCGGTGCGGTCGCGTCGGCGACATCCTTTTGGCGTGGCAAGAGCGTCGACCGCGCGCGGGCACCCCTCGCGTTCCTTTGCGGCAGTGTCGGTGCCGCCTTGGGAGCGCTCCTTCAGCTTCGCGTCCGCCCCGAGCCGCTCAAGCCCATCGCGCTCGTGCTCCTCGTCCTCGCGGCAGCAGTCGTTGCCCTGCGTCCGCTCATCATCCGTGACGTCAAGCCTCATGCAATTTCTGGCAGGGGCTCGAACCTGAGCCTCGCGACGATTGCGGTGACCATCGGCGGCTACGACGGGTTCTTCGGGCCAGGTACGGGATCGCTGCTCATCATCGCGTTCGTCACCTTCCACGGCGACACGATGACGCGCGCCTCGGGCAACGCCAAGATCGTGAACCTCGCGTCGAACCTCACGTCGTTCGGCATCTTCGCCGTAAAGGGCACGATCATCTGGAGCGTGGCGCTCCCGATGGCCGCGTGCAGCGCGGTCGGAGCGGCGCTAGGTGCGCGTGTAGCGATGAAGCGCGGCGACGCCTTCGTTCGCTTCGTCGTTCTGGCGGTCGTGGGCGCGCTCGTGGTCAAGCTCGCCTTTGACCTCGTTCACTGAGCGTCGTACGAACACGGCATGGATCTCACGTTTGCGCTCCCATGGCAGCGCAACACCGAGCCCGTTGGCGCAGCGGCAGCCGATCTCTTGCGCTGGCTCGGAGCCGAGATCGGCCGCCGCATCACGCCGCGCGTGGCGCTGTCGTACGACGAGCTGTTGCCGCTCTTCGAGAGGGGCGAAGTGCACTTCGCGTGGCTTCCGCCCATCTCGTTTCTGCGCCTCCGCGCGAAGCGGCTCGTGCGCACGCTCTACGTCAACGAGCGGAATTCCGCGCTCGCCTTTCACACCATCATCGCGGTGCGTTCCGGGAGCCGCCACTACTCGCTCGATCGCCTTCGTGGCGCGCGAGCAGCGTGGGTCGACCCGATGAGCACGACGGGTTACGTCCTCCCGCGGCTCGATCTCGCCGCGCGCGGCATCGACCCGCGCACGACCTTCTCCGAGGATCGCTTTCTCGGATCGCACGATGCAGCCGCACGCGCGGTCCTCGAGGGCCGCAGCGACGTCTTCGGGACGTTCGCCGAGTACGACGGTCAACGCATCGCGCGCGCGGGCTTCACCGGGATGGGGTCGTCATCGGATTGGCGCGTCGTCTTGCGTGGGCGAGAGTCGCCTTCCGACGTGCTCGCGGCGCACGTGTCGGTCGACGACGCGCTCGCGGGAGCAATGAAGCAGGCCCTCGCGCGGGCGCTCGCATCACCCGAGACGGCCAAGCTCGTGGGTGACGCGCTGCACGTCGAGGCGTTCGGCGATGCGGACGACGCACGGTATGCATCGCTGGCCGACGCGGTCGATGCCGCCCACCGCGATGGGCTCTTGCCTCATCTATAGCCTAGTGCACGCGGCGGGCTTCGCGGGCCTCGGTGTGCGGGTGGTGGGGCTCGCCGAGGAGCGCGAGGGCACCACACAGGCTCGTGTCTTTGCACGGCCCGACGTGACCGCCAGATGATGGCCACGCGAACTGCGAGGCCTTCGCCACCCATGCGCGATCGCGGACGTCGGGGCCCGTCCACGTGCTCGGCGAGTGCGGGAGGTTCTGTTCGCGGTCGCCGGAGCCGTCCCCGTGGAAAGGAAATGCGATCGTGGGGATGAGGCCCACGCGCTGCACGGGCGAGCCGTCGGGCAGCGCGAAGAGGAGCGTCGTGACGCGCAAGAGCCCGGCGTGCGCGTCGTCATCGAGATATTCCTGCGCGCAGCCCTTGCCGTAGGTCGCGGTGCCGACGCTCGGTCCGCGGCGATACGCGGCAAGCGCGCCCGCGAGCATCTCGGCTGCGCTCGCGGTGCCGGAGTCGATGAGGGTCGCCACCGGGCCCGTCCATTGTTCGTCGATGGGCGGCTCGGGGGCGCGATCGGTGTCGACGGCGCCGCTTCGACTCCGCATGGGAAAGAGGCGCGCGCCTGGGAGAAACGCGCCGAGCGTGTTGATCGCGCCTTCGGTCGAGCCGCCGCCATCCCCACGCAGATCGAGCACGATGCCGACGACATTGCGCGTGCGGGTGCGAGCGAGCGCCCGCTCGAAGAGCTCCCCGAGATCGTCGTAGATGTCTGGAATCGTCACGACCACGACCTCGCCGCTGCCATACGCAACCGTCTCGCTCGGCAGATCGAATGGGTGACCCTGGGGGACCGGGGGCGCGGGTGCATCGGGGTCGACACGCAAGACGCGGGGTGCCCTCTCCCCCTCACGCATCACGACGACGTCAAAGGGCTGGCCGGAGTCGGCTGCGGTGAGCGCGAGCTCGTCCAGCTGCTCGATGGGCAAACCTGCGAGCATCAGCCCGTCGACTTCTAGAACGACGTCGGAGGCCGCGAGCGGGGCGAGCGCGCCCTCTTCGATGCGCACACCGAGCAGCGTGCGCGTGGCGCGCGACCAGAGGCGCGAAGGCCCGTCCTGATCAAGGTCCACGTCGTGCACGGCGGCCTCTTCGCCGTACGGAGCCCACGCCCCATGTGGGTCGACCTGCTCGACCCACGCGCGGACTGCCGCGCCGAGCACGACCTCGCTCCACGCTTCGGGGGTGAGCTCGGGGAAAAAGCGATTGCGGGCAGTAGCGAGATACTTCGCGACGGGCGTCCCGAACGCGCGAGCAAGCGTGCCCGAGCGATCGGCGAGCTCGTCGGTCAAGCTGGCCGCCGTGACGTCGTGGAGCCCACCGTCACGGGTCGCGACGTCGAGGGCATCGGCAAGGGCGTGGCTCTCATCCGTGTCTGGGGCCAAAGGTGCGGCCTTTGCGCGTTGGTCGTAGCGGCCGCGCTCGGCGTTCACCCACGTCGCGAGGGCATGACCGATGCGCACGGCGGCCGGACAATCATTCACGTTCTTCCCTTCGCCAATCTCGCCGAGCAGCGCCGCAGCCCCCTCGTCGATGGCGTTGAACGGCGTTGCATCAGGGGCAACGGCCCAGTGTCCGTGCGGGTCGACCCAGTCCTTCGTGGCCGCCGCGAGCTCCGCAGCCGTCGGTTGCGTGGGCACGAACGCTAGCTCGTGGCGCACCTCGGCGACGATGGCTCGTGCGGAAGCGCAGCTGAGCGACGCGAGCTTGCCTGACGGCGGGTGAAGCACCGGGCTCGTATCCTCGTCCTCGATGCCCGCAGCGCGCCCACCCGCATCGGGCTTGGAGGAGCTGCTCGGGGCAGCCGCGACGGGCGTGATCGGCTTGTCTTCATGCCGAAACGCGAAGCCCACGGCCAGCGCAACCGCTACCCCAGCCACAACAGCGATGGTCACCCGAAGCCGCACGGTCCGCAGCGTAGCAAGCGCCACGACCGGCGGCATACTTCGTTCGAGTCACGCCACCGACGGGAGGATCTCCCGGAGGTCTCGCAGGCGCTGGCGGAGCTTGATGAGGGTGCGTTGCTCGAGCTGACGGACGCGCTCCTTGCTCACGCCGAGCTCGTCACCGAGGTCTTGCAACGTGCGAGGCTCGTCGGCCATCAAGCGGTCACGGACGATGAGCTTCTCGCGGTCGGTGAGCTCGCGGAGGGCATCGCGCACGGCGACGCGCGAGCGGTCGAGGGCCTCGCTCGAGCTCGCGTTGTCCTCGGGAGACGGCCCCGCGGCGGCGAGGCGATCGATCACGGGCGAGTGATCGTCCTTGGTCGACTCGAGGCTCGCCTCACGCGCTTGCAAGAGCGGCAGGAGGCTCCGCACACGATCGATTGAGAGGCCGCTCGCTTTCGACAGGCGTTCGGGATCGGTCTCCCGCGTCGTGCGATAAGCTCTTAGTGCGCGCCTCTCGGCCTTCGTCGTGCCGAGCCGCACGACGCGGTAGCCGCGGACGACGTACTCGCGGATCTCGGCGCGAATCCAATAAGCGGCGTACGTCGCGAGGCGGCAGTCTTTCGTCGTGTCGAACTTGGCGACAGCCCGCAAGAGGCCGACGTTGCCTTGCTGCACGATGTCCTCGAGCGGTACACCCCACCGCCGATACTCGAGCGCGATGGCCACGACGAACGGCAGACACGCCTCGACGATGCGACGACCCGCATCCCGGTCGCCCGCCTGATGACGAAGCGCGAGCGCACGCTCGGCCTCGCGTGAGAGTGGCTCTACATGCGTCAGGCGCGCGCGATATGCCTGAAGGGAGGGGGCTTGGACCACGCGCCCTTACGATGCATCGGGGATACCAACCGTTGCCGTCGCGTTCTGCGCTCTTTTGGTCGTCGCAACACGAAAAAAACACGGCCCATCGCTGGGCGAC
>Ga0302326_10031637_pt1 | contig 10564 bp, 6 predicted proteins | sample Palsa_T0_3_FD_202264 | JGI IMG/M metagenome (GOLD analysis project Ga0302326, IMG submission 202264) | Peat permafrost microbial communities from Stordalen Mire near Abisko, Sweden - Palsa_T0_3 | ecosystem: Environmental > Terrestrial > Soil > Palsa > Peat permafrost | place: Sweden: Abisko...
GCCGGCGGCGGCTGGCGGACGATCCGCACCTGCGGACTCCCGCCCTGCTCGCTGAGCTCTCCTGCCTGGGCCTCGGCAACTCCAGGGCAACGCTCTACCGCGCGATGGAGCGCCACGCAATCCAGACGCATCCCTGTCCCGAGTGCCACCCGGCGAGCATGAGCGGATACTCGCCGCTGGCCGCAAACCGGGCCCCTCAGCCAGCTCCTCTGCCAGTGCCAGCTGCCCCGGTGGCCGGAGAAACCCTCGCATCGTTCCTCAGCCGCCTCGCCGCCCTTAACCGCACCAGCCGCGAGGCCCTGCTGGAAATCCTCCCGCTCTGGTTCCGCGTCAAGACCCGCTGGCACGACGACCGCTGGCAGCCTCCCTCGCTCATCTCCCGGGCAGACGATGCCGCCGCGAGGCTCGCCGTGATCAGCGGCACAGCCGCAGCGGCCATCAAGAACGCTCTTCCCGCCTTCGGCGGTAAGAGCGGCCGGCCCGTCCGGGCCGTTACCGCATGCCGCCTCTGCACAGCAGCCCGCCGCATCCGGCAGCCAGTCCCGGTCCATCTTCCCGCCCACCACCAGGTCTGCCTCAGGCACGGCATCTGGCTGTCAGGCCCGGGAACACCGCAGTTCAGCGTCAGCCGCTGCTCCGACATCCTGGCCGCCGAGCGCCAGGCGCGCGGGCTCAGCCGCCGCTGCACCATCGAGCAGCTGATCTACTCCAGGCTCAATGCGCCCGCAGGCCAAGCCGACCGCGAGTGGAAGCGCCGGATGACGGCCCTCATTGAGTCCAACCCCAGGACGGTCACCGAATCAGGGCCGCAGGCGCTGTTCCAGGCCGCGGCCTACCCGGAAGCCATCGCAGCAGCCACGGCAAACCCAGCTCTCATTACGCCTTTACGGCAGCCATCCACTCCTCAAGGCTGCTCACGACCGCCCCGGCATCCAGCGTGGAGGTGTCAAGGCAGAACACGCCGTCACCCGACTCCCGCATCCGCGCCGCGGCCCGCAGGAAGCCGGCCACCTCCCCCGGCGTGTGCTGCCGCCACGTCCCGGACGCGGCGCGCCGCTCGATCCTGGCCACGCGCACGTCGTCAGCGCAATCGAGCAGGCAACCGGCGACGCCCTCCAACTCGGCGGCGGACGGGGCAGCGAGCACCTCGCCCACACTCAGCCACCCCGCCAGCACAGTGTCCTTCCCGCGCACCTGCTCGTCGACCGCCCAGGCCACGCGCTCATCGATCTGCCGCTGCCACCACGACTGGGGCGCACCGGGCGGAGGCCGCAGATCGTCGAAATCGAACACGGCCAAGTCATCGCGCCGGGCCGACAGCCCTCCGAGGGCCGTGCTCTTGCCCGAACCCGCCGATCCCGTCAGCACGAACAGCACCCGCCGACATTAGCCCAGCCTGAGCAATCTTTATTGACGCAAACAGTTACCGGCGCTGCCGGAAACAGACAAAGCAGGCACTCAAGCTCCCATGAGCTTGCCAACGCAGATTCCTCATCGCAGGCCACAGACCTAAGCCGAGCAATCTTTGTTGGCACGGGACACTGAGTCTCGGTGGCCTGTCGTCTGGGCGGATACCCGGGTCTGCTGTGTCCTGCTTTTTGGTGATCTGGTTCTCATCGGAGATGGCTCGTCTCACTGGATCCGCGATGGCTGCGGGGTCGACGAGCCCAGCAAGGCTGGTCAGCCCCCTGAGAAGCTCCTCAGCTACCCCATCGGCATACCGCCATCTTCTCTGAGATACGCCGCCGAGAAGCCTCGGCCATCCTGTCAATGCGCAGGCCGCAGCCCCGCCACCGGACATGATCATTGACACGCGCAGAAAGAAGAGGGGCAATGGGCGCCACCGGCCCCACCCAGCGGGGCCATCATCAGAACCTGCCAGCCTCAGCTGAATTGTCAGTCCCCTGCACCTGGCATCAGCCAACGTCATGATCGATGAGAACGGACAGGTGCCGCGCGGCCCGGCGGATACCACCGCGGTGGGGTTCCCGGTACCACTGCGCATTTCATGGTGCCTGGCCAGCAGAAACAGGCGACTAAGTAGCCTCTTGGGTCAATGAATTCCGTAATCCGGCGACGTTGAATAGAGTGTCTGACTGTGACCGATCCGCCCTCATTGGAAGGGCAGGCAGGCAAGCACTCCGTTGACGCCAGCGGAGCGAAGGGTGTGCAGGTCGGCGACCACAACCGCATGGTCAACTTCTTCACGCAGGTCGTCGGCGGCGAGGCCAGGCACCCGCCCAGGATCACGGTCCACGGCGAGATCGACTCGCCCTACCTCGGTCTGCAGCCGTTCGGGGAGGAGGACGCGGCGTTCTTCTTTGGCCGGGAGAAGGCGGCAGGGGAAATCCTGGACCGGATCAGGCGGCGCCTGACCGACCGGCCGGACGCGCTAGGGCCGGTCATCGTCTCCGGCGTGTCTGGTGCGGGCAAGTCTTCCCTGTTGCGCGCCGGGGTACTTCCTCGCCTGTCCGAAGCGGGCCTAGCCGCTGCCCCGAGCGCCTCGCTGTGGCCGCGCATCGTGCTCGCTCCCGGACGCACGCCCCTAGCGGAGCTGGCCGCCAATGTCGCGCCGCTCGCCGGAGCGGACGCCGCCGCGCTGCTGCGCTCGCTGCGGGCAGACCCGGCGGGTTTCGCCCTCACCGTGCGAGCCGCAACCCTCAGCGCGAACGGGCCTAGGCGCCTTCTCATCCTCGTTGACCAGTTCGAGCAGGTGTTCACGCAGTGCCCAGATGAGGCGCAGCGACGCGGGTTCATCGCCGCCCTGCACGCGGCGGCCACCGAGCCACATGGCACCGATCAGGTGCCCGCCGCGCTGGTGATCCTGGTGGTGCGCGCCGATTTCGAGGCACGCTGCGCCGAGTACGAGGAACTCGCGGACTCTGTCCAGGAGCGCTACTTGCTCGCCCCGATGACGGAGCAGCAGCTCCACCTGGCCATAACGCGGCCCACGGAGACGGTCAACGCGACCGTTGAGCCGGTCCTGGTCGATGAACTCGTCAATGCCGTGCGTGGCTCGTCCGCCATCGGGGTGCTCCCGCACCTGTCGTACGCTCTCGACCAGGCGTGGCGTGGCCGCACCGACGATGACGTGCTCACCCGGGAAGACTACCGGCGGACCGGCGGTATCGAGGGGAGCATCGCGGGGAGCGCGGACCGTGCCTTCGGCCGCCTGACGCCTCCGCAGCAGGTAGTCGCCGAGCCGGTCTTCATGCGCCTGGTGACGACGAGCAGCGACCTTGTGGTGTCGGCGGGCCGCGCCACGCGGGACGAACTGACGGCGGGCGTTTCCGCGGCTTCAGATGTGGCTGCCGTCGTGGAGTCCTTCGCCGCTGAGCGGCTGCTCACCGTAGGCGAGGACTACGTGGAGATCAGCCATGAGGTCCTGCTCACCGCGTGGGACAAGCTGCGATCCTGGCTGGACGGCGACAAGATCGACATGGCGCGCTACAGCCGACTCAACGCCGACGCCCGGGACTGGGATGCGAACTCGCGCCCGGCAGCGTACCTGTACCCGCCCGGGCGGCTCGACGAAGTCGACGCCGCTGTGCGCCGCTGGACGGCCGTCCCTGGTCGCTACCCCACGTTCGGCCCTGCCACACAAGCGTTCCTTGGCGCTGCCCGCCGGGCCGCACGCCGGACTCGCCAGACCCGCCGCAGCGTCATCGCGGCCCTGTCATTTCTCACGGTCGCGGCGGTAGTCGCCGCCTTGCTCGCGGTGAACAACGCCGCTACGGCGAACCAGCAGCGTTCGAACGCACAAGAGCAGACGAGCATCGCGCTCTCCCGCGAGTTCGCGGCCGAGGGCCTCGCTATCGCCGGATCGGACCCGGTAGCAGCCCAGCAGTTGGCCGCCGCCGCCTGGCATGAGTTCCCATCCAGCCAGGCCGCTACTGTCATGACGACGCTACTGACACAACAGGTGCACTCTGGTGAACTCCCCGCAGGCGCGGTCGACGGCAGGCAGGACACGAGCGACTTCATGGCGTTCAGCCCGGACGGGAAGATGCTCGCTACGGCGGATAACGCTGATGGCAGCATCCTGGTAATGGATCCCGCAACCGGCAAGCCGGTAGAAGCGCCGATCCAGGCTAGTGCAGGCGTCAACGGCCTCGCGTTCAGTCCGGCCGGGAAACTCCTCGCCGATGTCACCGACTACCGGGTCCAGCTGTGGAATCCGTCCACCGGCAAGCTCGTCCGTACCATAGTGCCTCCCGGCGCGGCCTCGGCGAACAGTTTCTCTAACTCCCCCACTTTGACCAGCGTGACGGTCAGCCTCAGCGGCCTCATCGCCGCGGGGAACACCGCTGGCGACATCTGGCTGTGGAGCGCGGCAACCGGCAAGCCTGTCGGTGCCCCGATGCGAACCGCCACTGGCAATTTCACCGGGGTGAATAGCCTGGCGTTCAGCCCGAACGGAAAACTGCTCGCCAGCGGAGATGGTCACGGTTACCTGCGGCTATGGGCGGTCCCTGCCGGCGACCCCGTCGGCGGCCCCAAGGCGGTGGACACTGGGGAGGATGACATCGTCAACGGCGGCGTGGCGGGCGTGGCGTTCAGCCCGGACGGCACGATCGTTGCCACAGCAGACAGCGTCGGCTTCGCGCAACTGTGGAATGCCGCTACCGGTCAGCCAGCGGGCACGCCAATACAGGTCACGGCATCCCAGGTCCCTCTGATGCACGTAGCATTCAGCCCGGACGGCAAGCAGCTCGCCACCGGGGACTGGGACGGTAAGGCCACCCTGCTGAACCGTGCCACGGGCACGAAGACCGTGCTGTCGGTCGATACTGACGGCCACGTGAACAGCGTGGCGTTCAGCCCCGACGGCAGGCTCCTCGCAACCGCGGACTCGAACGGCACCGTCAAGCTGTGGAACGTCGCCTCCGGCCAGCCGGTCGGGGAGTCGCTGACCCTGCCCGGCGACGACGACCTGGTCAGCGTCAGTCCCACGGCCGACCTGCTGACCGCTGGCGCGGACGGCTACATTGCGCCGCGTTCGCTGACCGAGCCAGCGCCGACCGTGCCTGATGTCTGGGCGCCGACCCCTCCGGGCATCGCCAGCCCGAGCGGAAACCTGGTCGCCGAGGCCACGGCCAATGGCAACGGCCTGGACCTCCGCTCGGGTGGCAGGAACGTGTTCCTGCCCGCTCCTGGCGAAGCTCCCGGGGTGTCCGCGGACGCGTTGAGCCCCAACGGCGCGCTGCTCGCCACCACGCCCGGCACCAGCGGCACCGTCGACTTGTGGAACACGGCCACCGGCAGGAAGTCGGGCACGCTGCTCGTGGACGCCGGGACCGACGCCACGGTCCACGCTGTCGCGTTCAGCCCGGACAGCACAATGATCGCCGCCGGCGGCGATACCGGTGATGTGAAGATCTGGAACACGGCCACCCGTTCCCTCGCCCGGGTCCTGGGAAGAGGCTTCGACACCGACGTGGACGCGCTGGCGTTCAGCCCGAACGGGAAGCTTCTCGCCTGGGGAAATGCCGCAGGACAGGTCCAGCTGTGGAACCCGGCCACCGGGAAGCTCAGCGACACCCTGCAGCCCGCTCCGGGACCGAGCAGCGCCGTGAACGCACTGGCATTCAGCCCGGACGGCAGGCTCCTCGCTATCGGCTATCAGGACGGCACCGTCCAGTTGTGGAACCTCGGCACACTGACTCGCGCGGGCTCCGCGCTCTTGGCCATCCGTGCCGTAGGCGTAAATGCGTCCGTCTCCGCGCTCACGTTTACCCCGGACAGCAGCCTGCTGCTGAGCGCGGACAGTCAAAACGACGTGGACCCGTGGCCGGTGTGGATGTTCGCGAACCCCTACGCAGCGGTCTGCGACGACGTCGGTGCGCCGTCCGCTGCGACGTGGTCGCAGTACGAATCGGGCACGGCAGAGCCAGCGGGGGTCTGCGCCCCTGTCCCGCCCGCGTCCCGCCCCGGAGGCTGAACGCAGGCAGGGTTCCGTTCCCTGATCCGCCGATCACCCCCGAAAGGTGTTGGATTGAGAGCGTCGTTCACCATGTCGGGAACGTCGCCGCCGACCGCGGCGCTGTCGAGGAAGCAGATCCCGCCGGGGCCAGGCTCGTCGGGATCGGCGTTCGGCAGACGGCGAGCGGCACCAGCATCGAGCAGCGCCCTGCTCCCGCCGCCCGAGCGCTCCAAATAGCTAACCGCAGCCGCCAGGCACGCCGCCGGCCCGGGTCGCAGCCCCCAAAACCGCCACTTCAAATGAGAGACCGCGACTGACGGAAACCCCGTCAGCAAGTGGCGCGCCGCAGGTCAGCAGCACCCCGCCACGCCAGATCTAATGCAAACTGACAACCATCCCCCAGCACTGCGCTTACCCTGGCTGTGACCAGTCCCCCGCCGCGCCCGGCAGCGACCGCGGCGCCAAGCCCAAGTACTGCGACGACCCGACCCACAACCCGCTATCGGCCCACCGCGAGCGCCGCAGGAGGGACGCCGAGACCAGCGGCCAGCGCGCCGAGGAAACCGCCGGGCAGCCCGTCACGCTCGGCATCACCCGCGCCGCAGAGCTCGTGCTCACGCTGGAAAAGCTCACCGCCCAGCACGCCGACACCCTGACGCGCGCCATCGCCGAACTGCGCGCCGCAGGCGACATCGAATCAGCCGAAGCCGAGGTGTACGCCGCCCGCACCAGCGCCGAGCAGCGCGTTGCCGCCGCCGAGGCACGCTTTGCCGAAGAGATCCAGCGCCGCAGGGACGCCGAGGCCGAGCGCGACGACGCACGCGCCGAGCACGTCCAGGCCGCCGCAGCCGACGAGACCGCCCGCATCCGCGCAGACCACGAGCGCGCACTCGACCAGCTCACCACCGCCACCAGCGCCCGCATCACCGCCCTCGAAGAGACCCGCGATGCCCTGCGCATCCGCGCCGAACGCGCAGAGACCGACCTCGACACCGCACGTACCGAAAACCAGCGCCTTGCCGAGCAACTCACCCAAGCACCCGGCACCGACGCGGACGCCGCCCCGGCCGAGCCTTCACCACGCCCCCGGACGCCGAGTCGCACCAGGAAGACATCAGCCACGCGGACATCCCGTTCCGAGGTGTAGACGCAGCCAAGAGCACCCCGCGCGTGCCACATACGTGCCACACGCCAGGGTGCCCAAGGGTCAGCCACGGTCACTCACGGACACTCCCCCGCCGATGACCAGGCCCGGCGTTCGCGCAGGTCAGCCGCCAGGCCGAGGAACCGAACTTCCAAGCTGGTCATGCGGGTTCGATTCCCGTCATCCGCTCCCATGGATTCTGGCTGGTCAGATGGGCAGCGCATTGTCCGGACAACCCCGGACGCACCCGGCTCGACCTGAAAACGCCGACCCCCGCGGTAGCGAGTTACGGGGGTTGCGCGCGGCGTCGAGGTCCCCGTATGCGCATTCCTCCACCGCGTCAGCCGGTCGGGTCAGCCGGCCACGTTCCAGGCCGCCAGGACGCTTGACTCGTGGGCCGCGCCGCTGGCGCCGAGGATGGGATGCAGCTCTATGGCCGGGGCGTATTTGGCCGCCGGCACTTCCCGGCCGAGCGCCTCGGCCATCGCGCGAACGTGGTGCGGCGCCCCGCCGCAGCACACCCCGATGTAGTTCACGCCCAGGTCGCGGGCTGCCGCGGCGAAGGCGGCCAGGTCGAATCGGGTGCAGGAGAACGGCTCCAGGGCCAGCGGGAACACGCGGTCCACGCCGTCGGTGCGCAGCGACTGCATCGTCGGCATCGCCGGGGTCGTCCGGTACGGCACCGGCTGGGCCGCCACCGCGCAGTCCACCGCAGCCCGGATCCGCTCCAGCAGCGGCGCCATCGTCACCGGGCCGCGGTCGCAGTTCAGCCCGACGATGGTGGCCCCGCGATCGGCCAGGATGCGGCACGCCTCGACATAGTCGTAGCCGTCGCGGGTCCCGTCCGGCTGGGTCGAGGCGAGCGTCACCATCGCGGGCAGGCCAAGTTCCCTGATTACCTCCAAGGCGATCAGGGCCTCGCCGAGGTAGTCGTTGGTTTCCGAGATCACGAAGTCCACGCCCTCGTCGACGGCCCAGCCGAGCTGCTCGGCGTACTGCGCCCGCACCGTCGCGCTGGTCGCCGGGTCAGCCGGATCATAGGCCCAGGTATTGCAGACGTTGCCGGCCACCAGCGCGCCGCCCTCGCGCGCGACCTCCCGGGCCAGCCGGACGGCCTGGCGGTTCATCGCCTCCAGGTCGTTCTCGCGGCCGACGTGCCGCAGCTTCTCCCGGTGGGCGTAGTACGTCAGCGCGACCATGACCTCCGCCCCGGCCCGCAGGAACTCCCGGTGCAGCTCGCGGACCGCCTCGGGGAAGTCGAGCACGACCTCGGGCACGTACGGGCCGGCCTTGATGTAACCGCGGCGCTCGAGCTCGAAGACGTAGCCCTCGGCTCCGAGCACCACGCCCTGCGCCAGCCGCTGCTCGATGCTCTGCCTGGCGGTCATGCGGCTGTCCCTTCGGCCTGATCCCCGGGCACGGGCGCGCTGCCCGCGAACCGGGCGGGGGTGAAGCGGCTGATGTCGTAGACGGTGCCGCGGGAGACGGCGAGCTGAGCCAGCACCCGGCCCACCCACGGCGCGAACTTGTAGCCGGTGCCGCGCCAGCCGACGCCGACGAAGGCGCCGCCGGCGCCAGGCACCGGGCCGAGAATGAAGTCGTCGTCCCCGACCAGGTCATAGAAGCAGGTGTCGACACCGCTGGCGTCGGCCACGTCGACCGTCGCGGCGCCGCGCAGCCCGGGCATGCACTCGGCCACGAAGTCCTCGACCGAGCTGATCGGCGAGGGCACCATGGCGGCGTCCGGCGGATGGTAGCAGCCGATCTTCACCCCCGGCGTCTGGCCGGCGTAGATCGGATGCCCGTAGATGCCGACATCCAGGTACGCGAAGACCGGCAGGGCCGCCTCGGTGTAGCGGTCGCGGACGGCCGACTCGGGGATGAAGTACTTGGACTGCACCGGGCGGTCCGGGCTGAGCGGGAACCGCGCCGAGCAGCCGGGAATCAGCTCGAGCAGCTCGTTGGTGCCCAGGCCGGCGGTGATCACCAGGACGTCGGACTCGACCGGGCCGTCGCTGGTCTGCACCTGCCAGCCGCCGCCGGAGCGGGTGATCGCGCGGATCTGTGCGTCCTCGCGGATGTCGACACCGCGGGCAGGCACCACCGTTCGCAGCAGGGCGGTCACCGCGGCCACGTCGGCGAACCCGGCGTCCACGTCGAGCCAGCCGGCGTCGGCCGCGAACTGCGGGAAGCGGGCGGCCAGGGCCGGACCGGGCAGCGCCTCCCGGCGCAGCTGCAGCTCCTCGAGCACGGCGAAGCTGCGCGCGGCGTAGCTGGCGGCCGCGTCGGGGGTCACGCTCGCCTTGAACAGGTTCAGGCACCCGCAGTCCACCAGCAGCCGCTGGCCGGCCCGCTGCTGCAGGTCCAGCCAGAGCTGCCGGGCCTCGAAGGCGAGCCGCGAGTACTGCGGATCGAGGTAGTCGTTGCGCACCGACCGGGTCAGCCCGAACGAGGCGGTGCCCGGGTCACCGACCCGGGACTTGTCGAGCACCGTGACCGAGGCCGCCAGCGGGGCCGCGTAGTACGCCGTCATCAGGCCCATGACGCCGCCGCCGACGATCGTCAGCCGACTGCCGCCCGTTCCGGTCACGTCGTCACCAGTCCTGCGCGGTCTCGGTGCCTAAGAACGACCGGTTGGGCGGTTCTCGTCTCCTGCATGCGGAGATCATGCCATAGCCGAGGGCCCCTGTAACCAGCCGTAACACGCTTGATCTTGACATCTAACACCGGGCGCTCAAGGTGAGCTAATGAGCGTCGAGCAGATTCAGGCCCTCGTGGACGGGCTCGCCGCCCGGCTCGGGCGCGCGGTCCTCGTCGATGACCGGGCCCTGCAGCTGGTGGCGGCGAGCGAGGACTTCGGCGACGCCGACCCGGCCCGGGTGTGGTCGCTGCTGCACCGCAGAACCCGGCCTGAGGACGTCCGGCCCGATGAGCTCGCCCGGCTGACGGGTCCCGGCTACGTGCCCGCGAACCCGGAACTCGAGCTGTGGCAGCGGCTGTGCGTGCCGGTTCGCTGCCAGGGACTGCTGCTCGGCTTCGTCTGGGTCACGGATCGGTTCGGTGAGATCGCGGCCGGGCAATTGGCGGACTGCGAGCGCACCGCGGCCGAGATCGCCGTGCTGCTGCGCGGCCGGCTGCTCGGTGCCGAGCGCGATCGCGCGCTCCGCCAGGACCTGGTCGAGCGGTTGCTCAGCGGCGACGCCGCGGTCAGACGGGTGGCCTGGGAGGAGGCGGTCGACCGGGGGCTGCTGGCCGGCGTCGGGCCGGTGGCGGTGCTGCTGGTCCGGCGCGGCGGCGAGTTGCCCGGGACTCCCCTGGGCGACGTCGACCGGGCCGCGCGCGAGCATCCTGGGCTGCGGGTGCTGAGCACGGCGTGGCCGGGGCGGGTGGTCGCGATCGTCAGCCGGGTCGGCTCGTCGGGCGAGTGCCTGGACCAGGCGGTGCGCGCGCTGGCCGATGACCTCGGCCAGGCGGGAAGCTGGCGCGTCGGCGTCGGC
>Ga0302326_10031640_pt1 | contig 10564 bp, 9 predicted proteins | sample Palsa_T0_3_FD_202264 | JGI IMG/M metagenome (GOLD analysis project Ga0302326, IMG submission 202264) | Peat permafrost microbial communities from Stordalen Mire near Abisko, Sweden - Palsa_T0_3 | ecosystem: Environmental > Terrestrial > Soil > Palsa > Peat permafrost | place: Sweden: Abisko...
CGCCATGTGCTTGAATGTGATCTCGCGCTGCGTCCCTTCAAATGCTTCTTCAAGCGTAATCTGAAGATCGTAGCGCAAGTCTTGTCCGCGTGTAGGTCCCTGACGGCGCTGCGTTTGCGTTTGCGCGCGCGCAGCCCCGAAAAACATGTCGAAGATGTCGCCGAAGCCTTCGCCGGAGAATCCGGAAAACGGACCACCGGGCGAGCCTCCCCCATTCACGCCGGCATGTCCGTATTGATCGTACATTTGGCGCTTCTGCGGATCGCTCAGCACCGAATACGCTTCGTTGATTTCCTTGAAATGCGATTCGGCCGCGGTCTTGTCGGTGGCGACGTCCGGATGATACTTACGCGCGAGCGAACGATAAGCACGCTTTATATCCGTCTCGGATGCGCCGCGTTCGACGCCCAAGACGTCATAGTAGTCGACGGGCATTTTCTTCTATGGAAGCTCGACGTCGAGCAGATGGGCACCGAGTGAGTCGGCCGTGCTTCCGGCGAGCGCCATTAACCGTCCGTACGGCATCCGGCGTGGTCCGAGGATTGCGAGCAATCCGACGGCATGATCTCCGATGCGATAAGGAACGGTCACCAAGCTGCACTCCGCGATTTCATCAGTACCCAATTCGTGCCCGATTCGCACGTGCGTACCTTCTTGCGTAACGCCCTCGGCAACAAGCTCGTACAAGCGCTTTTGCTCCTCGACGATGCGCAGAATCGAACGCAGCTTACGTAGATCGTGGAACTCCGGCTGATCGAGCAAATTCTGAGCACCGCTGGCTGCGATGAGCGGATCGGACGGATCGGCTGCTTGCGCAAACGCGTGCTGCACCGCTTCGGTCATGTCCGGAGCGAGTCCAAGCTCGTTCACGCCGGCTGAAATTTCTGCGGTAGCGATCTCGGCGAGGAGACGGCCACCCAAGCGCCCGTTCAGTAAATTCGAAAGACGCGTGAGGTTGTCGGCGGTCACGTCAGACTTCAGTTCGAAGAGCGTCTGCGTCGGCGTTCCGAGCGACGTTACGACAACCGCGAGCCCAGTGCGCTCGGAGAACCAAATCAGCTGGATGTGGCGGAACGTTTGCGTCGAGCGCGCGGGCGCGATCACGAACGCAAGGCTGCGCGAGAGCTGCCCGAGCAGACGCGTCGTTTGCTCGATGACGTCGTCCAGATGACGGCTGGCGGCGCGAAACTCTTCGCGAATGCGCTGCGTCTCTTCGGGGCGCAACGTTTCGGGCGACATCAACTCGTCGACATACGTACGATAGCCGGCGTCCGAGGGCACGCGACCGCTGGACGTATGCGGCTGCACGAGATAGCCGCTCGCCTCGAGCTCTGCCATCTCATTGCGAATCGTCGCGGATGAAACGCCGAGATTATACTTCTGGGTAAGCGTCATGGAACCGACGGGCTCGGCGGTGTTGATATATTCGTAAACCACCGTCTGGAGAATGAACGCCTTACGCTTGTCGAGTGCCGTCGTTGTCACGCTTCCTTACAATTGCTTAGCAGTCAATCGCCACGACTGCCAACTTCAGGGTATCATCCGCCGGGACAGGGGTCAAGGATGACCCAGCCCGGCCAGGGCCTCGGTGATCTCGTTCCAATCCATGGCGCCGACCGAGACGTGCTCGACGGTGCCGTCTCCCCGCACGAATATACTGACCGGGATCGCGTGGACGCCGTACATACTCCAAACCTTGTGATCCCCGTCCTCAGAGACCGGCAGATCGATCCCTTGCTTCTTTAAGTAGGCGCGTGCGACGCCGGGCTGTTCATCGGAGAGCGTAATCACGACCAGGTCGGGATCTTCCTTATGAGCCCGGTCGATCAGCGGCAGCTCGTCCGTACACGGATGGCACCATGTGTCCCAAAAGTGAACGAGCACGGGCTGACCCGACGACTGCGAAAGACTTCGCAACCCATCGCCGCCATCGTAAACAAAATTCGGCGCCGGTTTATTGAAGTGGATCGGATCGAGCCCGGTCGACGGCTCGCTTGAACGTTTCGCTTCGGCGTTTCCGCCGGCGAGGGTTATGAGTGAAACGAGCGCCAGCGCGATTACGCCGGCGCGATTCCCGGCGACGACTCGTTCGCGCGTTCGGCGCGCGCAGTGCGGTTTCGCGAAACGCTGGCTAAGAATTCGCACAGTGCTGACCCGTAAAAAATGCCTATTCCGATAGCAGAGATCCACAACGGATGATCGACGGTTTGCTGCATCCCCGTCATCGGGATGATTATATCGACAAAGACAAACCAGACGATGAAGCCGTAAACGAGGCCCGCCAGCGACGAAATCGGCGACTTCGCGAGGAACGTAAACTTACGAGCGAACCCGGCAAAAAAAATCCCGCCGAACGCCGCCATCAAAAACATCAGCGCGATGCCGAGCACGAGCGCCATCCAGCCGCCGTTTAAAGCTGTCTTCCCGAGCACCGACGACGCCATGAACAGGTAGATCGAATCAAGCGGCTCGTGCAAAAAGAAGTCGATGACCGCGAAGAATACGGAGAGCACCACCCCGCCGATCAAGCCGCCATAAAAGCCGTCGGACAACGTTAAGCGCGGATCGATTCGAACGACGACCATGAAGGCAGTATTCGCTGGGGCCGGACCGAAACTCCCGCGCATGCAGACGAAGGATGCAATCGACACCCTCCTGGTCGAGAGCCGGCGCTTTCCGCCGCCGCCCGCTTTTGCGAAGGCTGCGAACGCACAACCTGGGATCTACGAAGAGGCTGAAAAAGACCCCGTAGCCTGGTGGTCTAGCTGGGCGCGCAAGCTGGAGTGGATGAAGCCGTTCACGCAAACGCTCGAATGGAACGAGCCCTTCGCGAAGTGGTTCGCTGACGGCGAGCTCAATGCGTCGGTCAATTGTTTGGATCGCCACGTTAAAGCCGGCAAAGGCACTCGCATCGCCTACTATTATGAAGGCGAGCCCGGAGATCGCTGGACGATAACGTATCAGCAGCTCCTCGACGACGTTTGCAAATTTGCGAATGCCCTGCGCAAGCTTGGAATCAAAAAGGGCGATCGCGTCGCGATTTACATGGGGATGATTCCGCAGCTTCCCATTGCGATTCTCGCCTGCGCGCGCATCGGCGCTGCGCATTCGGTGATCTTCGGTGGTTTTTCGCCGGATTCGATCGTCGATCGCGTCAACGACTCGTCGTGCGTTGCGATCATCACCGCCGACGGCGCGTGGCGCCGCGGGAATAAGGTCCCGCTCAAAGCCAGTTGCGATGCGGCGGTCGCAAAAGGCATGCCGTCGCTCAAGCACATGATCGTCGCAAAGCGTACCGGAGAAGCGGTCGAGATGCAGAGCGGACGCGATCACTGGTGGGATGATCTGACACGGGATGAATCCACCACGTGTGAGCCCGAGCGGATGAACGCCGAAGATCTTCTTTTTCTTCTTTACACGAGCGGCACGACCGCAAAACCCAAAGGCATCATGCACACGACCGGCGGCTACCTCACCGGCGTGATGACGACGCACAAGCTCGTCTTCGACTATAAGGAGGAAGACGTCTACTGGTGCGCAGCCGACATCGGCTGGGTGACCGGTCACTCGTACATCGTGTACGGACCGCTCTGCAACGCGGCGACGAGCGTGATCTACGAAGGCACGCCCGATTATCCCGAGCGCGACCGCTTATGGTCGATCGTCGAACGTTACAAGGTTTCGATTCTCTATACGGCGCCGACGGCGATTCGTACGTTCATGAAGTGGGGCGACGATCTGCCCGCAAAGCACGATATGAAGACGCTGCGTCTGTTGGGGTCCGTTGGTGAACCCATCAATCCCGAAGCGTGGATTTGGTATTACGAGCACATCGGCGGCAGCCGTTGTCCGGTCGTCGACACATGGTGGCAAACCGAAACCGGCGCAATTATGATCACGCCGCTTCCCGGCATCACGACGCTTAAGCCGGGTTCAGCAACGAAGCCGTTTCCCGGCGTTCTTGCCGATGTCGTCAACGATGCGGGCGAGACCGTTCCGCTCGGCGGCGGCGGTTATTGCGTGCTCAAGCGTCCGTGGCCCTCAATGTTGCGCGGCATTTGGGGCGATCCCGAGCGCTACAAGGAAACGTATTGGTCGAAGCTTCCGCATCTGTATCTCGCCGGTGACGGCGTCAATCGCGACAAAGACGGCGACTTCTGGTTCATGGGCCGGATCGACGACGTCATGAACATTAGCGGCCATCGCATCTCGACGACTGAAGTCGAAAGCGCGCTCGTCGATCACCCTGCAGTCGCCGAAGCCGCCGTCTGCGGCAAGAACGACGACATCACGGGACAGGCGATCGTCGCGTTCGTCTCACTGCGCGGCGGTAACGAAGGCTCAAGCCAGCTCGCGGATGAGCTTCGCGAACACGTTGCAACAAAGCTCGGCAAGTTCACGCGTCCCAAGTATCTCACGTTTACACCGGAGCTTCCAAAGACGCGCAGCGGTAAGATCATGCGCCGCTTGTTGCGCGATATCGCCGAAGGGCGAATGCTCGGCGACACGACGACGCTCGCGGATTCCAGTGTCGTCGACGAGCTGCGCAATCGTGCCGTGACGGAAGCGAGCAAAGAAGACTGATCGAACGAACCATCGACATCGGTCCGTTCGACCTCGCGTCCGGCGGACGACTCGAACGCGTCGAGCAATTCGTCGCGATTGAGGGTGAGCTTCGCAAAGACGGCACCAACGCCGTCTTGATTCCGCACGCGCTCACCGGTAGCGCGAACGTGCGCGATTGGTGGGACGGCATCGTCGGGCCCGGCAAACTCTTCGATCCGGCTGATACGTGCGTGATCGGCGTGAATGTGCTAGGCGGCTGCTACGGCTCGACCGGTCCGTCGTCGCTCGCGCCGGACGGCAAACCGTACGGCTCGCATTGGCCGCTCGTCACCGTCAGAGACATGGTCGAAGCGCAGTATCGCGCGCTGCGCGCGCTCGGCATCGAGCGTCTCGCCGTCGTGATGGGCGGCTCGCTGGGCGGCATGCAAACGCTTCAGTGGGCGTTCGATCACCCCGAGATGGTGGGACACGCCGTCTGCGTCGGCGCGTACGATCATTTCTCGGCGCTCGGCATCGCGTACAATCGTATCGCGCTCGAAGCGATTCGTCTCGATCCGAATTTTTGCGGCGGAGACTTTTATGATGGCGAGCCGCCTCTTGCGGGCCTGCGACTCGCGCGCAAGATCGCGATGATCACGTATAAGAGCGACGAGCTGTTCACGCAACGTTACGAGCGCAAGCCGAATCGCAATGGCGAAGATCCGTATCGTTCGCTCGCCGAGCGTTTCGACATCGAGGGCTACCTCGACGAGCAGGGCGATCGTCTCACGGCACGCTTCGATGCGAACACGTATATCGCGCTCTCGCGCGCGATGGATCTTTTCGAGACCCGCGATCGCACGAATCTCGATACGCGTCCGAAGCTCACCTTCGTCGGGATATCGTCAGACATTTTGTTCCTACCGCAGTACGTGCGCGCGGCAGCCAATCGCTGGCGCGAGCGCGGATTCACGTGCGACTACTTCGAGCTGGTCTCCGATCACGGCCACGACGCATTCTTGGCTGAATCGGACAGCCTCGCCGCGCTCGTGCGCCCGGCTATTCGCCTCCCAGCGCGCGCCGCGTCGGCATAACCTTCCCGGCTTCGATATCGCGGACGTTGATCAGCGGGTAGCCGACGCTGCCGTCTTCGCTTTGCCGCCACGCCTCGACGATCAGATTGCGCAGCTCATCGGCCCCGGCCGCGAGCCGATCCGCGGTAAAATTGACGCCTGCATCCGTGCGCGCTGCAAATGCGCCTTGCATGAAGAGCGTGTAGGTCGGGATTACCTGCGCGTTTGTGGCCGCAAGATAGCGTGCCGTTTCAGCTTCGATCGTGCAATTGCAAGCAACGAGCGCTCTCATATGCGCGAGAACCGTCTGCTGATCGATATTGCGGTTGACATACTCGGATTCGAAACGCGCGTGCAAGCCTTTCGAGTCCGGATATTTATCCCAACCGTTAAAGTGAAGCGTGACGTGCAGTGGCTGGCTGCCGTCGCCGACGAAGTGACTCCACCAGCCGATATCGCGGATCGTCAGCGTCTCGCGCAGCGCGCGTAATCCCGCAAAATATGTGCGCGCCGCGGGATCCGTCGCGTTGCGCGCGAGATAATCGTCAGCGCGCCAATACGCAAAATCTTTGCGGACGACTTCGAAGCCGTCCATGATCGAATACGGCAAATAGCCGGCTTTATATTCGTCGCTGCCGCCCGCACGAAGCGCCGTGTCGTATGCCTCGCGGGTCGGTGGCAGCGCGGTCAGTGGGACGCCGAAGACGGTACCGTCGTCACCGATGTCGAGGAAATGTCCGGTATCGGCGTCGCGATCTTCACTGGTGCCCGCGTCTTTGAGGTTGTCAGCTTCAGGCCCCAGGCGTCCGATCTCGAGAGCGGCGTCCGGCGTGCGCAGAAATGCGGGGATCCCGCTCGGCAGCGATTGCGCCGCTGCGTGGCTGATCATCATGTGACCGGCCTCGCCCCACGCATTTGCCGCGAGCGGCTGCAATGCGAGCATCAACGTGCAAACGAGAGCACACAACCGACACGAGATCATCGAGAAAACAAACCTTCCAAGGCGGCGAGATCGTCGATACGCGTCGCCGGCGGCAGCGCAGAAAGAATCGTCGCGCCGTAACGCATTCCGAGCGCTCTTCCATCCAGCAGCGCCAAGAGCCCTGTATCCGTTTGCGAGCGAATGAGGCGGCCGAAACCTTGCTTCAGGCGCATGGTCGCAACGGGAATCATGTATCCTTCGAAACCGCTGAGGCCGCGGCGCTCGAGTGCCGCGATGCGTGCCGCCACAAGTGGATCACTGGGCGACGGGAACGGCAACCGGTCGACGATTACGCACGAGAGCGCATCACCGACGACGTCGATGCCTTCCCAGAATGTCGCAGTGGCAAAGAGCACCGCGTTCTTGGTCGTGCGAAACCAATCCAAGAGCTGCGTACGCGGCAACTCTCCCTGCAGCCGCAACGGATACGGCAGCTGCTCGCGCAGCAAGTCGTAAACTTCGTGCAGCCGCGCGTACGAGGTGAACAGGACGAACGCGCGGCCGCGCGTGCGCTCGAGGCACTCCTCGATCACCGGTGCCGCCATCGCCGCAAAATCACGGCTCTTCGGATTGAAGCGCGCGGGCGCGACGTAGAGCCGCGCCTGCTTTGGGTAATCAAAGGGCGAAGGCGCAACCAGCTCTTGCGCTTCGTTGACGCCCAGCTGCGAGCGCAGAAACGCAAACGACGTACCTTCCGCGAGCGTCGCGCTGGTTAGAACGACGCTTTGCGTGCGCGTAAAGAGCATCTCGCGCAGAAAGTCCGCGATCTCAAACGGAGCCGCATTGATCTCGTAGCGTGCTTCGGATTCTGCGCGCTCGACCCAAGCAATCGTATCCGGCTCGATGTCGGTCGACTGCAGACTGCGCCGAATCCGTTGCACCGTCGTCTGCTGCGCCGTAATCGTGCGCAGCGCAAGTTCGCGACGGCGCTGGCGCTCGGCTTCGTTCGCAGTCGTGCGCCGCAAGCCGGATTCCCAGTTGACGTGCACCCAATCCTCGAGCCGCAGCAGCGAGTCGTGCAGCTCATCGAGGCTTCCGTCGAGCTCGTCGTCTTCGCGCAGGAGCACGCGCTCGTCGGGGAGCCGAGCCAGAATGCTCGTGAGCCGGCGAATGCCTTCCGTGATCTCGGCGTCATGATGACCGGGCAGATGATATGCGCCGTGCAGCTTGCGCATCATGCGCGCCAGTACCGGTTGCGAGAGTGTCGCGGTCATCGCGGCGGTTGCATAGCGTTCGCATTGATGGGCTTCGTCGAGGATGACGTAGTCGTAGGGCGGTAAGAGTCCACCGCCCATCGCGAGATCCATGAAAAATAGCGCGTGATTGACGACGACGAGATCGGCGTAGCGCGCCGCGTCGCGCCGCATGAAAAACCAGCAGTTGCTGAAGCGTTCACAAAATTCACCGACGCAATCGTCGGCATCAGCGTCGAGCGATTCCCAATCGTCAGCGCGCGGAACGAACTCGAGCTCGGCACGGTCGCCCGTCTGCGTCTCTTCGGCCCAGTGCCATAGCCGCTCGAGGCCGGCGCTCGAGGCGACGAGCCGTTCGCCAACGGCGCGCTCGTATTTCGAGCGACAGAGATAGTGATTGCGGCCTTTGAGCAGCTCCGCACGTGCGGGAATTCCGGTTGCCGCAATCGCCATCGGAATATCTTTGCGCATCAGCTGCTCTTGCAGCGCGATCGTTCCGGTTGAGATGACGACTTTGCGTTTGCTGCGGATCGCAGGTATCAAGTAGGCCATCGACTTGCCCACGCCGGTGCCGGCTTCGACGATCGTGTGCGCGTTCTCGAGAAAGCCGCGTTCGATGAGCTGCGCCATCTGGAGCTGGCCAGGACGCGCTTCGAATGCGGGCAGGGTCTGTGCGAGCGCGCCGCCCTGACCGAAGAATTCTTCGATCGTCATTGGTGCGGCGGCTGTTGTGGCGGCAGCAGCTCGGCTTCGACCGGCGCGCCTTGCGACTGCACTTGCACGCTCATTCCCCGCCGCAAATGCACGGGGACACGATAGAGGATGACGCCCAGTATGAAACCCGTCACCAAACCGCCGAGGTGCCCAGCTTGCGAGATGTTCGGAATCATGAAGCCGAGCAGCACGTTGATGATCACGAGACCGAGCATATTGCGCACCAGCTGCCGGCCGTGTTCCCCCAGACGTAGTCCGGCGGCAACGAGCGCGCCGAACAAACCGAAGATCGCGCCGCTCGCGCCGATCGTGATCTCCGTGTAATTGAATTGATAGATCGCCCAGCCCGCGCCGATGATCGAGGCGATGTAGAGCATAGCCATCTTGGGAGTGCCGAAGAGCTGCTCGACGATCGTGCCAATTTGCCAGAGCGCAAACATGTTGAACGCGATGTGCAAGAAGCCATCGTGGAGGAATGCCGACGTGAAGGCACGCCACCATTGGCCGTCCTGCACCGCCGGGCCATAGAACGCGCCAGCTTGCACGAGACTAGCCGAGCTGGCCGTTACATTGTGCGTGTAGGTCCACACGAACACGAGAATGTTCGCGACGATGAGGATCCGCGTCAGCACGATTTAGAGTTCGGTGACCGTGAGCTGTTTTGCGAGATCCAGCGAGATCGCTTGACGGCGTCCGTCGTACGCGATCGTGATTGGGCCACCCAGCGGCGCTTTCTCGACGACTTCAATTGCGGTACCGCGCTTCAGGCCGATATCGGAGAGATACTTGAGCAATTCCGTCATCTGCTCGGTGACGCTATGCAGCTTGGCTTTGCCGCCAACGTCGAGCTGAGCGATCGGCTGGCCGACGACTGCGGGCTCGGAGAGATCTGCCGATGGTATCGGATGGCCGTGCGGACAGAACTTCGGATCGCCGAGAATTGCGACAAGCCGCTCCTCGACGCGCGACGAGATTGCGTGCTCCAGCCGGCACGCTTCTTCGTAGACTTCATCCCACGGCAGGCCGAGGATTTGGGTAAGGAACACTTCGGCGAGACGATTACGTCTCACGACGCGCACGGCGGTTTCGAGACCCTTATGCGTCAGCGCGATGCCGCCGCGCGCTTGGTGCTCGATGAAGCCCTCGACCGCGAGCTTCTTCAGCATGCCGGAAACCGACGCGGGCGCGACGCCAAGCTCGGAAGCTAGCGCAGAATTCGAGACGCCCGGCCCCTCGCGCTCGAGCCGGTAGATCGCCTCGAGATACTCCTCGTTCGACTCGTCGAAATGCGTGTGCTGACCCGGCATGCTGCTAACTTCGCCGCGCGGGGACTGCGGCGCTTTCCAGGGCGTGGAGCAGCTTGGCTTTTCGTTCCGGCGACGCGAACGACGCCTCGATCCCGTTGCGTGCGATTCTTACCGCGGCGTCGACACCCATCGTTTGTTCGACGAGCGCGTACTCATCGAGCAGCGTGCAGCGAAACATTGCCGGGTCGTCGGAGTCAATCGTCACGATGACGCCGGCAGCGTCGAGCTGCGCAAGTGGATGCACTTGATCTTCGGGACAAGCACCCGTGCGCCGATTCGAAGTCGGACAGACTTCGAGCGGAATGCGGCGCTCGACAAGCATGGCGACGACCGAGTCATCCTCGAGCGCGCGGATTCCGTGACCGATGCGTTCCGCTCCCAGGATCTCGACCGCGTCGCGGACCGACTGTGCGCCGGCAACTTCGCCCGCGTGCGCGACCGTGTGCAAACCCGCGCTTCTCGCAAGCTCGAAGGCTTCGGGGAAAAGCGACGCGGGGAAGCGCGCTTCATCACCACCGAGTCCGACACCGATGACGCCGTACTCTTTCCAGCGCGCCGCGCGCTCGACGCTTTGCACGGCTTTCTCCGGACCGAAGTTGCGCGTGAGGTCGCAGATCAGCGCGACCTCGATCGCGTCGTGATCGAGCGCTTCGCGAATTGCACGCATGCATGCTTCTTCATCGATCGTTGGATGAAAGAACGACCACACGGACGGCGAGATGAAAATCTCAGCATAGCGCACGCCCTGCG
>Ga0302326_10031641_pt1 | contig 10564 bp, 8 predicted proteins | sample Palsa_T0_3_FD_202264 | JGI IMG/M metagenome (GOLD analysis project Ga0302326, IMG submission 202264) | Peat permafrost microbial communities from Stordalen Mire near Abisko, Sweden - Palsa_T0_3 | ecosystem: Environmental > Terrestrial > Soil > Palsa > Peat permafrost | place: Sweden: Abisko...
AGAGCTGCTGCAGGCGGGCGAGTGCCGCCTGCTGCGACGCATCGAGCACGAGGTGGCGCGAGGCGAGTTCCGGCTCGAGATACCGCACCAGCGCGCCGCGACCGCTTTCGTGAGATGGCGTGGCGTCGTTCATGTCGCGTCGCGCCGCTCGCGTCGGATCGGAATCAGAAATTGATCGTGCGCCGGTCAACTGCGAGTGCGGCTTCCTTCACCGCTTCGGCGAGCGATGGATGGGCGTGACAGATGCGCGCAATGTCCTCGCTCGACGCGCCAAACTCCATGGCCACCACGCCTTCGGCGATCAGCTCCGAGACCATCGGTCCGATCGCGTGCATGCCGAGGATGCGATCGGTCTTGGCGTCGGCGAGAAACTTGACGAACCCCTGGGTCTCGCCGAGGGCGCGGGCGCGGCCGTTGGCGGTGAAGGGGAAAGATCCGGCGCGATAGGCGACGCCGGCCGCCTTGAGCTGTTGTTCGGTCTGGCCGACCCAGGCGATCTCCGGCGCGGTGTAGATCACCCAGGGAACGGTATTGAAATCGACGTGGCCGTGCTGGCCGGCGATGCGCTCGGCCACCGCAACGCCTTCATCCTCGGCCTTGTGTGCGAGCATCGGGCCACGCACCACATCGCCGATGGCCCAGACACCGTCCAGGTTGGTCTTGCAGTCACCGTCGACAATGACGAAGCCGCGCTCGTCGAGCGCCAGCCCGACCGCCTGCGCGCCAAGGCTGCCGCTGTATGGGATGCGGCCGATGGACACGATCAACTGGTCGAAGCGTGCGCTCTGGTGCTTGCCTTCGGCATCGTTGTACTCGACCTCCACCGCGTCGCTCACGCTGACGCGCGTGATCTGGGCGCCGAGCACGATCGACAGTCCCTGCCGGGTAAAAAGCTTCCACGCTTCCTTGGCGACCTGCTCGTCGGCGGCGCCGAGAAATACCGGCAACGCTTCGAGCAGCGTGACTGCAGCGCCGAGCCGGCGCCAGACACTGCCCATTTCGAGCCCGATGACGCCGGCGCCGACGATGCCCAGCTTCTTCGGCACCGTGGAGAGCGCGAGCGCACCGTCGTTGTCGAGAATCAGGCGGTTGTCGAACGGCACGGTATTGCCATCGACAACGAGCGCGCGCGGCTTCGAGCCAGTGGCGATGATGACGTTCTTGGCCGTGAGCGACGCCTCGTTCGCTCCCACGACCTTGATCTGCCAAGCGCCGGGGGCACCGCCCACGAGGCTCCCGATCCCGGAAAAGAACGCAATCTTGTTTTTCTTGAACAGATAGACGATGCCGTCGTTGTTCTGGCGCACGACCTTGTCTTTGCGCGCCAGCATGCGCGTGACGTCCACGGACAGGCCCTGGATGTCGATGCCATGGGCGGCGAAGCTGTGTCCCGCGTGCTCGTAGTTCTCCGACGACTGCAGCAGCGCTTTCGATGGAATGCAGCCGACGTTGGTGCAGGTGCCGCCGGGCGCGGGCTTGCCCTCGGCGTTGGTCCAGTCGTCGACGCACGCGGTCGTGAACCCGAGTTGCGCGGCGCGAATCGCGGCGGTGTAGCCGCCGGGACCGGCGCCGATGACGACGACATCGAATGAATCAGCCACTCGTTTGTCCGGGCTGCGCGATCACAGGTCCAGAAGCATGCGCGCGGGATCTTCCAGCGCTTCCTTGATGGCGACCAGCGACAACACCGCTTCGCGGCCGTCGATGATGCGGTGATCGTAGGACTGTGCCAGATAGTTCATCGGCCGCACGACGACCTGTCCGTTCTCGACCACCGCCCGGTCGCGCGTTGCGTGCACACCGAGGATCGCCGACTGCGGCGGGTTGATGATCGGCGTGGACAGCAGCGAGCCGAATACGCCGCCGTTGGAAATCGTGTAGGTGCCGCCGGTGAGCTCCTCGACTGTAAGCTTGCCCTCCTGCGCGCGTTTGCCGAAATCGCCGATCTGCTGCTCGATCTCGGCGATGGTGAGCTGATCGGCGTCGCGCACAATCGGCACCACCAGGCCGCGCGGACTGCCGACCGCGATGCCGATATCGAAATAGCCGTGGTAGACGATATCGGTGCCGTCGATCGATGCATTGACGAGCGGAAATTTTTTCAGTGCGTGCACCGCCGCCTTGACGAAGAAGCCCATGAAGCCAAGCTTGACGCCGTGTTCCTTTTCGAAGCGCTCCTTGTAGCGGTTGCGCAACTCGATCACCGCCGTCATGTTGACTTCGTTGAAGGTGGTCAGAATCGCGGCGGTGTGCTGCGAGGCCACCAGGCGCTCGGCAACACGCTGCCGCAGGCGCGACATGGGAACGCGCTGCTCGGGGCGGGCGCTCAAGCCCGCGGAAAGCGCAACCTGGGGTGCTGGCGGCGGCGCGGTCGGAACCGGCGCGGCGGCCCGCGGGACGGCCGGTGCCGCGGCGGCGGTCTTGCCGCCCTCGCTTCGCGTTTCCACCGCCGCGAGCACGTCACCCTTGGTGATGCGGCCGCCGCGCCCGGTGCCGGCGACGTCGGCCGGGCTTACGTTCTGGTCGGCCATGAGCTTGCGCGCGGCCGGCAGCGCGGTGCCCGCGGCGGGGGCCGACGCGGCGACGGTCGACGGTGTCGCCGCCGGTGCAGCTGGCGCGGCGGCGGCCGCGGGTACCGCGACGGTCGACGGTGTCGCCGCCGGTGCGGGCGGCGCGGCGGCGGCCGCGGGCGCCGCGGTAGCCCCCTTCGCCGCCGGGTCGATGACGGCGATGACTTCCTGCGCCATCACGGTGGCGCCGTCGGGCTTCCGGATTTCGGTCAGAACACCTGCCGTCGGCGAGGGCAGTTCGAGTACGACCTTGTCCGTTTCGACGTCGACCAGGTTCTCGTCCCGGTTGACGACGTCACCTACTTTCTTATGCCAGTTGACCAGGGTCGCTTCGGCAACCGACTCCGGCAGCACCGGCACTTTCACTTCGATCGACATGGTGAACGCTTCTTCTCTACCGAGTCACGGGTTGCCGCGCATCAATGCGCGGTAATCATCTCGCCCGACGCCAGCTTCGGCGCGAACGCATCGGCGACGAGCTGCTGTTGCTGCGCCAGGTGCTTGGAGGCATAGCCGACGGCGGGCGAAGCCGAAATGGGTCGGCCGGCGTAGGCCAACACCTGTTTTTCCTCGATGTCGCTGCGCAGGTAGGCACGCAGACGGTACCACGCGCCCTGATTCTGCGGTTCTTCCTGGCACCAGACGACTTCCTTCGCGTTCGGGTATTTGGCGATCTGCGCCTTGAAGTCGAGGTGGGGGAACGGATACTGCTGCTCGAGGCGAATCACCGCCATGTCGAGGATCTTGTTGGTGCGCCGGAAGTCGATCAGATCGTAGTACACCTTGCCGCTGCAGACCACCACCCGGCGCACGTTCTTGGCCGGGAGCTTCTCCACATCGGCAATGACGGTATTGAAGCCCCCCTCCGACAGATCGGTGAGCGCCGACACCGCGGCCTTGTGCCGCAGCAGGCTCTTGGGGCTCATGACGATAAGCGGCTTGCGGAAGTCGCGCACCATCTGCCGGCGCAATAGATGAAAGATCTGTGACGGCGTCGTCGGCACGCAGACCTGCATGTTGTGCTCGGCGCACAACTGCAGAAAGCGCTCGGGTCGCGCCGACGAGTGCTCGGGGCCCTGCCCTTCGTAGCCGTGCGGCAGGAGCAGCGTCAGGCCGCAGATACGACCCCACTTGACCTCGCCGGCGGCGATGAACTGGTCGATGACAACCTGCGCGCCGTTGGCGAAATCTCCGAATTGCGCTTCCCAGACCACCAGCCGGTTCGGTTCCGAGGTCGCGTAACCGTATTCGAAACCGAGCACCGCCTCCTCGGAGAGCACCGAGTCGATGACCTCGAAGTCCGGTTGGTCTTCCTTGATGTGCTGCAGCGGAATCCAGATGCCCTCATCCCACCGTTCCCGGTTCTGGTCGTGCAGCACCGCGTGGCGGTGGGAGAAGGTGCCGCGCGCCGAATCCTGGCCGGAGAGGCGCACGCCGTAGCCCTGGTCGAGCAGGCTCGCGTAGGCGAGCGTCTCGCCCATGCCCCAGTCGAGCGGCAACTCGCCATCGCCCATCGCACGCCGGTCGGCGATAACCTTTTCCACCCGCGGATGCAGCTTGAAGTGCGCCGGCACATCGGTCACCTTGCGCGCGAGTGCCTTAAGCGTCTTGAGCGGAACGGCGGTCTCCGCGGCGTCGCTCCAATGTTTGCCGAGGAATGGCGTCCAGTCGACTGCAAACGGCGGCTTGTAGTTGGAGAGGATGGTGGTATTGGTATGCAGTCCCTTGTCCATCGCCGTACGGTAGGTTTCGATCATGGCCTCCGCGGCGTCGGCGCTGATCACCCCGTCTGCGACCAGGCGCCGGGCGTAGAGCGCGCGCGTGCCGGGGTGCTCGCGGATTGCCTTGTACATCAGCGGCTGAGTGATCATCGGCTCGTCGGCTTCGTTGTGCCCTTGGCGGCGGAAGCAGACCAGATCGATGAACACGTCGCGATCGAATTTCTGCCGATACTCGATCGCGATCTCGATCGCCAGCAGGCAGGCTTCCGGATCGTCGCCGTTGACGTGGAAGATGGGCGCCTCGACCATCTTGGCCACGTCGGTGCAATAGAGCGTGCCGCGGGTATCGCGCGGATCGGAGGTGGTGAATCCGATCTGGTTGTTGACCACGATGTGCACCGTCCCGCCGGTGCGATAGCCGCGCGTCTGTGAAAGGTTGAGCGTTTCCTGCACCACGCCCTGTCCCGCGATGGCCGCGTCGCCGTGGATGAGCACCGGCATGACCTGGTCGAAGTTCTCGTCGTGGCGCCGGTGCTGGCGCGCGCGCACCGAGCCTTCGACGACCGGATCGACAATTTCGAGGTGCGACGGATTGAACGCGAGGGTGACGTGCATCGGTCCGCCGGGCGTGGCGACGTCGGAGGAAAACCCCTGGTGGTATTTCACGTCCCCGGCGGAAAGGTCGCTGGCGGACTTGCCTTCGAATTCCGCGAACAGGTTAGCGGGCATCTTGCCTAGCGTGTTGACCAGGACATTGAGCCGGCCGCGATGGGCCATGCCGATGACCATCTCAGCTACGCCGGCAGCGCCGGAAGTCTGGATGAGATGGTCGAGCATCGGGATCATCGTGTCGCCTCCCTCGCCCGAAAAACGCTTCTGCCCGACATACTTGGTGCCCAGGTAGCGCTCGAGTGTCTCAGCCGCGGTCAGGCGCTCGAGGATATGGCGGCGAAACTCCGGCGAGTACGCCGGCCGCGAGCGCAGCGGCTCGATGCGCTCCTGGATAAACCGCTTTTGCGGCGTATCCGACATATACATGTATTCGGTGGCAAAGGTGCGACAGTAGGTTTCCTGCAGCGCCGCGATCAGGTCACGCAGGCGCATCCGGTCGCCACCGCCGGGCGCACCGCGGTATGAGCCGACGTTGAACTCCGCCTCCATGTCGGCGTCGCTGAAGCCGTAGCTCGCGACGTCGAGATCGGCGAGGTAGGGTTTCTCCTGGCGCTTGAGCGGATCGAGATCGGCCTGAAACACGCCAAGCGTGCGGAACTTGCTGATCAGGCGCAGCACCAGCACCTGCTTGTGCATCGCCTGCGCATCGACCATCGGCGCCGCCAGGCGGCGGCTTTTTGCGAGCTGGATGAACGAATCGATGACCGGCGCATGCGCGACGTCGGCTGCGCCGTCGCGCAACTGGTCGAAATACACCCGCCAGTCGGCGCTGACGGCGCCAGGGTTGGCAAGGTAGATCTCGTACTGCTGCTCGATGAACGGAGCATTGCTGCCGAACAGGGTTGATGTGGCGCGCAGTTCATCCATCATGGTCGATTGCCTCGTGGTGCGGGGTTTCGGTCAGCGTTGGGCGATCGGCTTGACGTCGCGGCGCGTAGCCCCCGTATAGAGTTGCCGCGGACGGCCGATCTTCTGTTCCGGGTCGGAGATCATTTCATTCCACTGTGCGATCCAGCCGACGGTTCGCGCCAGGGCGAAGATTGCCGTGAACAGACCTACCGGAATGCCGATCGCGCGCTGCACGATGCCGGAATAGAAGTCCACGTTAGGATAGAGTTTGCGCTTGACGAAGTATTCGTCCTCGAGCGCTATCTTCTCCAGCGCCATCGCCAGCTTGAACAGCCGGTCGTCGTGCAGCCCCAGGTCCTCGAGCACCTCGTAGCAGGTTTCGCGCATGAGCTTCGCGCGCGGATCATAATTCTTGTACACGCGGTGACCGAAGCCCATGAGCTTGATGCCGGAGTTCTTATCCTTGACCCGCTTGATGAAATCGCCGATCTTGGATACGTCGCCGATTTCCTCGAGCATGTTGAGCGCCGCCTCGTTGGCGCCGCCGTGCGCGGGTCCCCAGAGGCAGGCGATGCCGGCGGCGATGCAGGCGAACGGGTTGGCGGCAGACGACCCGGCGAGGCGCACCGTCGAGGTCGAGGCGTTCTGCTCGTGGTCGGCGTGCAGGATGAAGAAACGGTCGAGCGCGCGCACGAGCACGTCGTTGACCTTGTATTCCTCGCACGGCACCGAGAACATCATGCGCATGAAGTTCGCGGTGTAATAGAGCTCGTTCTTCGGGTACACGAACGGCTGGCCGAGGGTGTACTTGTAGCAAGATGCCACCAGCGTAGGCAGTTTGGCGATCAGCCGGATCGCCGACACCTCGCGATGCCAGGGGTCGGTAATGTCGAGCGAGTCGTGATAGAACGCCGACAACGAACCGACGACGCCCACGAGCATCGCCATCGGATGCGAGTCGCGGCGAAAGCCGCGGAAGAACTGGTACATCTGCTCGTGCACCATCGTGTGCTGGGTCACGGTATGCACGAATTCGGTGTTCTCCGCCGCAGTCGGCAGTTCACCACGCAACAGCAGGTAGCAGACCTCGAGAAAGTTGCAATGCACCGCAAGCTGTTCGATCGGGTAGCCGCGATAGAGCAGTTCGCCCTTGTCGCCGTCGATATAGGTGATCGTCGAGGCGCAGGACGCGGTCGACAGGAAGCCCGGGTCGTAGGTGAACTTGCCCGTCTTGCCGTACAGGGCCCGGATGTCCGCCACCTCCGGACCGATGGTGCCGGGCAGGAGCGGAAAGGTGACGGAGGGCGAGCCGTCGCTGAAGCTCAGAGTGGCAGTGCGGTCGGTCATGGTCTGATACTCCCAGGCTGGGTCGGAAACGGATACACTCGACGGCAGTAAATTCTTGTCATGCGCGGACGGCTCGCAGCGCTTCCAGCAGCGGCGCTAGCGCGGAGTCCGTGGCCTCTTGCCGGCCCGATAGCAGATCCCACAATGCGTTATCGCTCAGATCCAGCAGCCGGTCGAGCGCTGCGATCTCCTCGGGCGAGATGCCCTCACCGCGCGCGTCGAGGAAACGCGAGAGCAACAGATCGTTCTCCAGCATACCCCGCCGACAGCGCCAGCGCAGGCGATTGAGCTCAACGCGCGATGCCATGGCGTACGTTTGGTTCCGTTCGGCGCCCTCAATCCCCAGATGGGGGCGAAAGACGGGGATCACACCGCCCGTTTGACCATGAGCTCCTTGATCTTGCCGATCGCCTTGGTCGGGTTGAGGTTCTTCGGGCAGACGTCGACGCAATTCATGATCGTGTGGCATCGGAACAGGCGGTAGGGGTCGTCGAGATTGTCCAGGCGCTCGCCGGTGGCCTGGTCGCGGCTATCGGCGATGAAGCGGTACGCGGCGAGCAGCCCCGCGGGCCCGACGAACTTGTCCGGATTCCACCAAAACGAGGGGCAGGCGGTCGAGCAGCAGGCGCAAAGAATGCACTCGTAGAGGCCATCGAGCTCGTCGCGCTCCTGGGGCGACTGCAGCCGTTCCTTCTCCGGCGGCGGTGTGTCGTTGATCAGGTACGGCTTGATCGAGTGATATTGCTTGAAGAACTGACTCATGTCGACGATCAGGTCGCGGATCACCGGCAGCCCCGGAATCGGTCGCAACTCGACCGGCTCCTTGAGTTCCCTCAGGTTGGTGATGCAGGCGAGCCCGTTCTTGCCGTTGATATTCATCGCGTCGGAGCCGCAGACACCTTCGCGGCAGGAGCGCCGGAAGGAGAGCGTGTCGTCGTAAACCTTGAGCCTGATCAGCGCGTCGAGCAGCATGCGGTCGTGCGGGTCGAGTGCCACGTCGTAATCCTGCAGGTACGGCGCGCTGTCCCGATCGGGGTCGTAACGGTAGATGCGGAATTTCATGCCCGGGCAATCCTAATAGGTGCGAGTCTTTGGCGGGAAGGCATCGACGGAGAGCGGTTTCAGGTTGACTGGCTTGTAGTCGAGTCGGTTGCCGTCGCGATACCAGAGCGTGTGCTTGAGCCAGTTCACGTCGTCGCGCTTGGGAAAATCGCTGCGCGCCTGGGCGCCGCGCGATTCCTGCCGCGCCAGGGCCGATACGATCGACGCCTTGGCGACCTCGATCAGGTTGTCGAGTTCGAGCGCCTCCACGCGCGCGGTATTGAACGTCTTGCTCTTGTCCTTGATCGCCACCCTCCCGACACGCTGCTCGATATCCATGATCTTGTTCACGCCTTCGCGCAGCAACTCCTCGTTGCGAAACACACCGCAGTGCGCCTGCACGGTTTGGCGCAGGCTGTGCGCCACCTCGGCGACCTGCTCGCCCGAGGTCGCGGCATCGAGACGGGCGAGACGGACGAGCGACGCCGCGGCCGCATCGGCGGGCAGCGGCTTGTGCGTGGCCCGGCCAAGACCGAGCTCGACGATGGCGGTCCCCGCCGCCCGGCCGAACACCAGAAGATCGAGCAGCGAGTTGGTGCCCAAGCGGTTGGCGCCGTGCACCGACACGCAGGCGCACTCCCCCACCGCATACAGGCCCGGGACGACTACGTTGGGCTCGCCGCCGGACGGTGCCACGACCTGGCCGTGGATATTGGTCGGGATGCCGCCCATCATGTAATGGATCGTCGGCACGACCGGGATCGGCTCCCGGATCGGATCGACGTTGGCAAACTTGATGGCGATCTCGCGGATCGACGGCAGCCGCTTCATGATCACTTCCGGCCCAAGGTGATCGAGTTTGAGCAGCACGTAGTCCTTGTGCGGCCCGCAACCGCGGCCTTCCTTGATCTCCTGGTCCATCGAACGCGAGACCACGTCGCGCGAAGCCAGGTCCTTGAGGTTGGGCGCGTAGCGCTCCATGAAGCGCTCGCCGTTGCTGTTGAGCAGGATCCCGCCCTCGCCGCGCACGCCCTCGGTGATCAGCACGCCGGCACCGGCCACCCCCGTGGGATGGAACTGCCAGAATTCCATGTCCTCGAGTGGAATGCCCGCGCGCGCGGCCATGCCAAGGCCGTCGCCGGTGTTGATGAAGGCGTTGGTGCTCGCCGCGAAGATGCGCCCGGCACCGCCGGTGGCGAGCAGCGTCGCCTTCGCCTGCAGAATCATGACCTCGCCCGTTTCCATTTCGAGCGCGGTCACACCCAGCACGTCGCCGTCGGCGTCGCGGATCAGGTCGAGTGCCATCCACTCAACGAAAAACTGCGTGCGGGCGCGGACATTGCGCTGATAGAGCGTATGCAGCATGGCGTGCCCGGTACGGTCGGCCACGGCGCAGGCGCGCTGCACAGCCTTTTCGCCGAAATTCGCCGAATGGCCGCCGAACGGCCGCTGATAAATCGTGCCGTCGGCATTGCGATCGAACGGCATGCCCAGGTGCTCGAGTTCGTAGACAACCTCCGGCGCCGTGCGGCACATGTATTCGATCGCGTCCTGGTCCCCCAGCCAATCGGAGCCCTTGATCGTGTCGTACATGTGCCAGAGCCAGTGGTCCTCGCTCATGTTGCCAAGTGCGGCTCCAATGCCGCCTTGCGCGGCAACGGTGTGCGAACGGGTCGGAAAAACCTTCGACAGCACGGCTACCGACAAACCGTGCTGGGCCAGTTGCAGCGAGGCGCGCATGCCGGCACCGCCGGCGCCCACGACGATGGCGTCGAATTGGCGCACCGGAGGGTTCGCCGCATTCCCGCGCGTCGCTTCGCTCACCGCGGTCCCCAGAGCAAATCGAGCAGCCAGACCGCGTAGGCCAGAAGGGTCAAGACGGTGAGCGTTTCGACCGTCAGGCGCAATGCGGTCGGCTTGAGATAGTCCATCCAGATGTCGCGCATGCCCACCCACGCATGCCAGAGAAGCGCCAGCCAGAAGAGCATCGTGGCGACGCGAAACGCGCCATTCGCGAACAGTGCCTGCCACAACGCGTAGTCGACGCCGCCCTTGTACCAGGCGATCGCGAGCCAGAGCAGGGTGTAGAGCACCATGACGAGCGCCGTCACGCGCTGCACCAGCCAGTCCTTGAGCCCGTAATGGGCGCCGACGACGATGCGCTTCACCACAGCCGCACTCCGACCAGGACGGCGAGCGCGAGGCTTATGAAGAGCACCACCACGCTCGAGCGCCGCGCTGGCTTGAGCTCGATGCCCTGATGCACATCGAGCAGTAGAAAGCGGATGCCTGCGCAGAAATGGTGCAGATAGGCCCAGATCAAACCGATGAGCACGATCTTCGCAAACGGCGTCGCCAAGGCGG
>Ga0302326_10031646_pt1 | contig 10563 bp, 10 predicted proteins | sample Palsa_T0_3_FD_202264 | JGI IMG/M metagenome (GOLD analysis project Ga0302326, IMG submission 202264) | Peat permafrost microbial communities from Stordalen Mire near Abisko, Sweden - Palsa_T0_3 | ecosystem: Environmental > Terrestrial > Soil > Palsa > Peat permafrost | place: Sweden: Abisko...
GCCGTCGTCTCTTCCGGCGCGTCGGTCGATCCGGTTGCGTCCGTCGAGACGGTCGCCTCCGCCAGCGCGTCCGCCGAGCCTGTGTCGGGCGCTTCGGCGTCGTCGCCGAAGTCCGGCGGAGGCTGGGGTGCAGGCGCGCTGCTGCACGCTCCGACGCTCGTCGTGACGGCGACCGCCAATCCTGCGACCCGTAGCCAACGATTTGCAATGCGCATGACCATCACCCCGCTCACTTCTTTGCGCCGCCTGTTGCGTCGGCGGCTTTCACGAACTTGAGTGTGAACCGATCGCTCTCGCCGATGGCCACGTACTTGTCGCGATCTTGATTGCCGAGCTGCAACGTCGGCGGGAGCGCCCAGACGCCGACGGCATAGTCCTTGGTGTCCTTTGCGTTCGCGTTGATCTCGGATTGTCCGGCCAGCTTGAAGCCCGCTGCCTCCACGTGCTCGATGAGCCACTTCTCGGGGACGTAGCCCCGCTTCGCGCTCTCCACCGGCGGCGCATCCGCCTTGGCGCGGTGATCCTCGATCCCGAGGGTACCGCCAGGCTTGAGCGCCCGGCGGATCTCGCCGAGCCAACCGTCGAGTGTCCCCTCGGTAATCATCCCGTGCACCTCCCGCATGAGGAGCACCGCGTCGACCTTGCCGTCCAGGTCGAGCTTGGGGGCCTTGTTGTCGACGACGACCGTCTGCACGTGCCCGAAGAGCTCCGGCGCCTTGTCGAGGAACGCCTTGAATCGTTCGGCGCCAAAGGTGGCCGGATCGTCCTGGGGGCCGTTCGGGTCCGCAATCGTGGCGATCAACTTTCCCTTCGCCGCGAGCGTCGGAGCCAGAAGCTCCGTGAACCATCCGTCGCCCGGACCGACTTCGAGAACGGTCGCCGCGGGCTTCAGCCCGAAGAGTTCGAGCGTCTCGATCGGGTGCCGGTACTTGTCGCGGTCGGAATTCCCGGGCTTGCGTTGTTTTCCCGCCGTCGCTGCGAGGAGCGCGGTCCGGAGGTTTGGATACGCCTTGTCCGCCAGGCCCTTGGCGGCGGCATGAAGCTCGGGCGTCCAGCGAGCCAGTTCGGCTTCGTTCGCCGTCTTCCACTTTGCGCGAGCTTCACTCAGCTTTCTCTGATCGTCGGCCTTCTTCTTCTCCTCCGCGGTGGGCTCCGCCGGCGCCGATACTGCGCTTGCCGTCGGGGCCGCCGCCGCAGTGGTCGGCGCGGGCGGAGCCGGCGCCGGCGTCTCCGCGGGGGGAGGCGCCGAGCCTCCGCACGCGATGGTCATCGAGGAGACGAGGATTGTCCGGATTAAGGTTCGCATGGTGCCCCTAATTCATGATGAATCAATAAATACGAGATCGCGCGCAACGGTTCACCGCGGAAAGGCGCCGACGGTCCCATCCGTGGGGCCAAGTTGATAACTTGGAGCAGCACCTTCATCAGTCTTCGTTGGAGCCACCCGCGTCGCCCGCCTCTGAGGTCGCATCCGTCAGGGTGGCATCCAGTCCCGCCTCGCTCGCAGCCCCGGCCTCGCTTGCAGCCCCGGCCTCGCTCGCAGCCCCGGCCTCGCTCGTGGCCCCGGCCTCGCTCGTGGCCCCGGCCTCGCTCGCGGGAGCAGAATCGCCCCCGGTGCCGGAGTCGCTCGCTGTCCCGGAGTCTCCCGCGGTGGAGACCCCGCCATCGCCACCATCCTCGGGCTTCGAGCCGTCACCTTCTCCACTCGAGCCGTCGAGGGCCCCGTCCACGGATGCATCCGTGCCCGCGTCGCCGGAAGCCGCGCCTCCGTCCAAGCCGCCCTCTGGCGCCCAGACGACGGTGTCATCGACGCAACTGATGAGAAAGCACGAGAGCCCTAAGACAAGGACAGCGCGGAAACGAAACCTACTCATGAATGACAGCCTTTCCATTATCAAGATCCGCCAATGCGTCGTCGACGGGGCACGTTGTCCCCCCGCGCGAGCCCCGAGAGCGTGAGCCTCAGTCCTGGTACTTCAGGGTAAAGAGGATCGTTCTCGGATCCGCGAAGTTGTACAGGAAGACGCCGGTCGATGGGACGTACGAGGTGCTGACCGGCTTTTGACTGTTCAGCAAGTTTCTGGTCGCCAGCGAGGCGATCACGTGATCGCTCTCCGAGGTCCAGCTGAGTGTTCCGTTGACGAACGCCTGCGCGGGATACTGGTCTTGCTGTCGATTGAGCGCGTTGCTGTAGGCTGCACTAGCCCATTCCACGTCTCCGCCAAGGCGCACATAGCCCGGAACAGGCACCGGAATGTCGAGCGTGCCGCCAACGACTAGGTTCCAGTGAGGTGAGTTGGGCAACTTGTTCCCGCCGCAGTTGAATCCAGGGCCGTTGCAGTTGTTGTAGTTCACGTAGTACGCGTTCAGGTATCCGCCGGACGCCTGGATGGAGAGGCCAAACGGGAGCCGTGTTTGGGTTTCCACCTCGACGCCGTCGGTCTTTGCCTCGCCCGCGTTGCCCCGGATGCTGTTGCCCGGGTATGCAGGATCGGTGTAGGAGACCTGAAGATCCGTGTAATCGTCGTAGAAGGCCGAGACGTTTGCGCGAAAGTGGTGGTCGAACCAGTCGCTCTTGAGTCCGGCTTCGTAGTTGTTGACGAACTCCGGGCTGAAGCCTCTCTCGGCGAGGACGAGGTTCGTCGCGCGGTTGTCGAAGCCGCCAGCCCGAAAACCGCGCGAATACGTGAGGTAGTTCAAGAACTCCGGTGTCCACTGAAAGGACAGCGATGCCTTCGGTGCCAGCGCGCCCCAGTTGTTGCTGACATCTCCGATGATGGAGTTCGCGATCGCCTGGTTGTTCGGGTTCAAGACGTAGTTGTGAAAGTTGAACGTCTTCTGCTCGTAGGTCTCGCGCAGGCCGCCGGTCACCGTGATGAGCTGGGTAAGCTTCAGGTCGGCCTGGCCGAAGACCGCGTAGCTGTTCGTGTACGTGAAGTTGTGCGCGCGCAGGAATGCGTAGTTGGAGGGGTCCGTGATTGGACTCGTGTTCAACGCGTTCTTTCGGCTGTCGCCATCACGGTCGACGAAGAAACGTTCGTGCAGGTAGAAGAGGCCGCCCGAGAAGTCGATCCACTTGTAGTCGCCGTTTACTTGAATTTCGTCGGTCTGGTAGGCGTCGGCATAGTGGATGATGTTCTGTTGAATGAGGTTCGCGACGCCGGCGTTGTCGTACCAGACGGGATCCAGGTCGAACCCGCCGAGGGAGCTTATGAACTTGAAGTTGAGTTCCTTCGTCGGCGTGTAGACCGCGCGAATGGAGCCGCTGCCCTGGTTGAGATGCTGCTGAGGGTTCAGGCCGGCGTACGAGGTGGTCGGTGAAAATCCAGGGCACGTCCAGGGCTGCGACGATGCCGCGCACGCCGCGGACACACCCGGCTGAGCCACGGGAATGTAGGAACGGCTGTCGCTGCGATCGACCAGTCCGTTGAGAGCGGCCAGGACGTCCACGTCGTCGGTCGGGGTCCAGCGTAGTTTGACGCGCGCAGACGTGACCCCGATGCGGTTGACGTCCTGGTTCAGCGTGGGGTCCGTATCGATGCCATCACGACGGTGCTCGAGGAGGGCGACGCTCGAGTAGAGCTTGTCCTTGAGGATTGCGCCGCTGACGGAGCTGATCGCGTCGACGGTGTTGAAGGTGCCGTAGGTCAGCGAATTGAGGGTATGAAGCTCGTTGGAAGGGTCCGCCGAGATCACGCGAATGGCGCCCGCGTTGGTGTTCCGGCCATAGAGTGTGCCCTGCGGGCCGCGCAGGACTTCGACACGGGCGATGTCGGCAAAGTCCGGCATCGAGCCGATCTGGCGCGGCTGGTACACGTCGTCGACGTAGACGGCGACGACCGGTTCCTGGATCGGGTCGGTCTCGCCGATGCCGCGCAGCGCGTAAGTCTGCGTCGTGTAGCTGATGTTGGCGCGCGCAATGGAAAGGTTGGGGACTTGGCCGGCCAGGTCGCGGAGCGACCCGACGGCGCGGTCCTGCAGGACGCCCGGAGTGAACGTGGTGATGGCAATGGGTGTCTGCTGCTCGGCCGTGCTGCGATGCTCGGCCGTCACGACCACGCTTTCCAGCTGGGTGGTCGGCTCGGCGGGAGCGGCGTCCGGAGCACCGGAATCGGCGTCTCCGGCGTCGGCGGCGGGAGGCGCGGCGCCATCGACAACGGCGCCAGTGGACGAGCCGGGGGCGGGAGGCGCGGCGGCATCGCTGTCGGTTGGTGCGTTGGGGGCAGAGGGTTTGCTCGCCCCCGCGTCTTCGGCAGAGGGGGCGCCGGCAGCTGGAGGCGCGGCGGGGTCGGGTGACTGGGCGGAGGCCGGGCGTGCCGCAAAGATCCCAAAAGACGTGGCAGCGATGACGACCATCGCTCCGACGAGGGTGGTGCGCTTGAATGGCTTTCGAGTCACGACAGTTGCTCTCCCTGTTTCATTGGATACGGAGGCCAGGCACGCCCCGCATTGCGACCGCAGGCAAGTCCCGCGGTGTCGCAGGCCAACCAGCTCGTCCGTCTGATGACATTGTGAAGACGACGTGTCCAGAAAAAAGGACACCGCAAAAACGCTTCACCACGCGAGACGTTGGGATTCATCATAAGTCGATATTCGACTTCCCAATGTCGCTCGGCGGCGGCGGGCGAACAGGACCGGTGGAACGCGCGGAAAGGGCCGAATGCGACCTAGCGCGCCGGTGGCGCGGCCCGCGGCGAGGATGGTCGCTGCTGGCGCCGGTCAGACGGCTGAGTGGGGTGAGCGCTAGGCTGAGCGTCTATCGGCCGAGAGCCAGGGGCCCTTCTCCGCACCGCGGGCGACCCACAGAATCGTGCCTGTCCGCCCATCCGCCAGCTCGACGAACACGGGCATGTTGTCCGGGGAGGTCTGGCTGCGCCGAACGGCGCGTGCACGCTTGGCCTCCGCGGAACGCTGATCCGTGCGGAGGCGGGCCGAGACGCGCGCCGCGCCGGACGATTCGACATGGATGGACACGGAGAGGCGTCGTCGAAGGCTTTCGGGCCAGAGCGACGCTACCTCTACGAGGGACGGGCGCGCGAGCCTGAGGGCGGCCTCCAGCTCTCTATCCAGCGGAGACAGTTGAGCGGTTGACTGCGCGGCCACGTCACGCGCCTCCGACCGCGGCCGCCTGCGGGTGCGGCGCCAACGATTCCAGGAGCGCCGAGACGCTGGAAGGCGAGCCGGTTCGGCTCAAGAGCGCTGGCCGGCCATGCCGCCCTGCGGCCTTCTTCGCGATGTACATCGCGCCGTGACTGTTCACCTGCACGACGATGACGGCGACGTCGCAGCGTTGAACGATCGATTCGAGTTCGTCCGCGTGGCGGCCGCCCACCCGGCCGCGGTGGAATTCGACCGCGTGGCCCAGCGCTCCCGCGCGCCGCGCGATCTCCGGTTCGTGCCGTTCGAGACCTCCGACAATCGCTATGCGCACGGTCACCTCTCGCGTTCGGCCCGCCGGCTTTCGACGACCCGCACCGGCGCGGGCTCGATCTGTATGTCCTGTATAACGGACACGTGCGCCGTGCAAGGTCCGTTCGGCAGAGAGAGGCAATGGGGAGTCGAATCCTGGTGGGCGCATGAGCGTCGCTCAATCGAACGACGCCGATTTCTCGTTGGCCGGGCCGTGACGCAATACTTAGAGTCCGCGATTCGAAGCCCATGTCTCTCTTCGACTCCGTGCGCGTCGGCGCCCTCCAGCTTCCCAACCGGGTTGTCATGGCCCCCCTTGGCCGTGCGAGGGCCGACAGCGTGACCCGCGAGCCCACGGCGTCCGTGGCCACCTACTACGCGCAGCGCGCGACGGCCGGGCTCATCGTCTCGGAGGCGACGCACGTCTCCGCGAACAGCGTGAGCCGTCCTGGCACGTCCGCGATCCACGGCGACGGGCACGTCGCAGCGTGGCGCAACGTGACCGAGGCCGTCCACGCCGCGCACGGGCGGATATTCCAGCAGCTATTTCACCTTGGTCGAAAGGCCGATCCCACGCTACTTCCCGGAGGCGGCCTCCCGGGCGCGCCGTCAGCCATCGCAGCCAGGGGCGTGTTCTCGACGCCCGAGGGGCCGAAGCCCTTTCCGGTTCCTCGGGCTTTTGAACTCCACGAGATCCCGCGGGTCGTCGAGGAGTTCGGAAACGCTGCCGCCAACTCGAGACGCGCCGGGTTCGACGGCGTCGAGGTTCACGGCGCGAACGGGTTTCTCGTCGATCAGTTCTTGCGCGACGGGGCGAACCGCCGCAGCGATCGGTACGGCGGTTCGGTCGAGAACCGGGCGCGATTCATGCTGGACGTGGTGGACGCCGCCATCGACGCCTTTGGCACACAGCGAGTTGGGGTGCGTATCTCACCGCACGCGAAGCAAGATGGTCTCGAGGACTCCGTTCCTCGAGAGACGTTCTCCTTCGTGGCCTCGCGACTGCAGGCGCGGGGCATCGCGTATCTGCACCTCATCGAGCCGGCCACCACGCCCGACGCGGATCGGTTCGGCCCTCTGCTCCGAGGCGCGTTCGCTGGCCCACTCATCGTGTGTGGCGGCTTCGAGCGAGTCTCGGCGGAGCAGGCGATCTCGAAGGGGGGGGCCGATTTGGTCGCTTTTGGAGCGGGGTACATCGCGAACCCGGACCTTGTCGCTCGCCTGCGGCTGGGCGCGCCGTGGAATACGCCTGATCCCGCGACCTTCTATAGCGGCGGTGACACGGGGTACATCGACTACCCCTTCTTGGCGCCTGCCGGGCTGGTTGCCGACCGAACACGCGAAGTGCATCCTTGAGAAGGTGAGGCTCCGATTTGCAGCGGCGCTCCTCATCGCGCTCGGCGCCTGCACCGCCGCCAACGCGCCCGGCCCGGGAGCCTCGCCGTCGTCGCGCCTGGGCACCCGAGGATCGCCTGCCAGGCCGGCGGAAGCGGTCGTGGGCCCGCAATCAGTCTCCCTGTCGTTCATCGAGGACGACTACGCGCGAGCTCTCGCCGAGGCTCGCGCTCGCGCCCTCCCTCTGTTCGTCGACGCCTGGGCGCCCTGGTGCCACACATGCCTGAGCATGCGCGCGTTCGTGCTCTCCGACGCGGCGCTCGGCACGTTCGCCTCGCGCTTCGTGTTCCTGTCGCTCAACACGGAGCTCGAAGGCAATGCTCCGGTCGTGACCAAGCTGGGCGTCCGCGTCTTGCCCACGATGTTCATCGTCGAGCCGGGGCAAGAGAAGGTGGCCTTCGCCTGGCCCGGATCCATGACGGTGTCCGAGCTAGGCGACCTCCTCACCGGGATCTCCTCCACGTCCGAGCCCGAGCGGTGGCTCGATCGCGACCGACTCGCTGACCAGCGCGTGAGCCGACTTGCGGACGCAGGGCGCTTCTCCGAGTGCGCGACGGTCGCGGTGAGCGTCGCCGCGACGATGCCGACGAGCACGGCGCTCGTCGACGTCCTTCGCACAGGTCTCACGTGCGCGACGAGTGCGCCCGCGGCAGGTCCCGAGCGCGGCAGGGTGGACGAACTACTGGCGCTGGGCGAGCGCGCCGCGTCGAGCGCGACGACCGTGCTGGCCGATGACCGCTCGGATCTGTACGACTATCTCGTATCCACGCTGCGTGCGCTCGACCGCGGCCCCGAAGCGCGCCGGGTGGCCCGTCAATGGGTGGAGTTTCTCGAGAACGAGGCCGCACGCGCATCCACGCCGGCCGCCCGAACCGTGTTCGATGCGCACCGGTTGGGTGCCTACCTCGCGATCGGCGAGCCCCAGCGCGCCGTGCCGATGCTCGAGCAGAGCGCGCGCGACTTTCCCGAGGACTACAACCCGCCGGCTCGCCTCGCGACCGCGTACCTGGCGATGCATCGCTACGACGACGCGCTCACGTCGGCGCGACGGGCCCTCGGCGCCGCCTACGGGCCGCGCAAGCTCCGTCTCTGGGCGCTCGAGGCCGATGTCCTCCTGGCCATGGGCGACCGAGCCGGTGCCGTCGCCGCCCTTCGCGCGGCGATCGACTTCGCCCGCGTCACGCCCCTGACAGGAAGCTATCCAAAGCTCCGCGACGCGCTCGAGAAGCGTCTGTCGGAGTTGCCCTAGATCGTGGCTTCGGGGCTAAGCGCTTGCGGCATCAACCAGGGAGGCACTCGTGATCCAGGGGCTCAACCGCATCGAGGTCATCACATTGTTCGTCGAGGACTTGCCGCGCGCGAAGGCATTCTATCAGGACGTTTTCGGCCTAAAGGTAGTCTACGAGGATCGCGTCTCGGCGGTCGCAAAGCTCGAGAATCTCATGGTCAATCTTCTTCAGATCTCGGAATCCAAAAAGTTGGTGGACCCGACCTCCGTCGCGAGTCGAGCAGCGGGCACGCGCCTCTTGCTCACCATCGCGGTCGAAGACGCGAATGCGGTCTGCGCAGAGCTGAGACGTCACGGGGTCGAGCTGCTCAACGGCCCGGTTGACCGTCCGTGGGGCCGGCGCACGGCTGCCTTCGCCGATCCGGCTGGCAACGTCTGGGAGATCGCCCAGGACCTGCCCAGGGACTGACCCGGCGCCGGATCGGACCGCTGCGAAGAGGGTGATCTCAGGCCGCCGGCCCGGCGTCCGAGGCGTCCAAGCTCGGGGCGCTCTCCCCGCCGTCGCCGCTGGGTAGGGCCTCGCCGTCGCCGGCGGCCGCCCCGTCGCCCTTCGGGGCGTCGCTGGCCGCATCGGAGATGGAAGCGTCGGAGGCGGGAACAGGGGCCGGCGGGGGCGCCGCGGGGACGTTTTGGGGGGCATACAGGTTTTCGTCGCCATTGCAGGCGCAGATCATTGCGCTGGGGATGACGGCGAACAAAGAGTGGATCAAGATGCGTCGAGCAATCATGGGTCGGAAGATTCCATTTTTCGGGACCTCAGTCTACTATACAAGACCTTGCGTCGGCTTGACGACGACGCCGTCGGCGGAGAGCACCAACGTGACGCCGGAGCATCGGTCGGTGCCGCGGTTAGGGCGCAGACACTGGCTCGGCTCCGGCGCCCTCGCGATCGCAGGGCTTGCCCTCGAGGCGTGCGCGCCGGGCGAGCGTGCGCTGCTGACTCCGACGGGCGCCGGGCGCCCATCCGAGGTGGGGCCGGTCCATCTCGGTCTGAACGAGAATCCGTTCGGGCCGTCTCTCGACGCGGTCGCCGCCGTTCGCGAGGGACTCACGGACCTCGCCCGCTACACGGGCGTCGAGGCAGAAGCTCTCCAGCGCCAGGTCGCTCTCGCGGAAGGAGTCCCGAGCGAGCAGATCGTTCTCGGGGACGTGCTCGAAGCGATCGCCACCCAGCTCGCGCTTGCAGACGGCCCGGGGGGCGAGTTCGTCCATTCGTTGCCGGGTTACACGCCGTTCTCCGACGCCGCCCGGTCGGCGGGTGGCATCGCCGTGGGGGTGCCGCTCGACGTACGGCTCGCCAACGATCTGTCCGCCCTCGCTTCCAGGGTGGGCGATCGAACTCGGGCGCTGTTCCTCGTCAACCCCCACAACCCGTCGGGGACGGTGAACGAGCCGGACGCGCTGAAGAGCTTCGTACGGACGATCTCGGCGCGCACGCTGGTCCTCGTGGACGAGGCCTACCTCGAGTTCACCGAGGACTACGAAAGGCGAACGTGCGCGGATCTCGTCCGCGCGGGGAGCCGGGTCGCCGTGTTTCGTACATTCTCGAAGATCTACGGACTCGCTGCCCTGCCGTTTGGCTATGCCATCGTGCCGGCGGGCCTTGCCGAGCGGTTGCGGACCGCGGGCATCGGGCATCCACGCTCGCTGAACCGACTCGCGGTGGTGGCTGCGTCCGCGAGCTCGCGAGACGCCCCATACATCCAACGCATGCGCGCTCAGGTGGCCAAGGAACGCGCGCTCTGGTTTGACGCCCTTGCCGCGCTCAAGGTCCGGTACTCGGAATCGGTCGGCAACTTCGTATTCTTCGAGACGGGCCGCCCCCACGCGGAGTTTGCCGCCGCCATGCTCGCTCGCGGGGTGGACATCGGCCGCGCCTTCCCACCCCTCGAGCGATGGGCGCGAATCTCGTTGGGCCTCCCGGAAGACAACGCTCGTGCCCGCGATGCGTTGCGTACGATTCTCGGCTGAGTCTGCGGCCGGCGACAGCGACCTGGAGCGGTGCGCGGCTCTCGCGTACGGGATCGACGATATCCGGAAGATCGCAACGAGCGTCGTGAAAGCCGCCTGAACGTAGGCGTGGGCGGAGCGATCGAGCCATGAGCACGCCCACTCCGGGGACGGGTACCGCCATACCGAGCGACGATCGCGGGTATCTCGTGGGATCGTCGCGCTGGTCACGTGCGAGGATGTCCCCGCCACGCGTGATGACCGTTCCCGTCGTGCAGGACGATCGTCCGCATCAGCCGGATGACCATTGCCGTCATCCAGGATGACCATTGCCGTCATCCAGGATGACCATTGCCGTCATCCAGGATGACCATCGCCGTCATCCAGGATGACCATCGCCGCCGTGCAGGACGATCGTCCGCATCATGCAGGATGACCGTTCCCTTCGAGCAGGATGACCATCCCCATCATTCAGGATGATCATCCCTGTCGTGCAGGATGATCATTCCTGTCGTGCAGGA
>Ga0302326_10031647_pt1 | contig 10563 bp, 11 predicted proteins | sample Palsa_T0_3_FD_202264 | JGI IMG/M metagenome (GOLD analysis project Ga0302326, IMG submission 202264) | Peat permafrost microbial communities from Stordalen Mire near Abisko, Sweden - Palsa_T0_3 | ecosystem: Environmental > Terrestrial > Soil > Palsa > Peat permafrost | place: Sweden: Abisko...
GGGAACCGCTCGATCCCCAGGACCTTGTGAACGAGGCGGACGTTGACGGGTACCTGTCGGTAATACAACCGACTGAGGCGCATTCAGATCTCACGGCAGCAGCTGCGTTGGCTCGCCGAGCACTCAGCGAGGACCCACTCAACCCTAATTACCAGGCGTTCTTGAAACAGGTCCTCGCTGCGGAGCACCCAAAGGTGAACAAAAAACCGGTCCCCCAGAGATCTTGAGCGCTGAGGTCAAGCCTTCGCTGGCGTCCGGGACCCTGGCTCCGAAATTTGGATGGCCTCGGGACCTGGGCCACCGATGTCTCGGCCACCGTTGTCTGTTTGGGAAGGCTCCGTCTCCTCCTTGGGCAACGCAGGGAGCTTGCGACCCTTCGCCTGTGCCCACGGGACCTTGTAGACCGGCACGCGGTAAAGGGGGACAGCTACGAGAACAGCTACACCGAGCAGGGCGGCCACACCGACCAAGCGCGCAGACGGGACCTGTGTCATGGCGATCGCGACCCCACCCAGGGCCGCCCCCACCAAATAAGTCAGCGCGACGGCTTTGCGCACCGACAGACCTAAGTAGACAAGACGGTGGCTCGTGTGGTCCTGCCCGCCAGTGAAAGGGTTCCTCCTGTGGGTTACACGAGAAACCATTACCAAGGTGGTGTCGAATAAAGCAACACCGGCTATTGCGAGGATAACAGCGACCCCAACACGCGTCGGGGCGTTGGCCCTCAGCGTCAGCAGGAGCACTGAGATGGTGAACCCCAGGAATAGGCTGCCCGCGTCGCCCATATAGATCCGCGCCGGGTGAAAATTGGACCTGAGGAACCCGGCGGCACAACCCGCCAGGGCGACCGCGAGCGCCGCGACCAGGTACCGGTGTTGCAACCAGGCAATCGCGAACATGCTCAGGGCCGCGATGACACTCACTCCAGCCGACAGGCCGTCCATGTTGTCCAGGAGGTTGAAGGCGTTGGTCACCCCGGCGACCCACAAGACGGTCACCACCGCGTCCAACGCTCGGGGTAGACCGGAAAGGTGGGCCGCGTAACCCATCGCCCAGACCGCTAAACCGGCACCCGCCTCAAGAGCCAGCCGTAACCATGGGCTCAAACCACCCCTAACATCGTCAACCAACCCGACAAGCGCAAGGAACACTCCGAGCCCGAGGAACCCGGCCAGCTGGGGTAGCCCGCTCGGCGGAGGCCGCAGCAAGGCGGCGACCAGGACCACGCCGGCGAACGAAACCACGATCGCAGTCCCCCCAAGGTAGGGCACGGCCTTGACGTGGGCCTTCGCAGGCCCCGGGTGGTCGAGTACGCCGAAACGAACTGCAACACCGATGGCCAAAGGCGTTAGGACGAGGCTCAGGAAGAGGGAGCCGGCCAAGACAAGGGGGTATCCCCAGAAAGGGAGCGAACTCACCTTGGCGCCACCGCTCCATCCGCGTTCATCGCTTGCCCATCATCGCGCAACAGGGTGGCCGGCCACGGTGAACCTGGCCGGGTACGTGCTAAGCGTCGAGTTCGGGCCCCAGACCACCTTCTCAGGTCCTTCGGTGCCGCTGGCGCCAGCTATCCCGCTCACGCGGCCAGGCTAACGTAGCGCATCATCGGCGCAGGTATTGGCGAGCGTCCTCGTTATGGCGGTCAGGGGCTCCACCGGCCCACAACCTATTGTGCGTCTGGTCGACCAAGGGGAGGAGGTGTCCAGTCGACGAGGCCGGTCCCGCTCCAGTGACCAAACGACGTCAAGTCAAGTTTCGGTCGTGAGATGCTCCTCCAGACGGAAAGCATGTTCCGCAAGCGGATGTCGTCCAGGGCGATTATGGGTGAATGCCGAAAGTTCATAGAGTCGAAGATATTCAGCAAGCGTGATTCCATTACGCTGTCCTTAGCAGCGTCGATGAAGATTAGGTCAGCTGACGCTAGTAGATCGCTATAGCGTGCCGCGCCGAGAGGCACTGTAATGTCGTCAACGATCTGGGAGAGCCGGCCGTCGGCGAAATCGCTTGCATTTAGTAATGCCTTGGGAACACTCTGCCAGGCCGTGATATCAAACGTCACCAGGCGCGACGAAGGAGGCAGAGTTGTTTTCATGGAAAGCGCTGACAGCCCGGTATAGGTGCCTATCTCGATCACCACCTGAGGCTGCAGGACATGCACTAGAGCGGCTAGAAGACGGTAATGTTCCCCAGGCCAAAGGGATGGGAACAGGGGGCCCTCTTCGATCCGCGCTGAGACGTCGTCAAGCCTGATCGAGCGGGCAGCTGAGACGGCGGCAATGGCAGTGCCCAACAGGCGGTCCGACGGCCTTGATGGATCGTCATCGAGAGAGAAGAGCAGGGAGTGCTCGACGTGCCGTGCCGTGACGGGAGAACGTAGACGGCGGACAAAACTGCGCAGCCCAAAACTCCGCCGCCGCAAGCGATCGAGCATCAGAGTGACGCTATCTCATCCAAGACGACCACATCGCGCAACGCTGCCCGCACAGCTCTGGAGCCCTCTCCCTGGGCCACCAGCAAGGCCGCGCCCGTGCCGAGCGTCGGCCCGCCGAGTCGTGCCAGTTCCGACCTTGGGGTAGCGCCTGTCACGGTAGGAAAACTGCCCTCGCCGAGTGAGGGCCGTGGCCCTCCGAGACCGCTTCAGTTCGATCGGTCGCGGCGCCGTGGGACCAGGTCCTTGACGGAGTTTGGGGCCTTGTACCAAATGCGGGCGAGAATGTTCAAGAGGTCGGCTTTCCCTTCAGCCACACGGTCACGCTCGTCCGGGGCGACGCAGTACTCGGACCACGACGCTGATCGCTCGAGGACTTCCTCGGGGTAGGTGGAGTCCAATTCTCTGAACCGCAGCTTGTGAACGTACTTCGGGGTCGTGCACCACGACAGGCCTCCCCGAAGGCAGAACTCGAGGTAACTCGGTGCCAAGTAGTCAGCGGTCGCGTACTCGCCGTGGGAGAAGGAGACTGCCTTGGTCTGTATTTCTCGGACGAGCTCACGGCGCGGGTAAAAGTACGAGAGGTGCCAGCCGGCGTCGGGGATGGTAATGTCAGGTGGGCAACGCCTCAGTTCGGTTGGGCTGAGATAAGTGAGGGCAGCAGCTCGAACCGCTCTGGCGTAGTCCCATCCGTTCGGCCGTTCCCAATTTAGGCCGTAGTAGAAGAAGCGCATGTCGAAAGCAGCCACTTGTCCTTGGCCGACGATCTGGGCATCCTTCACTGCCTTACGGCTTGGAATCTCGTCGAGGTCGCTGAGCATGACGAGGTCATCGGGCTGCGCCTCGGTCAGGACCTGGTTAAGCTTATTGCGTTGCAAGATCTCGGCAAACCAGGGTGTCGTGCCCCTGGGAAGGTCGGTGACGAGAATGTGGCGAAGTTTGTGCGCGAATGGCGCCAAACGGGCGTCGTCTTGCAGTTGTATGACTGGCTTATCATTTCCTCGGAACGTCGTCGTTGCCTGTACCACGATGAACTGGTCGACGACTGGGTCGAGCTCACAAAGACGTAGGCGCAGGAGCTCAACCTCGTTGAAGAACGGGAAGCAGTCGTAGACTTTCAAGCGATGACCCAGTCGCCTGCTGACGTGATGGGCTCAGCGAGTGCAGGGAGCATGGTTGCGTAAGGCAGTGTAGCGACGAGGCCACGCCAACGTCAAGTGCCAGGAGCAGCGAGTAGGGCGGGTTGCTGGAGGGTGCTCATGCTGGAGGAGCCTCAATGTCGCTGCCATTTAGTGAGCCACGGTAAGACCTCCACCACCATCGCTGACAGGCCAGCCCGTTCGGCGGCGGTCAATACCCAATGCCACACGACGAGACCGTACGCTAGCCCGAGGACCGCCGCCCACACAGTGCGAACGGGAAGGCCGTGGAAGTCGAGAGCGAGAAGCAGCAAAACGGCCCCGAACACCAGCGGGCTGGCCGCCGACGCGAAGCGGCGCCCTGAGAGAGGGGAGCACCCCAGTCCGGCGCGCTTGGCAGCACCAAAATACAAGAGCGTGGACACAATTACCCTCGCCGACCACACCGCGGCGGCGCCCACAGCACCCCACCTTGCAGTGATCAGAGCCGCCATGACGAGATAGGGCCCGACCTCGGAGACGTCTATAAGCGCGAGAAGTTTGGTCCGACCTGCCGCGAGAAGATATGAATTAGGGACGTAACCAAGCGAAAGAAATAACTCCCCGGCGAGGATCACGATGAAGGGCCCGGTGCCGTGCTGACCGTACGCGGGGCCTGCCCAGACGGACAGGAAGGGTTGGGCGACGAAGGCGAGCAGTAGTGCTGCGGGCGCACAGGTAAGGAAAAGTCCTTGGAGGGCCTTGGTGTACAGCGCACGTCGTTCGTCGAGCTGACCGCTGGCTTCCAGATGTACGAGACCTGGCATGAGGGGCGCTATAAGGGCATAGGGGACCTCTGCCAGAATGGTGCCGAGGCTCATCGCCACGGCGTAATAGGCCACGCTCGCGGTGGAACGATAGTGGGCGAGGAAGAAGCGCTCGGCTGTACTTAGTGGGATGGCTGCAATACCGGCCACGCTCAGGGCGCCGCCGTAGGCTAAGAGCGGGCGCACCCAACGTCGTTGTGGTCCTGAGCGGAAGAGACTTGGCTGAGAGCGAGCGCTCAGCAGCAGGGTGGCCAGTGCCCCGATCAGCGCAGCCGCCAGAGTGACCCAGGCCGCGGTGACGACGCCTCCCGAGGCCACGGCTAGGCCAATGGGGATACCGACAACCTGGAGCACGCTGACGCCTTGAGTGACGAGCGTGTAGCCCCCCCAACGTAGGCGCACCAGCTGGGGCGTGTTGATGGTGCCAATGAACACCTGGACCAGGAGCAGGGCGCACGCGATGCGAAGCGCGACGACACCTGGCCCGTAGAGGCTTCCCTGCACATGCAGTAGGTCGGTAACGATAACCGGCGCAGCGATGCCGGCTCCGGCAGCTGCGCATGCGGTCGTGCCGACCGTTATGGCAAGCGCGGTCCAAACAACGGAGGACTCGCCACGACTGTCGCCCTCCGCATACTCCTCCGTGGCTAACTTCGTGGATGCGGTGCCCATCCCGAGGTCCGTCAGAATGGCCCACGTAAGAGCAGACTGGAGCAGGGCCAACAGACCGTAGCGGGATGGCCCGAGCAGCCTTATGGTGAACGGAGTAGCAACGAGTACTGCGATCAGGCTTGCCCCGCGCCCGCCAAAGGCCCACATACCGCCAGTAGCAACCCTCCCGCCGATTGATCGTGTGCGGTCAGCTGGGTCCGACGTTTCGTCCTGCACTCGGTCGAGCCTCCGTGGAGGCGTTCTCACCGCCTCCGTCTGCAATAGCCCGGGGGGGCTCCCCGGGTTGTGAGAAAGCCCTCAACGGCGCCTTCCTGGCGACGGCGAAGGCACGGTTCGCTAAGTTCAACCCAAGGTCGCCCGGAAGGCGCGCCAGCGCCAACCACATCGGCACCTTCCAAGAGCGAGTTGGCGCTGTGGCAAAGGAGGAGGCAAGTAACTGCCGCGCGGCACCAATGTCATGCGCGATCAGGCTCTCGATACCCTGTTGCTGGTAAAGGCGCGCGCGCCCCTTGCGGCATAGCGTCGTCAGCTCGGGATGATCGACTTCGACAATTGTCAAGGTCATGAGCGCCTCGAGCCAGCATTGGCGAGCCGCAGAGTTCGTCATTGTCTTGTCGTGATGCCGGTACCGGCCGAGCACCTGAGGAAGATAACCGAACAGACCGTCCGACATCAAGCAGTCGATCCACAACTTCCAATCTGACAGAAGCGGCAGGCGTTCGTCATAGCCAGTGGCCGGCATGGCTTTCCGCCGGAACATGACGGACGATGCCACAAAAGGAGGCCCGTTGACTATGAAGGCCCTAGGCCCAGCACCCTCAGACGGGCGAACGGTCTCGCTGTGACGGCCGAGCAGCCCGCCCGAGCTGGAACTGAAATGCTCGACATCGTGCCCGCAGAGCACGCGTCTCGGGTCATCCCCGAACCACTTCGCTTGGGCGGCGATCTTTCCGGGAAGGCAGAGGTCGTCGCCGTCGACATGTGCTATTAGCTCCCCGGAGCATTGTCGAAGCGCCCTATTTCCGTTGCGCGTGACTCCGAGCCTCTCGTCCGCCAGAATTGCCTTTACGCGTCCACGGTACCGTTTTTGGTACGACGCAAGGATTTGGGGCGTGGAGTCGGAAGACGCATCGTCAGCTACCACAACCTCAAGAGGCTCGTAGTCCTGAGATACGATGCTATCTAAGGTGTCTTCAACCATCGACTCTTGGTTGTAGGTGACGACTCTTACGGACACGAGTGGACGTGAGGTCATATCTGGCGACGCCCACCCAACACCGCTTCGTACGCTAGAACAGCTGTCCCCGCGAAGGCATCCGGTGTAAAGGTCCGGACGCTCTGTCGCGCTGCCCTGCTGAGGCTCTCGTAGTCGCCGGCTGACATTGTCAGGACGGTTCCCATGGCCTCAGCGAGCGCCTTTGGATCCTCCGGGGGTACTAGAAAGCCGTTTGACCCCGACTCGACTATCTCGGTCACTCCGCCTACGCGTGTTGCTACAACAGCGCACCCCGCGGCCAAGGCCTCGACAAGGGCTACGGGTGACCCCTCCGTACGTGACGGCAAGACAAAACAGCCAGGAGTAGCGAGGTGGGGGGCGACGTCGGTCACCTCGCCGCAAAAGTCGACGTTGGCACTGACACCTAAGTCCTGTGCCAAACGCAGGAGGTTCTCGGCCTCTGGGCCTGACCCAAACAATCGCACGCGCAGTGAGCTATGGCGCGGGGTTAGCAGGGCGACAGCGCGGAGAAGGATATCGTGGCCCTTCGCATGGTCCAGCCGGCCCACGGATACAACGAGATCTCGATCTCTGGCGGCCTCAGCAGTCCCGAAGCGGCGGAGGTCAGCCACGGGAGGGTAGACGAGGACCGACGTGGGGCAGACGTGCTCCGTATTCACCAAATAGGCTTTCACTTGAGGGGAGTCTGCTATGACGCTACTTGCTGAACGCAGTGCAAGGCCATCGACTATGCGCGCCAGCCTCGACCTGTCGAGAGGGACGCCGACCTCCTCGGCGACGTGGCGAGTGTGCCGGATAAAGCGACAGGCAACTGCACATAGGACATTTGCTTCCACCGAGCTACTGTGCACCACATCGGGCTGCACGGAGCGTAGCGCCTTTGCGAGGTTCATGAGCGCCCGCACCCCGTAGAAGGGCGGTCCGCCAAGGTACCGGACGGCGAAGCCGAGCTGGCTCAGTTCCTCTCCGACTGGGGCCGGGCGCCCCAGGCAGATGACGACGATTTCGTAGCCTCTGGAGTTGAGCTCCTCCGCGAGGAGTTTGCGTTTCATTTCGGTGCCGCCCCGTTGCAGAAGGGTCGTCACCAAGGCGATCCTGGGCCGGGGCGTGTTGACGGACATCTGCCAAGATGCTACCGGGCCGCCGTGGTCGCGGCGCCACAGGGGGCCGTGCGGAGGGCACCTTTTATGTGCCACCACCGGCTGGCGCCACAGAAGGGCTCCGGGCCAGCGAGAACGTCGGGCAGCTCGGGTGCCGGGAGCGGCAACGTTTGCCGCGCTGTACGTGAAGTTCGCGAGGAAATGGTGCCACGAACTGGCCGGATGATCGACACGACATTGGCGACGGACGCCCGGACGTCGTTCGCCAAATCTATCGACATCGCGTCCGTTCACCCCGAGCGCTGGTTGTCGAGTGTATCTGAGCGTCTTGGGGTGGAGGTCCCCGATTATGCAGTCCGGCGCAACCAGATGTTGCCCCCGGGATTCAGCAAGCATTTGGGCATGTGCTCCAAAAACCAGTCCTTCTGGGTTTGCTCGATGTAGGTGGCGAACAAGGCAATTTCGAAGGCGGAGTTGTACTGGAGGAACGCCCGAAGCAGGTAGTCCTCGTTCCACGACCGCCCGTCCAACAACCATTCCGCTGGGTACTCGAAGGGGAAGAAAACGTCGTGGAAATGCACGTACACCCCGGGGCGCAAACAGGGAAGGATCTCGAAAAACAGGTAGTTAACGTCGCTTCCGCTACGGGCCACGTGGGTAGAATCTATAAAGAGGATGTCCCCGCTATCGAGCGGGGTGAACAGGTCGAGCGGCATCTCCTGGAGTGGAGCCTGGCGCAACCGCCCATCAAGGTCTCCCCGTCTGGTGATTTGACGCAGCACGTCGGGGAACGGCTCGACGAAGGTGATATCGGTTGCACCGCCCAGCCGCTCCTCGTTGATATCCAGCAACAGAGCCGACGACCACCCACACCCCACCTCAATCACCCGGGCAGGACGAAGCTCCTGCAGGAGGCAGGCATAAATTATGCCGTCGGCATAGGTGTAGGACCAGTTCACAAAGTGGTACCGGTAACGCCCATCGGCTTCGTCTGAGAAAAGCACGTCTGGGTACCAGCGGCGGAGACGTTCGAGGAGCGCCATCTGCCCCTCGTCGTTGAGGTCGATACCCGGGAGTTTCCTGGGTTGCTGGTTCAGAGCGGCTGCGGCCGCTTCGCGGTCAGCTCTCCCAGGGATCGGGGAGTAGAAGTGGCCGGGAGGCACAAACGCGAGGGCCGGGTCCCGGACGATGCGCACAGCACTCCGAGCCGCCCGTGCCAGCGGTCGCACCGAGGTCCGAAGCCTCTCCGCCGATGCCACGCCACACCAAAATAGCAGTCACCTGAAGCTCTTGCGCGAAATACCAGCTCAGACGCCTAGGTCCCCACCCTGGCCGCTGAAGGGGTGGCGCCGCGAGCCGGTGCTGGCAGCGAGCCGGTCGTCCTCGTCATTTTGGCTGATCTCTTCGTCAAGCAGGCCACGGCCCCGGGCAACTACCGTGCCTCGGAGCTGTTATCTTTGCGCCCGTGGGACTGGGATTTAGAAAACTCTGGCGTCGCTACCGACGACATCCTTGGGGCCCGCGGACGTTGTCTGAGATGGTTTCCGAAGGCATCGTTTCTGTCGGACGCGGAACCTACGGCGCTGACCTGATCAAGGTGCACAACTTCCGTGCGCCTGACGGTCGTTGGCTGGGCGCCCGGCTACGGATTGGCGCCTACTGCTCGATCGCCCCTTGCGAGATCTTCCTCGGTGGCAACCACCATATGGAGTGGACAAGCCAGTATCCCTTCCGCTCCATTTGGAACCTCGAGAACCGTGATGAAGATGGCTGGGGCAAGGGCGACGTCACCATCGGCAACGATGTGTGGATTGGCAACGCCAGCGTTCTTCTGTCTGGTGTGACGATCGGCGATGGAGCAGTCATAGGCGCACGTGCCGTCGTGTCCCAAGACGTGAAACCCTATGCAGTCGTCGTTGGTAACCCCGCCAGAGAGGTCAAGCGACGTTTTGACGAAGCCACTGTGAAGCACCTGCTTGACCTTCGTTGGTGGGATTGGCCGGAAGACAAGCTTCGGGCGTCACTCCCAATGCTGCTTGCACCACCCTGCTGTGGTAGCGCATCGTCTGTCGACGTGCTCAAATTGGGAGAGCAGCCCTAGTATTTCCGACACCATCTCAGACGCGTCGTAGAAGCCTCCGAATCGTCGGTCCAGTCTTCTCGAAGCCGGGCTCAACTTTCAGAGGCTCTTAGGTGCTGCAGGAGATTTCTCAGTCGCCTAAGCGGAAGCCTCCTGTAGCTGGGCAGGCCACTGTCGTAGCCCGGCGCGCAGCACCTCGGGGGTCACCACCAGGACGCGTGTCATCGGCCGCCCACGACGAGGGCCACACCAGATGGCACTGCTACCGGGTGGCTCGAAGTCTTCGACCAAGCCGCTGTCAGGCTGGCCGCACTCCTCTGCGCGATGGGACCAGTTCGCAATCTGCTGAGGGAAGCACGCTCCCCACAGCTCACCAGCCTTCCTTACGGAGGAACTCCTCCAGCGTGACCAGCGCCCACAACTCGTGGGAGTGGTTAGCGGCTCCAGAAAGGTGCTCGCCTACAAGCCGGTCTATGGCATCGGATTGAAGGTACGACCGGGTTCGGGCGTCGCCCGGCAGCAGGCGGGCCTCCAGGTAGCTGCGCAAATCGGTCCTGAACCAACGTTCCAGCGGCACCCCGAAGCCGCGCTTCGGCCGCCTGAGCACCTCTGGCGGCAACAGATCCGCCATCGCGTGCCTCAGCACCCTCTTCAACGACAGGCCTCGGAGCTTCGTTGACGGCGGGAGACCGAACGCCAGCTCGACCAGGGCAGTGTCGAGGAAGGGCGAGCGGACCTCGAGCCCGTGGGCCATAGTCATCCGGTCCACCTTGGGCAAGAGGTCGTCGAGGAGGTACGTCTTCAGGTTCAGTGACAGCAACCGGTCGAGCAGGCTGCCACCCTCTGTCTCGTCCCATATTTCCCTGTAGTCCGCCACGGCCCAGCCCGAGCCACCGGGACAGAGCTCGTCGACCACGGTCCTCGGCGTGTAACTGACCCAAGATAGATATGCCTCAAGGGGCGGCTGGTCTATTTGAGCGAGGAACCGCTGAGCGCTGCGGGCGCGGGCGCCGAGGACGCGCCCGGGCAGGGCCGTGACCAGGCTCCCGATCCCTGCCGGGACTGATTTGGGCAACCGCTGGACTTGAGCAAGCATGACCC
>Ga0302326_10031649_pt1 | contig 10562 bp, 8 predicted proteins | sample Palsa_T0_3_FD_202264 | JGI IMG/M metagenome (GOLD analysis project Ga0302326, IMG submission 202264) | Peat permafrost microbial communities from Stordalen Mire near Abisko, Sweden - Palsa_T0_3 | ecosystem: Environmental > Terrestrial > Soil > Palsa > Peat permafrost | place: Sweden: Abisko...
GGCGCCGGTCATCGTCGATAACAGCCAGTCCCAGGCGGCCATTGACACGACGGACCAAGCCATCCAGCAGATGGACCAAGACATCTTTCAGATGGACGAGACCGTCGATCAACAATGAATGTACGCCGTGGGCGTAAACGTGAGACGAGGGCGCCTGGTTTCAATTCGGCGCCCTCTTCTTTTTCAGCGGGCCTATCTTGAAAAGAATTCCTCGGTGCCGCGATAAACGACGCGGCCGCGCAGGATGAGAAGCGCGTCGCGCACGCTCGCCAGATGGCAGACCGGCCTCAAAATGCGGTAGGCTTTTTTGGACTATTGACTTGGGCCGCCAGTCCTCGGCGCTGATTCGACAGCAGTAGTTTGGGCCGCAGTTTTTTTGGCCTCTGAATCGGCGGGACTGATTTTAGTTTGCCGGCCAGATTTGATTTCACGGGAGAAAAAACCGGCGGCATCTCTGAGAGGAAGCTGCTCGTGCTTTAGCCCGTTTGCCTCACGAATTGCTTCCACCATACCCTGTGGATAGAGCAGCCCCATCGCAGCCGGCGGCGACATCTTCACGTTTAGAAAACTGGCAACGTCGCGGCCGAAGATCACGCAGTTTGCGAACAGGGCGTTCCACGGTCCTTTCTGAGCTTTGCGTTCCTTTATGTAGGCGCTCAGCCGTTTGTACTGATCTGCGTCAATCCACACCCGAAAACGGGCAAGTAGGTACTGCTCTTCAAGATCACCGTCGCTTGCGCCGATTTCTGAGGGGACTGGCAGCACATGACCGATGCTCCAGTAATAGATGCTACAGTTCTCACAGCCACGCGCATCGCCGGCAGGAAACAACCCGGCGATCTCGCTTTTAACGACTTCATGATGCGCGTTCACTTCCCCGAACATGACATACATGTGCCCGTAGCTTGCCGCGTTGCGAGCACGGAATTCCACAAAATAGCGCCACTGCGGTGACCCTGCCCCGATATAGGGCTCTTCGGCGGTCGACCACGACTTGCCGTGCGCCTCGCGTGCGGAAGAGTGCGGGGAGGAAGACTTACGCACTGCATCGGTGCTGGCAGAGGCGGTTTGGGCGCGAGCGGGCGCAGACTGGAAGGACACGATAATCGCCGCGGCCAGCACAAAGCAAAGGCTGCGAGCAAGTGAGCCATATTTCATGTGCATCTCCTCACCGAAGACCAGCGGTTCGCAACGCCCTTTTCCTTAGTCGGCCAATCGCTGCCGAACTGAGGAACTGTTCTGTCAGTGCAAGTGCCTCGCGTAGGGGGTTCGCCCAGCTTAGACACGATTCCTTTCTCCAACAGCGCGCATCGCGGGTCGAGGGAGGCATGCATCAACGGTATTCTTCGCAGCTGCCAACGAGGGGGTAAAGGTCCGGATATTTTTTCGCTAGCGCCGACTCAGTGAGTTTTAGGGCCCTCTGGCATTCCTTTAGCGTGCCATAATGCGGCGAAGCGCGCCTCTCTGCATTCGGATTGTTAGCTACGAATTGCCACCAAGCCGAGGCTGCTGACAATGAAGCTCCCAGTGTGACGCCGATTATCAATGTTCCCGGAATGATCCGAAGCGCCACGTCACTGCCTCCACGCCACACGGTAGCACAATGATCGTTCGGTCTCACGGCGACTGGAGATATCGCAGTTCGACGCGGCTGACCGTCGTTTGGTCATAAATGTTTGTTACTGGACCCCAATTCCGAAAAAACCGCCAACTGTGGCTTTTTTGCACTATCCGGGGGCTATTCATTGTTGCATCCGGTACATAGAAAACCTACCAGCAGGAGTGTGGTCATGAAGCGGCTTTTAGCTCTCGGCGGCTGCGCAGCCTTAGCTTTGATCGTCATCAGCACGTATCAGATCGTTAAAGTTCCGTCAGGCTTAGCGGTTGTGAATGGCGGAAATGCATTTGCGGCGGACATGGCGCCTCCCCGCATGCCGCCGCCACTGCCGCCGGTTGGCAAAGGGAAAGCCCCTATTGGCAAAGGCAAGGCGCCGATCTACACCAAAGGCTAGAAACACGCGGTTGACACGTTCCTTCGCGACTCGAGCCGCGAACGTCCAATCGACGCCAAGCCGTCGAATGCGGCAGGTTGGCGACACCGCTGCCCCGACGCGATGGCGCTAACATCGAGGCCGGCTGCCTCGTGTGAGCGCCACCTCTGCCCAACGGTCGCGGGCAACTAACGGACGTTAGCGCACCCTGCGCTGTTTTGTCCCGCTTCGAAGCGCTACAGCGCCGATGAAGCACCACACGTCCGTTCTATCCTAAAAGGCGACCGCCTCAGCACCGGCAACATGCTGGCTGCTGTGTCGTCAAGCCGGTGTGCGATATGAAAAAGGCGATACAAACTCCCGCGGACGCGCCGCAACTCGCTGACGCCAAGACGCAAGCACACATGCGGCTCCTCCATCACCCATTTGACCTGTCCCTGAGGGCGCGTTTAATGAAATTGTCCGGGCGCGTTCCAGATCGCGGCAGTATTCGCGATGGGTCGGGCGGCATGAAGCAGTTTTTCCGACGCGAGCTTACTATCTATGCGGAAGCCCACGCCGATCGGATTAACGGCGTAACGCACATCATCGGCAATCCGATGATTTTTATCGGCGTGGTGCTACCACTGTGCCTCGTGCCGATGAAGGTTTTTGGTGTCCAGACCAGTCTGGCGCCGCTGTTAGTTATTCCCGCATTATTGATGTGGATGGCCTGGGACTTCGCGCTCGGTCTTGGCATCGCCATTGCCGCGGTTCCACTGCTTTGGATCGCTGGCGCGATTTCCGAAAAAATCCCCGTCGGCTGGGTGTGGATTATCGCCGTGATCCTTTTTGTTCTCGGCTGGGCCCTGCAAATCGTCGGACATCAAATCTTTGAAAAAAAGCAGCCGACCGCGATCAATAACCCGGTACAGAGTCTTATTGCTCCCATGCATATGATCGCAAAGCTTTATATCTCACTTGGTTTCCGGCCTGATCTGGCGGCGCTCTTGCGGCGGTCGCCCGGACAGGCCCCATGTGACAACCCTCTTACAGCGCCACTTAATCCCGTAAAGGCTGGAACCGACGTGAGCCGAACGCAGTGACTCGAACGCTTGTCACTGGCGGCAGCGGCTTCATCGGCCAACATCTTGTCCCGGCACTATTGGCGCGCGGTGGAAACGTGCGCGTCCTTGATCTGCGATTGCCGGAATATGCTCCGGCGGCACTGGAATTCGTCAAAGGGTCAATTCTCGATGCAGCCCTGGTGAGGGATGTGCTCGACGGCGTTGACGAGGTTTATCACCTCGCCGGTTTGCCCGGCATGTGGATGCCGGATAAAAACGATTTTTACGCTGTTAATTGCCGCGGCACGGAAATCGTGCTCGCGGCAGCGCGCGAGCGTGGTGTCTCGCGCTTCCTACACTGCTCGACCGAATCCATCCTATTTGGCCCCTCAAATACTGATCCGCTTATCACCGAGAGTGTGCGCACGACGCCAGAAGAGATGCCCGGCGCCTATACGCGGTCAAAGATGCTGGCTGAGCAGCGCGCGCAACAAGCGGCGGCTTCCGGCTTCCCTGTCGTGATCGCCAATCCGACCATGCCAATCGGCCCGCATCGCCGGCTGACGCCACCTACCGCAATGCTGCACTATTTCCTCAACCGACGTATTCAAGTGTATATCGATTTCGTTCTCAACCTTGTGGACGTGCGCGATGTCGCCGCCGGTCTCGTCCTCGCCATGGACCGAGGGCGGGTGGGCGAACGCTACATCCTGGGCGGGGAGAATATCTCGCTTCGCAAGCTTCTCCACGTGATTAGCCTGATCAGTAAGCGGAACGCACTGCGGATCCCATTGTCTCCCGTCCTTGGTCAGATCGCCGCAACGGGGATGGATCTCATTTCTGATCATCTCACCCATCGTCCACCGTTGGGAACGGTCGAGGGGGTGCGCATTGCACTCCATTCCAAGCCCCTGTCGAACGAAAAATCGCAGCGTGAGCTTGGCTATGCGCCGCGCTCGATCGAACCGGCACTGCGAGATATTGTGGCCTCGGTTATGGGCGGTCTCCCGGCGTTCGGCATGGCGGCGTCATATAAAAGTGAATTTTAAAGCCAAAGTCCGGTAGGGCTAATCCTTCCCGAACATCGGATGGAGTTGAGGCCTCGCGTGACTTTTACTCCGAACACACTCATTGATTTGATCTGGATCGTCTGGCTGGCTAGCTGGATTGCGGCATCGTTCTGGTCCGGCCGTACGCAACGGCAAATCGGCGGTTTAGAGACATGGACCTATCGCGCTGCCATGATTGCCGGAGGCGTTCTTTTGTTTCCCGGCACCGAGAGATTTTTGGGCGAGACGCCGCTTTGGGATGTCGGCATTCGCGGTGGCTACATAATCGTTTGGCTGATGTTGGCGGGTCTCGCCTTTTCTTGGTGGGCGCGTATCCATCTAGGGCGGCTTTGGTCGAGCACGATCACGCTCAAGAGGGGCCATCGAATTGTCGATACCGGCCCTTACCGCCTGGTCCGGCATCCCATTTATACTGGGTTGATAGCAGCCCTGCTGGTCACCGCCGCCGTGGACGCGACTATCACGGCGCTGATCGGTGCGGCGTTGGTCATTTTGGGGTTAGCTCTGAAGGCCAGATCGGAAGAGCGTTTCCTGATGATCGAACTTGGAGGCGAAACCTATCGAGCTTATTGCCGCCGCGTCCCGATGCTCATTCCATTCGTTTTGCGCCGCTAGAGCGCGAGTCTGTGTCTACAGAAGCATTTCGCGCGGGTTCGTCAGTGCGGAGGCACTCTGCTTCACCAAATGTTCGATTTCTCAGCCCTGAAAACGGACCTGAGGCTGGGCGCGACAGGGAGAAGGCGTGTTGAGGTTCTAGCCTTCGTCCAGTTCGCATCAACACGGCCGTGGTTGCGCGCTAATGACTCAGCGCCCTACCCAGTTCCTCGCTGCCGGGATAAACGACGCGGCCGCGCAGAATGAGAAGCGCGTCGCGCACGCTTGCCAAATGACAGCCGGCCTCGCGCGCCGTCTTGAGCGCAAAGCCGAAAAGATCGGGCGTGACGCCGAAGCGGCTCGGTTCGGCGGCGACGTCGTGGCAAGCGAAAATGAGCCAGCCGTTGGAACGCACCGTTTCGGCAATGATCTCGGTAACGGCGCGCCGGCCGGTCGAGGCATTCTGTAACTCGCAGGATTTGAGCGCGCCGAGATCGACGCTGCCGGCATTCACTCCCGGCCGCAACGAGCGGCAAGAGTCGAACTTGCCCTGCAGATAAAGCTTCGTGCCAAAAGAGAATTCGCCGTAAGGATAGGCGAAATTGTAAGGCGTGCGGACGTTTTGAATGCCCTGCAAGAACGCGTCGTTGCGGGAAAGTTCGGCGGCGAGCTTTTGCCGTCCGACGCGGGCAACCGCGACGTGCGAATAGGTGTGGCAACCGATCTCGTGGCCTTTCGCGGCAAGCGCTCGCAAAATTTCCGCGCTCGCCAGGCGGCCGCAATAGCCGACGGCGCCGCAGCCGCCACCGGAAATATAATAAGTGCCGCGCGCCCGGTGCTCTTCGAGCAGCGCAGCGCCGGTGGTGCATGCCGATTCCGGCGCATCATCGAAGCTGAAGCTGACCAGCGGCCGCGCATTGGTCATCGGCAATTTTTTGCTGACGATCCTTCGCGCCAGAAACCGCGACAGCTTGCCAAGCGCACGCGTCGGCAGCGCCTGTTCGGCACGCGGAAGTGCGAATTGCGGAGCAAAATCGTGCGACAACGTCAAAAGACGAACCCCTGCAACGGCGCGCGCGATTTGGCGCTAGTGGAGCGGATTTGACATTCGCTACCCACCAAAGCGCGAGTTCGTGAAGCGAATGTCAAATCCAAAGCTCCCCTAGCATTGATATTTGCTAGTGGTCCTTTGATTCTAACATTCGCGCGAGAGCGTGCCGAGACGGGATGCGAATGTTAGAATCGGACCACTAGGCCGGCAAGTTCTTGAAGAAAGCGGGCGCACGGGCAACGCTTTTGTCGCGTTGTGCTTAAGCGCAACGCCGGAAGCCTTCGCCGTTAACCGTTAATTCCCCGCGACGCCGCTTTAAGGATTGGCCAAAACGCCACCGGTGAGTGGCTCGCCGATTCCGGTCGTGCCGGGAAATGTGATGGGCAAATGACGCAGGCTGCGCACTGCGAGATAGGCGAAGGCCTGCGCTTCGAGGGAATCGACGGACCAGCCCGCCGCGTCAGCGGCTTCGACCTGCGCCGGCGCCAATCGCTCGCCAAGCATGCGCATTAGCGTCGGATTGCGCGCGCCGCCCCCGGACACAATCCAGGTCTTCGGCGGCCGCGGCAAAAGCGGCACGACTCGGGCGACGGCGGCAGCGGTCAATGCCGTCAACGTCGCCGCGCCGGCTTCGATGCCGGGATTATTGTTGAGCACGGCGCCGGCCGCACGGCGAAATTCGTTGCGGTCGAGCGATTTCGGCGGCGGCTTGGCGAAGTACGAATGCGCCAAAAATTGCGCGATGGCATTTTCGTCCGGTCTTCCCGCGGCCGCGATGCGGCCCTCGTTGTCGAGAAGCTGCCCGGTGCGCACGCGCACGAAATCGTCGAGCAGTGCATTGCCGGGTCCGGTATCGCAGGCGATCAAATCGTCGCCGTCGATGTAAGTAACGTTGGCGACGCCGCCGATATTGAGCACGGCCAGCGGCGATTCCCGGCCGAGCGCGGCCACCAACGCGCGGTGAAAGATCGGTGCCAGCGGCGCCCCCTCCCCGCCGGCGGCGACATCCGCGGCGTGAAAGTCATACACCACTGGAATGCCCAGCCGCGCAGCGAGGGCCGGTCCGTCGCCGAGCTGAACCGTGAGGCGCAGCTGCGGCCGGTGCAGCACGGTTTGGCCGTGGAAGCCGACGACCGTCACGTCGGCCGGGTTTTATTCCATTGCCGGCAAAGAATGTTTCGACCGCTTCGGCATGCGCGGCGTTCACCACCGCCTCGGCCGCCGCGAGCGCGGCCGGCCGCGCGGTGCGGTCGGTCACGTTCGCCGCCGCGGCGGTCGCGCTGCGCAGCAGCGCGCGCTCCTTTTTCGAGTAGGTCCGGTATGCCGTCGGCCCGAAACGGGCAATAACCTCACCGTCGGATTCGATCAGCGCAACATCGACGCCGTCCTGTGACGTTCCGCTCATCAATCCGATGGCCAAAGCGGGTACCGACGTCGTGGCCGATCTTGTATCTGGCGGCAATGGCAAATCCGGCGGCATGCTTTAAGTTCTACGGTTGAAACGGTTATCGAACCTGTTACACCAGCGCCGCCGATTGTTGGCACCTCGCTAAGGCGGCCCGATGGCACGCGGCGACGGAACAAACGCGCTGGAAGGCGATGAGCACGTACAAATCGGATTTTCTGCACGTTCTTTCCGAACGCGGCTTCATTCATCAGGTTTCGGAACCTGAGGCGCTCGATGCGCTGGCGCGCTCGTCGCCGATCACCGGCTATATCGGTTTTGACTGCACCGCGGCATCGCTGCACATCGGCTCGCTGTTGCCGATTATGCTGCTTTACTGGCTGCAGCAGACCGGCCATCGGCCGATTGCGCTGATGGGCGGCGGCACGACGCGGGTCGGCGATCCATCCGGCAAAGACGAAAGCCGCCGGCTCCTCACCGACGCCGCGATCGAAGACAACCTCAAAGGCATCCGCGCCATCTTCGCGAATTTTCTGAAATTCACCGACGCCGGCGGCAACGCGATCATGGCCAACAACGCCGACTGGCTCAATACGCTAAACTATATCGACTTCCTGCGCGACGTCGGCCGGCACTTTTCCATCAATCGCATGCTTGCTTTCGATTCGGTGAAGCTGCGGCTCGAGCGCCAGCAGGAGATGTCGTTTCTCGAATTCAACTACATGATCCTGCAAGCCTACGATTTCGTCGAACTCCACCGTCGCTATGGCTGCGTGCTGCAAATGGGCGGCTCCGATCAATGGGGCAATATCGTCAACGGCATCGATCTCGGCCGCAGATTGAACAACGCGCAGTTCTTCGCGCTGACCGCGCCGCTGATCACCACTTCGTCCGGCGCCAAAATGGGCAAGACCGCGGCCGGCGCGGTCTGGCTCAACGCCAATTTGGTGAGCCCCTACGACTATTGGCAATATTGGCGTAACACCGAAGATGCCGACGTCGTCCGCTTCCTGAAGTTGTTCACGGTGCTTCCGATCAACGAAATTGAGCGGCTTTCGGCGCTCAAGGGCGCCGAGATCAACGAGGCAAAGAAAGTGCTCGCTACCGAAGCGACCGCGCTGGTGCATGGCCGCCAAGCCGCACAGCTTGCGGCCGAGACCGCACGCACAACTTTCGAGGAAGGTAAGCTAGCGGAAACGCTACCCACCGTTGAAATCAGCGATTTTCATCCGCGAATGCGATTGATCGATGCGGCGGTTCGGGTCGGCCTAGTTTCGTCAAACGGTGAAGCGCGAAGACTCATCCGAGGCGGAGGTCTCAAGGTCAACGACAAAACAATTTCGGACGAGAGCCATTTGCTCGACTCTTATGATGTGACGGAAGGCGTCATCAAGCTGTCGCTCGGCCGCAAACGCCACGTGCTGCTCAAGCCGGTCTGATCCAAGTTTTAGCGGACCCGCTCGATGGTCGTGTTGTCGCTGTTGTCATTGGCGGGAAATTCGAACACCTTGCGCAACAATCCGGGCGCCAGCGCTGAAATCGGATTGATGCGCAAGGTCGGCGTGTTTGGCCGGCCGACCACTTCGTAAGTGATGCCGACGAGCCCCTCCTTCTCGCCGCCGAGAAATAACCCGATTACCGGCAGTTGTCCCAGCAGATTGTTCGGACCGTAGAGTGGAACGAGCGTGCCGCGCAGGTGCACGTCGTCATGGGCGTAATCGACCACCCCGTCGATGGTGCCGCCAAGCAGCGGACCGCGCACGACACCGTCACGGAGCGCGACGCGGCCGGGCATCCGGGTGAATTCGACGCGCATGTTGGAGAAATCGATGGCGTTGCGGCGGGTGTCTTTGCCGGTGTTGACCGCGCGCTCCAATTGCGTCTCGTCATGAACGGCGAAATTGCGCACGTTGAGCGTGCCTTGCTGGGCGGGATTGTCGGCCGACTGGGTCTCCATCGCCAGTGCCACCTGTCCGCCGGTCATGCGCGAATATACGTCGGTGAAACGGAAAAATGCGCCGGCATCGGTGCTTTCGAGATAGATGAGTGGCCGCCCGGTGGAGCGGCCGCGCAGATCGCCGGTCAATGTCGCGTCGCGGCCGATTTTGGCGTTCAGCCCGAAGCTGCGAACCTCGCCCGCGCGGCGCGACATTTTGAGATCGAGGCCGCGCAAAGCTTCGCCGTTGAAGCCGACGACGGCGCCGACCTTCATTTCAAGGTCGACGTCGACGATGCGGCGTTTACTGTTAGGATTCGACGACGCCGCGCCGGCCGTCGTTTTGATGAAGCCGCGCCCGTCATATACGTCGCCGCGCATGGTCACGCGCAGCGCTCCGTCGGTCGCGCGTTCGATTCTCAGATTGGCGCGATCGCCGTCGGCAAAACCGTAGTTCGGAAAGTACGCCGATTGTACCGCGCCCGAGCCGTCGAAATCGATCGTTCCCTTAACCCCGCTGCCGGAGCCCTCGATCACCAAATCCTCGATCCGGCTCGCTTGCGCTTTGGTGGTCAGCGCAAACGTGGCGCGCGCCGGCTTACCGGTCGGCTTGGCCCAGCCCGGCAGCAGGCCGTCAATCTGCGCCGGCGTGAGATCGGCCTCGACGTTGAAGCGGCCTTCCCGATCCGCCGTGGCGGCGACGCGGCCGGCAATGCGGATTGGAATCGAGCCGCTTAACGTGTCGCCCAGATCGAAGCCGAGATTGGCGCGCGCCGCGTCATCGAGCACCCCATTGAGGTGAATTTCGGCGTCGGCGTCGCCGTGCGCTTTGCGGTATTCGAGATTGGCCGGCGTGCCGCCGATCTTGACGTCGCCCTTGAGCTGAAAGCCTTGCGGTGTGGCGCTCGCTTTCAGCAGCGCCGCATCGACTTTCTGCCCCATGATCATGTGATCGGCGGAAAAGTTGTTCGCCTCCACGCTGATGGCAAAAGTGGTCGAGCCCGGCGGCGGATCGGCGCGCAGCGGCATGCCGAGGCTGACCGTGGCGCTCAAGTTGCCGCGCATGACGGCCGGGTCAAAGGGCCCGTCGGCAAAATCGCGCAGGCGATCCATGCGTAGAAGCTCGGCGGCGGCCGGCACCGGCCCGTCGAGCTTGAAATGAACGTGGGAGGGCGGCGCCTGCGGCGCGGTGTCGGGAACCTCGAAGACACCTGTCGAGACCGAAAGCTTGCGGCCCGAGGGTAAATCGGCGACCGCTTTGCCGATTGACACCACCGCGTCGCGGCCAACGATATGCACGTTAAGGTCGGCGTCGCGCAGCGCCGGCAGCCCGTCCACGGGCCGGATCACGCAGCCCGTCGCCAGAGCGTCGATGGACAATCCGTCGTCCGGCACCGGCGGTCCGTCGGGCTTCAAATTCTCCACCGGCGAGTTCACGGCAATGACAATGCGCTCGACTGAGCCGCTCA
>Ga0302326_10031651_pt1 | contig 10562 bp, 6 predicted proteins | sample Palsa_T0_3_FD_202264 | JGI IMG/M metagenome (GOLD analysis project Ga0302326, IMG submission 202264) | Peat permafrost microbial communities from Stordalen Mire near Abisko, Sweden - Palsa_T0_3 | ecosystem: Environmental > Terrestrial > Soil > Palsa > Peat permafrost | place: Sweden: Abisko...
CGCGGCCCGCCGGTCGGCGCAGCAGATCAAATGTGCCGCCAATCTGCGGACGCTCGGGCAGGCGCTGTTGATGCACGCCAATGAGCACCGCGGCTACTTTCCGCTGGCGGGGTATACCTTTGTGACCGGGAACCCGGGCATCCCCCCGACTCCGCAGAATCTTGGCGATGGCACCAGGCAGCGATATGACTACTACTACGACAACGGTGCCACTAACCCCAGCTACTATCCGACCGCTCTTCCCGCTGCGCTATCTCCTTACATTGCCACGCAAGTTCGCGGTGACAGCTGGCAAGATGTCCTCACCGACATGATGGCGCCGGGTCCTCTTTCAGATGCGTTTCTCTGCCCGTCCGATGAGCCCACGATTGAGCGCTCGTATGCTGAGACAATATGGATCCAAAACGCCGCTGAAAACATCAACCTGCGGGCGTACTCCAGCTACGGGTTTAACGCTGAAGTCTTCGGCTGGTGCGACGTTGGGGTCGGGAGCCTGAGCGGACACTCGCGACTACGCGGCCGTTTCAACGCCATTCCGGACCCGTCCGATGTCATGCTGCTCTGCGATTCTCCCCGCAATTTCCAAGGCACCTACGAAATCTGGGTCCACGGCCCGGGGGCAATGCTGGGAGACGCCTATATGGGCACCTCGGGCGGCGCCATCGGCACTACCGCCTTCGATCTGCTTCGGCATCACGGCTCCTTGAATATTCTGTACGCTGACTTTCACGTGGACAGTCAGCCGATTCTCAGCGATGGCGGCACAACGACGTCGGGCACGGCGGCCCTCACCAACCCGGCAAATTGCCCCAGTGGAGCATTGATGAAAGTTTCGATGGACGTGAATTTCCCAATTCAATGAAACGCGGTCTCTTTCAACAGGGCTCGGAATGGGGCTGCCAGACAAGATCCAGCAGAAGCCTGCGGTTGCCGCGAGCATCGCGGTTGCCGCCCTGATCTTCGCGGCGATATTGATTTATCACCAGACGCTGGGGCAGCCTCGTCGCAACGTCAAGCTCATGAACTCCGCGTTCTATTCTGATGACGACGGGCAAACATTCTTCATCGACGATGACACGAAGCTGCCCCCGTTCCTCCATGACGGGAAGATCGCCGTCCGCGCGGCGGTATACCGCACCGCTGACGGGAAGCTGTTCGTGGCGTACCTGCAGAAGTTCTCCGACGCACAGCTTAAGGAGATCGAGGCGGCAATTGCAGCGCATCCCGACGAGGCGGACCATTGGCGGGGTGGCCGGACGGAAGTGAAAAAGCCCGGTGATTCGAAGTGGCTCTCGTGGGGCAGTTACCAAGAGCCGGTGAAAGCGGCAGCCTATCAGCAGGCGATGACCCCGGTCGGTCCCGGCGGTTCGACGAATGTCTCGCCAGTCTCTCCCGAGGATCCCGACGCCGTGTTGCCCGAGCGCTGAGCCCCTTCGCACCACGAAATGCTCAGTGGATAGTGGATAGTGGACAGTTGATAGCGGAGGCGGTTTGTGTGCCCGCTTCGTCGGCTCTCCGGGCGAGCCGCCGCCCCGGCGGGGAGGGCCTCGCCAGAAAATCACCAGATTTTGCTTGAGTTCTATGGCACGGACGGTTATTAATGGTTAAGATAATAAGCAGGTGGCGTCGGAGGCATGCTCCGATCCCCGCTTCTTGCCAACGTTTTTGTTTTGCCTGTAGAGAACGCTATGCACCTCCACCCCATTGACTGGATCATCGTTGCCGCCACCCTGGCAATTTGCTTCATACCGGCGCTGTTTGTCGGGAAAAAGTCGGGCGAAAGCACGACGGAATTCTTCGCCTCCGGCCGGTCGGTGCCCTGGTGGCTCGCGGGACTGTCGATGGTGGCGACGACATTCAGCAGCGATACGCCTAACTGGGTCACGCAGCAGGTGCGCCAGTATGGAGTGGCGGGCAACTGGCAATGGTGGGCATTTGTGTTGACCGGCGTGGCGACCGTCTTCTTCTTCGCCCGGCTCTGGCGGCGTTCGGGCGTGATGACGGATTTGGAATTTTACGAACTGCGCTATTCCGGCAAAGCCGCGTCGGTCGTCCGCGGGTTTCGTGCGGTCTACCTCGGATTATTCTTCAACTGCTTCATCATGGCGATGGTGACGCTGGCGGCGTGCAAGATCGCCAACATTCTCTTTGGCATGCCGCCGTGGCAGACGATCCTGATCTGCGGCGTTCTCAACGTCGTCTTCGCGGCGCACTCCGGCTTATGGGGCGTGCTGGTCATCGACATGGTGCAGTTCTTTATCAAGATGACCGCAGTCGTCGCCGCCGCGTACTTCTCCTTGAAGGAGGTGGCGCGGCGCACGGGAGTCGGGGAAAGCGCGTTTGCCGGGCTTCAGAAAATGGTCCACGTGCTCGGCTCGCAACAGGTCAATTTCAAGGAAGGCGCTCAGCCGGTGATGACGGCCATCAACGGCCACGGCCAGCCGATCCTGAATGTGCTGCCAAACTTCTCGATGGGGGAATTGGCGCTGATGATTTTCATCATGCCCGTTGCCATTGGCTGGTGGGCCAACTGGTATCCCGGTGCCGAGCCGGGCGGCGGCAGCTACATCGCCCAGCGGATGCTTGCCTCCAAGTCGGAGAAAGATGCGCTGGGGGGCACGCTCTTTTTCAATCTCGCGCATTATGTTCTGCGGCCCTGGCCGTGGATCATCACCGCGCTCTGCTCGATCATTGTCTTCCCCGATTTGAAGTCGATCCAGAGCGCGTTCCCTCATGCTGACCAGGCCCTGATCGGGCACGACAGCGCGTTTCCCGCCATGCTGACGTTCCTGCCGGCCGGTTTCGTCGGCCTGATGGTAGGGGGGCTGATCGCCGCCAATTCCTCCACCATTCTGACGCACCTGAATTGGGGATCGTCGTACCTCGTGCACGATTTTTACCGCAGGTTTATTTCCACCAAAGCGCCCGAAAAGCATTACGTCAATGCCGGCCGGCTATGCACGGTGGCGCTATACATCATGGCGGCATTGTTGAGCCTTGTGCTGAGTTCGGCGCAGGAGGCATTCGAAGTGCTGATTTCAATTGGCGCCGGCACCGGCCTGATTTATCTGCTGCGCTGGTTCTGGTGGCGCGTCAGCGCGTGGTCGGAAGTAGCGGCAATGGCAAGCTCGTTTGTGATTTCCGTCGTCTTCTTTGCAATGAAAAAGAGCGGTCACCCGCTGCCGTTCGCGCAGACGGTTTTGTTCTCGGTGCTTTTCACCACCGTCTGCTGGATGCTGACCGCCTTTTTTGGCCCAAAGACAGATCGCAAAACGCTCATGCGGTTTTACAGCCTCGTACACCCTGCCGGGCCCGGTTGGTCGTCGGTTCGGGCCGAGATCGTCGAACTGATTAAGGCACGTGACGGCAACACAGCACCCGTTCGGGTGTCGGCCGGCCCCGACGCAGGGGAGCTTCCGTACGCCGCTCCCGAAGACGCCGTCATGGACGACATTCAGCTTCCCACGGTCCATGCCGACCACATGGGGATGGCAACGGTCGGCTGGATTTCCGGCTGCGTGGTGATCTGGTCGGCGCTGTTTGCGATCGGCAACTTCCTTTACTTCCGATATCTGGATGCCGCTGTTCTCACCGTCGTCTTTATCATCAGTGGCTGCGTGTTGCTGCACGTGATCAACCATCTCTGGGATGCCCCCGATGCTGCCGCCAAGGCCGAGCGAGAAGCGGAACTTGCGGCGCGATAGAAGGCTGGAGCACCAATGAAACGATCGGAACTGTGGTTGATTTTGTCGGCAGCGGTCTTTCTTTGCCTGTCGGCGAGTGAGTCGTCGTACGCGGTCAACGCCGAGCCCGAGGTGGTTCCCGCGGTGCACCGGTGGACCGGCGCCGACGGTACGCTTTCGGTTCCATCGCAGATCACCATTCGCTTCGCCGCTCGCGATGCGAAAGCAATCAGCGGCGTCGCAGGCCTGTTGCGGGAAGATCTGGCCTCGCTGGGGTTCCCAGATGCGCAGTTGCAGCAGGGAGATGCCGCGACGGCAGGGGAGGTGGTTCTCACAATCGATCCGGCGATCACAACTGGACAGAGATTTCCCGAGCAGGCGTATCAGTTGGAGGTGAATGACTCGGTGCGGATATCAGCATCCGGGCCCGATGGCATCTTCTACGGCACGCGAACGCTCCTTCAAATGCTCAAAGTCGGCAACGGAAAGTTGCCGTGCGGGACCATCATCGACTATCCCGAGTATGCGCGGCGCATGCTGATGATCGACGTTGCCCGCAAGCCGTATCCGGTTTGGGTGCTCAAGGATTTTGTCCGCATCATCTCGTGGTACAAGATGAACGAACTGCATCTGCACTTCAGCGATGATTCCTTCGGCTCCTATTCGGCGTTTCGCATTCAGTCGAAGAAATTTCCCGGGCTGGCGGCGAAGGATCTTTCTTATTCGTGGGAGGATCTGCGCGATTTGCAGGATTTCGCCGAGCTTCGCGGCGTCACGATCACGCCGGAGATCGACATGCCGGGCCATGCCAACAGCATTACCAGCTATTGGCCGCAGTTGCGGAATCCGAAGGGACTTCTGGGCAAAGACAAAATTGACGTCACCAATCCCAAGGCCGCCGAGATCATGGAATCACTGGTGGGCGAGATGATCCCGCTGTTCGATGCTCCGGATTTCCACATTGGCACCGACGAATTCGGAATCGGCGGCAACAAGGAAGAACGCCAGCAGATCGGCGAGGCGTTTCGCCAGTTCATCAACACGATGAACCGGTTCATCCGCTCCAAGGGAAAGAATTGCCGCATCTGGTCCGGCTTCGAGAGCATGCCGGGGACAACGCTGCCCGACCCGAGCGTCATCATCGACATGTGGGTCACACACGATGCGAAGTCGCTGATCGACGCGGGGCATCGCGTCATCAATTCTTCTGACGGCAGCACCTACCTCGTTCCCGGCGCGCATTATTACGGCGTGAGCAACAGCGGCATTTACCAGAACTGGGAGCCGTACAAAATCGGCGATCCGGCCACGAACCCGGATAAAAACGACCCGCATCTGCTCGGCGGCAAGCTGCATATCTGGGGAGACCAGGGCCCGAGCGGCTATACGCTCACCGAGATCGCCGATCTTGCTTTGCCGAGCGTTCAAGTATTCTCCGAGAAGCTCTGGGGGCGCAAGGCGTCCCCTAGCTACAAGGAATTTCTGAAGCGGGCCGCGATATCTGTTTCGGTTCCCGGCGCCACCATTTTCGAGCGCGATCCCGCTGCCGGAGCGGACGGTCTGGTGTACCAATCTATCGGCGAGAAGACCCTCAACGACGCAAATGCGCAAATCGAGTTGCCATGGGCCGCCAATCCCCTGGCGGACATGGAGTATTCGAAGCCGTCGGCCACCCCATCGCGCGCGGATCTGGAATACCCCTGGACGCTGTCGATGAAGATCAAACGCACCGCGGACCTGAAGACGCGCGGCGTTATTCTTTCGTCGGACCTCGTCGAAATCTGCGCGAACGACTCGAAGGCCATTGAAACAGAGGAGAAAGACGCCGACGGCAAGGAAATCAAAAAGAAGGTTACCAAAGTCGGCATGGGCATCGGTCGAGCGGCGGGCGCGTTTGGGAAGGATCCACACTCATCGAGCGCCGCGCCCGACGATAATGCCGTGCTGACCGATTCGCCGCCATTGGATCAGTGGGTGGACGTGACGGTTGTCGGTCTCCGGGGCAAGACCGAGCTTTACACCAACGGCCGGCTTGTTGGCACGAGCAACAACCAGATGGTCTGCCCGCTCAAGCGGCTCGGCAGCGCGACCGGGAATTCGTTCATCGGGATCATCAAAGATCTGAGAGTCTGGAATCGCGCCCTCACCGAGGCCCAGATCGCTCGGGCGTCGGGGCTGACGGTTCCCGAAAACATCGCGATGAATTGTCCGGCCACCGCCTTCCAATCCGACACCGAACATGGGTTCACGCCCGATCTGATGGTAGACCAGGACTCCGGCACCCGCTGGTCATCCGGTCCGACGCGCGCCGACGGTTGGGTAGCGGTTGACCTTGGCGCAGTACAGACGTTTTGCGGGGTCCGGTTGAATTTTGAGACCGCTTTTGCGCGGAAGGTTGCGGTCGAAGTGTCAGATGATGGAAGTTCCTGGCGGCAGGTCGCTGCCGGCGAAGGCCGCCTTGGCAACGTTGCCGTGTCTTTCGATCCTGTTCGTGCTCGTCACGTTCGAATTCAGTTGAAAGACCCCGCGACTAGTTGGGGATACTCGCTTTGGGAGTTAGAGGTACTGGGGTCCAGTGAGGCGAAGCGGTGAAGACCGCATGATTCCAATGAAAGCATTAACCAAGAACAGCAAAAAGACGGGACTGTGGCTCGAAGACGTTCCGATGCCGACAATCGGCATCAACGACGTGCTGGTGAAGGTGCTGCGCACCGGCATCTGCGGGACCGACGTTCACATCTACAACTGGGATGCGTGGGCGCAGAAAACGATCCCGGTGCCGATGGTGGTGGGGCACGAGTTCGTCGGGCGAATCGTCGAGCTGGGGTCGAACGTTCACGACTTCCACGTCGGCGACATTGTCAGCGGCGAGGGGCATGTCGTCTGCGGCCGATGCCGCAACTGCCTCGCGGGCCGGCGTCACCTCTGCAAGGACACCAAGGGCATCGGCGTCAACCGGCCCGGCGCATTCGCCGAGTACATTGCGTTGCCGGTGACCAATGTCTGGGTCCATGAAAGCGGCAACGGCTCGGCGTCGAAAATCTCCCGCGACGTGCAGTCGATCTTCGATCCATTCGGCAATGCCGTGCACACCGCCCTCAGCTTCGACGTGCTCGGGGAAGACGTGCTGATCACCGGCGCCGGGCCGATCGGCTGCATGGCGGCGGCGGTGGCGAAACACGCGGGGGCACGCTACGTCGTCGTCACCGACGTCAACCCGTATAGGCTGGAACTGGCGAAAAAACTGGGCGCCACCGAGGCCGTCGACGTTCGGTCGGATTCCATCGCGGCCGTTCAGAAGCGGCTCGGCATGAAGGAAGGCTTCGACGTGGGGCTGGAGATGAGCGGTAATGCCGCCGCTTTCCGCGACATGCTGGCCAACATGTCCCACGGCGGCCGCATCGCCATGCTCGGCATCCCGCCCGGCGGCGAGATGTCCATCGACTGGAACACCGTGATCTTCAACATGCTCACCATCAAGGGCATCTATGGCCGCGAGATGTACGAAACCTGGTACAAAATGACCGTCATGCTCCAGAGCGGCCTGAACATCGAACCGATCATCACCCATCGCCTGCATTACACCGAGTTCCAAAAGGGATTCGACGCGATGTTGTCCGGGAAGAGTGGCAAAGTCGTGCTTACTTGGAGCGAGGGATAGGACAGGAGGTTTCGGGGCAGGAGGTTTTCAGTTTTCAGTTTTCGGTTTTCAGTGTCTGTTAGTTGAGCGAACCGAAATTCCGGGCTGACCCCGACCGAAAACTGAAAACTGAAAACCGGCAAACCTGACCCACCGAAAACCGAAAACCGAAAACTGGAGATCCCGACCCAACTGAAAACTGAAAACTGAAAACTGAAAACAGAAAACCGAATACTGGCAATCCCGACCCACTGAAAACTGAAAACCGAAAACCGAAAACCATCCCCTCTTATGACCCCCTCATTCGAAGCCCATCTTCGCCGTACACTTTCCGAAATCGAGGCCAATGGCTTGCGCAAGCGAGAGCGGCTCATCACCACGCCGCAAAACGCGCATGTCAAAGTGGACGGCGGCAAGCCGCTGCTGAATCTGTGCGCTAACAATTACCTTGGGCTTGCCGACCATCCGCGATTGATCGAAGCGGCCAAGAAAGCGCTCGACGACTGGGGCTTCGGCCTCGCCTCCGTGCGATTCATCTGCGGCACCCAGCAGATCCACCGCCAATTGGAGAAGGCAATCAGCGCTTTCCTCGGCACCGATGACACGATCCTCTACTCCTCCTGCTTCGATGCCAACGGCGGATTGTTTGAAACACTTCTGGGAGATGCCGACGCGGTAATCTCCGATGAGCTGAACCATGCCTCGATCATCGATGGAATCCGCCTCTGCAAGGCCAAGCGGCTGCGTTATCGCAACAACGACATGGCGGATTTGAGCGCTCGACTTGCCGAGGCCAGGGATGCGCGGTTCAAGATGATCGCCACGGACGGCGTCTTCTCCATGGACGGCCGCATCGCCAACCTGGCTGCCGTATGTGATCTGGCCGACGAGGCCGGCGCGCTGGTAATGGTTGACGACTCGCACGCGGTCGGTTTCATGGGCAAAACCGGCCGCGGCACGCATGAGCACTGCGGCGTGATGGGGCGGGTCGACGTTTTCACCGGCACACTCGGCAAGGCACTCGGCGGCGCCAGCGGCGGATACACCAGCGGCCGCCAGCCGATCATCGACCTGCTGCGGCAACGGTCGCGGCCCTATCTGTTCTCCAACAGCGTGGCTCCATCGATCGTCGGCGCGACGCTGGAGGCGTTGAAGCTGGTTTCCGAATCCACTGCGCTGCGAGACCGGCTCTGGGACAACACCCGTTTTTTCCGAGCGGCGCTCGCCAAGCGGGGATTCGAAATTCCAAACGATGAGCATCCGATCGTGCCGGTGATCCTGGGCGATGCGGTGCGCGCAGCCAAAGTGGCCGAGGTCATGCTCCAGCGCGGCGTCTACGCTGTCGCCTTTTCCTACCCCGTGGTTCCCATGGGCCGGGCTCGAATTCGCACGCAGGTTTCCGCCGCCCATTCCCACGATGACCTGCAATTTGCCGCCCAGACATTGGCCGACGCCTGCGCGGCGGTCGGGTAGCAACGCCGCCCGCACCGCGTCTGGGAAATAAGAAGTATCATGTGATCGCTGAGAGTCCATTTCATATCCCTTTTAGCGGCGTCCCGAAGGGGCGAGCGGCAAAGGGCGCGTCCTTGCGAATCACGATCAAACCGCGAAGAAACGCCGCTGGACTCGCTCCGCTGCGCGTCGCGGGTGACGGCTGAGTTCATGACAGATTCCAGCGACCAGTCCTGGGAGGCGCCGGCTCAGTTCAGCGGCTTGATCCAGATGTTCCGGAAGGCGACTGGATCATCATGCCCGGCAAAACCGAATGAACCCTTTAATCGCATCAGGCCCGGATGGTGGGAGTTGTGCATGTAGGGTGGCGGGATTTTCGACACATCGGTATCCACCACCAAATTGCCGTTGAGTTCGACCCTGATCTTGTGCCCCTGGATGATCACATGCTCGAAATTCCAGTCACCTAGCGGCCGGAGGTAGCCGGTCTGGGCGGGAACCACGCCGTAGACGGAGCAGCAATACTGCCGCGGATCGAGGGTTTTATATTGCGGGGCGGTGTCGTCCAGAACCTGCAATTCGCACATGCCGACATAGGCGGTGTCCCCCTCGCCGGGGTAGCGGATGCACAGGCCATTGTTCCCGGCCGGAGGCAGCTTGAACTCCAGGCGGGCCTCGAAATCTGAATATTCTTCGAGGGTGAAAACATTGCCTCCCATTCTCGGCTTGCAGTAGATGGCGCCTTCTCGCACTTCGTATTGGTCGATCTGCCCGCCCCAGCCGGTGAAGTCATGGCCGTTGAAAATGCTCTTGTACCCGTCCTTGCCGACCAGCTTTCCCAATGTTTCGTTTGCCTCGGCGCTTCCGATCTCACGGACAAAGATATGGCGGAAGCGCAGTTCGGAGCCGTGAGTTTGCAACTCGATCGGTCCGCGCGGAAGAATTGTTCTGGAACGGTCGAAGTAGTTATCCAGCACCTGCCCGTCAACGGTGAGTTGGTCGTTGAACCAGACCCAGACGCGGGAGCCGATCATCTTGATCCGCATCGTGTTCCACTGGCCGATCGGTTTGTCCGCTTTCACCAGCGGCCACTTCCCGGGATTGTCATCGTTGTCGTTCCAGAGCCCGCCGGAGCCCTTGGGCGCGCCATTTTTCACTTCGTGGGGATTCTCGGGATCCCATATCTGGACCTGCGGATAGCCGCGGAGGTAGACGCCGGAGTCACCATTGTGGCTGACCATCAGCCAGTCAACGGTGAACTCGAAGTCGCCATAATCTTTGTCCGTGGCGAGGTAAACCCCATGGCCGTCGGAGACGATCTCGCCAGTGGCGGCGTCCACATGCCAGTGCCTGGCCAGATCGTCGTTCCACTGGCGCTGTTTGGCTGCCTTGTCATCCGGAGTTAACTTCGCTTCCGCGTACGGGCTGTAATCCTGCTTTCGTCCGCGCCATCCCGATAAATCTTTTCCGTTGAACAAATTGTCAAACCCGGCGGGCACGACGCCGCCGTTATCCTCGGCGTTGGACGCTGCGCACAACGTACAGGTAAAGACGAAAGAGAGGCAAAGCATATGTCGCATGAACCAACCTCGTTGCTTGACTAGCTGCCGGACGATCGATCAAACCGGACTAAATACTTCGGGCACTATAAACCGTTGGCAGAGAGCAGGCCAATTCGATTGATGCCGGCGGGTGCACGACCGTCTCTGCGCGCTACCCCCTCTCCCGGTATTCCGGGAGAGGGTTGGGGTGAGGGTGATTTCGAACGTAGAAGGACTCTCGTTCCT
>Ga0302326_10031652_pt1 | contig 10562 bp, 7 predicted proteins | sample Palsa_T0_3_FD_202264 | JGI IMG/M metagenome (GOLD analysis project Ga0302326, IMG submission 202264) | Peat permafrost microbial communities from Stordalen Mire near Abisko, Sweden - Palsa_T0_3 | ecosystem: Environmental > Terrestrial > Soil > Palsa > Peat permafrost | place: Sweden: Abisko...
TCATTTCCTCGTCATCGCGCCCGAACGACTGCTGCGCGCCGCGTTGATGGGACAGGTCGCTCACCATGATAATCACGCCGGCCGATCCAGCGGATTCATCGACCAGCGGCGACAAATCGGCGCGCACCGTGAGCGAACGCGTTCCAACCACCAGGGTCGCCTCGGCGACGCTCAGTACGTTGCCGGTGCCGATACATCCGCGCACCATCGCGTCGAGCCATTGGTTAGCCGCGAGCATCACGGCAATGCGTTGGCTGCCGGATTCCGACACGCCCAGCATGTTTTCGGCGGCTGGATTGATAAAGATCAACTCAAGCGTCGGCGATAGGACCATAAGCCCCGCTGACGCGCTGTCGCATATGTTGCGCAGCAGGGTTGGCGAAAGCTGCCGATTTTCGCCCTGGTCCAATGATATATCCGTTAGGCCGTCCTGCATGGGGCTGGCGCGCGCCCAGATCACCTCTCTTATTGCTTGCGCTATTGTACCGGGCACCACGCCATCTTTGCCAGAGATTCGCTAGTAATGAGCCATACCGCCGCCAACATGCCTGGGAAATACCCGACCGTGTTTCACCTCGGGCGGGAATTTCGGCACTCGATACCGCCAATATGGCAGGCGGTACGGATAACAGTGTAGCCTGCGGAAACCCTTGCCTGCGGAACCAACGGGAGGATCCGGCCACGCTATCTCTTCTGCCAAGCTTTACTTCGCTGACCTTTCTCGACGATCTCGGTCTTGTGCTCGGCGTTGCCGCCGTCGTCACGGTGCTGTTCGAATGGCTCAAGCAACCGATCGTGGTCGGCTATCTGATCGCCGGCATGATCGTCGGGCCGTACCTGCCGATACCCGTGTTCGCCAGTCCGGAGCGTATCCACGAAATGGCGAACCTTGGCGTCGTTCTGCTCATGTTCGCGATAGGCCTCGAGTTCAACCTGCGCAAGTTGATCCGTCTGGCCCCGACGGCCGGTTTCATCACGGTAATTCAGGTCGCCCTGATGATGTGGCTCGGCTACCTGGTCGGCGAGCTGCTCGGCTGGACGACGCTCGAAAGCGTCTTCGTTGGCGCGACTATTTCGATTTCGAGCACAACGATCGTCGCCAAGGCATTCGCCGAAGAGAAGGTAGAGACGAGCCTCAAGGAAACCGTGATGGGCGTCCTGCTGGCCGAGGACCTGGTGGCCGTCGTGATGCTGGCGGTGCTGACCGCGATCGCCTCGGGCGCCAGCGTATCGCCCCATCTGCTGGGAGTGACTTTAGGCCAGCTTGGCGTGTTTCTGCTCGTGATGGTCGGCGCCGGATTTCTTTTCATCCCGTGGCTGATCCGTCTGATCGCCCGCCTGGAGCGCGACGAGATCCTGCTGGTCGCATGCACGGGACTTTGCTTTATCTTCGCGATAATTGCCGAAAAATCCGGCTATTCGGTGGCCCTCGGCGCATTTCTGGCCGGCTCGCTGGTGGCCGAGTCAGGCGAGCAGCATCGGGTCGAGCATCTCGTGGCGCCGCTGCGCGACGTCTTTGCGGCGGTCTTTTTCGTCTCGGTGGGCATGATGGTCGATCCCTCCGATATCGCGCATCATTGGGCGGCGCTGATGTTACTTATCGCGGCGGTGATCTTCGGCAAATTTATCGCGGTTGCGGTCGCGTCGATGCTGGTCGGCAACGGATCGAAACAGTCGGTCCGCGCCGGCATGAGCCTGACACAAATCGGCGAGTTTTCCTTCATCATCGCGGGTCTGGGCGTCAGTAAAGGGGTCACGCGCGACTTTATCTATTCCCTGGCCGTCGCGCTTTCGGCAATCACGACCTTCTCGACGCCCTTCATGATTCGCGCTTCGGATCGGGTCGCCGAATACGTTTCCGCCGGTGCGCCCCGGCCGCTCCGCCAGTTCGTGACCCTCTACAGCGCATGGATGGAACCGATTCGGCAGGGACGTCATCGCGCCCGTCATGTGGGGGCGCGCGGTCCGGCGATCGTATTGGCGATCGCCGCTGCGGTGTTCGCCGCCGTCGTAATCGGAATGACGATCGAGATAAACCGGCTGGCATCAATAGCCGGCACGCGTTTCGCGCTCAATCCGGACCAGGCGCGGCTTGCCGTCAAGCTTGCCACCGCGGCCATATGCGCGATTCTGGCGGCCATCATGGTGCCGTGCTCGCGCCGTCTGGCGACCCGGCTTGCTATCAGGACCGCGGCTGCCACTGCGGCGGGCGCGGTCGTGCAAGGACAGATCGACGCGGTTAAAGCAATGCTCCAGGCGACGATTCTCCTGATGGTCGCGCTGCTGTTGCTCGTGCTGGTCCAGCCATTCATGGAACCGCGTGACGGGGTCGCGCTGCTGCTTGCGGCTGTCGCCCTGCTGGTTGTCGTCATATGGCGCGGCGCGCGCCGTGCCCAGGGACATATCCGCGACGCGACCGCGGCAATCGCCCAGGCGCTTAGCCGCCGCGACGATCATGCGGTGCCCGGCAGCAAACCGGTCGAACACGAGGTCGCCGGTCTTGGAACCTTGACCGAGGTTTGCGTGTCGCCCACCAGCGCTGCAGTCGGCAAGTCTTTGGGTGAGCTCGAGCTGCACGGCAAGACCGGAGCGATGGTTCTGGCGATCGCGCGCGCTCCCCATCAGATGATCACGCCGGGCGACGATGAAGTTATTCGCGCGGGAGACGTTCTCGAATTGGCCGGTTCGCAGGAATCGATCGGCGCAGCGCTGAACATGCTCACGGGAGACCTTCACGAGAAAACCTCCCCGTAACACACGTTTCATCATCTCAGGCCGGCGTAAATCGTCTTTCCGGCATAAATCATCCTTAATGATGGCCGAGCCGGATGCCTGTGGGATAAGCTGAGCCCGCGGGACAGGGAACGCGCGCCGAAGGAGATTTTTCGGAGATGGCGGAATATCAGTTCGACTTGCTCGTTATCGGTTCAGGGCCGGCCGGCCATCACGCCGCTATCCAGGGCGCCAAAATTCGCAAGCGCGTCGCCTTGGTCGAGCGCAATTTCGCGGTCGGTGGCGTCTGTATCAACGTCGGTACGATTCCCAGCAAGACGATGCGCGAATCGGTGCTCTATCTCTCCGGATACCGTGAGCATTCCATCTATGGCGCGTCCTATCGGGTTAAGGAAAAAATAACCCTGCAGGATCTCCTCTTCAGGGTCGAACCGGTCGTCAGGCACGAAATCGACGTCACGCGCCATCAGCTGAGCCGCAACGGCGTCGAGCTGGTCGTCGGCGCGGCGACGTTCGTCGACCAGCATACGGTGCGCGTCAGCCTGCCCGACGGCCAGACCCATCGGATGATCACCGCCGACAAGTTCGTCGTCGCGGTCGGCACCGAGCCGACTATCGATCCGAAGCTCCCGATGGACGGTTCGACGGTATTTTCGAGCGACGACATTCTAAAGGTTGACCAGCTGCCGTCGTCGCTCACGGTTATCGGCGGCGGCGTTATCGGATGCGAATATGCGAGCATGTTCGCCGCCCTCGGCGTGCGCGTGACGCTGGTCGATATGCGGCCGAAGCTGCTGCCGTTTGTCGATGACGAAATCGTTCAGGCGCTCGCCTACCATATGCGCGAGAACCGCGTCACGCTGCGGCTCGGCGAGAAAGTCGACCGGGTCGAGGTCGTGGAAGATAACGGCGCGAAGCGCGTGCGCATCACGCTGGTCAGCGGCAAGCAGATAACCAGCGACAAAGCGCTATGCTCGACGGGTCGTTTTGGAGCGGTAAAGTATCTCGACCTGCCGGCGGCCGGCGTGACCACCGACGATCGTGGGCGGATCAAGGTCAACGAGTTTTACCAGACCGAGGCCGCGAACATTTACGCGGCGGGCGACGTGATCGGCTTTCCCAGCCTCGCATCGACCTCGATGGAACAGGGGCGCCTCGCGGTCTGCCATGCGTACGGAGTGTCCGCGACCTGGGCGCCGGAACTGTTTCCGTACGGCATCTACACGATTCCTGAAATTTCTTTCGTCGGCCGCAACGAGTCCGAGCTCACTGACGAGGGCATTCCGTATGAGATCGGCAAGGCGCAGTATCGCGAAATCGCGCGCGGCCAGATTGTCGGCGACGATATCGGCATGATGAAGCTGATCTTTCATCGGGAGACGCGCGACCTGCTCGGCGTCCATATTATCGGTGAAGGGGCGGCGGAGCTGATCCATATCGGGCAGGCGGCGCTCTCGCTCGGCGGCAAGATCGACTACTTCATCAATACGGTTTTCAACTACCCGACGCTGGCGGAGTGTTACAAAATCGCCGCGTTCGACGGCGTCAACCGCCTCTGATTCCGTCGTCTGCCGTTGCCCGCCCCCGTCCGCGGCATCCGGTATCGCGTTCTTGGTCTCTCCCCGCCGGGAGAGGATCAGATCCGCGCACAGATCCAGACTGATCCGTTGCATGTCATTCTGAGGCGCCGCGCCGAAGAATCTGAGACCACTATCGTGTCGGCGGTTTCGCCATGATTTCGCTTGTCGAAAGCTAGTGGTTATGGATCCTTCGCTTCTCTCAGGATGACATCAAACCAGCATGACAAGGGAAATAACCAAGGCATCGTGGCCCTGTTTTCCTCGATAGGTGCTGCAAAGACCACGTTTTAAGTAGATAGGCTAATGGACCCTATTAGAAAGTTTGTGTTTCACGTGAAACATTCCGGGACGCACCGTCCTCTCCTGGCCGGGAGAGGATCTACTTGGCGGACTCGAGGGCGCTGATAATCCGCTCCATCCGCATCCCCCGCGATCCTTTAACCAGCAGCACGTCGCCCGGCTTCACGAGTTCGGCCACCGCGGCGCCGGCACGATCGCTGTCGTCGGCGACGGCAACCACGCCCGACTCGCCGCCGATCGCGACTAGCACCTCGCAGGCGGCGATCATTTCGGGTCCGACTGCGATGAGGATCGCGGTGTTGGCGGCGGCGACGTCGCGTACGATCGCTCGATGGGCCTCCGGCGACAACTCGCCCAGCTCGAGCATATCGCCGAGCGCGACGACCAGTCGGGCACCGCGGGCGCGCGCCATCTCGGCGGCGGTCGCAAGTGCGATACGAACCGAGCGCGGATTGGCGTTGTAGGTATCGTCGATAATCGTGATGCCGCCGATCTCTCTCGCGCCCAGCCGTCCGTCAACCGGCTCGACGGCGGCGAGCGCGCGGGCGCAGCGCGCGAGTTCATCGGCAGTTAATGGAGCGGCGCTCGCGGCTGCGACGGCGGCGACAGCAGCCGAAGCGTTGATCGCGGCGGCCGGACCGGCCAGCGTCATACGAATTTTCATTTCCGGTATGATGCCAGCTTCGACCAGCGCGGGCTTCAGACGCAGAATCGTCTCTATCGCGCCGTCGGCGGCTGGACGGCGCTCGTAACGCACGTCGGCGTCACCAGATTCTCCAGCCGATCCCCCGAACGTCACACGTGACATATGATTCGGAACGCGCGCCATCACGAGCGGTTCATCAGGCGACGCAACCGCGATTCGAGCCGTGGCGAACAGCGTGGCTTCTTCGTCGGCGATCTCCTCGATACCACCGAGCCCGGCGCTATGCTCGATATCCGCGTTGAGCACGATCGCCACGTCCGGCGTGACCATCGCGGCAATCCGCGCCACCTCGCCGCGCTGATTGGTGCCGCATTCGATTACCGCCGCGCGATGTTCGGCCGTCAGCGTGAACAGGGTCATGGGTACGCCGATAAGATTGTTCAGATTGCCGGGAGTCGCGAGTGTCTCGCCGAAACGCGCGCGGGCGGCTGCGGCGGTCAGCTCCTTGGTGGTGGTCTTGCCGGCCGATCCGCCGATCGCGATTACCGGTAGCGCAGTCGCGGATGTCGTGCGCGCAAGATGATACTTCGCGAGCGCGCCCAGCGCAGCGAGCGTGTCGTCCACCTCGATACACGCGATGGCATCGATAGCGCGGCCGCGTTCGACAATCGCGGCGGCGGCTCCGCGGACGGCGACGTCTTCGAGGAACCCGTGGCCGTCGTGATTTTCTCCGCGCAGCGCGACGAACAATCCCCCCGCTACGACGACTCGCGAGTCAATTGCAACGCCCGCAACTCCAGCCGTCGCGATATCCAGATTGCCGGCTGGAGTGCCGCCGGTAGCCCGCGCGATTTCGGCTAAGGTGAGGCCGCATCGGTTGATTGGAATCGGTGTCGCCATCGCGCCGCGTCCCCTGAGACTCCCCTCAATCCGTCAAAAATCTTTACAAAATCTTCCCGCAGATCTTCCCGCAGATGTTCCCGATGATTACGCCTGTTCGCCGCCGCCTTGACAACCGCGTTTGCAAAGTTAAGCCTTCCCCGGGTTAAATCTTTGGCCGGGAGGCCTGATTGGAGGACGGTTCGGATGGCGGCGAAAGGAACAGTGCTGGTCGGAATTATCATGGGCAGCAAGAGCGACTATGACCAGATGTCGGCGGCGGTCGAGATCCTGACAGAACTTAAAGTGTCTCATGAGGTTCGCGTGCTGTCGGCGCATCGTACGCCCGACGAAACGCTGAAATATTCGTCGTCGGCGGCGAGTCGCGGCCTGAAGGTGATTATCGCGGGCGCCGGTGGCGCGGCCCATCTGGCCGGCGTGACGGCATCCAAAACGATCCTGCCGATAATTGGCGTGCCGATTCAGACGTCGGCGCTCGGCGGCATGGATTCGTTGCTCTCGACGGTGCAGATGCCGCGCGGCGTGCCGGTCGCGACCATGGCTATCGGCAAGGCGGGGGCGGGCAACGCAGCCTTGTTCGCGGCCGAAATTATCGCGCTCGGCGACAAGTCACTGGCCGCGCGTTTGACGAAGTGGCGCGAGAGCCGCGCCGCCGAATTGCTCGCTCAGACGGTCCCCTGACGGACAATTGCGCAACTGGCCGGATGCGGCGGTCAATCCGGACAGTCGCGCCCCCGGTTGCCAGCCCGCAAGCCGCGCATTTACACTTAGGCATGCGCCGCGCGTCCTGCATTTTCGCTGTCCTGATATCGATGACATCGATACTGACGCTGGCCGCGGCGCCGGCAGATGCCGCCTCGCAGATCCGCACCAGCGGCAGTTTGTCGGTACCGGCCGACAGCCCCGTGATGGCGTTCTGCACCGATCCGGTGATGCAACAAATCCTCAACGAAGATTTCCGCGCTTCGCGTCATACCTTCAAGCGTACCGGCAAGGACTACGTCACGCTGACGGTGACGATGCACGAGCAGCTTTTGCAGCCCGGCGTTTCACTTGGTGAGGTCGTGCCTGGAGATCCCGGAGCGGCGGCGCTGCTCGAACAGCTCGGCGCCCAGCCGATACCGCTCGGCGACAGCGGCGATCAGCCGCCTGACCCTTATGAAGCGGCCGCGCGGCTTGAAAACGAAGAGCCCGACAGTCCCGTCATGGCACAGTTCCGCAGCTACCAGGCGATGAAGCAGGCTCAGGAACAGCCGGGGCAGCAGTCAGGTTATCCCGGCCTGCCGCTTAATCAGCAATATCCCACCGCGGTGGTTGCGCGCGTCACTTCCAGCGGCCGTGAAGGCGCGCTCACCGTCGCCTCGCTCGTGATGCCCGGCGACGACGTGCACGACGCCAAAGAGCTGATCGCGGAAGAAATCGCCAACGACGTACTCCATTAGCGGCGCGTCGCTGTCACGCGGAGGATCGAGCTACTCCACGCCAGGCTGAGCGTTGCCGGCAGCTTGGTGTGGCATCGCGGGCACCGTGGTTTCGATGTTCCCCGAGGCGCGATGGCGCTCGTGCGAAAACAGTGCAACCACCGAGACCACCACGAGCGCGCCGGCGAGCCATATCGCCACGGTGCGCCATCGATTACCGCGGCGGTCGCGAGCGCTGACGATCGGCTCCGACATCCGGACGACGCTGCTCTCCGAACGCTGAACCTCATGGATGAAACGGATCACCATTTCGTCGGGATCGAGTGCGAGAAAGGTCGCATAGCGGCGCAGGAACGGCATCAGGTAAAGCTGATCGGCGATCAGCGAAAAATCGTCATTCTCCATCATCTTGATGTAATGCATCGGAATGCGCGTCTGCGCGACCACGTCCTCGCGTGAGAGGGTGCGCTTTTCGCGCAGCTCGGTCAGATAGCCGCCGAGGCTCTGCTCGCCGTTGCCGGTCGTAGTTTCTTTCCTGCTGGTCGCCATCGGGATCTACCGCGCGCTCCGGCAGGGATCAGTGGCCGCCGGACGGGTTCGCGGATGCGCCCGAAACGGCCGCCAGACGGTTGCGCGCCTGATCGACGTAACTCGGGACCTGCCGATTCTGCAGCTCGGCGCCCTGCGTACCATAGCTGATTGCGTCAGCCCAATTGTCATCCGCGAAAGCCATCTGACCAAGGTAGTCGTATGCCGCTCCATAGTTGGGATCGTATTGAATCGCCCGATGAAAGTCGCGACTGGCAGCGTCGAGATCCCTGAGCCGTAAGAAATGCGCGCCCGACGCCGTGTCGATCTGCGCCGCCAGATTCCGCGCCTGCGGATCGTCCGGACGGCGCGCGAGCACAAGCTGGATTTCGCTGGTCGCGTCATTTAGCCGGCCCTCCGCCAGCGCCGAGCGGGCGTAGTCCTGATGGACCGGCCCGCATCCCGCCGCCGCGTCGATCATCCATCCGCAAACCAACGCATACGCCAACACGGTTGGGAGTATCTTCAACCTGTCGCCTCGCAGGCAGGTTAGCCAGCGCCTCATCGCAAGCCAACCCCGTCGCGGGTCGCCGGCACGCCCGGCTTGAACGCGAACGTCCCCTGGCAATCGAACATCGCCGGCGCTTGCTCGACGGGTCGATTATACAGCGCGACCTTTTTGCCTTCGCATGCAATGATCGACGGTGGCGGTTGCAGCGCCGCGACAACCTTGTGGAGATCGCGGAGATTTACGATCACGACGGCGCATCGCGACGTTGACCAGATACGATCCAGTTCGGGCAAGCCGTCGACGAAGCTGGCGGCGGCGTCGTCACTGCCGGAAAAAGGATCGAGCTCTCCGCGAAAATCGATCAGCGCCTCGCGCGACCCCGTATAAAACGGAATGGATTGCACGAAATGGCCGTACGAGCCGAGGAAACATCCCGAGGCGAGTCGCGGTGCGATGACGCCGGCCAGACGGCGATAACTGTTGTAAGCGGCACCGTCCTCACGCGCCCTGGCGGCAGCGGTCGCCATCAGGATCACACCGATCGCGATCGATACGAGCGCCCACCGGCGCCATCCGGCGCGCGCGGCAATGGCGGGTGCGACCGCGATAAACATCAACGCTCCGGCGGCGACGGCACCGTCCGCGACAATCGATACGGGGACATTCTTTTCGATCGCGATCAGCAAGACGGCCGCGGCGATCGCCAGCGATCCGTTGATCAGGGCAAAGCCGCCGATGAAGCGTCGCGAAGGCGCGCGCCTGATGAATTCGCGCATGCCATAGCCGGCCAGGATCGCGACCGGCGGAATCGCTGGCAGGATATACGACCCGAGCTTCGATCGCGGAATGGAAAAGAAGATCAGCACGAAGAAAAACCAGGCGAGCAGAAAGATCAGCGAACGGCGAGCGGCGGGCAAGCCGGCAGTATGGGCGTCGCCATCCTTGTAGCTAGCCGGGCGCCATAGCCGGATCGCCGCATCGACGGCGAAATAGAGCCACGGCCAGGTGCCGGCCGCCGCGACGACGACAAAAAAATACGGGCCCCATCCGTGCTCCGTGCTGGCGAGGTAGCGTTGGACGTGCTCGTGCAAAAAAAAGAAGCGTAGGAAGCCCGGATTCGCCCATGCGGCGGCGACGAACCAGGGCGCAACGATCATAACGTACAGCAACGTTGCGCCAAGCCAGGGGAGCTTGAGCAGTTCGCGGGCCCTTCCTGTAAGCGGCAGATAAATGAACGCGATCGCGCCCCCGATCACGAGCGCCACCGGTCCCTTGGCAAGCGTGCCGAAGGCGAGCAACACCGCGGCGAGAATCGCCAATGAGCGGCCTTTGCGGGAAGCGAAGCCGGCATCGGATCCGCTGAAAAAGGCGGTCATCGCGGCCGTCACAAAAAACGACAGAGCCGGATCGAGCGTTGCAAAGCGCGCGAAGCCCATGAAGATCGGCGCGAGCATCAGCGCTATCGCCGCGAGGACGCCGGCCGTCGCGCCGAACATCGCCTCGCCGAGGATTTCCGTGAGTCCCACCTGTCCCGCGCTGAAGAGCGCCGCTTGCATCCGCACCGCGAATTCGTCGGGGCCGAGAATCCGGATGGTGCCGGCCGTGATCCAGTACACCAGCGGGGGCTTTTCGAAGTAACGGACCCAGTCGTTGCGCGGCGTGACGTAGTCCGCGGTGAGGTTCATCTCGCGGGCTATTTCGGCGTAGCGGCCCTCATCGGGCTCCAGCAGGGGCGGACGGCCCAGCGCGGGCAGGTAGAGGATGGCAGCCACGATCACCGCTGCCGCGGCACGGTTCCATCGCGACGCTCCCATCATGATCGTTGCAGTCTGTTTGCGCCGCGCGGTCGCGTCAACCCACATGTGGCACGTGTGGATTGCAGAGCGGTCGGCCGCGAAAGTGATCTTTAAATGGCCGGCGGCGTTTGTCACAATGGCGGGCGT